>WNFQ01005401.1_pt1 | contig 10052 bp, 9 predicted proteins | sample 5400171 | NCBI WGS metagenome assembly WNFQ01 (sample SAMN13153356, study PRJNA577476) | soil metagenome | isolation source: 20 cm soil under Madrone tree | place: USA:California | collected 2016-06-14 | reverse complement strand
CTCAACATGAACCTGCGCGAGAAGCATGGATACAGCTACGGAGTCGGATCGTCGGTGTCGCTGTTGCGCCGGACCGGCACCTTCTCCGCACGGGGCGGGATCGTGGCGCAGAACACGGTGGAGGCGGTGGCCGAGTACGAGAACGAGCTGCAGAGGTTTTCCAGTGGAACGGTCACGCGGGAGGAGCTGGCCTCCGCCAAGGAGGCTCTGGTCCGCGGGTTGCCCGCCAATCTGGAGACCAACGACGCGGTCTCGAGCGCGATGGCCAACCTGGTCTCGCTCGGCTTGCCGCTGGATTACTACCGGACGTATGCGGCCAAGGTGGGCAAGGTGTCGCGGGCCGACGTGAAGCGAGTGACGACGAGATGGATCAAGCCGGCGCGGTGGCCGGTGGTGATCGTCGGGCCCGTCGCGCAGAGCAAGGAGGCGCTGGAGAAATTGAACCTCGGACCCGTGTCCATTGCACCCGCGGTTCCGGGCGGAAAGCCAGCGGCATCGACGCCGTAGAAGTCGTCATCGATTCGGCACGAACTGCCAGCGCCCGGTCACCGCGACGCGGAGGGTCAGCTCCCCGGGCTCGATCGGGGTCGGCGCCGCTGACTTGTCCATCATCGCGGCGGCGCGATACAGCGGGCGGGGAGGCCCGACCTCGGCCGTCGACAGCTCGAGCAGCTGCCCCAGGCCACCTCCCGCGGCGCGCGCCATCGCCTCGGCGTCGCCGCGCGCCTTGCCGATCGCCTCGGCGAGCGCCTGGCGGCGGCCCGCGTCCGTGTTCGAGGAGAAGAACTCGAGCGAGTTGATCTGGTTGGCGCCCTTCGCGAGCGCCGCGTCGATCACGGGGCCGACCTGATCGGTGCGGCGCACCTCGACGCGCACGACGTTGCTGACCACGTACCCGATCACGACCGGATTCTGGCCCGCGCGATCGGAGCGCGTCTCCGCGTAGACGTTGTAGTTCTCGGTGGAGATCTGCTCCTTCGGAATCCCGGTCGCCGTGATGGCGGCGATGATCGCCTGCTGGCGCGCGGCGTTCTCGCGGGCCGCCGCGGCCGCGGTAGGAGCGCGTGTCTGGACGCCGATGAGGATGTTGGCGCGGTCTGGGGTCAATCGTGCTTCGCCGGATGCAGAGGTCACGATCTGGGGCATCGGCGTTGGAGGTGCCTGCGCGGCGGCGTCCGCCATGGCCGACGCAAAGAGGATGACGGACGCTGCGATCGAAATCATCGAGCTACCAATACCCACGAGAATGGCCTCCGCTCCGAAGGTCGATTTGAAATACCTCGGAGCGCGAGATTTCGCACGCGGCGCGATGGGAGAAGCGGCGAGGGATCGGTGGGGGCACCGGTCTCACCGCCGCTGCGCGGGGCCCTGAGTCGGGAAAGCGCCATTGGGGCTGTACAGCTCAGCCGCCTCCGACGCAGCGGGGAAAGAAGGCTACACGAGGGGGCCGCCTGAACCGGTCCCCGCTTCGGCGATCTGCCTCACCCGCCTGCCCAGCGGGTCGCTTCTGCTCCAGAACGCGCCTGCGAGTCGGCTAGACCGTCGCGGCGCGAGAACCACCGCAAAGACCTCCGTCCGGTCAGCCGGAAGTCGCTTGCAGTTGATCAGCTTCTTGCGATGGGCGATCTGTGTCCGATTGGCGAATGAAACCAGCCTGTTGCGTTGTAGGTTGTCGAAGCAAAGCAGGAGCGTGACGTTGGTAGCGCACTACAAAGGTCACAGTTTTGTAGTATGAGCGAGCCGCGACTGCCAAGCTCGCGCCCGTCCTGCCGGCCCGCGGGGAAGCAGCTGGCCTCGGGAAGGTGCTGCAATGCGCCTGACGCTTCAACAGGTCAGAAAGGTCGTCAACGGTGAGACCCATCTGTACGGGATCGACCTCGACCTCGAGCCCGGCTCGTTCAGCGTGCTGCTCGGTCCTACGCAGTCGGGAAAGACGTCGTTGCTGCGACTGCTGGCCGGGCTCGATCGCCCCACTTCGGGCGCCATCCTCGAGGACGGCGTGGACGTCACCAAGCTCGACGTGCGCAGACGCAACGTGGCGATGGTCTACCAGGAATTCGTGAACTATCCCTCGTTCACCGTCTACGACAACATCGCAGCGCCGCTGCGCCGTGCCAGGCGGCTGTCCGCAGCGGAAGTCGACGCCAAGGTCAAGACGACGGCGGAGATGTTGCGCATCGAGCGCCTGCTCGATCGCCTGCCGGCCGAGCTCTCCGGCGGCCAGCAGCAGCGGGTCGCCCTGGCGCGGGCGCTGGTCAAGGACGCACGCCTGCTGTTGCTCGACGAGCCGCTCCTGAACCTGGACTACAAGCTGCGCGAGGAGCTGCGCAGCGAATTACGCCTGATCTTCAGCCGAGGCTTGACCACCGTCGTCTACGCCACCACCGAACCGGCGGAGGGCCTGCTGTTCGGCGGCAAGACGGGCGTGCTGGATGCGGGACGGCTGTTGCAGTACGGACCCGGGCTCGAGGTGTACCACCGGCCGGCGACGGTCAGGGTGAGCGAGGTCTTCAGCGACCCGCCGATCAACCTCGTGCGCGCGAGCATCGGCCCGGACGGCTGCCGGCTGTCGCCGAGCGTGGCATTCCCGCTCGCGGACCACATGCGATCGCTACCGCCCGGCGACTACCGGGTCGGTCTGCGGGCGAACCAGATCGAGGTCGTGTACCGCTCCGGCAACACCGGCCTCGTCAGCGCGACGGTCAAACTCGCGGAGATCAACGGCTCTGAAACCTATGTGCACGCGCGGCACCACGATTTCACGATGATCGCGCAGCTCGAGGGGGTGCGCCAGTTCGCCCTCGGCGAGTCGGTCAGCCTGCATTTCGATTCGAACCGGCTGTTCGTCTTCGACGGGGCGGGAAATCTCGCAGCCGCGCCGGCGCGGTCAACGGACAACGCGGGCGCGAGTTGATGGCGCGCATCGAGTTCCAGGGAGTTGGCCACAGCTACGAGCCGTCCCCGGCCGCGCCGGAGGACTACGCGCTTCAGCCGTCGGACCTGCACTGGCATGACGGCGGTGCCTACGCTCTGCTCGGTCCGTCGGGTTCGGGCAAGACGACGCTGCTGAACGTCATCTCGGGTCTGGTTCGACCGAGCAAGGGTCGCATCCTCTTCGACGGGAGCGACGTCACCGGGCTGTCGACCGCGCAGCGAAACATCGCACAGGTCTTCCAGTTCCCCGTGATCTACGACACGATGACCGTGTTTGACAACCTCGCCTTTCCCCTGCGCAACCGCGGCGTCCGCGAGCCGGAGGTGCAGACGCGGGTGGGCAAGGTGGCGGAGCTGCTCGAGCTCACCGACGACCTCAAGCGGCGCGCGAGCGGGCTTGCGGCCGACGCCAAGCAGAAGATCTCGCTCGGCCGAGGACTGGTTCGAAGCGACGTCGCGGCGATCCTGTTCGATGAGCCACTCACCGTGATCGACCCCCACCTGAAATGGTTGCTGCGGCTCAAGCTCAAGCAGATCCATCAGGAATTCAAGCTCACGCTGATCTACGTGACGCACGACCAGGCCGAGGCCCTGACCTTCGCCGACCGCGTGGTGGTGCTGTCCGAGGGGCGGGCGGTCCAGGTCGGCAGCCCGACCGATTTGTTCGAGCGCCCCGCGCACACCTTCGTCGGCCATTTTATCGGCAGCCCGGGGATGAACCTGCTCCCCTGCGAGCTCGATGGAGACGGCGTGCGCATCGATGGGTTCTCCATCCCGGTCGCGCCCGCCAGGCTCGAGCGGGCGCGCGGCGCCAGCGGCGAGCTGATCCTCGGGATCCGCCCCGAGTTCGTCCGCTGCCAGGCGCACGCCTCGGCGGACTCGCTGGCCGCCGAGGTCACCGCCGTCGAGGACCTGGGGAACTACAAGATCGCCACGGCGCGCCTGGGCCGGCATCTCGTCAAGGCCAAGCTCAAAGCGAGCGCGAGCATCGCTCCCGGGCCGGGCTGGCTGGTCTTCCCGCCAAAGTGGACGCTGCTCTATGCCGGCGGCAGCGTCCTGGAATGAGAGGAAGAGAACGTGCGGAAGACCCTCGATAACCGGGCCTGGTTCCTTGTGCTGCCGGTGTTCGCGCTGGTCGCCTTCAACGCGATCATCCCGCTCATGACCGTGGTGAACTATTCGGTCCAGGACGTGTTCGATGCGACCCACCGCTCGTTCGTCGGCGCCGACTGGTACCGAGCCATGCTCCGCAGCTCGCGCCTGCAGAATGCCCTGGGGCGTCAATTCCTGTTCTCGGCGCTAGTGCTGCTGATCGAGCTGCCGCTCGGCGTGGGGATCGCCCTGGTCATGCCCAAGAAAGGTGGCTGGGCCACCTCCCTGACGATGGTCCTGGTCGCCCTGCCCCTGCTCATCCCCTGGAACGTGATCGGCACGATCTGGGTGGTGTTCCTGCGTCCCGACATCGGACTGCTCGGGCACTTCATCGACCACACCCTCGGCATCCATTTCGACTACCCGACGGTGCCGTCGCAGGCCTGGATCTCGGTGGTGCTGATGGAGGCGTGGCACTGGACGCCGCTCGTCGCGCTGCTCGCCTATGCGGGCCTGCGCGCGATTCCCGACGCCTACTACCAGGCCGCGCGCATCGATGGCGCCTCCGGCTGGGCTGTGTTCCGCTACATCGAGCTGCCCAAGATGCGCGGCGTGCTGACGATCGCGGTCCTTCTGCGCTTCATGGACAGCTTTCTCATCTATACCGAACCGTTCGTGCTCACCGGCGGCGGTCCGGGCGATTCGACCACGTTCCTGTCGATCTATCTCGTCAAGCTCGCGATCGGCGAGTTCGACGTCGGGAGCGCGGGAGCGTTCTCGATCATCTACTTCCTGATCGTGCTCGCGCTCAGCTACGTCTTCTACCAGGCGCTGCAGCGGGTCGGCACGGGGGAGGCGAAATGAAGACCCGCTCGCGCATCGCAGCACTGGTCGCCTACCTCGTGCTCCTGATGCTGCCGATCTACTGGATGCTCAACATGTCGCTGCGCGACAACAACGACATCATGTCGCAGCTGGCGTTCGCGCCGCTTCACCCCACGCTGCACAACTACGCGGTGATCCTCACCGATCCGTCCTGGTATCTCGGCTACGTCAACTCCTTCGCCTACGTCAGCATGAACACGGTCATCACCCTGGTGGTCGCGCTGCCCGCCGCGTACGCCTTCTCGCGCTACCGGTTTCTGGGCGACAAGCACCTGTTCTTCTGGCTGCTGACCAATCGCATGGCTCCCGCGGCGGTGTTCCTGCTGCCGGTGTTCCAGCTCTACTCGACCTTGGGGCTGATCGACCACTACATCGCGGTGGCGCTCGCCCACACCCTGTTCAACGTGCCGCTCGCCGTGTGGATCCTCGAGGGATTCATGTCCGGCGTGCCGAGGGAGATCGACGAGACGGCGTTCATCGACGGCTACTCGCTGCCGCGCTTCTTCCTGACCGTGTTCATCCCCCTGATCCGCGCCGGCGTCGGCGTGACGGCGTTCTTCTGCTTCATGTTCTCCTGGGTCGAGTTGCTGTTCGCGCGCACCCTGACGATCACCGAGGCGAAGCCGATTGCTGCGGTGATGACCCGCACCGTCAGCGCCTCCGGGCTCGACTGGGGGCTGCTGGCGGCGGGCGGCATCCTCACCATCGTGCCCGGAGCGCTCGTGATCTATTTCGTTCGCAACTACATCGCCAAGGGCTTCGCCCTCGGGCGGGTGTGAGGGACCACGAGGCCATGTCTCTTCTGGACTGGATGGTCTGGACCGTTCCCACCGGGATCTTCTTCGGCGCGATCGCGGCCATCCTGGCCGCCATGACCGCGTGGCAGGTCGCGAGCCCGAGTCCCGAGCGGCGCGGCTTTCTGCCGATCGCGACCACGCCCGGCGACCGCTTGTTCATGGGCCTGCTGGTGAGCGCGTACCTGCACCTTGCTTGGCTCGGGCTGACCCACGCGAGCCTGTGGGTTCCGTTTGCGATTTCACTGGTCTGGATGGGGGTCGTCATGCGCTGGGGCTGACCGAACACACGACAGAGATCGGATTGGCGGCGTCGGGGTGCGGCCCTCGCACCGACGACGCGTGCCGGGACGCCGGATCAAATGCGAGGGCCATAGCGAGGAGAGAACATGAAAAGCGCGGTGAAGATGACAATTCCGTGGTGCTTCGTCTTGGGCAGCATCGCCGCATCCTCGCTGGTGGCCTTCTCGGCGCCGGCGGGCGCGGATACGGGGGCAGCCAAGAAATGGATCGACGACGAGTTCCAGCCATCGGTGCTGAACAAGGAGGACCAACTCAAGGAGATGGAATGGTTCATCAAGGCGGCGGCTCCCTACAAGGGCCAGACCATCAAGGTGGTGTCCGAGACGATTCCCACGCACGCGTACGAATCGAAGGTGCTGACGAAGGCCTTCGAGGAGATCACGGGCATCCACGTCGTTCACGACGTCATCCAGGAGGGCGACGTCGTCGAGAAGCTGCAGACGCAGGTGCAGACGGGACGGCCGATCTACGACGCCTACATCAACGATGACGACTTCATCGGCTTCCATGCGCGCTACCCGTACACGCGGAACCTGACGAAGTGGATGGCGGAGGAAGGAAAGGACGTGACCGACCCGTACTTCGACCTCCAGGACTTCCTCGGCCTGGCCGACGCGACCGGGCTGAAGTCGCGGGGCTTCGACGGCAGCCTGTGGCAGCTGCCGGATCAGTCCTTCATCAACGTCTACTGGTTCCGCGCCGACTGGTTCGAACGGCCCGATCTGCAGGCGAAGTTCAAGGCCAAGTACGGCTACGACCTGGGCGTGCCGGTGAACTGGTCGGCCTACGAGGACATCGCCGATTTCTTCACCAACGACGTCAAGCAGGTCGACGGCAAGGCGATCTTCGGCCACATGGACTACGGCAAGAAGGCGCCCGACCTCGGCTGGCGCTTCACCGACGACTGGCTCGGGATGGCCGGTGAGGGCGACGTTGGCGTGCCCAACGGCTACCCGGTGGACGAGTGGGGCATCCGCATGGAAGGCTGCCGCCCGGTCGGCGCCAGCGTGAGCCGCGGCGGCGACGTCAACGGCCCCGCCGCGCAGTACGCGCTGCGCAAGTACCTGGAGTGGCTGCGCAAGTACGCCCCCCCCGGGGCGCTGGGCATGGACTTCTACCAATCGCTGCCCAGCCTCGCCAAGGGCAACGTCGCCCAGCAGATCTTCTGGTACTCCGCCTTCACCGCGAACATGGTCGAGCCGAAGAGCAAGGGCAACAACACGGTAGATGCGAACGACAAGCCTCTGTGGCGGATGGCGCCGACCCCGCACGGACCGTATTGGAAGGAGGGTATGAAGGCCGGCTACCGGGATGAGGGTTCCTGGACGCTGCTCAAGAACGTGCCCGTGGAGCGCACCAAGGCCGCCTGGCTCTATGCGCAGTTCGTGACGTCGAAGACCGTCGACCTGAAGAAGTCGCACGTCGGCCTGACGTTCATTCGCAATAGCACGGTCCGACATCCCTCCTTCGACGACCCTCAAAACGACAAGTGGGGCGGCCTGATCCAGTTCTTCCGCGGTCCGGGCATCAAGTACTGGACCCCGACCGGTCTGAACGTTCCCGACTACGCCAAGCTCGCCCAGCTCTGGTGGCAGAACATTGGCGAGGCGGTCGCCGGCGAAGTCACGCCCGAGCAGGCGCTCGACAACCTGGCGAAGGCACAGGACGAGGTGATGGACCGCATCGGGCGCTCGGGCCTGCAGGGCGAGTGCGGCCCGAAGCTCAACCCGGAGAGGGATCCCCAGTACTGGATGAGCAAGGGCAGCGCGCCCTGGCCGAAGCTCGCCAACGAGAAGGTCCCGGGCAAGACGATGCCGTACAAGAAGATCATGCAGGACATGCTGGACGGGAAGCTGCCGCTGTAGGCCCGCCGCCTTGCGTCGATCGCCGGCAACCGGAAGGGGCCGGCGATCGGCGCGGGGAGCGGCACCGCCGCCCGATCATGGGCTCGGTCGGAGCCCGTTCCCGGCCCGAGCACCAACTCGCCTCCACCCGTGCCTGCCCCAGCAGAGCTCAGCCTGGTCGTCGCGCGCTCTAGCCTTGGCCCTGCCTTAGCCCCTCTGTTCTGATGCTCTGCTCTCGCGTAAAATTAAATAGGGGTGCCTTTTTGGGCGACAGGAAAGAACGGGGCGCGCCGCCCGCCTCGGGCAACGTCAGCCTGCCCTTCGAGATCAACAAGTCGAAGACAGTCACTGCCGAGGCTCTGGAGTCGCTCTATCACACTAGCGAGCGCGGGCAGCAGGGCGCGTTCCCGCTGGGCATCGCGGCACAGTTCCACAGCGGCGCGGATCTGCTGGTCGAGCGCGGCAAGCCCATCTGCTCCATCGCCTACGGGGAGGTGGTGGCGGCGCGCATCGGAGTGGGGACCGGCGAGCATCCCTGGGGCGACACCGGCTTCGTGCTCCTGCGCCATCCGCTCGAGGGCAACAAGTCGATCTTCAGTCTCTTCGTGCACCTGCAGCGCGAGCCGCTCCATCCTGACCGCGCCCATGCGGGCTGGCTGCGCCGGCTCCTCCTCGACGGTGCTGACCGCGGCAAGCCGAAGTGGAGGGTGATGGCCGACGCGCCTACCTGGAAGGACGAGGACAAAGGCAAATTCTCGCCGGCCAACGTGCAGAACGACAAGTTGCTCCAAACCGGCGTCTATGAGGAGGAGGACCGCACCGGCGAGAACAACGACCTCTACGTCAGGCTCAAGGGTCAGTGGGGTCAAGGTCGCCCAGGACGGCACCGCGAAGGTGAAGGAGCTGTCGCCTTTGGGCGGACTTCGACCTGGAGGCGGCGGCGAAGAAGAGCCAAACCATCGCCGCGCTCAAGGACGTCAAGGTCGCCATCCTCGATGCCGACAAGAAGGACGGCAAGCGCCGTTGGACGGTGGAGGCGAGCGAGCCCATCGGCCTGGCGGGCGAATACCTGGGCAGGCCGCTCGTGCACTGGTCCGTGTTCTCCCAGGCCGCGGTCTTCCCCACCGGCTCCTTGCCGGAGAAGGAGTTCGGGGCCGAGGACGAGGTGAAGCTGAGCGAACTGGACTTGAACGAGGAGCGCGGCGACGTCGAGCATACCAAGAAGCTGATCGAGGCGCTCGACCCGCAGAAGAAAACCATCGGCAAGATGCCGCAAGACATACCCGTGCCGGGCGAGGTGGAGCTCTTCTATCGCACGCCCGCAGAGTGCTGGCGCTCACGCTACCTGGCCGTCAAGGGCCTCACCGAGTTCGCCCTCGACGTGGACAAGTTCCTCCAACTCGAGCGCTACAAAGTTCAAGAAGAACACGCAGGCCTTCCTCTTCTGGAAGGACCTGGCCGAGGCCGACGAGTTCCCCCAGGACGGCAAGGCCATCTTCGTCCATCCCGCCACCGCGTTGCGCCTGATGGCGGCGGCGCCGAAGGGCATGCACTACCTCTCGGCCAAGTTCCTCAAGCTCGACGGCAGCCCGGCAGCCGAGCTCGCGTTCGAAGTCGAGGGAGTGCAGGGGACGACGGACGACAAGGGGTGTGCGTCGCTGCCGAGCATGAAGTGGGACTTCCTCGAAGTGAAGTTCGAGCAGAGAACGGTGCGCGTCCCCGCCGTGCACGACCCTGCGCTCGTCATCTGCGTGTGGCTCCCGTTCGTCGAGCCCTCGGGCGACGCGGCGCCTGACGATTCGGAGGGCACGCCCCACGACCAGGTGGAGCGCCCCGAGTGGCTCTTCCCCGCGGGCGACCCGGGCGATACCGAGCAAGCCGATCCGGAGGAGACCACGTACGACGAGGAGTCCAACCCGGTCCCCACGTTCCACGTCACGAGTCACGACGGAGTGAACCCCGACGCCATGGACGACGAAATCTCCGAGGATGCCGACTCGGGGTCGGGCACCGATGGCTCCGGCGACGACGGCTCCAGGGGCGAACCCTGGGGTGACGCATGAGCGATCCGAAAGCCCCCGCGGCGACCGACGCGGACATTTACTCCTACCTCTTCTCCGATACCGCCGGCGCGAGCGCGGTGCCTGCGATCCTGAGCCTACACGTCGCGCGCTGGGCCAACGCGCCCGCCAGCGGGCTC
>WNFQ01009067.1_pt1 | contig 10058 bp, 10 predicted proteins | sample 5400171 | NCBI WGS metagenome assembly WNFQ01 (sample SAMN13153356, study PRJNA577476) | soil metagenome | isolation source: 20 cm soil under Madrone tree | place: USA:California | collected 2016-06-14 | reverse complement strand
TCTCTAATTGAAAAAGTTTCGCGACGTTTATCGGCCCTTGGATTTGCGACAAGATTTGTTAGCGCAACCGTCACTTGCGCTGCGCGACCAGGAGGTTGGCTTCCTTATAATTCCAGTGGTAACCGAATCCAAACTCGAGTGGTGGCGGATTGCTTTGCGCGAAAAGCTCATGCAGTCGGGGCTGGTAATGTTGTTTAAACAGTTCGATCGGGCCGAGGTAAGCACCGAATAACCGCACGTTCCACTTGTTCGGGTCGAAGTAGGCCAGCGGAATCCCGGCATCATCCTGCACAATCATCTTGCTGTGCTCAAGAATGAAATTGCGGATCGTAACGAAACCATTCTCAAACATCAGATACGACGATGACTTGAGAAAACTCGCACCGACGCCCAGTCGCTGGCAAAATTTCAAGAAACCGGGAGTCGCCTTGATGCCGCCATCAGAAATATCCGTGGTGAAGTAGTACATCGTTTGGGAATTGCCCGATTGGTTATCGGTGTAATTGATCCGTACCCCAGGAATACCGCCGCCTTTCTGTCCAAATGCGCCGCTGCTGTTGAGAGCGCCGAACGTCACGTTGGTGATCGATTTGTCGGCGCGCGCGATGAACGTGTAAAGAATGGGCAACACGCCATTCAGGTTTTGCTCGTGCAGATCGATTTTCATGTCTTTCGTGATGAAGTAGGTCGTATTCAGCGAGGACTTCATTGCGTTCTCCAGATTTCCCAGCGCGCCGAACAAGTTCGCAATGCGCGACGGATCGGGTGGCGGTCCCATTGCTTCCTTCCCGCAAAGCACGTACACCGCAGCCCGTGGAAAGAACTGATCGGCGTACAAAAAATCCGGACCGCTGAACATGTAAAACGCGACAGGGACCGGTTGCAGCGATTCTGGAACGTAGGTCTCTTGCCAAGCGTGGAGCTTCTGCAGTTGTCGGAGAGTTAGTTTTGAAAATTGCTCTTCAAAAAACGCGGCGTGTTGCTGCCATGCCGGCTCGCGCGTCAGCGGCGCTAGCGGGGAATCTGGCGGGACCGGCATTCCCGCAAGAAAACGTGCCACATCGTTGGGTCCGGCAGCTACCGGCATTGCGCGAGGCGCAATCGCTGGATTCTGCTGCGCGTACGCACCGAGCGCGCTTACCAAACCCATCATCAAGGTTAATGCCGCGCAAGTGTTGCGTCGGAACATCGGCATTCTGCCTGGGCGCACAGCGGACATCGTGTTCGCTGTGGGACGGCCAGCGGGTTTCAAACGCGCTGGGCGCACAGGCCACAGGCCTATGTTGCGCTTCCCTTTCATGCCGGTCGAAGGCGTTTTCCCGCGCAAAAGTAGAGGAGCAAACCAAGGAGCGCTGTTCCCAGGCCAGCGAGCGACTCCGCGGTATGCCAGCGCAGCAGATAAAACATCATCCAGATCGTAATTATCGAGAAGAGAACAGGCGGGAGCGGATAGAGCCAAACTCGATATGGTCGCGCGATTTTCGGATGCGTGAAGCGGAAGACGATCACTCCGAAAACAGCAAGCAACGAGCAAATCAACAAGCTGAATTGAGTGTAGCGGACCACGTCCTCGAAACTGCGTGTGAACAAGAGCAAATTCACGATGACCAGTTGCAGGACGATCGCATTTCTTGGGATGCCGTGCTTGTTTTTGCTGCCAAGCAATCGCAGCAGCCAATGATCTTCCCCCATCGACATGGTGACGCGCGGCCCGATCCACGTCATTGAGCTAATTGCCGACACCAACCCGAGACAAATCACTGCACCGGCGACGCGCCCGCCGTTTGCGCCAAAGATGTGTTTTCCTGCAATCAACGCTACGTCGAGTTGACCTCTTAATTCCTGAATAGGCGTGGTGGCGAGGAAGATCGCGTTGACCAGCACATAAACCACGATCACCACGCCCGTGCCGACGAGTAATGAGCGCGGCACATTTTTTTCGGGCCGCTTAATTTCGCCGCTAATGTAGACCGCTGCGTTCCAACCAGAGTATGAATACATGACGTAAACCAGCGCCACTGCAAAGGACGCGCCAAAGATTAAGGTGGTGTCGCCGGGTGCAGGCAAAAAATCGATTGGCTGTTTCGGGTGCACGAACAAGCCAGCGGCGATCAGCGCGCCAATCAGGAGCAACTTTATGAGGGTGGAAAAATTTTGGAACGCACTGCCAACTTGCAAGTTCTTGAAATGAAACAGCGCCACCAGCCAGACCACCGCGAACGAGAGCAAGACCGGTGAGCCAAAACCGAGCACGCCCTGCAGGTATTTGCCAAACGCCATCGCAGCCAGTGCAATCGGCGCGGAAAATCCTACTGTCGCAGAAACAAATCCGGCCATGAACCCGAGCGCTGGGTGATAAATCTTCGACAGAAAATGATACTCGCCCCCGGAGCGCGGCAGTGCAGCGCTGAGTTCGCCGTAACAAAGCGCGCCGCAAAGCGCCGCGACGCCGCCGACAACCCAGAGCATCAGCAGAACAAACCCTGATTGAATATTCGCCAATTGAAAACCAAGGCTCGTGAAAATGCCGGTGCCGATGATGTTGGCAATCACGATTGAACATGCTGTGAGAAAGCCGACGCTGCGCGGCGACGTTCCCCACTCGGCACTAGAATGCTCAGCAACAGTGTTCATCGCACTATCGACAGTCCGCAAATCAGCGGGACGCGCGAATGGTTTAGGAGTGACGCTCGAATTCATGGTCCGTCTCGTATCGGTAAACGTGGCTCTAGGCGCGGCCCTGCTGGCCGCGCGCACGCGCCTCACAGAGGCGCGGCTACAACGCATAGCTATAATAGTAAGTTGTCAGAAGTCATTCCGGGCATCAGTTTGCAAGTAGCATGAACGTAATCTCCCAAGCCCTCCGTTGAAACAGCCACCCAACTCGCGGTCTTTCTTGCAAATCGTCCGGGCGCACTTGCGCGCGTGTGTGAAGCGCTGGCCAACGCCGAAATTAACATACACGCGCTCGCCACGTCCGACACAGTCGATCATACGGTTGTGCGCATGGTGGTCAGCGATCCCACCAAGGCGCTCATGCTCTTGGGCGAAGCCGGAGTTCTCGCGCTCGAAACCGAAGTGCTCACGATCGAGACGGCGAGCGAACCTGGCGTTCTAGCCAAAATCGCGGAACGCCTCGCGGAGGCGGAAATTAACATCGAATACGCTTATCTTGCAGGCGGTCGCGGGGCTGAAAAAGGACTGATCATTCTGCGGCCGTCAGACGTCGAGAAAGCGCGGCGCATATTGCAGGATTTATAGTGATCGAAAACGTAACTTTGAGTCGCGCTTAGATCGGTAAGGCCGCGACCGCCGGGCGCACGTTGAGGCCTTACGGGCGAATCTCGATTGTCGTGCCGTCGGGCGTAACGTGCCAGAGTTCCTCAATCTCTTCATCAGTGAGTGCGACGCAACCGGCAGTCCAATCCTTCCAACGGTGAAAGGCGCCAATCCAACCCTGTCCGTTTTGAATTCCGTGTATCATGATGTCAGAACCGGCTGAGACTCCGCGCCCGGCCGCACGTTTGTTGTCCTCATCCGAGGGATACGAGATGTGTAGCGCGAGGTGAAAACTGCTTTGCGCATTTCGGCTATCGATCTTGTAGATGCCTTCCGGTGTTTTCATGTCGCCTTCTTCTTGCTTCGCTCCGATTGGATTACGACCGAGCGCGATTAGATAGGTTTTGATCTGTTTACCGTCGCGAAGGATCGACAATTTCCTCGCTGACTTTTCTACGACAATCCGATTGATTGTTGTTCCGGACGGTAGCGCGCGCCAATTGTTGTGCGCGTAGAAGTAGACAGCCAGCAGCAGCCCACAACTGACGAGAATAAGCAAAGCGACCTTGCTAATCACCCGGTGATTTTAATGATTCCACCGGAAGCGCAATACCAGGCAACAGTGATTTCCGGACCGCCTAGTTCGAAGCGATGATGCTGTGTGCCAAGCATATTGTTAAGAACACAAACGAGCAGACCTGAAAGGTCGCTGGGGGATCAGCCGGTGGTGCAAACCACCGGTTACGGATCGTCAGAAAGTACGAGCCCCGACAGGGGCGTCGGATTAAAGATAACGTTCGTCAAATTCGACGCCGCTGCGGTGCAGCAATTCCAGATACTCTTCGCGAAATGTGCGCGTCCGGTGATGCTCCACTTGTTGTTCGATGTAATGATGAACCGCTTCGCGTTGGGAGGCACTTACCGTAAACGCTCCATAACCTTCCTGCCATGCGAACCCACGCACGCCAATCTCCTTGTGCACCCAACCAGAAGAAACCGCCTTGAGCTCACGAAGCACATCAGCCAGGCGATGTGTTGCTCGAAGACCGATCAGAAGATGGACATGATCGGACACGCCGCCGACGCTCTCGGCAATTCCGTTGGCTGTTCGGATAATTCCGCCAAGATATGCGTGCAGGTCCCCGCGCCATGCCGGTTGGATGAGCGGCTCGTGATTTTTCGTTCCGAAAACGATGTGATAATGCAGGCTCAGATGTGTCGATGACATAATGAGGTCGTTTGCGACGCCCCTGCCGGGGCTTTGAGTTTCTGTTTACACGATCAACCGGTGGTTTGCACCACCGGCTAATCTGACAACATCCCTCTGGGATTGGCGCTGGCGATCTTGCGAGCCGTGATGCATGTGGCTTGCGCCACCGGCTAATTTCCTAAGATCCCTCCGGAATCGTACGTGATCCACCGTTCGTGATTGCTAATGCGAACTCGATGCTGGATAAATGCGCGGCGCGTTTATGACTCCGGTAAGAACCTGGCTCGGTTACCCGTATCCTCTTGGCGCGACGTGGATGGGCAACGGTGTCAATTTCGCCATTTTTTCCGAGCACGCTACCGGTATTGAGCTTTGCTTATTCGACAATATTGAGGCGACCGAAGAAAATTTTCGCATCCCGGTCACCGAACGCACCGATCAAATCTGGCACGTGTTTTTGCCCGATGTCGGCCCCGGGCAGTTGTACGGTTTCCGCGTCGCCGGTCCGTACGATCCAGAACATGGACTTCGTTTCAACAGCTCGAAACTTCTTCTCGACCCTTATGCGAAAGCTATCGCCGGAGAAGTGATTTGGGCAGATGAAATGTTCGGTTACGCGATCGGCGACAAGAAGGAGGATTTGACGCAGGACTTCCGCGACGATGCATGGGGCGTGCCGAAGTCGGTGGTCATCGACACCGGGTTCGATTGGCAGGGGGATCGGAGACCCGGCGTCCCGTTGCACACTTCAGTGATTTACGAAGTGCACGTGAAAGGGTTTAGCAAACTCTGGCAGGAAGTTCCGGAGCGGTTGCGTGGTACGTACGCGGCGCTCGGTAGCCCGGCAGCCATTGATTATTTGAAAAAACTTGGAGTGACCGCAGTCGACCTGCTGCCAGTGCAAGCGCACATCGACGACAAAATTTTAGTTGATCGCGGGCTGACAAATTACTGGGGCTACAATACGATCGGATTTTTCGCGCCGCATGCGCAGTACTCCAGCGGCGCGCAAACGGGTGCACAGGTCTCCGAGTTCAAGTCGATGGTGCGCAACCTGCACGCGGCAGGGATCGAAGTGATTCTCGATGTGGTTTACAACCACACTGCCGAAGGAAATCATCTCGGCCCGACGCTTTGCTTCCGCGGGATCGACAACCTCGCTTACTACCGTCTGCATCCCGAGAATCCGCGTTTGTATCTGGATTTCACCGGCACCGGCAACACTTTCAATCTGTTGCATCCCCATACGCTTCAGCTCGTGATGGACAGTCTGCGTTATTGGGTTCTGGAAATGCACGTGGACGGATTCCGCGTTGATCTGGCGGTCAGTCTGGTCCGTAATCATGGAGGTTTTAACAAACTGCACCCTTTCTTCGAAATTATTCAACAGGACCCCGTTCTCTCGCGGGTAAAACTAATCGCCGAACCGTGGGACGTTGGCGAGGGTGGCTACCAGGTCGGAAATTTTCCGGCGCCGTGGTCGGAATGGAATGGCAAATATCGCGACGCTGCTCGCGGTTTTTGGAAAGGTGATGAGGGGCGCATTGGCGAGATGGGCTACCGGCTCACGGGAAGCCCCGACCTCTATCAACACAATGGGCGGCGTCCGTCTGCCAGTATCAATTTCGTCACGTCACACGATGGTTTCACGCTGAACGATCTGGTCAGCTACAACGAAAAGCACAATGAACTGAACGGCGACAGGAACAACGACGGCGACAACAACAATCTCTCATGGAATTGCGGCGTCGAGGGTCCAACCGACGATCCGCAGATCAACGCGCTGCGCGAACGGCAGCGGCGAAATTTTCTGACCACACTTTTTCTTTCTCAAGGCGTGCCGATGCTTTTGGGTGGCGACGAGTGGGGACGAACGCAGAAGGGCAATAACAACCCTTATTGTCAGGACAACGAGATCAGCTGGTTCGATTGGAGGCACGACGAAAAGCAGAAGCAATTTCTGGAGTTCACGCGAAAGCTGATCTGGTTTCGCGAAGCGCATCCGGTATTTCACCGTCCAAAATTTTTTCGAGGCCGCAGGATACGCGGCTCTGAGATTCGGGATGTGATGTGGTTCAATCCCGGCGGGAGCGAGATGAGCGACGAAGAATGGGCGTCGCCGTTCGTTCGCTGCGTTGGAATGCTGCTCAGTGGCGACACGGTCGATGTTGTTAATTTCGAAGGCGAACCCATTCGCGACGACACGTTTCTACTGCTGATGAATACCCATTATGAAGCGATACCTTTTGTGCTTCCCGGCCAGGAGAATCTCGAATGGCAACTGATTCTCGACACGATGGATCCGAACGGTTTTTTGGCGGAGCCGAAAAAAATCGCATCCGGCGATGACGTCGACCTTCGCGGGCGCGCCTGTTATTTGCTGCAACTTGTGCGCGGCGCACAAGCTCAGGCACGTGCGGAATCCTGGAAAAAACGGCCTGTGGAATTTCCGCCGCTTAGTGCAGAGGAAGAACGCGCTCGCCGCAAGTAGCGCGCTTGCCGACGAGGCAAAATTCAAGCAACGCAATCTTGTGGCCAAATGCGAATTAGCTTATAGAGATATAAAGCGCGTGTTATCATGCGCGGCCAATGTTTTGGTCAGTGAGTGTTCATGACAGCGAGTTCTCTTATAATCGTCACTGATCGCGGCAGTTTGAAAGCATACCGGGTGAACGAGACGCCGACGCGTGGCCCGAGCCTGCAATTAGTGCAGGCGTTCAACATCACCGACGCGCACGGAAGGCTGGTCGATAAAGTGAGCGATTTTGCCGGTCGCTTTCCAGTGAGCGACGGCGCGGGCGCTCATCATGGGGCTTCCATTGCGGAACGGACGCAGATCGAGGTGGAAACCGATCGCCGCATTCATAAAGAGCTCGCCGATCAAATTACGAAAATCGTATCGCGCAACGGCAAGGAAGGCTGGTCGTTTGCCGCGCCCGCTGAAATTCACTCGGCGATTGTTGAGCTTTTGCCTCCGGCAGTGCGCGACCGGATCGTCGAACATGTGAAATCGGATTTGGTGAAAATGGAATCGGCGAAACTGGTTTCGCGGTTTCGTTCGTTGCAGCAGATTTAATGGCTCAATGGTGGAATATTTTTGTTCCCTCAACGTCTGGGGGCTCGCTACTATCTAATTAATTATGCAACTGCCTGTTAAGCTCTCGTACCGGGGTCTGGAAAAATCTGACCAGATCGACAATCTCGTTTTGGAATATGCAGCGCGACTTGAAAAATTTTGCGACCACATCAACCGCTGCGACGTGGCGATCGAGCAACGAAACCACGCGCACCAAAAAGGAAATCCTTATTACGTCCGCATCGACGTCACGGTACGGCCGCGGCACGAGCTGGTGGCCAGGGAGGAGCAGATGGACAACGGCTCGCATGCGCCCCTGATCAAAGCCATCCACCACGCGTTCAAAACAATGGAACGCGAGTTGTGCCGCGTTGTGGACAAGCAAAGACGCGACGTAAAAACGCACGCCGACACGCGTTCACCGAAGTAATCGCGAGGATGTTCGCAATCAGGTAGGGGCGATTGACCTCAATCGCCCGCCCACGTGAACCACACAGCCCCGACACGCCCGGCCCGAAAACACCTTGACCATTCACCGCATTTTCACGGGCGATTCGGCGCCACATATTTCGTCACAACTTGCTGCCAACGTCGGGGTGTAAATCAGCTTTGCACGGATCGCGTTGCGAACGTTCTGTTCCAATCGGCACGGCGCTATCATTCGTCGCAGCGGTGGTATCTGAAATTACTGCTGCTAATGCCAGACCACCTGCACATGTTGATTGGCGTTCCCGGCGATGCGCAACTTTCCCGCCTCATCCGTGATTTTGAGCGAATCACGGCGCGAATGGCGAAGATCGATTGGCGTCGAAATTTTTTCGATCATCGGCTGCGGCATGATGAGAGCTTGGCGAAAAAATTTGAATACATTTGTCAAAATCCAGTCCGCGCGGGCCTGATTACGCAAGGCGAAGAGTGGTCATACGCAATTGACGCGAGCGATCTGGATTCGAGAACAGGTGCGTCGGTTGCGCACAGCACGGGCGATTGAGAGCCTGCCCTGAGCGGAGTCGAATGGGTCAATCGCCCCTACCTCAGGCTTTCTTCGCGTACTTTTCGGCGCCGAGAAAATGCAGCGAAACGTACGGCTGATCGCCAATGACCCAGCTGTCGTGCGGTACAGGCGGGATGTAAAAGAGCTCTCCCGCTCGCAGCTCGACGACGCGTCCATCATCGAATGCAGCCGTCGCGGCGCCGGAGAGCACCAATCCAACATGCTCAACGTTGCACCGAGTCGCGCCCACGCTTGGGCCGACGTGCTCGCTCCACTTCCACCCTGCTTCATAAGTGGCGCGACCAATCGTTATCCCGCCGAGATGCACCAATTCGAAACGACCTTTCTCCATCACGCGAACTTCGTCCGGCGCGTCAAAGGATTTGAGAATAACGGCTAGCGCATCGCTGCTCATGCCTGACTCAACAGCGAAAAACTCGCTCGTAAAATCAAAAGTACTCTTCGCGTTCCGAAAGCGTCGCGGTCATTGGCGGATTGGGAAAAGCGTGTTCTCTGAGGCCGAGAAGCGTTGAATCGTTAAGGGGTCACAGGAAGGCTAATCACGGCGCTTGGCCAATCCCCAATACGCCAGAAACGCTGTCAATAGCACCAGGGGACTAACGACCAAAAAGAAACCGTACGGGTGTTGAGCCAGAGGAATACCACCTACGTTCATACCAAACAAGCCCGCTACGAGGTTGATTGGCAACGCCAACACAGTTACTAACGTTAACACAAACAGTGTGCGATTGGTCTGTGCATCGACAAGGGCGGCTAGTTCTTCCTGAAGCTGTTTGACCCGCTCAACCAAAGCCGCGGTCTCGCTGATGGCGGTGGAGAACTTCTCTGCGGCTTGTTCCAGGTTCTGAAGCTCTGCTCCTGTCATCCAATCGGGAGGCCGATTAAGAAGGCGAAAGAATGCAGCCGGTTCCGGGGCCAGAACTCGTTGGAGTCGAACCAACATCCGCCGCAGAGAACCCAGTTCGCTGCGACTAACGGAAATGCGCTTGGCCAGCAACCGATCTTCCATTGGGTCCACTCGCTTGGTGGACCTCCGCACAATCTCAAACAGCACACTGGCCTGATCTCGTAACAAGTGCGACAGAAGTTCAATCGGCGAACGAAAGACCTGGCCCGCTTGCACCGCCTCTCTAAGTTGGTCAATCGAACGAAATGGCCGACGGCGCGCGCTTACAAGCACTCGCGGCTTTATGCAAAGACTGGTCGTCGCAACCGCCGATGCGTCAAACGTGAAATCCAGGAGCACATCGTGAATATGCGCCACGAGTGAGTCTCCGTCTTGCACCAGATGAGTGGAGTCCATATCGCTACGCGAGCATTCGTAGAAGGTATCGGGCAAGTTTAGATACCGCCGTAGCCAGGGCTCAGAATCCGAATGGGAAATCGAAAAATGCAACCAGAGGAATTCATCCGATACGCCTGGACCAGGCGCAGTCAAAAACTCAACCGCCTCCTCCGAAGTAATTGACCGTGGCGGC
>WNFQ01014103.1_pt1 | contig 10062 bp, 7 predicted proteins | sample 5400171 | NCBI WGS metagenome assembly WNFQ01 (sample SAMN13153356, study PRJNA577476) | soil metagenome | isolation source: 20 cm soil under Madrone tree | place: USA:California | collected 2016-06-14 | reverse complement strand
GGAATTGGCGATTGAAATTCGACAGATTCTCAAATCCAGAGTCGAAACAAATCTCAGCGACGGTTTTGTCGGTGTTGCGTAACATCTGGCAAGCATGGCTGATGCGAAGGTCTCCAACCGCTTTGATAAAGGTGCGTCCCGTCGCTGCGTGGAAAAACCGGCTGAATGCGCCGGCACTCATCCCGAAAGCCTTGGCCAGCTCGGGTTCGAGGATAACTCCTCGAAAATGAGCGTTTAAGTAGCGATACACAGCATCGATTCGTTTTTCGTCTCCCTTAGAGAGAGATTTTTCGTAGGAGGATCCGCATACCAGACGACTTTTTCGATCCTCGCTGAGCTTGACGAGAATGTTGAGCAAGCCAAGGAGACGCGTGGCTCCGCTGCGCCGGCTCACCTCGAGCATCATCGATCCGATTAGTTTAGAAGTAGCCGGAGAAAATGCTATTCCGCGGGAGGATCGCTCGATCATTTCCCGCATCTCGCTCAATTCAGGCGCAAAGAAGAAATGTTCCCCAAGAAACGAGATTTCAAAATGGATAACGAAGGCTTCCGCTCGTTTGCAGCCTTCTTCGTTCAACCAGACATGCGGCAGATTGGGACCGAGCAAGAGCAGATCGTGCGTCTCGAAATGTTCGATTGAATCGCCCACGAAACGCTGGCCGTGGCTTTCGGCGATGTAGGTGAGTTCGATCTCCGGATGATAGTGGTAAGGAGCAGGAAATTTTTTGCCTTGCACGTGGTACCACAGGAAAGAGGCTGGCTGCTCAGCGACCAGCTTTTGGAAGGCTGGTCTGAGAACACCTGGCCGATGCATGAAGCAAAGATCAAAAAAGTATCGGTATTTGTCAATCTGAGCGAGGCAGTGTAGCCGGCAAATCTGCTTTGTTAGCACCTGTGTTGCTGACCACCTTCGTCGCCAGCAAGTATCTGCAGCTTAAGATCTAGAACAATGGAATCCACTCAATCTCCGCCAAGCCTCGCCTGCAATCGCTACCGAAATCTTCCGCCAGTCGCTGGACTTTGCAGCCTCCAGGACGGTATTCGAACCGGACTAAGTGTTGAACAATGTGTAAGCCGGTTGAAGCGATATCATTATGCACTCAGGCGTCTGCACGGAATCTTCATTGCGCGCCTGACCGCAGAACCAATATACGAGCTGAAATTGGCTTTCAGTCTCCATGCTCACTATTGCGCCGAGCACGTAGCAGCCATGCGCCAACGAGTGGGTGAAATGCGTGAACCGCCACTCGGATTAGAAGCGGTGCCTGACCCAGCCTTGCAGATGTTCTTCGACGAAATCCAGAATGCTCCTACGACCGAGCTGTTGATATTGGGAGCATACGAAAAGGCGCTCCCGGCGCTGAAGAGAGCTTTCGAAAGGCATCGGCAGGATTCAAATCCTTTGATCGACAGCCCGACCCACCGAGTATGCCGATTCGCCGCGGTCGAAGTACAAGAGATGATCGACTTCGGAACGGAAGCGGCCAAATGCATCATCGATCGCGCCCGGCGGAATGAAGCGCAAGATTGGATGGGCTTGCTCGATCTACTTCTGGAAGATGCCGGTGCGCTCGGAGGTAGCGAACCGCCCCGGAAGGCGCGACGGCAGGTGATGTACTCTCAGACGCAGTTCCAATACGACCACACCCCAAAACGCGACGAGCGTTTTTCCGACCCCTATAACATGGGTGTTCACGCTGAAACGTTCATATACGATGAAAAGTTTAGCGCGCGGGACAAGACCTTGATGATTTTCTTCAAGAGGTTGCGAGAAATAGATGTGCCGGAAATGATGGCGAGCATTATCCAAGAAACCAAGGATAAGCCCTGGGAATACTATCGGGAAATGACCCGCCAGCTCTGGGACGAGGCTCGACACGCTATCATGGGCGAACTTGGTTTCACGCGACTCGGCATCGATTGGTCAGAATACACCCGGCCGCCTTTTACTTGGTCCTTAGCACTGAATACCCAACTCGCGCCTAAAGAGCGGCATGCGGTCCTGTACTTCATCGAGCAGGGGCTGATGCCAAAAACTGGGAAACGTTATGAATGGGAACTCGCCACGGAGTCGGGTGACCCGTTCGCGGCCCTCTGCCAGGATTATGATTGGGCCGACGAAGTGCTCCATGCTCGAATCGGAAGAGATTGGTACGCCCAAGAATTCCGGACCAACAAAGAGGCTATCGATTACGGAGACCAGAACTGGTCTCGAGTCTTGATAGACTGGGCACGGTTTAGGGAAGCGGGACTCACCGACCATCAAAACTGGTGGCCGAACCTTTATCGGAAGGGATGCGAGGTGTGGGGCGTTGAGCCAGACCCGAATACACTCAAATATCAACACACATATGAGTCGACTAGAGCCGATTTGAAGACTTTGGCTGAGTAGAACCGGCCTCTCCTCAGGATGGTAAACGCAGGAAGCAAATCTCCCCAGAATCATGAAACCCAGCGCTAACCTCAGACGACTTCCGCTCTATCCGATTTTGCTCATATTCAGCCTCATCGCGTCGACACCTGTCAGCGCTTCGGCCGGTTCAGCTCAAGAAAAGGCGGTCTACTATTGGATTTCACACGGACCACCGAGCAACCCGACTTGGATGTATTTCCTACAAGGTGCCGAACAATGGGCTAAGGATACCGGCAACGAGGTTCGTACCTCCTTCCACAGCGGCGATGTTCCATCGCAACAGGAGGCTATTCGCGCGGCCATTTCCGTTAAGGCCAAAGGGATCGTCACCAGCATGCCTGACCCGGGCAGTCTGACAAAGATCATCGCCGAGGCGCACGCCGCCGGCATCCCAGTCATCCTAATGAATACCGATGACCAGGCTAGCGGTCGCGAGGCCTATGTCGGCGCCGACCTCACGGCAATCGGACACCGTTGGGGACAGTATCTGGTTGATCACAATTTCGTTAAAAAGGGTGACTTCGTTTGGATGCCAGTGGAGGTCCCCGGCGCGACTTATCAGACGCTCGAAACTCAGGGTATCGAGGCCGTATTTAAGCCACTAGGGGTCACCTACGAGATCACCGAAGCCAAACTCGATCCAGCCGAGGTGATCGCCCATATGACGGACTACTTGACCGCTAACCGTGACAAGATTAAGGCGATTGTTGGTCTGGGCGATCTCGTGACTCAAAGCATCAAGCACGTATCCGACCAGGTCGGCGTCAAATCCGGCGACATTCCGGTAGTCGGCTGGGGCAATTCCATTGACGCCGCCCAGGAAGTCTTGGATGGCTATCTCAAAGCGGCAATGTGGCAGGATCCACAGGCAACCAGCTATTTGGCCTTATCGCTAGCAGCGATGACGGCGAGCGGCACTCCACCTGGATTCGACGTTAGCGTTGGTACGCTGTACGAAAGAGACCAAGCGGCTACCTATCTCAAGATCATGCAGGGTCCCGCTGCAAAGCCGAACAAATAGCTCTCGCCGCCACCACTGGTCACCGATCACTACCCGCCAACTCCATCGTGCCCTTAAACTTCGGAGCTTCCTCTTCAATCCCAAAATTCGCCGCGTATAACGACTCGATCCGATCCATCTCTTCTTGAGTCAGTGCCGGAGTGTCTGGAGCTTCGGCGAATTCGGTGAGCTGCTTTTCATCGTAGATGTTCGGCAGAGTCGACGCTACCCTTGGGTCGTGGAGCAGCCATTGCAGTGCCGCCTGTCCAAGGGTTCGCTCTGAGCTCTGCAAAAATCGCAATTGCTCAACCTTTTTCACACCATTGAGCAGCCAGCTACGGGGTCGGTGATTGCGATGATCATTCGGCGGAAACTGCGTTTCCGCAGTGTAGTGTCCTTCCAACATCCCAGATGAATGGGTTACTCGGATCAGGAACATGGTATCGCGACCGGCCTCAGTAGCAGCATCCTGGATCGCTCTGCCCGGATGTTGTTCCAAAATGTTATAAATATGCTGAAGACTGGTGAGGTTCCTGCGCTGGACACAATTTACGCCTTCATAGAGCCAACCAATTGCCGGCCCGAGTGCCACACCAAAATAGCGGATTTTGCCCGCCCGCTGAAGCTCAATCAGAGTTTCCCAAACGGAATCGCCGTCGACTTGTTCCATTCGGATATTATGCAGCTGCAGGAGATCGATCCGATCTGTCCGAAGTCTGGCCAAAGCCGCATCCGTCGCTCCTCGAACCGCTTCTGAGGAAAAATCCTGGGGTATTTCTCGCTGTCCTCTTCGCTCGTTGCCATGATGCACAAAATCGTAGCCAACCTTGGTGGCGATTACGATTTGATCACGCTGCGCCGGGAACGCTTCAGCAATCAGCTCTTCGCTCAACCCATTTCCGTAGGTATCGGCTGCATCAAACAACGTGATCCCAAGATCAAATGCGCGGCGCATGAGTTCTGTCGCCTCAGACCTTGTAAAATTGCCCCACCATCCGGTAGAGAGAGTCCAGAGACCAAAACCGATTTCGCTGACGATAAGGTCGGTATTACGGTAAGTACGATATTTCATGGCACACTGGCATTATTGAGTCGATCAGCCCCGGCTGCAAGCCGGCCAAGAAATCGGGAGAGACCGGCCGACATGACCTTCGATGCGTCATGCCTAATCCGTATGCGCCGGGGTGACGCCGGATCCTCGCGATTCGTGGCGCTTTTCTTGCTTATATTCTTCCACTTAGTTTTTCAGGCTTGATTGTTTTGATCTCAGCGAGTGTTGTAACCAAACTTGACCGCCGCATGTGGCAGGAATCGAGAGAGATAGGAGAACCCGACTATGCAATCTGTTCGGACTTTTAATGTGTCGCCTCGACTGCCTGAGGTGCTGGAGCCGCTTAACGACCTGGCTCGGAACCTCTGGTGGACTTGGGAGCCCGACGCCCGCAAGCTTTTCCGGGATCTAAACCCGACGTTATGGGATCAAACCAATCACAATCCCATCCGCATGCTGCAACTTTCCAAGCAGGGCCGCCTCGAGGAAATCGCGTCGGACGAAGATTACTTACGCAGGATGCGCCACGTCCACGAACAGTTCCGAGCGTACATGAGTCGTACCGACACCTACGGAAAACAGCGTGCCGGTGCTCCATGCATCGCTTACTTCTCCGCCGAATTCGGTTTTCACGAGTCGGTGCCGAATTACTCGGGCGGCCTGGGAATTCTTTCGGGTGACCATTGCAAGTCGGCCAGCGATCTCGATCTGAATTTTTACGCCGTCACATTGCTCTACCGGCACGGCTATTTTAAGCAACAGATCGGTAAGGATGGTTGGCAGGAAGCGGTGAGCCTAAACCAAAACTTTCACCACTTGCCAGTGCGTGACGCACGAGTCGGCGATCAGAGCGTGTTCGTGACGGTCGATATTCTCGGGCGCACCGTCACCGCCAAGGTGTGGGAGCTCCAGATCGGTCGAATCAAATTGTTCCTCCTGGATACCGACATACAGCAGAATTCGCCGGAAGATCGCTTAATTACGGAACAGCTCTACGGCGGTGACACCGACATGCGGATTCGCCAGGAAATTGTTCTCGGGATCGGGGGAGTTCGCGCCCTCGATGCCCTGGGCATTAAGCCGGATGTCTATCATATGAACGAAGGACACTCGGCATTTCTCTCGCTCGAAAGGATTCGGCAGTATGTCCGAGAAAAAGGCATGAGTTATTATCCGGCGCTGCAGATGGTAGCCGCCTCGAACGTTTTCACCACTCATACGCCTGTTCCCGCCGGCAACGACGCTTTCTCCCGCGATCTCTGGCACTGAGAACGAGCCGGCGTGCAAATAGGGTAAGCACCTTGCATGGCGAAGTCAGTAAGGGCCTGTGGCAAGATGTTTGGGCCGGCGTTCCCTTACAAGAGGTGCCCATCACCAGTATCACCAATGGCATTCATACCAAGACTTGGACGGCACCGGAATTTCATCGGCTATATGAAAAATATTTGGGCGCAGATTGGGCAGACCATCTTACCGATGTCGAGTATTGGCGCCGAGTGATCGATATCCCGGATGAGGTCCTTTGGGAAACCCATCAGCTGCTCAAGCGTCGATTGATCGAGTTCGTTCGTGAGCGACTACGGATCCAGCGAGCGCGCATTGGCGAATCGCCTGAGCAATTGCGCGAGATCAACAGCATACTTAATCCGGACGTGCTGACCGTTGGCTTTGCTCGGCGATTTGCGACGTATAAAAGAGGCACTCTCCTCTTTTCCAATAAGGAGCGACTGCTCCGCCTTATCCAGAATGCTGAACGGCCGGTGCAGTTCATTTTCGCCGGGAAATCGCATCCGAAGGATGAGGGTGGCAAAAGGATCATTCAGGAAGTGTACAATGCCTCACGCGAAGTGGGCTTCGAGCATGCCGTTGTGTTCGTTGAAGACTACGACACCTACATCGGCCGTCGCTTATATCAGGGGGTCGATGTTTGGCTTAACAATCCCCTTCGTCCGCTCGAAGCCAGCGGAACCAGCGGAATGAAGCTTCCACCAAATGGCGGTCTGAATTTCAGCGTTCTCGATGGCTGGTGGTGTGAGGGTTACAACGGTAAAAACGGATGGCCGATCGGGCCGGAAATCTCAGGGGGTAGCGTCGAATTCCAAAATGAAGTCGACATAGATAGTATGTTCAACATTTTGGAGAACCAGATCATCCCTCTTTATTATGCTAAACCGGATGGCCGTTTACCGCTGGCCTGGTTACAACTGATGCGGGAGTCCATGCGCAGTGTAACACCGGTGTTTAATACGCATCGGATGGTGAAAGAATACAATGAACGGCTCTACGAGCCCGCCGCGAAAGCGATTCAAGCCTTAGGCGCCAACAGTTATCGAGCAGCTACCGAGCTGGCGAAATGGAAACAAAATACCCGTGCCGATTGGGGTAAGATTCGCATCGAAGAGGTAAACGCTTCGCCGTCCGAGATTGGCGATCTCTTTGTTGGTGAGACGTTACAGATAGAAGCGAAAGTATTTCTGGGCCCGATTGATCCCTCGCATGTCCGAGTACAGGCCTATATTGGTAAGAGCGACGACGGATCGCTCAGCGAACCGTTCACCATTGATCTTCAAGAGATAGAAAAAGGCGCAGCACCCGGACAATTCACATTTAAGGGAGTTATCAAAGCTACCGAGAGCGGGAGTTATGGATTTAATGTTCGCGTTATCCCCACCCATCCCTACTTGAATCAAGGCCATGAGCTGCGCCTGATCACCTGGGCGAAGTGATGGACAGATTAGAAATCCGGAATCTGGAAGAAACCGCATGCGAGAAATAGGTGCGGCAGCGGTAATTGAGTAATGACTGATGATCAGCAATTCCCCCGGGCTTCCGGCGGCATACTTCGGCCTCCTATTCTAAATTCTAGATTCTTGATTCTAGCTTCATGAAGCTCGCCTTCTCGACCTGCTGGAACTCCGTCCGTCATCAACGAGGGGACGAAATGCTGCAGGAAATTGTCGATCTTGGCTTTCGAGCAGTCGAATTGGGTCATGGGATTCGCACCTCTTTGGTGGAAGGGATAAATCGGTTTCTTTTAGACGGCGCACTGGAAATAACCAGCTTGCATAATTTTTGTCCGTTACCGGTTGATATCATGCAGGCTGCGCCCGACTGCTTTCAATGTACTTCCCATCGGCCAAGCGAGCGGGCTCGGGCCTTCCGCCATACGCTGGAAACAATCGATTGGGCGGCTAAGCTCGAAGCAAAACGAGTGGTACTGCATCTCGGATCGGTACCAATGGCAAAGATGTCTAGACGTTTGCTCGATTATCTGCAGATCGGGAAAACATCTGATCAGAAGTATTTGAACTGGAAGCAAAAAGCAGTCCGAGAACGTGCTAAACTTGACTATTATACGCGGGTTGCCGACTGGCTTACCAAAATTGTGGAACATGCAAAGCAAGCCGGCATCCGACTCGGCGTCGAAAATCGCTTCGAGATTGACACCTTTCCGTCAGAGGAAGAATTTAGGCGGCTCTTCCAAGACTTTGATGCAGGAGTGCTCGGTTATTGGCATGATTTTGGGCATGCCCAGATCCGGCAGCATTTGACACTTTCGAACCATCGTGAGTGGTTCATTGAAATGCTCCCACGCTTGATCGGGTGTCACGTGCATGACGTAAAAAATCCGGATTCCGACCATCAACTTCCGTTCGTCGGTGACACGCCGTTTTTGCAATTGGTTCCTCTGATTTCGGCATCTGTTCCTTTAGTTTGGGAGCTTCATCCAAGCATCAAGCCGGCGGAAATTAGAGTCGCTCTGCAGTGTTGGAACGCAGCATTCAAGAATGATAACGAATCTCTCGCCTTATCAGGGTGATGCTGCGCCGCATCCGCGGCCCTTGGTTATTTTGCATTTCGCTATTACCGCTGATGGCAAAGCCTCCACCGGCCATTATACGCCTGCCCATTTTACGTCCGCTCGCGACAAACATCGGCTGTTGGAGATAAGGGCGCTGGCGGACGCCGTTCTAGTTGGGCGCGGTACGCTGGAAACAGATCGAATGGCCATCGATTTACCTGACCAACAAGTGCGCCAACGACGGATTGAAGAAGGAAAATCCGAGTATCCGCTTCGAGTAATTCTTTCCGGATCCGGGAATATTCCGACTGCACTGCCGGTCTTTCAAAAGGGAAACGCTCCGATATTAATTTATTCCACCGAAAGAATGGCGCCATCCCGACGATGCTTACTCAGCGAGCATGCGACCGTCCATCTTTCCGGCAGTGACGAGGTCGATGTTTTCTGGATGCTCGGGCATTTATATGACCATTACCAGGTACGGTCTCTGGTCTGCGAAGGAGGACCTACCCTGGTGAAGACTTTGGCCAATGTCGACGTCATCGACGAAATCTACTTGACGATAGCCGCGAAAATCTTTGGCGGCGTGGCTGCTCCCGGGTTGACTGGCTTGCCTGGAGAATTTCTTCCCGCTAGCCGCCAATTCCAATTAATCGATATCGATCGGGGAGACAATGAATACTATCTCAGGTACCGACGGAAGCCCTAACCGCATGCACCAAGTCAACTCGATCGTTATGTGCGCGCCGAAACAGCGGGTCTTTGAAACAGCAGCTGATCTTGAAAAATGGCCGACCTTCCTCCCCCATTACCGATTTATCCACTATTATGAACGAGGCCCGGAACGCAATGTCGTGAGGATGGCTGCGCGGCGCGATTTCATTCCCATCTCTTGGGTCTCAGAAGAAATTATCGATCGCAGCAAGCTTGAAGTGCGGTTTAGGCACCTCAAGGCCTGGACGAAAGGCATGGAGGTTGTCTGGACCTTCGCGGAAACCGACGAAGGCATCTGCGTCTCCATCTTCCATGATCTTCACTTTCGCGTTCCGGCTCTAGCCCCCTTGGCTGAACCGATAATCGGCGATTTCTTCATCGGACATATCGCCAATCAAACTCTCAAGCACATGAAGACTCACGTGGAACGCGAATGAGACGAGTTGTCATCACTGGATTAGGGCCGATTACCGCCATCGGCGTCGGTAAGAAAGCTTTTTGGGAAGGAATGACGAGCGGCAGATCCGGAATTGGCCCAGTGACACGATTTGACCCCAGCTTGTTTAACGCTCGCAGCGCAGCGGAAATCAACGACTGGGAACCGGAAAAATTCTTCCCGTCGCAGCGCCTAAAGCGTTTGGACCGGTATGCGCAGTTCGCGGTCGGTTCGGCAAGACTTGCTCTGGAAGATAGCGGTCTCTCGTTCTCTCCGGAAGATCCACAAGCGCGAGTTGGCGTCAGCTTCGGGACGGCTTTGGGCGGTGTGTCCAATGCAGAAAAGCAACATGTCTCCTTCGTCCACGGTGGCCCAAAATCGGTCCACCAGACTATCGCACTCCAGGTTTTCGGCGGTTCCGCCCATTGCAATATTGCGATTGAGTTCGGCTTGCGCGGTGTCGGCACTACGAACTCTAATAGTTGCGCGAGTGGGAATGTCTCGATCGGTGAAGGTTATCGATACATTCGCGACGGCTGGGCTGACGTGGTCGTCGCCGGCGGCGCCGAAGCGCCTCTGAGTCCTCTTTCGTTTGGAGCCTTCGCTTTCATTCGAACGATGAGCCGCTGCGACCCGTCGGTTGCTT
>WNFQ01004571.1_pt1 | contig 10063 bp, 8 predicted proteins | sample 5400171 | NCBI WGS metagenome assembly WNFQ01 (sample SAMN13153356, study PRJNA577476) | soil metagenome | isolation source: 20 cm soil under Madrone tree | place: USA:California | collected 2016-06-14 | reverse complement strand
CGAGGTTGCTCGGCCGATCACACTGCTGCGCAATCTTCGGGCATCGCTCTCGCCTGGGGCCAAGGTAGGAGTGATTGATCGTAATGGGAATGGCGAGAACCATGGCGTCGCCCGGGACATCGTGATTCGGGAGGCGAACGCAGCTGGCTATCAGTCGCTGGAACAAGATGATTTCGTCAAGGACGGAATGGATTATTTTCTAGTTTTTGGCGCAAAATAGCGTTGAGCCTAAGATCGCTCAGGGACCAGACCGTCATGGCCGAATACGAGTACCCTAGTGCAAAGAACGCGGCGGTAGTCCATAACGCATCCAAGCAGCGTTTCGAAATCAATATAGATGGCCAGCTTTCCGTGCTCGAATATACATTCAAGAATCACCGACTATTCCTGACGCACACAGAAGTTCCGCCGGCACTCGAAAGCCAAGGCCTGGGCACGCGTTAGCTCATGCTGCATTGGAATATGCACGCCAGAACGAGTTGACTGTGGTTGCGATTTGCCCTTTTGTGCAGGAATACGTCGGTAGCCACCCGGAATACCAGTCGTTTGTGACCACTTCAGTTGCTTGAACCGGTTCTCTTGTTGTGACTATTAGTTAGGCGCCCCCCTTCCGAATAACATCCAGACCAGAAAGCGCCTAAAGGCAAGTGAGCACCTCAGGGGAGCAGAAAACTCGCAGACCAGTACAGGTGCGCCAGGAGATAAATTCCCATAAATTGCAGATTGAGGAGTGATCTTAGTCGCGAGAAGACAAACCCCGCCAGTCAGACGCGTGTCCGAACAGGCTCAGCTTGTTCTCTTGCTTTGTTTTGCGCGATCTACAGGCCCGATGCAGCACTATGCAACTCAAAGGAGATTGGGTAATGATCAGAACCTCTGACGGACCTGTGAACCTTGCCGGCGCCCACCTGCACCGGACCACGTACGAACGCCCAGTCGATGTGACGGCCGGCTTCGAGCAGATGGCGTGCGGGCGTAGTGGCCACACGAGAGGTCGGCACGACACCCCGAAATCCGACGCGGACCAGCGCGTCTGCTACAGGAGACTTGGAAGCATCCAGGTTCAGGTCACCCGCGACGACAACCAGCTGAGTGAAATCGTAAACGCCGGCGTCCTGCAAGACCTCGTTCAACTGTGCAAGGCGTAGTCCATCATTGAAGCGGCTCTCCAAGTGAAGGTTGTAGGAGACAATCGAAACGCCCTGGGTACTGATCTCGCAAGCCAGGGCGACCCTGCCCCCAAGCCGCTCCTGAAAGATTGACAGTGTGGGCTTGAACCAGCGAGGCTTCCAAAAGTCCGACTGCCGCTGAAAATGAATGATGCGCGGTTTCGAGATTTTCCACGGCGATAGCGTGGCTTGGCCGTGGAATGCAGGGTTGCTTCTGGAACCCTGGGTCAGCTCTACAAACTCGCGACCGAAAACATAGTTCAACCGCAGCTTTCGGGCAATCTCCTGGGCAATATTCAGATGATGAGTCCGCCGCGCATTAACGTCGACTTCCTGAAGAATAAAAACATCCGCGTTTGTATCGCCCAGAAATTCTACGATCGACTTTAGCTGCAGGCCACGGTCGATGTTCCAATCCACAATTCGAATGGAACTGCGCGGCCATGAAAGCCACTGGGCAGGCGCGAAATTCTCGGCGATGATTTCACTCGTCGGCACGTTCAGCCTACCGCGGTTGCAAGTTGCGGGAACACACTCTGCTGCGCGAACATCAGATCGACTGGATCATCGATTTCGGCCCAGGGCAAACCATCAGTGCTCGTACAGCCCACACGAACTCCCTCGTTGGCGAGTTCCTGCACAACGACATTGAAGAACTCGTTCACTCGGCCGGCTGTGATCAGGGCGTTCATCTTCTGGAAAAATCTGTCTTGTGTGGACTTGGAAAAAACGGTGATACCGATATAAGTGCCGCTGAACTCTTCCCGAGAGATTTTCTTGCTCATTCTAATTACGTGATCGTCGGCGATGATGACTTTCATCGTCTCATCCCGCCACAAAGGGTCCACGACCATTGAGATCGGCGCCTGTGGCCGTACGGCGAGGTGAAGAATTTCACGATCGAAGATGACGTCGGCATTAAGAACAAAGAAATTGTCGCCGCGCAGCCAATCGACGGCGAGCCAGAGCGAGTAAATATTGTTGGTGATCGCGAACGCCGGATTGTCGATGAAGCGAATCCTTTGCGTGAGAAGTTTCCTGGCATTTACATGCGCAATGATTTGTTCTTTCTCGTATCCGACAACAATCGCGACATCGTTGATTCCAACCATCGATAGAGCGTCGAGCTGATGATCCAGAATCGTAGTGTTTTCGACTTCAATCAGGCACTTGGGATGTTCTCCATGTACGGAGCGAATTCGCGAGCCCCTTCCTGCGGCCAAAATCACCGCTTTCATAACGCCTCCTTGAACGTGTTTACAGTTGGTTTCACGTCGGTTCGAGACCGCATGAAGAATCTACGGTTGAAATAGAGCGTCAAGATCCAGGTGAGATGGGCTCCGAGGGTGGCGAGGGCGAATACGAGGGGCAACAGCCCAAGAATGGTAAAGAGTACGATGTAATGGATTAAGATTCCTCTTCTTTGAAAAGCCTGAACCTCACGAACGACGCGGGAAATCCAGTTCTTGGAGTCTTGTTCGAGCAACCGGTAAAAAGTGCCAAGATACTCATTCGGCCGGTCGGGCGTGGTAGCCCGCTTGCGCTGCAACGTAGTAGTAACCAAAGCAAGAACGGCCCCTATGAGGAGTGCAATGCCCAGGAAGATCGCGATCCGGCCATAATGCCGGTACATGCCGATTGTCATGCCCGCGAAGAGCAGCAAATAGCTGAGGCCGTCGGCAAAACCCTCGAGATGAGTCCCGCATGGTGACTCCGCGAACTTGAGCCGGGCCAGCATGCCGTCCATCTCATCGAAGAGTCCGGCGAGGTAAAAAAGCAGGGCGCCCGGCACCGACCACCAGTACGTTCCCTGCGCAAATGCGATGGCCGAAACGAGGGAAATAGCAATTCCACCGAACGTAACGGCGTTCGGAGTGACTGAGGTATGAGAGAGCATTCTTACGAACGGACGACAAAGCCGGCGATTGAAAGATGTATGAATGCCGTCGAGTACCTTGCCCGAGTGAGCAACCAGAAACCGCTCGGCACTCACGGCGCTCTCTGGCGAGGTGACCGCGACGCCCTCAGGATTGGGAAGGGCAGTAGAGGCATTGTCGCGGCTCACCTCATGGAACGTCGTGTAGGCAGGTTTGGACCAATCGACGAAGTGGAACTGCGCAAGGGGCAGGTGCCCGAGGAACTGCTTGGTTGTAACCCAGTTCCACGGCACCCAGAGGAATTGCTGCTGCAGATGAGGTTTTAGGGCACACCATCCTGACGAAGAGCGCGAGTCGAAATCTGCCAATTGAATGACCCTGATATGAATCCCATACTGAACAGTGCTACCCACCTGTTGCTGCACGATCCGCTCGCTCAGTGCTGCCGGACAGACCAAGAGAATGTCGTCCGCTCCCGCGCGGGCCGCGGTGAGCACGGTTCTCGTTACGAGGGGAACACCTGCAATCGGACGGAGCAACAGTTCCGATACTTTTTCTTTGCTCATGAGGGCAAAGATTTCTGGAATGGCTGTTACTGTCTGCATTCGACAATCTCCTCCAGGATGGTTCCTGTCACGCCACTTGAGTCCTTTTCTCGACCGCCTGCTACACGAGAATTCCAAGCAAACCAAAAGATGCCGATGAGCGCCCAGAGCAGATCGCGCACACGGCGGGTTAGCGCGAGGGACAGGCCGAGTAGTGGTGAAAGACCGGTCAGAGCAAATGCCGAAATGGCTCCGCCTTCGTCAGAGCCGATCCGCGCGGGGATCCAGCCACTCACCAGCTTCAACGCACGCGTGACTCCGTCAATGGCAACTACCGTGAAGAAGTGAATGGGGAGGCGAAGCGACAACAAAACCACGACGACCTCGGAAGCGATCAGTACCTGGCAGGCCACGTCGATCCAGAACATGCGACTGACCAGTGCAGGATGATGACCGCGATAGTGTCGAATGGACGATTCCAATCTCTCGGCGCGTGCAAGCCAGGATGGGGCGCGATTACCAAGTGCACGAACCAAAACGGAGAGGATTGAATTGCGGCGCATGATTACGAAGACCATGCCCGCAAGCGATAGAAGGGCCGGGATTGCGTGGTAGCGTGCGCCATGCACTGCTACGAAGGGAAGGCTCACCATTCCAAGGATTGAGAGCAGTGCCGAGGTGAACCAGTACACTCCGTTGTCGAGAAAAGTGGCGGTAATGGTTGGCTCAGCTGGTGTGCCAAGGAGCTTGATTTTCATCGGCTCGGAGATAACGGGACCGAAGACGGTGAGGTACCCCATGGACTGGGAGGCAAGCCGCACTCCCATCAACTTCGTCGTGTTGACCGATACATGTTCACTCTCAAGCGACGCCGACCAAGTGGTGCTCTGGAGTAACAGTCGGAGAACGCTCAGGCCCAGGACTATCGGCAAAGCAACACGCATCGCCTTCAGTTGCGCCAGCAGGGACGAGAATCCAACATGAGCGATTACCCAGGCGAACAGCACCAGTGCAACCACGGCCGCAACGAGGTGGCCTTTCTTCATCGGACTAACCTCACCAGGTCATTGGATTGGGCCATGCGATCGGCAGGAGGGTTCAGGGTGTAATCAGAGTTGTCGATGGTTAACTGCGATTCGCCAAAAATCCGGATTTCGCTAGTGGTGTGAGTTGAGGATGCGAACCAGAATTGGCCTACTTTCTGATACGTGTGAACAAAGTGAACGCTGCGCACCCAGAAGGAGGGATTCTTCGCCGGCTGGCCTTCGATCCGAACGATGGAATAGTCGTTCGCATCTACCCAAATTCTTCCCTCGATCAGGTACTTGTTGGCTGTTTTCGGCGTGACCGACAGCACGTACGCCGGTCCAGTCTCGAGAATCTCCTGTCCGACCATCTGAAACTGGTAGTTGTCGGGAATCAGGCGCGTGCTGGTTCGAGTTCCCCGGCGGGACGCTTTAGTTTCTTCGCTCAGGAGTTTTTGGAAAACATGTTTGCGTAACGAACCCGAACCCTCTTCAGAAACAACCGTGAACTCTTTGGCACCCGAGTTATCGCATGAGACGCGCACTAGCATTTCTGCGTGCCGTTTCTTGTTCACGGCAACATAGCGGCGAGTAGCCGTGTATCCGGTCAGCTCAGATTGACGTTGGGCGTCAAACTGCATCATCTTCGTGACAACATCCTCTGCCGAAGGAAGTGGCTCCCTTGCTTGGGCTGCGGCGATTGTCGCTACTGAAACTACGATCGCCAGAGTGAAAAGGGCATTCTTGATCGTCAGCTTCATGATCAAAACTCCAATACGAATTTGCCGTGAAAGGTCCGGCCTACGCCGTTGAAGAATTCGCCAGAGCGATAACTATCGAGATCGTTCTGGACGTCTCGATAATTCGGACGATTGAAGATGTTGAACACGCCGAATCCGACGCGCGCATGCTTTTCCTTGATAGGCAGTCGGATCTCTCGCAGGACCTGCAGATCAGTCGAGATAAACCGCGGAAACCGTGATTCGTTTCTCGGTCCAACAAACTCGCGATACTGATTAATCGTCGAGTACGGAAATCCTGTATGGACATCAACTACAGGCGCGAAGGTTAGTTTCCAGGGGGCAGCAATTTCGCCCCAGGCCAGGAACCGATTCGGCGCGTCGAAGCTCAGGCGACCGCGTTGATTCGGCTGTATCACAGCATAAGGATCATTTCCAAAAAACTGGTTGAAGTCGTTCAGGTCCCCATAGGCCCGGGAGCGAACGTAGGAAGCATTCAAGGTGCTGCGGTGAATTCGATACCGTCCCGTGACTTGGAATTCCTTGTAACAATCACTCCCGTCGTTGGACAACGAAAGAATGCCGGCAGACGCAATCGGGTTAAGAAAGACCTCGCGCACCGTGTTTCGCTGCTGATATGCAACTCGTAAGAGGAAGTCGCTGCTTACCTGGCGATCAACTTCAACGTTCCACACTTCGCTGCGAGGAATGCGAATTCCATTGGTGATCGCATTCGCGTACTCGGTCGAGGCAAGCACTGCGCCTGCTGGATCGAGCGTTTCGACGGTACGGTTCGGCAGATGGCGGAATGCTGGGATGTTCAACGGAACGCGATCATAGAAATAACCAGCTCCGCCCTTGAGCAACGTTTTACCGTCACCAGTGACCGCTAGAACAAAACCGGCGCGGGGCGCAGTGCTGACGGAATCTGTAACGGAGTCGCGATCGAAGCGGAGGCCCAAATCAAACGTTAGACGGTTCGTAACAGTCCACTTGTCACCAACGAACCAGGCGGTCTCGTTCTGATCGACAGAAAACTTCGCGGTTGGCCCAAATTGGATTCGCTCCAGCGGATAACCTGTTACACCGACAATTTCTACCGGGAGGAATTCCTGGCGACCGTCATACGAGCTGTGCGCGAAATCCACTCCAGCATCGAGTTCATGTGATCCAAAGAAGTGGTGTGGGTGGGAACGATAGATCTCCTCCCATTCCGTGCGATTGGTATTTCGATCTTGACGATTGAAGAATCCGCCTCGGGTGCTTTCGACGAGCAGTTCGTAAGGCTCGTCATTCTTCGGAAATAGGTCAGCATCGAATTTCCTAAAACTGACCTGTGAAGTCAGCAGATCGCCGGAATCGGTGATGTATCGGTCTTGCAGATCTGCTTGATATCCGCGCTCGTGCAAATCAGGCGTGCTCAGTTGCGGCGTAAATGTATTCAGCCCGTAGTACTCGAACTTTTGTGGAAAGATTGCGAACGATGCTGTCGCGGTGTGCTTCTGGCTGATGTTGAAGTCGAGCTGTGTGTACGAGTCGTAGGTCTCAGACTTCGTATCTCTTTGCAGGGAACAAAGGCTGTACACCGGATTCCGCTCGTAGCGATACTCCAGTGACTCCGTGAAAGCGACACGATCTTTAACGATTGGCCCTGAAAACGTAAAGCGCGGCGAGACCGCGGCAATGCCCATGATCGAACCATCTTCCCTGCGCAGGCGGGGAATCAGGTTCTGAGCAGACATTCGAAACTTATCGAAGTTTCCAGGCTTTGTCTCCACATTCGAGACTGCGCCGGTGAATTTCCCGTACTCCGGGTTGTACGGCGTAGAGAGCACCTGCACGGACTGAACCACGTCAATGGGGATGTTGATCGCAGTTTCGCCCGTCGCGGGGTCAGTTACGTCTGCACTGTTGACCAGCGATCCCTTTTGTGAGGCACGCGCTCCCTTCATGTTGATCCGGCCACTTGGACCGCGAACCACTCCCGGGACCAGAGGCAGCAAACTCTCGAAGTGCTCATTCCGATTTGGCATGTGTTCAACTGCTGATTCGCCAATCGTGTTCGTTCCCGACGACTGCTTTGTCTCCACCTGGTCTGTATTCGCGCTTACGGTGGTAGAGTCCGCGACCATCACCAGCCTCATTTCCAGAAACACTTCTGAGACATTTCCCGCAGTAACCGCGACAGTCTGAGTGGCGGCAAGACTGGGAGCTTCTGCTCTGAGTGTGTAGTCGCCGGCAGCAACAGATGTAAACGCGAACTGTCCCTCGCCATCGCTTTCCACCTCGAGATGAGCGGAGCCGTCGAGAGAAATCTGTGTGCCGGGCACGACGGAGCGGGCGCCGTCTGGATCGATCGTGAACACCACGCCTTGAATCGCACCGGAGGTCTTTTCGCTGTTCTGGGACAGACCATTCGCACTCACCAGTCCCAGCAAAACGGCAATGATTATGAGCCTGCGCGTCGTCACTGGGTTCTCCTCTGCGCAGGCGGTGCTGCGTTCGAATTCTTGTGCATGCGGACGACTGTGCCGCCCTTCTCAAACTGGACTTCGTCCATGAACGCACGCATCAGGTAAATTCCGCGGCCGTGCGTGGCCAGCAGGTTGCCGCTTCCGGTCGGGTCCGGCAGTGCATAGGTGTCGAAGCCGTATCCTTCGTCGCGGACACTGATCCACACTTCTCCGTCGGTATTGCAGAGGCAGATAACCTGAACGCGCTTGCTTGCGTCCTCATGGTTACCGTGGATGACCGCGTTAGCCAACGCCTCACCAAGCGCCGTCTCAATACCGGCTTCGCTTCCATCTTTTTTGCGGGAGCTCGCGATAAAGCGCATCAGCTGGTCCACTAGGGTCGAAATCATTGTGACCTGACTGGAGATTGACTGCCGCAACTCATCAAAATGAGCCGAATGAAAAGTTCGCGGCACGAGAGATGTGGTCTCTGTGTTTGCCATAACTTCCGACTCCATTTGTGCATTCCGTCAACTCACATGGGGAGGGCAATAGTTGTGCCAAAGAGCCAGTTCAAGTAAGCCATTGAAATTCAATGTGTGATTGCGACAACGGAGGCGAGGTGCTGCGAGAAATGTCGAAAATGTTGAAACTGTCGAAGGTGACCGCGACAGCCACAATACAAAAGGACTTGGGTATTCAGGGCTGAAATCCTGGACGGTTTGAATACAGCCGGTCGTTGCTAAGTTTGACGAGGCGGACGAAGTCGGGACGGCATTATTCATCCGAGCTTTCGAAAATGCGCAAACGGATGATCTGCTGAGCAGGGGCCAAACAGCCCAGGCTCGCTCCATTTCATCGGGTTGCCCACCCACAACTGCGCACCAAGGCACAACAATTTGCGGATGGTTTCCAGATCGCCCGCGACACCCGGAACGACAGAATCGCGGCAATTGTCGAACCCAACCCGCAGCGCGATGGTGTGCCCTAGCAACAGCCCCAACCTGCAGGCGGGCCTACGCGGGCCGCTTCCCCCGGACCCCAGGTCCCCGGCGCATACTCATAAACCGGCGTGTTGCTCTTCAGCACAGGTTCCACAATGCGCCACGCCTGTTCAACGTAATCCTCGCGTGCGAACAACGTACTGTCTCCGGCCATTGCTGCTGCCAGCACACGTTCGTATGCATCCATTTCATCTGCAACTGGAGAGTGGCTGGCCACCATTTCGCCTGTCTGAAGCGCAAATCCTTCCGCGCTTGGAAGTAGGTTCATCATCCCCATCGCGATCGTAATGTCTGGACTTAATCGGAGCCGCAGATGATTTTCAACGATCAGGCTGTCGGGAACCAGGGTTGGAGGCTTGCGAAACTTACCGACAATTTCGGTACACGTCGTGGGCAAACACTTGCCGGCACGAATGTAGAAGGGCACGCCTTTCCAGCGCCAGGAATTAACTTGCAGCTTTAGGCCGGCAAAGGTTTCGGTTTGCGAGTCCTTGGCTACTCCGTTTTCGTTGCGGTAGCCGCGGAACTGGCCCCGCACCAGATCCTTCTCCTCGATTGGGGGAATGGCTATCAGCACTTTCACTCTCTCGTCCCGAATCGACTCGCTGTCGGATTGAACGGGGGGCTCCATGGACAGGTTCGACAACACCTGAAATAAGTGGTTCTGAACTACGTCGCGGATGGCCCCGGTCTGATCGTAGAAGCCTCCGCGTCCTTGTACTCCGAAGTCCTCGGCCATCGTGATCTCGACACTCTCGATGTAGGTGCGGTTCCAGAACGCTTCAACAAAAGAATTGGCGAAACGGAAGGCGAGCACGTTGTTCACTGCGCGTTTTCCGAGGTAATGAGCGATGCGGAAGATATCGGCTTCGTCGAAAGTATCAAGGAGAACCTTATTCAGCTCCTGCGCAGAGGCAAGATCGTGCCCGAAGGGTTTCTCCACAATGACTCGGCCACCTCGTGCACAGTTGGATTCGGCAAGATGTTCCACTGCCATTTCAAACAGCACTGGCGGCATCGCCAGGTAATGCGCTGGACGTTGCGCATCCTTGAGTTCTTTGCGAAGCGCAGTGAAGGTCGACGAATCCTGATAGTCGCCGTCCACATACCGCAATAAGCGTGTCAGTTGTTCAAAAGCAGCGGGATCGAGTCCACCGTGCTTCTCGAGACTGTCCTTCGCACGAGCGCGAAGTTGATCGAGATTCCATCCAGCCTTGGCGACGCCAATCACGGGAACATTCAGATGTCCT
>WNFQ01004568.1_pt1 | contig 10065 bp, 6 predicted proteins | sample 5400171 | NCBI WGS metagenome assembly WNFQ01 (sample SAMN13153356, study PRJNA577476) | soil metagenome | isolation source: 20 cm soil under Madrone tree | place: USA:California | collected 2016-06-14 | reverse complement strand
AAAAAACGCCTGCGATCGCGTTACACCTTGTAACGCAGACGCTTCTTGTGCCGATGTGCCTTCATGCGTTTGCGGCGCTTGTGCTTGGCAATTTTTGCTTTCCGTCTTTTTTTAAGAGAGCCCATTCAGATGTCCTGATTTGCGAATGGCGATTCAACCATCTAATCCGCCATATTGCAACCCGGTTTGCTTCTCACCGCGGATGATGGCCCTGCGTCAGTCACTAGTCGCTGCGGCTTCTGTGCAACCATGATCGTGTTTTCCGTAGGAGAGGTATTCTACCCGCTCCAATGAGCTTAACTCTCACGCGCTTGGCTAAATCTTCGGAACTTTTGATCCGGACAGTGCTGACCACTGCTGTACCTGCAAGGATAACCAACGATAGGCCGCGAATCAGCAGTGCCGCACGAGGAAACATGAATCTAACGAAGAATTAGACCGATTAACTCCGTCTAATCCAATCACTTCTTCAGCATTCCTTCGCGTTTCGTGCGGAACTCGCTTCCCGGTTTCCATTCGGGAAATTTGTCGCCATTGGCGACTTCATAGCCGACTTCGAAAAGAAGTTGAACCTCTTGCACTGCGCCGGAGAGGTCCCAGCTGGGATCGACTTCATCGGATGGCTGGTGATAATGTTTCGCGACAAATTCGTCGCGCTTCTGCTTACCGTACTCTGGCGGTTTGCCAATGATGTCGATCCCGCGCGCCAGGTGCAACACGGGCACGCTGGCTTTGGCGAATTCGAAACTGTCGACTCGATAGAAGCCGCCTTTTTCCGGCTCGCTGCTCGGCTTCATCACGCGCCCCTGTCGCGCAGCGGCCTCGCCTAACAGGTCGTCTAATGTTGAATTCCGATCGGTGAGATCTTCGAGGTCGTGCGTTTTGCCCCACGGATTCACGCCGTCGATGTTGATGTCGGCCAGCGTTTTCTCCAGCGGATGCAGCGGGTGGTCGACGTAGTATTTGGCGCCAAGCAACCCAGCTTCTTCGGCAGTCGTGTCCATGAACAACACCGACCGTTTTGGCGGCGGATTTAATTTTGTAAATGCGGTTGCAAGCTGAATAACGGACGCCACGCCGGACGCATTATCGATCGCGCCATTGAAAATCTGATCGCCCTGCAAATCAGGATGACGTCCCAGATGGTCCCAATGCGCGGTGTAAATCACATATTCGTTCCGCAATTTCGGATCGTCCCCGTCGAGTTTACCGATCACGTTGTGCGATTTGAATGAGCGAATCTGCTGCTTGATGTCAATGTTCGCTTTGGCACTCAGCGCCACCGGTCGAAAAGCTTTCGTGATCGCGGATTTCTTGAGCGCATCGAAATCCTTACCGCAAGCGGCGATTAACTTTTTGGCAACATCGAGCGTGATCCATGAACGCGACGAAACCGTGTCCATGTTTTTGTTCGGGTTATCGAGCTCGAAATTTTCCTTGCCCCAGCTCGATCTCACTACCTGCCACGGATACGCAGCCGGTTCGGTTTCGTGGATGATGATTGCCGCGGCGGCGCCTTTTTGCGCTGCAATTTCATATTTGTAGGTCCAGCGGCCGTAGTAGGTCATCGCTTTGCCCTTGAACATTTTGTCATCGAGTCTTGATGGATTTTTCGGATCAGGCACTGGCGGATCTCCGATTAACATCAGCAATGTCTTGCCGCGCACATCGACATCTTTGTAATCGTCCCACCCATATTCCGGCGCGACGACGCCGTATCCGACAAAGATCGCATCGGACTTGTCGATCTTGATCTCCGGTTGGAGGCGCGCCGATGAAGCGACGAAGTCGTCCGGATATTTGAGATCGATGTTCTTGTCACCAATCGTAAATGACATTCGTGGTTCGCTTTTGATCCCGGCCAGCGGAACTTCCTGTGTGTATGTCCCGTCTGGATTTCCCGGTTTCAACCCGATGTTTTTGAACTGATCAGCGATATATTTGACCGAAAGTTCTTCTCCTTTTGTTCCCGGGGCGCGGCCTTCGAATTCATCCGATGCAAGAACCTTGATGTGGGCGAGCAAACCGTCCGGCGTGATCGCCTCCAGCGCCGGCTGCAAACGCAACGCAAGTTCGTCAGCCGCGAAGAGCCAGGTTGCGGTGGCGAGAAGGATCACGCCAAGCCAACCGAAAATTTTCATGTCCTTTCTGTAGCGGCGCTCTCTGCGCGTCGCAAATGTAGCCACGTCGCTGCGCTACGTTTCTGTTCTGGGGAGCGCACGCGGCCCGCGTGCAGGTTTCGGCGGCCTCGCCGAAACGCACTTATATCGTTTGCGCAGCCGGATACTCAATAATCACGACTGGCTGATGTTTGCCGGTGATGTGCCGCGGCGCTCAAAAAGAAATTGAACGCGCGGGTTAGTGGGAGAAGGAGGTTTCGCCTCGTCTAAGTCTGGGCAGGCGAGTAACGACCTCAGGCCAACTGACTGTGCTACTGAATTCATTTGGTTCGGCGAGAATAACTGCCACTCGAACTGATCCTGGCCACCGTCTGGGTAGTCGAGGTGCACGAAGAGCCGGTCACCTTCTACATGTTTCGCTTCTCGAATTACTCTGCCACGTGCCTTTAACTCTCGTTCGCCCTGATGGGCTGCGAAAAATTCCTGACTCCACAAATCGAGAATAACACGACCAGCCTCACGCACTCCGGCTGCAAGCCGCGCGAGCAAATCGCGATTTGTCGTTGAATGGAAATAGCCAAAGCTCTGAGACATCACGATCGCAGCGTCGAACGCGCCGGGCTCTGGTGGGTAGTCGCGAATATCCGTGTTTACGTAGCCTGGGCCGCCAGCTAACGCACGAGCTTTCGCGATCGCGTGGCTATCGCGGTCGATGCCGATCACTGAGTACCCCCGGTTAGAAAGTGCCCGAGCGTGTCGTCCCAAGCCACAACACACATCTAAAACTTTGCGGGAATCGGGCAGGGGAGCGCAACGACAGACGAACGCCGTCTCTTGCATCGTGCGAACTTCGCCAATGCCAATGTGGAAGAATTCAAACCACCGACGAGAATAAGAATTCGGTTCTGCACCCATAATTCAGGAGTCGCATTGGACCTAAGCTTGGTCAGATTTTTTTCTGACGCTGAATATATACCTCGATCGAAGGCGAGGAGAGCCAAGCTCGAATCTTTTCCAAAGTCTCATCTCTATCCATGTCGATAATTGGTTTCTGAAAAATTCGCCGTGCCCAATCCATTAGCTGCGGCCCCGAAATCTCGGTCTCACGCGGATGAGCGGTAAAATATTTGGCGGTTAACCATTCTGTCCGAGGAAAAAGGTGAAAGTGAACACCGCGTGTCTCCTCTGAGAATAACGCGCAGTAAACTCGCTGAGGCTGAACGCCCGCTTCGATTGCAGCCGTGGTCAGGGCGAGAGTTGGCCCGAGCGATGCGAGAGCTTCGGGATTCATCTGCGACAGCGACTCGACAGCATGCCTCGGCGTCACGATCAAGTAGCCCGGGACATAGCAAGTGCCACACGCCTCCACGGTGAAATGCTCACTGGCGAGAGCGGGCGAACGGCTTCTGGACTGTACTGCGGACTTTGCGAGATCCCTCACTTCCTTCGGGATGACAAAACAGTACTAGCGACCTTCCTGTGATGGCCCGGCAGGGGCTTTGTTTTTCTCTTGTGCGCCGATGCCGATTTTTTTCAGGAACGGCTGGACCGATTGTTTGCGGCCGAGGAATTTTTCAATGGAAACGTTGACATCACGAGAATCGCCCGGCTCATAAATTTCGCGGCGCAATTTCATGCCGGCCTGTTTGTCGAGGTAGCCGTCCTTCGCTTTTTCAAAAACGGTCGCCATGTCGGCTGCGATCGCATCAGCCCAGGCGTAGCCGTAGTAACCTGCATCGTAGCCATTCAGGTGTCCGAAGTAGGTGACAAATGTCGTGCTCGGATCGATTGGCAGAAAAACTTTTTCGAGGATCGGGTTCGAAATAGCCACACAATCGTAAGCCGTGTCTTCAGGATGCTGATTGTGCAGAGCAAGATCGAGTGATGCGAACGCGAACTGGCGCCGATACAAAACACCGGCGTTCGCCAGCTTGGCGTCGTTCATTTTCTTGATGATTTCCGCCGGAATCTTTTTGGATGGATCGCGGTAATCGGCCGCAAACGTGTCGAGCACTTTCTTGTCCCAAACCCAGTTTTGAAGCATTTGCGAGGGCGCTTCGACGAAATCCCCCGGGACATGCGTTCCGGCAAAACGACCGTACTTCGCACGCGTGACAATCGAATGCAGCGCGTGGCCGAATTCGTGGAAGAGCGTTTCGACGTCCTGGTGCGTCAGCAAGGATGGTTGGTCCGCTGCGGCGGGCGGGAAGTTGCAGAGCAAGGCCACTGTTGGACGTTGATATTTTCCATCCGGCAATAGTTTGCCGCTGATAATGTCAAACTGGGCGAAGTGATTGAATTTTCCTTCGCGAGGAAACATATCGAGATAAAACATTCCGAGCGGCTCGCCTGTGCCGGAATCGGTGACCACATAAAGCTGGAGATCGCCGATCCATTTGTAAGGCGCAGCGATCTTTTCAAACTTCAGGCCAAAAATGTTCTGATAAATGTTAAACATTCCATCGAGCACTTTTTGAAACGGGAAATATGCGCGCAACGCCTCCTTATCGACGTCGTATTTTTGCTTGTTCCGCTGATTGCTGTAGTAGCGCCAGTCCCACACCATGATTCGGGCGTTGGGATCGTTAGTATCGGTGGCTTTCAATTTTTGTAGTTCTGCGACTTCACTGCCGAATTTCGGCTGAATGCCGTTGACCAAGTCATTGATATATTTTTCCGCGTTCGCATCGGTCTTGGCCATTTTGACTTCGGTCTGATAGTCGTCCCACGATTTGTAACCGAGCCGTAACGCGATCTTGTTTCGGAGGGCCAGCATTTGATTGAGAACAGAAACGTTTGTCTCTTTGGCGAGAGTCTCGCGAATGACATAGAGCTGCTTTCGCGTCGCTTCGCTCTTTGCGTTTTCCTCGGCGGTGTTGAATTGCCAGGTGACATTTGCCATCACGGTGAAGACATCATCGCCGGTCTTAATGCCTGGGGAGGCCAGGAAGCTTTCCGGCAGCCCGTCGAGATCAGCCTTTGTAAACATGACCGGAGCGGTCGCCTTCACGATGTTGGTGTCGAAATCAGTCCCTAGTTTGGATAATTCCTTCCGGAGTTGCTCCACTTCCTTCCGCTGATCGGGCGGTAAAGCCAAGCCGGCGCGGCGATAATCGCGCAGCGTTTCCTTAAGCAGTTTTTCATCTTCTCCGGTGAGTTTCGGATTCGCATCGGCAAAAGCTTTGATGGCCTTGTAAACATCCTCGCGATAATCGATCCCCACCGCCCAATCCTGGAAGGCCTTTACCGCGCCCTCCGCTGCAGTGCGCATCGCAGGATTCGTGTTCGTTTCCTTGATGATCGTCGCTTTGTTCGCTGCGATTCCGGCTTGATAGGTCAGGTCATCCAGAGCGCCGACGGTGCTTTTGAACGTAACTTTGCTAAGATTCTGGGCGCCGATTTGATCCAGCGCAGTATTCGCCTTTGCGATCGCATCCTTCATCGAAGCCTCGACCGCTTCCGGCGTTTGCTCCCAATCGGGAATCGTGAGCACCGCGTTTGCCTTTGCCGCGGCGGCACGAAAATCATCGACAGTTTTTAAGTCAGCAGTCAGCAGACTCGAAGAAGTAGCACCAATGAATAGAACGCAAAGAAGAGATGATTTCATACGACAAAGAGAAGGCGGAATCGGCCACAGATATACACAGATTTTCGGACGTAACAGAACGAATTTTGATGAATCTGTGTTTCATCTGTGTTCATCTGTGGCGAAAACTGGTCCTTAGGGAAAACGCCTGTCACGAATGATCCACAAATTTTTTGTCGCCTTTATTCCGATTTTTGTTGCGATCGACCCGATTGGGCTTGTGGCGGTATTTATGGGTCTAGCCGGGAGTGCTTCACGTGAAGAGCGGCAGCGGCAGGGCTTCGTGGGAATCTTCACGGCTCTTTGTATCTCTGTGGGGTTTATGTTCCTTGGCAAAATTATTTTCGTCGCGCTCGGAATTACCGTTGCCGACTTTCAAGTCGCTGGCGGCCTTATTCTTCTCGGGCTGGCAGGTCGCGAATTGCTCAACGTTGGGTCGGCTGACCGTGGAGCGAGTGATGACTTTGGAGTTGTCCCGCTCGGAATGCCGTTAATCGCCGGACCAGCGCTGCTCACTGCGCTGCTGATCCTTGTAGATACGGTTGGGGTGGTGTTTACTCTGCTCTCGCTCTTGGTCAATCTTGGCCTGGTTGCGATCGCGTTCTGGAATGCCGATCTGGTCGCACACTGGATGGGCAGGCAGGGTTTGCGCGGCGTATCGAAGATTGTCGCTCTCCTTCTTGCTGCCATCGCGGTCAGTCTAATCCGCCGCGGGTGGCACGGAACCTGACCGTGTGAGCAAACCGCTCGATTAAAGGAAAACGCCGTCGGCAAAGCTATGTCGCCGGTCACCTCGCTTCGACGTCACTCAAAGTAGACGCCGTTACATGCCTGTGTCGAAACGGCCACCGGTGGCGATGTGTCGGCGGACGCTGGGCCAGAATTCCTTCAATTCGGCGGTCTTATCGCCGTTCTGATAACGCCAATTCAACTCAACTTCGATTGTCTTGAGCTCATCTTGCGCAGGCATAGGTTGCCCGTGATAGATATAGGCAGGGACCCCCTCGCGGGTCTGGGTCAGCGGGGTCATCCCGTAGAGCTCGAGACGGCGTTCCTGCAATTGAGCCGTGGTCCAATCTCGGTATCTAGGGCTTCTGTAACCCCACACTTCCGCCGTCGTTGAATAGCGGGAGTAAGTGGAACCGGTTGTCACAGCTGGCGGTGCGTACTGTTCCGCGCAGCCAATGAGGGCGGCAGCAAATGCTGCTAAAAATAATGTTTTCATAGTCTGTGATTTATTATACTCCGTTTCTAGAGATACACTTGCATTCTATTGAACCACACATAACGGCGGCAGTCGCATCTTTATTTTGCCTTTTAGCGATGGTGGATTATTTTGCGAGCAATCGAAGTCCAACCAAGGCTCGAAGGTCGATTCAAGTTAACAGACTGAGCGCTTACCTCGAGTCGTTGACACACTGGCCTCTCTTGTTACTATCCTCGCTCCAATGAGATTTCCTTTACCGCTTACAGCGAAAATCGCGGCCTACGTGATCGGGCATAAGCTGCGTGGCACGAAGAAATTCGCCACGGTCCTTCAGCTCGAGCCGTTGCATACATGTAACCTGACATGCACCGGTTGCGGGCGGATTCGAGAATACTCCACATCCCTCAAAGACATGATGAGCTTGGAGGATTGCCTCGGGGCGGCACAGGAATGTAATGCGCCGATGGTATCGATTTGTGGGGGCGAGCCGCTTATCTATCCGCACATCGAAGCGCTGGTGGAAGGATTGCTCACGCAGAAGCGAATCGTTTACATCTGCACGAACGCCATGTTCATGCGCAAGAAAATGCGCGAATGGATGGCCAAAGAATTGCGGATCGCGGATCGCGGATTGCGGAATGGGTTGGAAGGCAAGATCGACGAATTGCTTGCGAAGGGGCTTATCAGCGAAAAAGATGCAGCGGAAATTCGCAAAGGACCGAAAGACGCCGCCAAGCCAGTGATTGCCCCGAGTAAATGGATATACTGGAACGTGCACGTCGATGGTCTTGAGCGAACGCACGACCTGATCGTGGAGCGCGAGGGGGTTTTTAAGGAATGCATTCTGGCCATCAAAATGGCGAAGGTGCTTGGCTACCAGGTCGCGACCAACACGACGGTCTATAAAGAAACCGATGCGCAGGAGATCGAACGGATGTTCGATTATCTCTCCGATCTTGGCGTCGATGGCCACACCATCACGCCGGGCTACGATTACGACGCCGCCAAGAAAGACATGATCAAACGCCTCAGTTTGCGCCCGGAAAACTTCTTTCTTACGCGCGACATGACCATTGAGAAGTTTCGAAAGGTCGAGGAATGGATGAGACGGTACACGTTTTTTGGGACGCCGGTGTATTTTGAGTTCCTCGCGGGCAAACGTGATTTGACGTGTTCAGCCTGGGCTATTCCGACCCGCAACATTCGCGGCTGGAAGGGGCCGTGCTATTTGATGACAGACGGGCATTACTCGAGCTACGCCGAACTGCTGGAGAAAACAGAATGGGACAGGTATGGCGTCGTGAATGGAGTGGCGCGCGATAGCCGCTGCGAAAATTGCATGGTCCATTGCGGCTACGAACCGACGGCGACGTTGGGACTACAAGCCCAGCGCGGCGACACTTGGAAAACGATCAAATTCAACTTTGGCGCGAAACCGAAACCTGCTGGCCGCGGCAGTGAAGTTCTCGCTTTTAACGGAGTGAGTTCAGGAAACGGTCACATCACCGGCAAGCGGGCGGAACGAACTGCACAAGCGTCGTAAGACCCACATGCCGGAGTCGTCGAGCGAGCTGATAGTGTTACCGAGCGCGGCACCAGATATATCCGAGTCTTACTCGGCCGCGGACGAAGAGATCACGCGGGCGATCTCCCGCGCACAAGAGAACCTGCTGCGTCAGCAGAGACCCGATGGCCATTGGTGCGGCGAACTGATTGTCGATAGCACCCTGTCCTCGGATTACGTCGTTTTCATGCATTGGTGCGGCGAGGTGGACGCGCAATTGCAGCGCCGCTGCGTTCGTCACATTCTCAAACGCCAACTGCCGGATGGCGGCTGGAATATTTATCATGGCGGCCCGAGCGAGATCAACGCATCGGTCAAAGCGTATTTTGCGCTGAAACTCGCCGGTTGCTCGGTTGACGCGCCGTTTATGCGTGAGGCGCGTGCCAATATTATGCGTTGCGGAGGCATTCCGCAGATGAACACGTTCAGTAAGCTTTATCTTGCGCTCCTGGGCCAGTTTCCGTGGAAATATTTGCCGGCGATTCCAGTAGAGATGGTTCTCTTGCCGAGCTGGGCGCCGTTTCACATTTACAAAATGTCGTCATGGAGCCGCGCCATGCTTGTGCCACTGGCGATCATCAACCATTTCAAACCCACTCGCGTTTTGCCTGGCGAAAAGCAATTGCACGAGCTCTATCCCCTCGGCACCGAGCAAGCCGATTTGCGGCTACCGCGGAGCGAGAAGTTCTGGACCTGGCGCAATTTCTTTCTGCGCGTGGATGACGTCTTCAAATTCCTGCGGCCGCTTCGGATTCAGCCGCTGCGGCGGCGCGCACTTGACGAAGCAGAACGCTGGATGGTTGAACGCATTGGTCAAGGCAGCGATGGCCTCGCGGCCGTGTATCCAGCGATGCTCAACTGCCTGATTGCGTTACGCGTGCTCGGCTATACGAAGACAAATCCGGTTTACGCCAAGGTCGAAAAAGATTTTGCGGGGCTGTTTCTCGATGACCCGGAGGATTTTCGCATTCAACCCTGTCTATCTCCCGTTTGGGACAGTGCCATCAGCATCATCTCGCTCGCCGAATCCGGCGTTTCTCAAGAGCATCCCGCACTGCAGAAGGCCGCGGATTGGTTGATCGGCAAGGAGGTGCGCATCCGTGGTGATTGGGCGGTAAACAATCCATATCCGCAAGCCAGCGGTTGGGCATTCGAGTACAATAATATTTATTATCCAGACACCGACGACACTGGGATGGTGTTGATGGCATTGCGACTGGTTCAACCCAAAGACCAGCAGTCACTCAACGAGCTCTTTTGTCGCGCGCTTGGGTGGCAGCTTAGTTTCCAATGTCGCGATGGCGGCTGGGGAGCGTTCGACAAAGACGTAACAACCCCGTGGCTGGAAGACATGCCGTTTGCGGATCACAACGCGATTCTCGATCCAACCTGCAGCGATCTGACTGCGCGCACGCTTGAGCTGCTTGGTTATATTGGATTTGATCGCAGCGCCAGGTGCGTCCGAGATGCCATTAAATATTTAATTGACACTCAAGATGAGGATGGCTCGTGGTATGGCCGCTGGGGTGTAAACTACATTTACGGTACCTGGCAGGTGCTGCGCGGCTTGCGCGCAATCGGCGAAGAT
>WNFQ01016111.1_pt1 | contig 10068 bp, 7 predicted proteins | sample 5400171 | NCBI WGS metagenome assembly WNFQ01 (sample SAMN13153356, study PRJNA577476) | soil metagenome | isolation source: 20 cm soil under Madrone tree | place: USA:California | collected 2016-06-14 | reverse complement strand
ATCCGGTGCCCGAAATTTCGCAGTGCTCGTCAACACCGTGAATCTTGACCACAGCCTTGGCGGTGCGCTCAAAGATCTCCTTCACCTGACGGCTGACTGCCGTGGCGGATTCTTCCTGAGCATTAACGATGGAAATGGCCGCAAATAGACTTAGCGCGACGGCGAGTCTGCGGATGGAGGCAAAATGAAACCGGAAAAGAAATTCCGGCGCAGGACTAAAATCTGAAAGTCGACTCATAACTCACAGGGACGCTATCAAGCACGTAGCGCGGCGGGGCGGCCCGGTGAGTGTGGGCGCTTTCATTCAAACTACGGAGCGGCTGCGTCCTGAAGATCCGCGTGGCCACTGGGGATGCGAGCGTCCATTCCCCTTCCGCCTTCACGGCTGTGGATAGCGCTGGCTCGTTCTGGAGGGCGGCGACAGTGGCAGTCCCCGGTTCCTGATAAATTTTCAACGAAATGACTGCCGCACAAACCAACACCGCGGCGATGGCCGCTGGGTAGGAGGTGAGGGAATGAACATTCAACCGGAACGTGAAGTCCTGAGCGCGTTCCAGAAGAATCCGCCAGAGCGGTTCACGGAGCAATTCATCGCGCTGCCGGCGATGGAACTCGTGCAGGAAATTTTCGAAATAGCCAGGCGGCGGTTGCTCGAAGCGCTTCAACCGAAGTAGTCTTGCAATTTCGTTATCGTTAAATTCGTCCATTGCAGCAAGGGCTAAGAAACAGGATTTTTTCGAAATTCGTCCAGGTAATTTTGGAGTTGCCGATTCGCGTAGAAGAGCCTCGAACGTACTGTTCCCTCCGAAACACGCAAGATCTTACTGATCTCCGCGTGGGGCATCCCCTGGATATGGAACATGGTGACCACGGCTCTGTGTTCATCAGACAATTTCATCATAGCCTCGTTCAATCTTCGCTGCAGTTCAGAAAGGTCTGCTTCTCGCACCGGACTGCTCGTCGCGGTCAGTTCGAGAAACTCTTTGTCATTTTGGATACTGGCATCGACATCGTCCAGACTAAGATGAAAACGGCGGCCGCGTTTTTTGAGAAAATTCAGTGTCATGTTGACCGCGATCGAGTGGATCCAAGTGTAAAACGAGGACTTGCCACGGAATCCGCGGATCGCTTTGTACGCTTTGGAGAAAATGTCTTGTAATAGGTCGTTGGTGTCCTCGTGGTTCGAGGTCATGTTGTAGACCAGACCGTAAAGGCGCGGTGTGTACTTAACCACGAGTTGATCGAACGCGCCGGCATCTCCCGATTGCGTGCGCGCCACCAGCTGCTGGTCCTCATCCGTTTTTGGCTTCTCCATCGCGTCGCGCTTAGATTTAGCACGAGCATCGAGACCGGACGATAACAAATCGGAAATCCGTCGAGCAGGTTCGCCGCACCCAATCTGTCCGATGGCGGACAATGCGATAGACGGATTCATCTTCAAACGTCGCCGTGCGAATCAATCAGCGCCGGTCGCGCACGGAAAGGAGCCAGAGTAGGTTACCCAACGCCGCGATGAACGCCGCCACGTAGGTGAGCGCAGCCGCATTGAGAACCTTGTTTACACCGGCAACCTCGCCGCCCGGCTGCACGATGCCCATTTGTTGCAGAATGATTTTCGCACGTCGCGAGGCGTCAAACTCCACCGGCAACGTGATCAATTGGAAGACCAGCAAAATTAGGTAGCAATAAATCCCGAGCGTAATCAGGCCAGTGATGTGAAACAACAGTCCACCAAAGATCACGAACGGCAGCAGCCGCGACGCAAACATCGTGGCCGGGACGATGGCCATCCGCGCCTTGAGCGGCGCATATGCTTTGGCGTGCTGAATGGCGTGACCCGTTTCGTGTGCCGCGATGCCAAGTGCGGCAACCGAAGGCGTGTTGTAAACATTGCTCGAAAGACAAAGTTTCTTGCTCGTCGGATCGTAATGATCGCCGAGAAAGTCATTCGTCTCGACAACATCGACATCGTGAATTTGCGCCGCTGCCAGAATTTCGCGCGCACACTCTGCACCGGTGATGTTCGAACTGGCGCGGACCTCACCCCACTTTCGAAACGCGCTGCTCACCCGAAATTGCGCCCAAAGCGCAATGATCAGCGGCACGCCGATGTAAAGGAGCCAATGAGATCCAAAACCGAATCCGTAAGGATAGAACATGCCTGTCTTAAGTGTAACCGGTTAAATTAGACGCTCAAGCGCAGTCAACGTTCATTTCGGCGATGGAGGCCTCCGGTAGGGCGATCCACGTCAGACCTCCAGTTGCTTTGGAAAACGCGAAAGCATGCGACAACTGTTTTTTGTGACCACGACTACGTCTTCCAAGCGCACGCCACCCAGTCCGGGGTAGTACAATCCGGGCTCAACCGTCAGTACTTGTCGGTCTTTCAGCGTAACCTTTTGCAGCCGCGGATGCTCGTGAATCTCCAGGCCGAGGCCGTGACCGGTCCCATGAAAGAATCCAACTCGCCGGCCTTTCCGAACCTCGGTCGGAAAACCGCGATCGGCGAAGAGTTCCTGGATTGCTTTGTGAATCGTCACGCCATCGACTCCCGCCTTAATTTTCTTCAAAGCAAGCGCTTGCCCCGCTTTCACGGTGTCCCAAAGGTTGCGCTGCGCCTCGCCTGCGCGCCCGCGCAAAACCGTTCGGGTCAGGTCGCCAAAATAGCCTGTCTTCGTGTCGCGCGGGAAGACGTCGAGAATAATCAGCGAGTTCGCGTAGAGCGGACCAAAGCCGCGCTCGTGAGGATCGCAGGCCTGGTCGCCGCCCGCGACGATCGTGCCGGTCGGGATTCCGCCGGCGCGCAGAATCGCAGAATCAATTTCCGCACGAAGCATTTCCGAGGTCAGCGTTTTGCCGCTCCAACGTAATCGTTTTCCGGCGCCAGGTTTCGACGCTTTCAAAACCTCAATCGCGCGTTTCAGTCCCGTTTCCGTAATTCGCAACGCGCGACCAATCATTTCGATTTCCTTGTCGGATTTCGCTTCGCGCTCTGGCCAGAAAAGCCCGTTTGTCGCCTGAACATGGATCTTATTTGCCGCGAGTTCCTGCGCATAACCGAGCGGAAAATTCGATGGAACGACTGCCGATCTTATGCCGCGTTTTCGGAGAAAATGCGCAAGGACTTTTTCGTAGGGCGGTGCCTTCTTCGATTTTCCCTGCACTTCATGCTCCAGCCGGCTGAAGATGACGAATTCGTCCGCTTTGGCTTGCTTGCGCCCGCGATCGATTTCCAGATCGCTCAAAACAAGTGTGCGCTTGCCGTTCCGTTCTAAAAAAATGAATGGGTCGGGCGCCCAAAACTTGGTCGCGTAAAGCATGTCCGGATCCGTCTCGCTAGCGGCGACGATCAGTCGGGTGGCTTTGTTCTTTGTTTTTCTCATTCAGTGTTCGCTGTCCATTTACGCTCACCTTTCATGCTTGTCATCCCGATTACAGCGGTACCCTCATATTAGCTCGCGTCTATTCTTGCTAGTCAGCCGTGCGATTTAAAGGACGCGCTTCTCTTTCGTTCTCTTTCGGCAAGAAATTGCTCGATTACGCTCCGAACGACAAACGCGAACGCACGTCGATCTGTGAGCCGCTTAGCTTCTTCGCACTTCCAGTTGTCTTCGCAAAATCCAATGGAGCAGGGCGAGCAATCCGAGCGTCGATCCAATCAAAACGACCGTGTTGAAGACGAAGACACTGATCTTAATCCCGAAATGACGTTTTTGTGCGCCGAAGAAGACGTTCGGCCGGTTGCCCCGGCGATAATCGCTTTGTTCCATCTCGGCGTTTGAGATCAGATCAGAAACTTTCTGATTCACATAAATCTGCTCGGCGGTAATCGGGCCGGCCGCATTCGTGAAAAGCGTACGGTCGAACGGCCGCTTTCCATCCAGAATTTGATCGATCAAGCCGAGGAAATGATCGAGTTCGCCCACGGAGTTCGCCTCGAGGCCAGAAAGCAGAGCGAGCGTCTCCTTCAGCTCCTCCAGTCGCTTACTTTCGGTAGGATCTTGCCGATGTTTCGCGACAATCCGATCGATCTCACGCTGCGTTCGATCCTGCCGGCGCGTGAGCGGATTAAGCTTGGCTTGCGCGACAATCATTTCTTCATACGACCACCGCATGGCGATAAACTGACAGACAAATGGCACCTCCAGCTTGCTGCCCATTTTCTTTTCTTGCTCTATGTTGGGATGTTCTGAAAACCAGTGCGTTAGCGCGTAAACAAGCGCGAGGTTCCGGTTCATGTCCTCGTATTTGATGAGAGCGCCACCCATGATGATCTGCGGAATTAAGACGAGCGGGACGATGTTGGCCGCCGTCTTTGGATCGGCGACGAGCGAAGAAATAAGCAGCCCAAGCGACACACCACCCATAGCCGTCATGAGCATGATTCCGAGATCAATCCAGAACATCCCACGGATTTGCAGGACGTAATTGCCGATCAGAACAAAAAGCACGCATTGGATCAGCGCAAAAATTCCAAGCGTGAGCGTTTTTGAGATTACGTAATAAGAGAGGCGAACATTGAGATTGCGTTCGCGCTGCAGCACGGGCCGGTCGCGGATAATATCGTCCGCACTGTTGGTTAAGCCGAGGAACATCGCAACGATTAGGCTAAGGAACAAAAAGGAACAAGAACGTTGGGATGTGATAAGCGGACGCGAAATCGTATTTCCCGCTGTCCGAGTAGCGCAGGATCGTCGCAATGAGCAACGCCAGCACAGGCGAAACGCCGATTGTGATGACGAGGTTGGCGCCATTGCGCAGTTTACTTATGAAGGAACGGCGCAGAAGGGTGCGAAATTGCGTCCATTCGTCGTGCCAACGAAATGGCAACCTCTTCTTCTGGGCCGGAGCGGCGGGCAGCGGCGCAACCGCTTCTTTGCGCAAGGAAACTTGTTTAACGTCCTGGATCAATCGAAACGCTTCGTATTTGTCGCGCCAGAATTCCGGCGAGTAACGCCGGGCAGCAACGAGCTGTCCGCGACTATTTTCTTCGTAAATAATGTCGCCGCTAATATCGCGCAGTGGTGTCTCGAGCACGTCAAAAATGAACTCAGGACGGGTTGTTCCGCATGATGGGCACGCCCCCAGTTCGGCGCCGAACTGATGTTGGTGTTCCGCTTCGGCAAAGTAGCGAAGCATATCGGAAGGCGTGCCGAAAAAAACGAGCCGTCCGCCCTTGTCGAGCAAGATCGCCTTGTGAAACATTTGGAAGAGTTTTGAGCTCGGCTGGTGAATGGTGACAATGATGATTTTGTTGTGCGCCATGCCACGAATGATCTCGATCACGTGTTCGGAATCTTTCGAGGAAAGGCCCGACGTCGGTTCATCGAAAAGATAAACGTCCGACATGCCGATCATATCGAGGCCGACATTAAGGCGTTTGCGCTCGCCGCCGCTCAATGTCTTCTTGTCCGCGCTGCCGACAACGGCGTCCCGGCGTTCGCCCAAACCGAGCTCGATCAGTTTTGCGTCCAGGCGCCGCATGCGATCGCGCCGTGAGAGGTGCGGCGAACGAATCGCCGCTGCAAACTGCAGGTTTTCGCCGATCGTGAGATGTTCGTCGAACGCGTCTTGCTGCGGCATGTAACTGATGTAGCGCTTGAGAGCGTCGAGGTTCGGATAAAGGGATTGTCCGTTGAGGATGACCTCGCCGCTAGTGGGCTGAAGTTGCCCGGCCAGCACTTTTAGGAGCGTGCTTTTCCCCGAACCACTCGCACCCATCACGCAAACGAGCTCGCCACGAGTGATGCCGAAGGAGATTCCCTCGAGCCCAATTTCGCCTTTGCTAAAGCGATGGGTGACTTCGTTTACTTCGAGGGTTCGAATAATATTACGCTCTTCCTCGATGATTCGCTCTGAAAAATTGCAACGAAGAAATTGTCCGACGTCGATCCGGATCGTGTCGCCGTCTTTGAGCGGCGTAGTTGTGCGCACGGGAGTGTCGCCCACCATAATCGGGCGATCGGCTTCGATCACCTCCAACAGCCCAACCCGCTGGTCGTAATCGCAAAAAATCTTCAGTAGCACGTCGCCGCTAGTGCCCGGTGAAAGCAAAATATCGCCGGCTTCCAGGCGGCTCGGATCGTTGGACACCAAATATTCGGATTTAGAGGCTTTCAGCTGAAATCGGCCACCCAACGCACGAGCCCGCCGGCGCAGATCGATCAAATCCATCTCGCTGTCGTTGTGGAAAATGATCTTGTCTTCCAGCGTCGCTTCGACCTGCGTGCCGGCTTTCAGTTTTATCCCGTTTAGCTCAGCATCCACGTCACGCAGCGCTTTGACGCGCACCTTTAATCCGAAAGTAATCCGGAGCGAGCTTTCGCGCGTACGCGAGCGCTCCAGTTCCACTTCATCTGAGTCCTTGTTTACCCGGATGAGAATCTGCGGAAGCGAAACATTCTTCTTGGCGTTGAAATATTGCGCCAGCTCCTGATAGCTGAGCACCTGATTGCCAACCAGAATGCGCTGGCCGGGGTAAATCCGGCAGAACCCGCCGCGAACCAGCGGTCGCCCGCGCACCGAAACATTCTGCCCGCTGTAGTTTTTGAGCAAAATCAGATCGTGATAACGAAATGCCATCAACCGATCGTTGCCGTCCAGGTTCTTAAGTATCACATCCGCCTTCCCATTGGTGGCGAAGGAGAGCGACTCGAGCGGGGATGCGCCGCGCTGATAGATCGATGGATCGGAATCCTCTGAGGCATTCAGTTGGTAAACGATATCGATGGCCTGTGCGGCCATGCCGAGCTGTGACATGAACGAATAGAACGCGACGACCTGCTCCTGCTTCAATCCCGCTTGCGAGATCAGGTCGTAGAGCTGGACTCCCAGCATGATCTTGCGCTCTGTGCTTAGTTGGGCGCCCAGTTTCTGCGCCATGGCGGCAAGGTCCTGCTGTTCGTAAAGCGCTTGGCGGAATAACTGCCGCAGCTCCGAGTAGACCGCCTCGGGATAATCGTAACGTAAAAAACCGAGACTCGAGTCGATCTCTTCCTCTAATAGAACGCCATCCGCCTTTGAAAAGCTGGCGAGCACCTGGATCAACAGCGGCAACAGATTCGGACCCTCCGAGACGCTGCGCGGCTTGCGCAAGGCACGGCGCACCCAACGGCGGCCGGTCCGCCGCACGCGATAGGCAAGCGGGGTCACGCGCTGCACTGCGCGGTCGATTTTATCTGCAACCGATGAAACCATTTCTGTCATACCGGCGTTTTGAACCGGAATTTTACGCGAAATCGACGAGCGACGCAATGCGCAGCCACGATACATAGGCAAGGAGTCCCAAAATCCAGCCTACTCGCGCAATCTCGATCTTCTCACTATTCATTTATCACCATTCGTCCTCTACTGGACGCGGCCTATTCTTTGCATTGAAAAAGCCTTCATGGTAACCTGCATTTGCTCGTAGAGCGTTTATTTCCATGCCTCAAGCTGATCGCAACTCTCAAAAGGAGAACAAATCCCGCGGGAACGAGCCTAATTTCAACTGGCGCGGTGTCATCCTCATCGTCATCGCCTTTAGCTTCATTGCGCTCGCCATGCTCTTTTACCGGGGAGGGATGCAGCAAGTCGAAGACGTCCCTTACAATCGTTTCCTCGAGCTGCTCGACAACAAGCAGATCTCCACCGATAAGAATTATCCACTTCAACTGGTCGTTGAGGATGGCCGACCGACGCAAACCTTGCGCGGCGCTTATATCCGCCAAGGCCTGGGTTCAGCGCCTGCGCAGCAGGTTCCGTTTCGAACTACGGTCTATTTGAGTTTCACGAATAATCTGCAGGAAAAACTCGCCGCCGCCGGCATTCAACCGGCCATTAAAACGGAATCAAACGTGCTTGCCCAGACCGTGGTCGGTTTTCTCCCGATCGCGCTTTTTCTGCTAGTGCTTTATTTTCTTTTCCGTCAGCAGATCCGGATGGCGGGGAAAGGCGCGCTCAATTTCGGGAAATCGAAAGCACGCATGCTGGCGCGCGACAAAAATAAAATCACATTTCGGGATGTCGCTGGTGTCGAGGAAGCTAAGGATGAAGTGCAAGAGCTCGTCGAGTTCTTGCGCGACCCAAAGAAATTCCAGAAGCTCGGGGGTCGCATCCCGAAAGGTGTTCTCCTGGTCGGGCCGCCCGGTACTGGCAAAACTTTGCTGGCGCGCGCTATCGCGGGTGAAGCGGATGTTCCGTTCTTTTCAATCAGCGGCTCGGACTTTGTTGAGATGTTTGTCGGAGTCGGCGCATCGCGTGTTCGCGACATGTTTGAGCAGGGCAAAAAATCCGCGCCTTGCATCATTTTCATCGACGAAATCGATGCCGTTGGGCGTCATCGCGGTCACGGTGTTGGCGGCGGCCACGACGAGCGCGAGCAAACGTTGAATGCCCTACTCGTCGAGATGGATGGCTTCGATACGCAGGAAGGCGTCATCATCATCGCGGCCACCAACCGCCCCGACGTTCTCGATCCGGCGCTACTCCGACCGGGGCGGTTCGATCGGCAAATTACCGTTAATTTGCCTGATGTGAAAGGGCGCGAAGAGATCCTACGCGTCCATGCCAAGAAAGTGAAACTGGCGGAAGGCGTCGATCTTGCCGTGGTCGCCCGTGGCACACCGGGTTATTCTGGCGCCGAGTTGGCCAATGTGATCAATGAAGCGGCTCTGCTCGCCGCGCGGCGCGGGCTAAAAGGCATCACACTCGCCGAATTGGAAGAAGCGCGCGACAAAGTCCGCTGGGGCAAAGAACGTCGCAGTCTCGCACTCAGCGAGAAAGAAAAACAAAACACCGCCTATCACGAAGCAGGTCACGCGCTGTTATTGGAACTTCTCCCGCACACCGAGCCGCTGCACAAAGTCACCATCATTCCACGCGGCCCGTCGCTTGGATCGACAATGTGGTTGCCAGAGGAAGACAAATATACCAATCGCAAAAATGAATTGCTCGCGGGTCTTGCCGTCAGCATGGGCGGTCGCGTTGCCGAAGAAATAATATTTGGCGATATTACGAACGGCGCGCGGGGCGACATCAAAATGGCAACGGCAATCGCGCGCCGCATGGTCTGTGAATGGGGTATGAGCGAAAAAATGGGCATGGTCGAATACGGCGACCACGAAGATTACGTGTTCCTCGGCCGCGATATTTCGCGCGCGCGCGATTACAGCGAAGCGACAGCGGAGCAAATCGATCAGGAAGTGCGCAGACTACTCGACGAAGCCTATCAACTGGCGAAACAAACCCTCATCGCCCATCGCGACCAGCTGGAGGTCATTGCAAAAGCGTTGCTCGAGTACGAGACCCTCGATGGCTTGCAAATTAAAGAGATTGTCGAGCACGGTCACTTAATAAATCCGCCAGGCAGGGGAACGCCCCCGGATGGTCAAAGAATGCCGCCGGAAAAACCACCCAAGCAGGTCGTCGCCGCGCCCGACGTCACGCCGCCGCTTCCCGGCGCTCTCGGCGGGGCTCCTGCGTAAATTTCTGCGCATCTCGTCGTGAGATTCGCCGGATTAGACCGAATTATTCGGCCGAATTCTAGTTAGGCGGAAGAGGCGATTCGTGGTTCTTCGTTCACCTGAACTAACTCACGCAACAACCAAGGAGCAAATCGTGACCGATCCCAAGTACGCGGCATTCACGGCGCTCGACCCGTTCTTCGATATCGTCCAGCCGGGTTTGGCCGGCCTGGTCGACGGCGACCACTATTTCGACACCATCGCCGACGACGCGGAGTTTGAATTTCGATATCATTTCCCCGGATGGCCCCAGACACTTCGTGGTCGTGACGCCCTGATGGCACTCTATGCGGGCTACGGCAACAACATCGTCCTCCACGGCGCTGATGGGCTCGTCGTGCACCGATCGCAGGACCCTCGCGTTGTCATCATCGAATACGATATCCATGGTAAGATTGTCGCGACCGGCTTCTCATACGACAACCGGTTCATCTCGGTCGTTACCATCGAGGGTCGAAAGATCGTGCAATGGCGAGACTATATGGACTCGCTGGCAGCCATGACTGCGCTTAAAGGCTTACCGAGGGCGACATGATGAACTCGCGTTACTTGCTGGCAATCCCCC
>WNFQ01004566.1_pt1 | contig 10070 bp, 11 predicted proteins | sample 5400171 | NCBI WGS metagenome assembly WNFQ01 (sample SAMN13153356, study PRJNA577476) | soil metagenome | isolation source: 20 cm soil under Madrone tree | place: USA:California | collected 2016-06-14 | reverse complement strand
ACCACGCATTCTTCACCCACGCACGATTACACAGAGCCATGCGGCAACACGTCGCGCATGTTGTATTCGTGCCCGAACGTCGAGGTCTCGCACCGACTCCTTAGGCTGAATTTGACCACGCCGTGTCCCATGCGCGCGCCGGGTGAAACGCCGGGCGTGTTCGCATTGGAGTGCGCGCTAGATGAACTCGCGCATGAGATCGGCGTCGATCCGGTCGAGTTTCGTCTGCGCAACTACGCGGAAATCAACGAATACGAAAACCGGCCGTGGTCGAGCAAAAAGTTGCGCGAATGCTACCAGCGAGGCGCGGAGAAATTTGGCTGGTCAAATCGAAATAAAAAGCCGGGTTCAATGCGAGCTGCCGATGGATCGCAGATTGGCTTTGGAATGGCGACGGCGGTTTATCCAGCTGGTCAGCAAAAGGCGGGCGCGACAGCGATCCTGAATAAAGATGGAACGGTTGTCGTGCGTAGCGCGACGCACGAGATCGGCACGGGGACCTACACCGCGATGTCGCAATTCGCAGCGGACACGCTGGGGATCCCGATTGAAAAGATCCGTTTCGAACTAGGTGATTCACAATTTCCCTACGCACCGAATAACGGTGGATCGTGGCTGACGGCGAGTGTGGCTCCGGCGGTGATGGGTGCGTGCACGGAGTTAAAAAGGAAAGTTGGCGATATCGCAGGAAACTGGCCTAACGACTCGGCGCAACTGGAGAAACTGTTTGCGAACTCCGGTCAGGAGCAGATTCTAGCCGAGTTCAATTCAGAACCGAACAAGGAAGAGCGAGAAAAATTCTCGTTTTTCTCCTATGGCGCAGTTTTCGTCGAGGTGCAGGTCGATCCTTTCGGACAAGTGCGGGTGAAACGCGCGGTCGGCGTGTATGACGTGGGCCTCATGATTAATCCACGCCTGGCGCGAAGCCAGATCATAGGCGGGCTGCTGTTTGGTTTTAGCACGGCTTTGATGGAAGGGACCGTTCCCGATGAGAAGACGGGCCGGATTGTTAATCCGAATCTAGCCGAATACCACGTAGCAGTGCACGCGGGCACACCGGATTTCGACATCGATTTCATCAACGAACCCGACCCACACATGCCCGACCTCGGCGCCCGTGGCATTGGCGAAATCGGAATCGTTGGCGCGCCGGCCGCAGTAGCGAACGCGATTTTTAATGCGACTGGAAAACGCGTGCGCGATCTACCGATCACGCCAGACAAATTGATATGACGCTGTGAAGAACATTTACGACATCCTCGGCGAGCTTAAGCAGCGCCACAGTGAAAAATTTGCTCTCATCACACTCGTGCACGCGGTGGGTTCCACTTATCGACGCCCCGGCGCGCGCAGTTCATTTTCCGCAGCGGACAGGAGAGCGTGCTACTTCAGTTATTCGCGAACTGACCAGGCTGGGAAACATGTCAAAAAAATCGGCGCGGTGATTTTGGCGGCGGGCGGATCGTCGCGCTTCGGTGAACCCAAGCAGCTGATTCCATTTCGAGGAAAAAGCCTCGTTCGCCACATAATCGACGAAGCGTGCGAAGCTGGTTGTTCGCCGGTTGTGGTTGTAATCGGCAGCGAGGGTGAAAAGCTTCATCGCGAATTAGACCGAACGAATGTCATAACAGCGCAAAATCACCAGTGGAAGCGCGGGATCGGCAGTTCAATTCGCTGTGGAATTCAGGGTTTGATCAGCAGCGCGCCAGATGTTGAGGCAAGCGTGCTGCTCGTCTGCGATCAGCCCGCGGTGGACGCGCGTGTGATTGAGCGCTTGATCGCGCTGCGCGAGACCACCGGGAAAAGTATCGTCGCGTCAAGCTATGCGGATACTCTGGGTGTCCCCGCCCTTTTTGACCGTTCTCTTTTTCCGGAATTGCTTTCACTCGGCGATAAAGCCGGCGCGAAATCGATCATTTCGAGAAATCGGAATCGGGTTGAGGAATTTGCGTTCTCACAGGGCGAAGTTGATATCGATACTTGGGAAGATTGGGCAAAACTCGATCGACGGAGTCATCCTGCACGAAGTGAAGGATCGCCATAAGCTGATTGCTCGGCGCCCTTCAATTTGCAGATTCTTCTTCGATTGTGAGATCCCTCGGCGTCTGCGCGGCTCGGGATGACAAACATCATCGCCCGCCGAAGAGTCTTCGGAAGGATCTGAAGAAGCGGCCGGGCAAAGTTGCTGGTTGCTGCTGAACACCCGGCGGTTGCTGAGCGAACGGCCATTGCTGGCCGCCATGCACCTGGCAGGCGGCGTTTGGGACTTTATCGACAGGCAGATCAATGTCGTAAGCGGTACCGGCCGCCATGCAGCCGGTGGTGGCGAGTTGGTTGGAAATCGAACAGACCGTCGTGTGTTGCAATGGCATGGTGGGTTGCAACGGTTCGGCTGGATAATGTTGTGCCGCCTTGTTCATCACCTGTGTCCACACCGGCAATGCCAGCGCAGCGCCGTAACCATGTGGAATAATCGTTGTCGGCTGATCGAACCCGACCCACACGCCACACGTTAGCGTAGTCGTGTATCCAACAAACCACGCATCCTTGTAATCGTTGGTCGTGCCCGTCTTACCCGCTGCCGGCAATTTGAAGCCAAGCGAACGCGCGCTTGCAGCAGTGCCTTGGGTTAAAACTTCTTCCATTAGCCGCGAAGTCATCCATGTCGCGCCCGGATCCAACGCTGGTGTGGAGATATGCGCGGCAAGGTAAATCGGATTGTGCCGCTGATTGTCAATACGTTCGATAATGTAAGCCTGTTTGCGGACACCAGCGTTCGGAAAAAGAGTATACGCGGCGGTGAGATCTTTGAGGTCCGTCTCGAACGAACCGATGTAGATCGCCGGCCCATGCGGAACCTTTTGAGAAACGCGGAGATCGTTGGCGACCTTTTGCACTGAATCGAGGCCGGCGAACTGTCCAACTCGTACACTCATGGTGTTGCGCGAATGGATCAATCCATAGGAGCAAGGCATGGTGCCGCCGTAAGTGCCATCGGAATTTCCGGGCGACCAATTTCCTGCGCCCTCGATTTCGCCGGGCTCAATTGGGCCATCACTGATCGCCGAACTCGGCAATAACCCGTGGCTAAAAGCAACCGTGTAAACAAACGGCTTGAACGCTGACCCAACCTGCCGATTCGCCGGAGCTAATGCGCGGTTAAATTTGCTTTGCGCGTAATCGCGGCCGCCAACGAGTGCGCGAATACCGCCGCTGGCATTGTCGATGAGAACCACCGCTCCCTCGAGGTAAGGCATGGCCGAATCGCCTTCTCCATTCTCAGGCGGGTGATAATTCGCTTTGGGTGGATGGTGAAAATTGGATTGATGTTCGATCTTAGTGAGCTGCTTCTCGAGTGCATCCTGGGCGGCGTTTTGCACCGTTGGATCGAGCGTCGTGTAGATCGACATGCCGCCGTTATCGATTTGGTCCTGCGTCAGCAACTGGCTCAAATCGCGCTGCACCGCGTCCATTGCATAATTTTCCTGGATCTGAGGCAGACGCTTGGGATGCGGAGTAATTTTCGCGATCTTTGCCTGCTCGGCTTGCGCCGGCGTAATTTTTTTCAAGGCAACCATGCGATCCAGCACAGCGTTGCCCTGCATCGCTGCGCCCTTCGGATTTTTCAGAGGCGAAAACCGATTCGGACTGCGGATCAATCCGGCAAGGATCGCGGCTTCGGAAAGATCCAGCTTCGATGCGCTTTTGCTAAAGTAAGCTTGTGAAGCGGTCTCAACGCCATAACAACCGGTGCCGAAATAGATCCGGTTTACGTAAAGCTCGAGAATTTGCTGTTTGGTAAACTGACGTTCGATGCGCAGCGCCACCATTGCCTCCAGTACTTTCCGGCTGAGCGTGCGCCCACCAAGTGGAAGGCTATTACGTGCGAGTTGCTGGGTGATACTGCTGGCGCCTTCCTTCGCTGAGCCACTCATGATATCGCGGACCGCAGCGCGCAAAATTCCGCGCCAATCAATCCCTTTGTGTTCGTAGAACCGAGTGTCCTCGCGCGCCAGCACTGCATTGATGAAAAAAGGCGAGACTTCGCTCAGCGAAACCTTGAGACGGTTCGCGCCAGCCAGCCGGCTGTAAATTTTTCCATCCACATCGTAAACGGTGTTTCGCTCTGGCATTTCGCCGACGTTCTTCATGTCGAACGTTTGCGCCCACGTCCCGTAAAAGAGGAAAACGGCGAAGCCGGCACCTGCGAGCAAGATAAGCAGCGCGATCTTCCAGCCGTAGCGGAAAAAAATGTTCCCGCTTTTCTTTTTTCGCGACCGGAGACGAGCGAAGAACTTCATGCGTTAAAGGGTTGAGACTGTTGAAGCGTGCGGAAGATCGCTGGAACGTTTCAACTCTTCAACGCTTCAACGTCCTACAAATTCAGCTTCACCACGCCTTCGTGTTGCTCAGTTGGACAAGGCGCGTTGGTTGGAACATCTGTCGCGGCGTCGCTCGGCTGGACCAGTTTATTATCAATCAAATAGCTTTCGACTTCTTCACCGCTGACGTCGGCAAGCATTTGCCCGTTGATTTCGACACAAGGCGAAAGCGGTTGTCCACTCTTGGTTTCCATCTCCCAGCGGAACGCGGGATTCTGGATAATGTCTTTCTCTGTGTATGGAAGATTGTACTTGGCCAGCACGGCGCGCACACCGGCGCTCCAGCCGCAATAGGTTTTCAAATAAGCTGTAATCTCAGGAGTTTGCATCGGCAGAATATATCACAAGTTCGGAAGTTGTAATCTTCCGCAGGTTTACTCCTGCTCTAAACTGCCCTTTACAGGCTCTCGATCTCCTTTCGGAGATCGTCTTTGGATTTGCCGAGTCTGTTTTGAAGTCGGCCAAGTAGCTCCTCATCCTTTCCTTCGGCAAACGTAAGGTCGTCATCCGTCAATTGTCCGTACTTTTGTTTCAGTTTTCCTTTCACTTCATTCCAACTGCCTTTCAATTGTAGTTTGGTCATACTGATAAATTGGTTCGCGCACCGAGGCTGAATCAGTTGCCTCTTGAGGGCAAAATGATGCACGCGTCCGCGGATTTTCTCGCGAAATTCGCTTTGAATCCTGCAGGGCGTTTCTGTGAAACGCCAATGCCATTTGGCGATTGAAAAGAAGGATTGGCTGATGTTCGGATGATTAAATACAAATCTACGAGTCGGTCTGAGTGATTAGTTACCGGGCCACTTCGCTTGGATTCAAGTCGTTCGCGTGACTTCCACCGTAGTTGCGCGGCCGTTTTCTGGCGCGGACAGTTGGAACACACGCGCGAATGCCCTACCGAACTGATGGAATAACACGCAGACAGACGGCCACTTCGGACTGAAATACGAATCGTTAGTATGAAAAAATACATTTGTCTGCTCGCCGGTGTGGCGCTGTTAGTTGCTTGCGAACAAAAAGAGACCACCGTCACTAATCCGCCTGCAGAGAAGAAAGAAAGTAACACGACGGTGATAAAAGAATCTCCAGCCGCTGCGACCAAGCAGGAGAAAACTGACATTAACATTAACACGTCACCTGCACCGTCGCCGTAAAATCGTTTCTCGCTGCAAACTCAGCACGATCCAGTTCGGGAAGGACTGTCATTAACACCCTGCTTCAGCTGGGTGCAAAGCCGCGTGTGAGGACATATTCCTAACCTTGAGTGGGGCTACTAAGAGCACATCGCTATTTGTTAGTAGCCGCGCGCGATCAGCGCGGGCGATCACAGCGCCAATATTTCGGCCGTCAGACTTTGTGCCGCAGCGGCTTTAGCGCGTGGGTAAGTTTTTGCAACCCTAGCTCCAGTCGCGTTTTCACTGTTCCAAGTGGGGCATGCGTCGCCGCGGCAATTTCCCTGTGGCTCAGTCCCTTGAAGAAAGCCAGTTCGACCGCCTCGCGCTGAAATTGAGGCAACGCTCGGACGCTTTTCTTCAAGAAATGCCGAAGGTCACTCATAATGAACCCTTCAGCCGCGTCACGCCGCGGAGTTTGTGAATCTTGCATCACTCGTTCCTCGTATCGCTCCCTCGCGCGAGAATAAGCCTGGCGCCGGCGCAATCGGTCGATAGCGCGCCGACGCGCGATGGTAACCATCCATCCAAGTGGCTTGCCTGCCTTTGGCGAATAACGGCCCGCCTCCTCCCAGATCTGAAGAAAGATTTCCTGTAAAACATCATCAGCCTCGGCCTGTTGGTGCACAACGCCATCAATCGTTGCTCGCAATCGCTTGCTGTGCCGGCCATATAACTCGGCGAGAGCGTCGTGACGCCGGTGCGAGATATCTTTCATCAACACCTCGTCTGGGACTGAGGTTACTCCGGGCTCATTAAGGGTGAAGTCAATCATACCCTATGACCCTGTGCCTGCAGTGCTGACGCAGGGACGTTAGGCTTCTGTGTTTTACCGGCGGCATGCCACGAGTCTGATTTGATTACGTGAGAAACCAGCGGCGTTGCTGGATAGATCCACAGATGTGGCCTCGAACTGCAGTCTTCGGTCGGACAGTGCAATTCATATTTACGATTGCCCAGGCGGTGGATTTCCACCTGACGTCCGCTAAATTTTCTCTTGCAGATAATGCAAAGACGCTCGTCATCGAGCGATCTCCAGTTCCTAAATTGATCTTCAGCACGCAGCACTGAGAGCCGATCGTCGAGTTTGAGATGGGCAATCATAATGCAAAGGGAGTCTGCTCATTGCATCGACGAGCACAATCGGGCCGGTGGATGATTGTGTGATCGGGTAAAATCCTAGAAGCTGTCGGAGGCGCCCTGCTGTGCCGCAACCCGAACCAAAGACGGTGATCAATTTAACAACACTGTGCGATGGAAGAAGCAGGCTGCGGGTCCGCCCCAGGACTCAGACCCGCAGGAATTTGGAGGGGACAGCTTAAGAAGCGCGTTTCAAGTGGAACGCGAAGCTTAGCAACCGCGATGCGATTCCATTGTGCGCTGTTTTGGGGCGCTCAGGTTCGCCATTGCCATGATTGGTTGGTGCAGGCGCCGCAGTTTTGCGTTCTTCGGCTGCCATCATCTCAACCTTGGCGAGAATTTCATCCGTAGGCAGCACCCAATCCATCGGGATTGAGTTACACCGCTCGGTCGGACAACTGAGCCGTAGCGGTCCGTTGCCGCGTGTTCCGCCCGCTACCTGGACTTGCCGGCCAATGATAATCTTGCCGCAAACCAGACAGTAACGTTTATCGTCCAGCGAAGGCCAGTGGCGAAACTGATCGAGCCGGCGCAGAGCATCCAGTTTATCTGCGTCGGACAATGTAACTGGAGGAGATAACGCCACGCTTCAAACATATACCTCCCTTGCGAGTGACAGCACAATCGGGCGCGCAGCGGATTGTCTTATCGGTGAAAATCTTACCGGGCGAACGGCGAAACTGTAGCGGCGGTTTCTGACCGCCGAAACCAAGACGATCGACGCTCGGAGAGCGCCGCTACATCAGAAAACCACATCCAAATCCGATGAGGGATGCGTTCTACACGCAAATGAAGAAAAATAACGGTCACATTTCGCGTGGACGTCACGTAATCGATTACGCTGCCGCAGCAATGGAACAATTGGAGCTTTATCGCATGGCCCATCCCGGCAGTCCGTCAGCGGTGCGCCGTCCTCAACTATTTTTTCGCGGCGAACTTTGGATCGCGGTGCTTGGGCCAAGCGTGGAAGAAGGGATCGTTGGGATCGGGCCTACTGTCGCGGCAGCTCTACGCGCGTTCGATGCACAATACCTGGCCGCGCTGCGTCCGGCGGTTGAGGTCTTAGGCACAGCTGCCCGCTTCGGCCCCCGAAAGCTTTCGGGGCAGCGCGGCGTCGCAAGCAAAATGTCAAATCCGATCCGAAATGTCCCGCAGATGTTTCAGGTTTTGCGTGGCCGTCATGACGATTCTTCGAGTCGTTTGAGTAATTCGGGAGTTCAATTCGGATAGAAAGATGCGATCGACGAGCTGCCAACGATTTTCACAACCGCCCTCACATGGTGATGCGAAGTAACCAACGAAAGGATTTATAAGGGGGGAAGATTGATGGGAGTAGCACGACCGGGACGCAGACGCTGGCGAACGTCGAAATTCAGACGCCGATCGCGACAATCGAGCAAACGTTTGGAACCATGGCGGCCGGAAGTAATCGATGGTGACGAATCCACCGACAATGAAGAAACTGACAGGCTCCTGCTTTCGTCGCTGAGGTTCTGGGAGGTTGAGCGCGATTTAATCGAAGAACGCACAGCCGCACGAAGCCGTTGAGCGTTTCGTTGCAAAGACTGCGAAATAAAACATCAATTGCCGCGCAATGAGGTTTCCTGAACTATGGGACCAGGCACGCCGCCTCTACAAATTAATCTGGAAGTTGTCTGCGCGTGTATCACGCCTTTGCCTATCACAGACCGCCTTCGTTCCAATTCGCATCTTGTAGGACGCAGGAGGCATCGCTAACATAACGAGGGCGATGCCTGTCAAGCGCAAGATCAACAGAGCCGCACCTCTCGGGCGGAGAAAGCGGAGCAGCACAAAATCGTCCCGATCAAAACCAGCCAGGGCGAAATCGAGGTCAAAGCCAGCCAGGAAAGATTTGCATTGTCCGATCGTCGGCATCGGCGGCTCGGCCGGAGGATTCGAAGCGGCCATGGAGCTGTTGCAGAATTTGCCGTCGAGCACCGGCATGGCCTTCGTGATCGTGCAACATCTGGATCCGCATCACGCCAGCCGGCTTCCCAGTTTGCTGGGCAAAATGAGCGCGATGCCAGTCAGCGAGATTGCCGGAACGACCACACCGAAACCGAACACGGTTTATGTTCAACCCCCGAACAAGTGCGTGATCGCGAAGGACGGCGCGCTTACTTTGATCGGCCGTACGGAGCGACTTAACGTCGCCATCGATCACTTTTTTGAATCGCTCGCTGAAGATCGCGGATCGCGCGCGATCGGCATTGTGCTTTCCGGGACCGGCAGCGATGGCACGGCCGGCTTGCGTGCGATCAAAGCGGCCGGCGGTTTGACCTTCGCGCAGACGGAAGAGAGCGCGAAGTTCGACGCGATGCCGCGCAGCGCAATTCGCTCCGGTTTCGTCGATCTCGTTCTTCCGCCGCACCAAATCGCGCGCGAGATCCGGCGCATTGCCGATCATCCCTACATTCGCCGTCCGCTAAGCGATCCCGAGGAAATCGAAAAAGCAGCCTATCGGCAGGCGGATGATCTGGGCCGCATCTTCCTTTCCCTGAAAAAGCAGATGGGGGTCGATTTCAGCGCTTACAAGGAAACGACGCTACTTCGGCGAATCCAACGGCGGATGGCGTTGCATCGGATCGACAAATTGAACCAGTACGCGCGGTTCCTGCGCGACAACAAGAAAGAAGTCGAAGCGCTCTTTGACGATCTGCTCATCAACGTGACCCGCTTTTTCCGCGACAAACAACTGTTCCGCGCGCTGAAGAAGCGTTTCTTGCCGGCGCTGTTCAAAAACAAAAGCAAAGATCGACAATCGGAACTGCGCGTTTGGGTGCCGGGCTGCGCCACAGGCGAAGAGGTTTATTCGCTCGCCATTTGTATCCTCGAGGCGCTCGGCAGCCGCTTTTCGAAGATGCGCATCCAGATTTTTGGCACCGACCTGAGCGAGTCGGTCATCGAGCATGCGCGTACCGGAATTTATCCGAGCGCGATCGAGAAGGACGTCTCGCAGGCGCGACTGAAGCGCTTTTTCGTCAAGCGCGACGGCAGTTATCAAATCCATCGCAACGTGCGGGATATCTGTACCTTCGCGCGGCAAAACATCACGGCCGATCCACCTTTCTCACGGCTCGACCTAATCAGTTGCCGCAACGTGCTCATTTATCTCAGCCCGCAGCTGCACAAGCGCTGCATCCCGCAGTTTCATTATGCAATCAATCCGGGCGGCTATTTGATTTTAGGCCCTGCCGAATCAGTCGGATTGTACGACGAGCTTTTCGAATTGGTGGACAAGAAGAACAAAATTTACTCGAAGAAAAACGTGGCCACGCCGCGGTATGTCGACCCTGTCTCTTACCGGAGCTTTGAATTCCCGCTGGCCGAGGCAAGAGCGACATCTACCGACGGCG
>WNFQ01004565.1_pt1 | contig 10070 bp, 7 predicted proteins | sample 5400171 | NCBI WGS metagenome assembly WNFQ01 (sample SAMN13153356, study PRJNA577476) | soil metagenome | isolation source: 20 cm soil under Madrone tree | place: USA:California | collected 2016-06-14 | reverse complement strand
ATGGCTTCCGCGGAAGTTGTCACATTGCCGACGGAATCCGTGGTGTTAATTTCAATGAGTTGCTTGAAAATGTCGCGCGCCAGTTGCTTCGTCTGTTCCGGCCCCTGGGCCGAAACCGCAGACGAACAGCTCACCAGTATACAAAACAACAGCACCCAGCGTTTCACTGCTTGCATTTGCTCTCCTCAGACCTGATTTCATGAACTTGGCAGCGTAACGGCCTCGAAGCTCGTCCGTCAAACATTTTGCCGAGGCCGGGCACAGTTCCTTCCGCGGAGAGTTGCTTCTGCTCGCGTGCCCTGCATAGACTGGCAAGGACACGGTTTTGGAGGAAGAGATGACATTAGCCAGGAAACGCGCTGCGCAGCTCACGCTGGGCGCGGTGATATTCGCGGCGGGGATTGCGGCGGGGTCGCTGCACGCGCACAGCGCCGCAGTGCAGAACCGATTTGGGCAGCCAAAGACGGTGCTGCACGTGGTGGTCTACAAATTCAAGGACAACGTCTCGAACTACGACCGGGAAAAGACCATCAACGGCATCAAGGACATGGCGGGAAAGATTCTCGGTATCAAGAATGTCTGGCTGAAAACCGCGCGCAACCAGATCAAGGATTTCAGCGGCGTTTATGCCATCGAGTTCACGAGCGCGGAAGCGGCGGCCGACTACGCCGAGAGTCCGGTGCATGAAGCGTGGTCCAAGATGTGGCAGGAGCAGCGCGAGAACAGCCTGTCGTTTCAGGTTACGAATCCCTGAAGCGCGCGCTCAAGCTTGCCGTGCGATGCCGTATCTCCGGCGAATCATGCGGTCTGCCGCTCGATCGGAGAGCAGCCGCTTGGCCCATTTGGCAAACGTCGCGAGGGGAGTCACGCCGTACCGCGCCTTCGGACTTGGGGCCGCAATCGCTTTCAGCATGATGCGCGCGCAGTCTTGCGCCGTGGTCTTGGACTGCGCACGAGTACTCGTCGCGCTGGACCAGTACGTCGCATAGATTTTGGCGTAGGGCCCGCTCTTAAATTCTTTCTCGTAGGATTGTGCGAGCTCCAGCGCCGTTTGTTGGATGTTCGTCACGATATAGCCGGGCTCAATCAGAATCGTTTCGATGCCGTACGGATACAATTCGTAGCGCAACGCGTTGGCCACGGCCTCGATAGCATGTTTCGAAGCACTGTAGGCGCCCTGCGTCGGGGGCGTTACGAACCCGGAGACCGAGCTCATCATCAGGATGCGGCCCTTCCGGCGTTCGCGCATCTGCGGAAGAACCGCTTGCGTTACGCGGATCACACCGAACAGATTCGTTTCGAATTGCCGCCGCCAGTCTTCCACGCGCAAATCCTCGACGGCGCCGGCATAGACGAGTCCGGCATTGTTGATGAGCACATCGATCGCGCCAGTCTTGTCCAGCACCGATAAGACGCCTGCCTTCACCGAAGCGTCATCGCACACATCCATTTCAAGCGTCTCGAGCGGCAGCTTCTTTTCACGCGCCAGGGCATTAAGTTGCGCGCGCTTCGCCGCCGAGCGACCGGCCGCAAACACGCGGTAACCCTGCTCCGCCAACAGCAACGCCGCGGCCCTTCCCAGGCCGTCGGTAGCACCCGTGATCAGAACCGATGGAGTCCTTTTGTCCGCGTTCATTTCGCCCCCTCGACCGAAGCTATCGTATCGCGGAATCAAGCGGCCCGCGGCAGCCGAGATCGCGTCCCGTTTTCAACACAGGCGCCGCAAGCGCCGCCCCGTGCACCAGACAAGATTGCTAGACTTAATGCTTCTCCTACGCTTTAATCGCAACGCTTGGTGAGCGTGCATGCCGGCTGACGAAACTTTCTCCATACCTGCGCCAGAAGAAAAGTGGCAGCTCGGCTTTTGGAGCCTCATCGCCACGCAGTTTCAGGGCGCTTTCAATGACAACGGCCTGAAGTTTTTCGTCATTTTCCTCATCCTGGGCACCAATCCGACCGATTCGCAAAAAGATTTGCTCGTTTTTGTCATCGGGAATCTCTTCGCTCTTCCATTTCTTTTGTTCTCGATGGCCGGTGGATTTCTGGCCGACCGCTACAGCAAACGAAGCGTGGTGATCGCCACAAAAATCTTCGAAGTTTGCGCGATGCTTTTCGCCATGTACGCGTTCACCCGCGGCAACACGCGCATGGCCTACGCGGTGATTTTCCTGGCAAGCACGCAAGCCGCCTTCTTCGGCCCCTCGAAATACGGCTTGCTTCCCGAACTCCTGCCGGACAGGCTGCTGTCCTGGGGCAACGGCATTCTTGAGCTGACCACGTTCGTAGCCATTATCGCTGGTGCAGTGATTGGCCCATCGCTGGCACAGCATTTTCATGGGCGAGAGGCGATTGCCGGCTTGATCTTCGGCGCATGTTCCTTGTTTGGCCTGACGGCGAGCTTGGGGATTTCCCGGGTGCCCGCCGCCGACCCATCCAAGAAATTCAGCTTCAACATTTTCGGTGACTTGAAGAAGCAAATCCAGCTGGTGCGGCCGGACCGCGTCCTGCACCTGGCGATTGCCGGCAATACCTATTTTTGGTTTCTCGGCGCACTGCTCCAGTTCGTGATTGTTTTTTACGGCCGTGAAGTCCTGCACCTCGACGAGACACGCGGCGGCTATTTACAAGCGGCGCTAGCCATTGGCATCGGAGTCGGAAGCTACGTCGCCGGGTTACTTTCGTCTGGAAAGATCGAGTACGGACTTATCCCGCTCGGGGCCATAGGAATGTCGGCATTTGCGTTCGCCATCTCGATTCACGGATTGAGCTTTCTTCAAGTCCTTCTCCTTCTAGGAGCCCTCGGTTTTGCCGGCGGATTTTTCGTCGTTCCGATCAACGCGCTGATTCAGCACCGACCGGAAGAAAACCACAAAGGCGGCGTCATTGCCTTCGCCAACTTTCTTTCCTTCGTAGGTGTGATCACCGCGTCAGCGATCTACTCCGGCGCAACACACTACCTGCACACCGGGCTGGCGTCGTTCTTCATTTGGACCGCGGTGATGTCGCTGGCGGCCACGATTTACACGATCTATCTGCTCCCGGATTCCTTGCTGCGCTTGATGCTGTGGATTGCCACGCACACGCTGTATCGCCTGGATGTGGAAGGCCGCGAAAACGTGCCGGCGCGCGGCGGAGCGCTGCTCACGCCCAATCACGTTTCGATGGCGGACGCGGTGCTGCTCATCGCATCCATCGACCGCCCGATTCGCTTCATCATGTTCAAAGGCTCTTACGACCACCCGCTCGTAAAACCGTTTGCAAAGATCATGGGCGTGATTCCTATCGCGTCGGATCAGGGCCCGCGCGAACTGATTCATTCCCTGCGCATGGCCACCGAGGCGCTGAAAGCAGGCGAAGTCGTCTGCATCTTTCCGGAAGGTCAGATGACACGCATCGGCCAGATGCTCCCTTTCCGCCGCGGTATGGAGCGCATCATCAAAGGCGTGGACGTCCCGATCATCCCCGTAAACCTGGATGGCGTCTGGGGCTCGATTTTCAGTTTTGCGGGCGGACGATTCCTCTGGAAATTTCCCCGGCGCATTCCCTATCCGGTCCGCGTCACGTTTGGCAAACCCATGCCGCCGACTTCCACTTCCATAGAAGTGCGCCGGGCCGTGCAGGACCTTGGCGCGGAGGCCTTCGCGCGCCGCAAGAAGCGCATGCACGCGCTGTGGCAATCCTTTATTTACACGGCGCGGCGTCATCCCTTCCGTTTCGCGATGGCGGATGGGCAGCGGCCCAGGCTCAACTATTTTCAGGCGCTGGCAGGAGCGCTGGTGCTGGCGCGGCGTTTGCGAAAACTCTGGCAGGGGCAGGAAATGGTGGGTGTTTTGCTGCCGCCGTCCGTTCCCGGCGCGCTGGTGAATTTCGCCGCAATGCTGATGGGCAAAGTCCCGGTCAACCTGAACTACACGGTTTCAAATGAAACGCTGGCTTCTTGCGCGCAACAATGCAATCTGAAAACAATTGTTACCGCGCGAGTCTTTCTCGAGAAGGTCAAGATACAGCCCCCTGGTGAAATCATTTTCATCGAAGACGTGGCAAAGGACGCAGGGTTTGGCGAACGCGTCTCCGCCGCCCTGGCAGCAAGTCTCCTGCCGTCCAAGTGGGTCGCAAAATTCGCCGGCTCCGAGCGGCCGGCGACTCTTGACGATATCGCGACAATTATTTTTTCCAGCGGCTCGACCGGTGATCCCAAGGGCGTGATACTCACGCATTACAACATCGCTTCGAACGTCGCGCAGTTGAGCCAGGTGTTCATGTTGCATGCCGATGATCGCATCATGGGTATTCTGCCTTTCTTCCACTCTTTTGGTTTTACGGGCACGCTGTGTCTGCCCGCCGTGACCGGCATCGGCGTCGTCTTCCATCCGAATCCGCTCGATTCGCGAGTCATCGGCGCACTCGTGAACAAATATTCCGTTACTATGCTGCTCGCCACTCCCACTTTCTTGAATGCGTACGCGCGCCGCTGCACTCCCGAAGAGTTCGGCAGCCTGCGCTTCGTTATGGCCGGCGCCGAAAAATTGCCCGATCGCATTTCCCAAGCTTTCGAAGATCATTTCGGCATCCGGCCCCACGAAGGCTACGGTTGCACGGAATGCTCGCCGGCAGTTACCGTGAACACCATCGATTTCCGCGCCGCGTCTTTCCGCCAGGTTGGTGCGAAGCGCGGCAGCATTGGCCATCCCTTGCCTGGGATGACGGTTAAGATCGTGGACCCGGACACCATGCAGCCCGTCGGCGTGGACCAGCCGGGCCTGCTGCTGGTCCGCGGACCCAACATCATGCAGGGCTATCTCAACAAACCGGAGAAAACCGCCGACGTTCTTCGCGATGGCTGGTACAACACGGGCGATATTGCGCGGCTGGATGAAGACGGCTTCCTGAAAATCACGGACCGATTGAGCCGCTTCAGCAAGATCGGCGGCGAGATGGTGCCGCACATCAAAGTTGAAGACCTGCTGCAAGATCTGGCGGGCGCGAGCGAACAGGCTTTTGTCGTGACCGCCATTCCCGACGAGAAAAAGGGCGAGCGCCTCATTGTTCTGCACACCTTGGATGAGCCGCAATTGGAGGAATGCCTGGAAAAGCTGGGAAATAGTGATTTGCGTGCCCTCTGGCGTCCCCGGCCTGACCAGTTTCTTCGCATCGAGAAGCTCCCGTATCTCGGCACCGGCAAACTCGACCTGCGGAAGGCGCGCGAAATGGCTCTTGAGAAGGGACAGCGTGCAGTTCGCGATTAGTAGCACTTTCCGCCTGGCGCTGGAAAGCGTCTCATGACACAAGCCCAAAGCTCGGGCCAACGGCGCGGACTCCTCTTGCGCCTCGTAATGACCGCAATCGTTTTGGGTCTCTGGTTCTGGACGCAGTCCCTCATCGGCGCACGGAGCGCTCCTGCAAACGGCATCGGCGACGCAGTTCATAACTGGACCGCCGGTCTCAATTCCTATTTTTCGCAAAACCCGGGAGCTGCCAACGCGCTTCTGATCGTGAGTTCCGCCCTGATTGATGCGCTCGGCCTCTTTCTTCTCGCTCGCTGGTTGTTCGGCGGGACGGTTCGTCCGTTCCTTGGGTTAATTCTGCTGATGACGCTGCGCCAGGTGATGCAAGCCATCTGCGCGCTGCCTCCGCCGCCCAACATGATCTGGCACTACCCGGGATTCCCCTCGCTGTTGGTCACCTACAAAGTTGCCAACGATTTTTTCTTCTCCGGGCACACCGCCATCGCTGTTTTCGGCGCCATTGAGCTTTCCCGTTTGCGCCGAAACTGGCTCACGGCCCTGGCGATCTTGATTGCCTGCTTCGAAGTGGCCACCGTCCTGATCTTGCGCGCCCACTACACCATGGATGTTTTCGCCGGAATAGTCGCTGCGCTTTGGATCGCACGCCTTTCGGAACGCATCTCGCCCCGCCTCGACCGCTTGATCAACAACAGCAAGTAAAGCTTGCGCGGCCCACCAGAGAAAACTCAGTTGGGGTCCGGCGCGATCCCCTTAAAGTGCATATCATAAGCGTCTAGAGTCTGGTCTTGACCCTGCGCCCGCGCTGTAAGACACTCCATTCAACGAGTGGTCCTCACGCCCAGGCGCCAGGGTCCCGCTAAGTCTTCAGTGCATCTCCTCTCGTCCTGCGCGCGGAAGGGGAGATTGTGTCCACTCGCCGGCGCATTCCGATGTTCTTGTTTGAACTACTCTTGCTCTGGCTGATCCTGCCCTCTCACGGGCTGGAAGCCGCGCAAAGAACCGGGACGCAGGCGCCTAGTGCGCCTGGATTGAGCGAGGGCGCCCGGTTGACCGTATGCGTCCGGGACGAGAACGGTTCCTCCTTCAGCGGGCTCGCGATAGTGACGCTTCAACATCTGACCAGCCAGACCTTGTCAACGGGCACGACGACAGGTGGCCGGGCCATTTTCGATGAACTGGGGCCGGGCGAATACACGGCCGTGGTCGACGCCCCGGGATACGTGCCAGCCAGCCAACGGGTGAATATCACTCTACCCAATCAGCAAGAGCAGGTCATCGTCACGCTGAAGCGGGATGATGATTCCCTGATGGTGTCCGCGCCCGCCGGTCCTCCGCTGCTCTCGCCGAAATTGCAGAAAGAGCTCAGCAGAGCCGTCGAAGCGCTGCACGCCAACAATTTCGACACTGCGCAGAAGCATCTCGACGCCGCGTACCGCCTCGCTCCTTCCAACCCTGAGGTGAATTACCTGCGGGGCTTGCTTGCGGACCGTCAGGGAAACCTCGCATCTGCCCAAGCCAGTTGGGAAAAGACGATTGGCCTGGACCCCAAACACAACCTTGCCTTGCTGGGCCTTGCCGCGATCCTCGCCCGCCGCGCGGATTTCCCCGGAGCCAAGGGCTATCTTGAGCGCGTTCTGCAGAGCGACCCGAATTCGTGGCATGCCCACCATTTGTTGTCCGTTATTTGTGTTCGTCAGCGCGACTATCAGGAGGCCATCACTCACGCGGAGCGGAGTCTAGATCTCGGCAAGAGTCTTGCGAACAGTGTGCGGCTCACTCTCGCTGAAGCGCTCATGGCGCAGGATCAGCGGGAACGCGCTGCGGCCACATTGCAGACCTTTTTGAAGGCTGGCCCTCCTCCTGCGCAAGTGGAGATCGCAAACGGACTGCTTCGAAAACTAGAATCGGGAACACTCGCGTTGGAACATTCCAGTGCGGAAGATTCCGCGCCTTCTGGGAAAGCTGCAAGTCCCGCGGATTTGCCGCTCCTGAAACCCGACTTGCCAACATGGCTTCCCGCAAATGTGGACGACTCCGTGCCGGCCGTGGAAGACGGCGTCTCCTGCCCCGCGCAGGAGATACTGGACGGTACGGCAAAACGTGTTCAGGAATTCATAAGCAGCGTCGATCGAATCACCGCCACCGAGCTCCTTGACCATCAGGTCGTGAATGAGTGGGGTCTTCCCACGCGCGAGGAAAAGCGCGCCTTTGAATACGTCGTTTCCATTTCGAAAATTCGCGACGGCTATCTCGCCGTCCAGGAGTATCGCAACGGTACGCAAGATCTGGGCGTATTTCCAGATGCCATTGCCACCACAGGTCTCCCCGCCGCAGTGTTGGTCTTCCATCCCTACTACAGGGAGGACTACCAGATGAACTGTGAAGGATTGGGCCGATGGAAGGGCGGCCACGCCTGGCAGATTCATTTTGCACAGAAGCAGGGTAAGAACAGCCGCATCAGAGGCTATCGCGCGGGTCTCAATGCCCCTTCCACTCCCGTGGCATTGAAAGGGCGCGCGTGGATTGATAAGGACACTCTTCAACTCGTCCGGATAGAGACGGATCTCCTAGCTCCCATGCCCGAGATCAAATACCTCGCAGAACACATGGATATCGAGTATGGGCCGGTGAAATTCCACAAGCAGAATGAAACGATGTGGCTGCCCATGACAGCAGACATCTACTTCAGTCTGCGTGGGCGCCGTATTCGGCGGAGAAATGTGTTCGACAAGTATCTGCTTTTTTCGGTGGACGAAAAGCAGAACATTTCCGCTCCCAAGGAAGTCCAGACTTCCGATGGCTCTGCCGCTCCCACAGCCCGGCCGGCAAGACCCTAACCCTGGTCAGGCGTCAAGAAGGAGGGCCAATTTGCGGAGCGCTTGGCCATAGGTCTTGATTTCGCGTCGCATCCGGCGTTTCGTCGATCGTCCCAAAGCAAATCTACGAGCCGCTCGTAACGCATTGCGCGCCCTCGTCCCCAGTTGTCGTTGTGACCCACAGTCTGCAGGTGCTACCTTTGCTTCAACGCCTGTGGAGGTGCCCGCATGCATTTTTTCTCTTTGAGACGACGGCCAATTATGTTCTTCGCCTTCGCAATCGTTCTCGCTTTCTGCTCAGGTATTCTGAAGGCTCAGGACAAGCCAGCGCAGGCGCCCGCTCTGAAAATCGGTTTTCTCATGGACTCGTTGAAGATTGAACGCTGGCAGACGGATCTCGACACTTTTCAAAAACACGCAAAGGAGTTGGGGGCGCAGGTGCTCGTGGAGACTGCCGAAGGAGATGACGAGCTGCAATTGCAGCAGGCCCAGAAGCTCTTAAGCGCCGGCGTCAAGACCCTCGTCCTTGTATCACACGATGCGGAGAAGGCCGTGCGTATCGTCAAGGCCGCGAACGCAAAGAAGGTTCCTGTCCTGTGCTACGAGCGGCTCGTCCGCAACGCCGACGTCGATGCTTTTGTTGGGGTGGACGTCACAGCGATTGGCTCCCTGCAGGCTCGTTCCATCTATCAGCTTGCACCGAAAGGGAATTATGTTCTGATTGCCGGCTCGCCCTCGGACATCAACGCGAAGATTCTGCACGATGCGCAGTTGAAGGTATTAAAGCCGGCCGTCGATCGCGGCGAGGTCAAGATCGTCGCGGATGTCTGGGCCAAGGATTGGAATCCGTCGGAAGCCTATGCCTACATGGCGCAGGCAATTCAGACCGCCCATGGAAATATCATGGCGGTGATCGCTTCCAATGACGGAACGGCGGGAGGCGCCATCCAAGCACTGGAAGAACACAAACTTGCGGGAAAAGTTTTCGTTTCAGGGCAGGACGCGGATCTGGCAGCAATTATTCGAATTCTGGACGGCACACAGACCATGACCGTCTATAAGCCCCTCGGCCTGCAGGCCAGGCAGGCCGCGGAGGCTGCCGTAGCGCTGGCGAAGGGAGAGCCGGTCAAAACTAACGCGTCAATTTCGAATGGCGCCAAGCGCGTCCCCGCAATTCTCGTGAATCCCGTCGCTGTCACGAAGGCCAACGTCAAACAGACCGTCATTAAGGACGGTTTCCAAAACCTGGAAACAATTCAGAAGAGTTTGCCGAAAGAGAAGTGGCCCCAGTAATTTCGGATCCCCAGGGCGCTCTGCAGGCTACCGCAATCCCCAAAACGTCGCATCGGGCTTCACCAATTCGAATCCCGCATCCCATGCTTCGTGGCTGCGCCAGACAACTTCAGCCTCCGCCTTGCGCCCCGTTTCTTGCTGGATCAGCCGGACGCGCTTGTGCAGTGGCAGGTCCGCTCCAACCACGGCCATACAGCCGGAGTGGCTTACGTCCACGGTTACAGCGTTGGCGTGCTCTTTTGCTCCGCCCTGCTCCCACTCCACTAGAAGTTTCACACGGGAGATGATGCGCTTGTGGCTTCGCAGTCTTTCCCAGCGTTCTTGCAAGGCAATGGCTGCGGGGTCTTTATTGATCATGATGGTCATTGGCGGCCTCTCTGCGGAAGAGTTACCGGGCCCGGAGGGTGGAAACTCCAACCTAACGCCTTGAACCGCCGGGGTCAATAGTACTTTTTCGAATGCCCCCTCTCGGTCACTCGCCCCTGGCACTCATAGCACTGCGATCGGCTGCTCTGACCTGCTCCCCAAAATCCGCGCAGAAGTACATATGATTTTCGGATCCGCAAAACAAAATGGCCGGTCTGAGGAATCAGACCGGCCTTTTGATTTTAATCCCGGCGACGACCTACGTTCCCACACAGTTGCCCGTGCAGTATCATCGGCCCGGCGAGGCTTAACTACCGTGTTCGGGATGGGAACGGGTGTGACCCTCGCG
>WNFQ01004558.1_pt1 | contig 10072 bp, 11 predicted proteins | sample 5400171 | NCBI WGS metagenome assembly WNFQ01 (sample SAMN13153356, study PRJNA577476) | soil metagenome | isolation source: 20 cm soil under Madrone tree | place: USA:California | collected 2016-06-14 | reverse complement strand
GACCTCCGAGGCGGTGAGGTCTTTTCTGAAGCATCTCGAATCGAAGCGATCAAACACCCCGGCGACGCGCAACAGCAGACTCACGGCGCTGCACAGCTTTTGCAAGTATTTGACTCGGAACGACCTCGCACGCGCAGCGAATTACAGCCAAATACTGGCTCTGGAGTTCAAGAGAGCACCCACCACTCGCGCGACCTATCTCGAGCCCGAGGAAATGTCGAGCGTCATCAGTCAACCCGACACCAGAACGGCACTCGGTGTTCGGGACCACGCAATGTTGCTGTTTCTATATAACTCCGGCGCTCGCGTCGCGGAGGCGCTTGCCGTGAGGCCGAAGGATCTGCGTCTGACCCGTCCGAAACAAGTACGGCTATACGGTAAAAGACGGAAGGAGCGGGTGGTGCCCCTATGGGATGAGACTGCGACCGCCTTGCGGCACTTAATCGATCTACAGTCCTGCGCGCCTGACGATCGCCTCTTTCGCAATAATCGAGGCGAGCCGCTCACCCGCAATGGCGTCGACTATTTGTTGAAGAAATACGTTGCCCTCGCCAGTAGGAAAAACCCAGCGCTACGACGGGTACATGTCAGCCCACATGTCACTCGCCACAGCTGCGCGGCGGGAATGCTGCAAGGTGGCAATGTGTTAACGGCTATCCGCGATCACTTGGGACATACATCGGTCGCCACCACTAACAGATATCTCACCACGAACCTACAGATGAAGACCGAGGCCCTGGAGCGATTCTGGAAAAGCGCGGGCCTGTCTCCGGCACGCAAGGCACGTTGGAAGCCGAACCCGGATTTGCTGACATTCTTAGACTCACTTTGATTGCGACATATCTATAGTGGACCTATCGTATTTCCGCCAATTTTTGGTGCTTGGGAGGGTCATCTGCACATATTGCGAGACTGTAGACATGACCAGAAACCGTTGCAGGGCTTTCACCCGGCGCCAGTCCTGACCACGAGTTGCCTTGGCGATACGAATCTGCAGTCCTCTCACCCGGCGGTGTACGATGGGCCGATCGACTTGGTCCCATTCGCCTTCGCTGGGGAAGGCCGCAGAATCCGTGTTAGCGGATTTCATGACTTGCTTGCCTCCTGTCGAGGGGATTCGGCGTACGCTCTCGCCATTCCACACCACGCGGAAGTCAGCGCCCCTTTCGGGTGGAGTACGTTGTCTCCTATCCGGACCATTACAGCCCGGCGTTCGCTTGCTCCGCGATCCCTTGCCCGCTGCCTATTCACACGCTTTGCAGCTCGCTTACCCGACCGGCCCATCCGGGCGGGAAGACAACGGGTTTACCGAGTTCTACGACGATGACATGGTGGGGAGGGCGCTGCCTATCTACCGGCGGTGCTGTGTCAGCGTGTCCCGCGTGTGGAGCGGGACATTCCGACCGCTTGCCATTTTGGCTCAGGCGCATACAGCTATTTTCGCCTGTTCGTTGTCACGGTAGTTGCGGCAGTTCACGTAAGTTCGCCCGACCACCAAGCCTAGACCCCGATCCGCCCTATAGCTGGCAGAGTCCGGAATCCCTCCTCGCAGATCGATTCCGCTGCTTTCGCAGGGGGCACATTGTCGGGGCGCTTTAGACGGCTCCTTGCGGAAGCCGCCATAGCCCGTAAGCTGCAGATGGCTGAACATCAGGTCGGTTCCACCTAAATTGCTATCAGGTAGACCGACAATCATCGTCATAGCTTTGCGCCACTAAGAACACCTCCTAGCGACTCTCGTCGCACCCACACCTCAACGGTAAAGAAATCACTGGCCGCAATGGCTTTCCAATGTGCGTTGAGAAACACCGACCACGGAATGCGCCGGCCGCGAGCCGGGGCTGGCTCGATCAGGTGATCTTTGAGAATGCGGCGGATCGTGCCGCGCCCGATCTTAATATCCAAGTTGCTCAAAGCGCCGTGGATTCGAGTGTAACCCCAACTTGGGTTCTCGCGGGCCATCCGCACCACAAGTTGCTCAATGTCAATAGGGGTACGAGGTCTCCCGGGCCGACGTCGCTCCAGAAATGTCCATTTCTGCGCCACCAGTTCTCGATGCCATCGCAACAGCGTTGCTGGGGATACAATCGGGTCTAGCTCGCGCAACGCCCTTGTTCCGATTTCCTTTGCCAGCGCTCCGAGTGTGCGACGTTCAGCATCACTGAACAGGATACGTCGTCCCGCGAGTCGCAATCGTAGCACGCGGTTTTCGGATTTCAGATATTCGATTTGCGAGGCCCCCTGCCGCTCGAGCCAGCACGCCATGCTCGCAATGAGCAACGCCAGAAAGTTTCTCGGCTTCCAGAACATGCGCTGATGCTACGATATGAAATTGTCAATTGCCAATTCGAGTTTTCGAACAATACGTCACTCGGCCATAGGTTGTGTGTCCTACAGCGTTGCCGATCGCGTTGTTCAAAATCACCGCCAGCAAGCGCTGGTCGATCTCAACTATGACATCCGCATGAATCATATTGAATTGTAGGTGTCTTGTCTTTGCCTCTGCTTGCCAGTCGCTTTCGAAATCCGCCAAGAATAGCGTGGTCTTTTCTTCAATCAGCTCCAATGAGTGTTTGGTACTTGCTGATGGACTCACATCATCTCTTCGACGGAACGGACAAAAAGGGGGTGTGACGATGATGACGGCCGCTTTGGGGATCTTACGCCGCGGGTTGGGCCGAATCCGCGAACCGCGCAAGCAACGCGATCACGGGCGGAACGATGAAGCATCCCATCCCAAATTGACGAAATAGGAGGGCGGCAGCCGCCGCGCCGAGCGCGAAGGACAGCACCGCGACCGACATACGACGCAGCCTCGATCGGGTTGCCACCTTACTCTCCGCCGGCAGGCCGTGGATGGCGTCGGCCACATCGAGCATGATTTGCGTGGTCGTTCCGGTCATCAGTGTCGTGGGAGGTGCCGTGGGAAGGTGCACTCGGTGCACCGCGTTCTGGATCGCCATCGCGGCGACCAAGGTCATGCCCGTGAGCATCGCCTGCCACCCATCGCCGTTCGCGAAGGGACCCCACCCGATTGCGAACCCGGCGCCGATCACCAACAAGCCCAGCTGCAGGCTGAGCATGGTCGGCAGAACCGGCAACCCGATCCGTGGCAAACTATAGTCGATCAGCCGAGTGCTGATGATGACGGCGCAGAACACCGGCAGGGCGAGCAGTTTGGCGATAATACCGGAGGTGCCGAACACCAGGGCCGCGCCGATGGTGACGAAATTCCCGGTCACATGAGCGGTGAACAAGCCCTGCAGCGCCAAGTAACCCGCCGTGTCGACGAATCCACCATTGAAGCTCAGCAAGGTGGGAAGGGTCGGTTTCATGAGGTTCTACCATCCATATTTGATTTCTGCGCCCAGATAGTCGCTATCATGCCCGCCCACCTGTCGAATGGCGGAGCTAATCGCGAAATGCACGACCTCCAATGCCAGCGAGACGTGCACCGTGGCCGCATAGTCAGCGCGTAGCTGTCCATAGATTCCGGTATACCGTCCTCCATGTCCCACGGTGCCCGCCACCGGTACATCCGGCTGCGTATAGACGGCATCGGCGGTGGTTTCACGCCACTGCAGGCCGATGGCGCCCATGACTTTGAGGCCCGTGATCGGATGCAGCGTGAGCGACGGCTTGAGGTGAATGAAATTGACAAACCCCGTGTAGCCGGCGAGGGTCACATAGTACCCATTAGGAAACAGCGGATTGAAGGTGTTGAGTTCGCGGTCGGTTCGATGCCGATCGCCGGACGCGGCATCGATTTGCAGGCCGACACGGGGTTGCCACGGCCACGAGCGCAGTGTACCGCCGATGATCGACCCAAACGCCCACGCCTCGATGGGTTCCCCCGCCAACATGCCGGTCTGATTCATCCCTTCGATGTCCCAGTCGAATGCGCGATGGGTCCCAGCAAACCGCAGGTCGACGATATCGCGTCGCTCATTGCCGCTGATACTCGGAAAGCGGGCTCCGTCTTGCGTGAAACGAGAGTAATACGCGGCAACGCCGGCGGATTCAAGCACCTTGCGTTCGATGCGAAAGCCGCCATAGGTGAGATGGTTGTTGCTCACGTCGTCGAACGGCCGCAGGTCCCGATTCTGCACCGGGTGACTATAGAACGTGATGTACCGCCAGAGACCGTGCTCATAGTCGAACCAGGCGGCGTCGTATGATTGCCGCACGTTCGGCCCGTCGCGCACCGACACGAAGCGCTGCAGGTCGAAGCCGAATTGCTGCCGTCCCAGCCGTGTCTTAAGCGTACCGCCGGCGAGTGGCTGGAGCCATGCGACGAAGGCTTGTTCGACATCCAACCGGTCCTGGTCGACCGGCGTCAGGACTCGCTTGCCGATGGCGTAGTCGCTCTGCAGCTGCGTGAAGAACTGAAATTGCGGTCCTACCCTGAGGTCGGAATGCACCTCGAAACGGCTGATGTCGTAGTCGGCATTGCGATTCGGGCCCACGCCGAAGCTGGCTGCATCATTGGCTTCGAATCGCTCGCGCAAGTCCGCACCGAGCGACAGGTAGGTGGCAGGGTGGCCGGACGAGAGGGGAATGTATTTCAGACTGTCAAAGGCCTCGCGTTTCACGCGCGGGTCGGCGAGCACCGACCAGTCTTCTTGCCATCGATTGAACATGATCGCGGGCCGCTCGGGTGGTGTGTCGATCGAGGACACCGCTTCATTCCCAGAGGCATGCCCCAGCGTTGCCACCAAGAGTCCCGCCAACAGCGCAGGAACCGACCTCGGCGGGGCTATGGCGGCCGAGACCGGCTCGAGGCTCATGCGCCGCGCGTTCTCATCAAGGGGCCGCGGAGGAGTGGATCTCGGCGATGTAGCCCCCCGGAAACTGGACTATGGCGGATTGCCGATCACTCGACGTCACGGCCGGCACGAGGACCGTGACTCCGGCGGCCCGAGCTTTCTCGAGTGTGCCGCTGAGATCCGGTACGGCATAGCCGGTGATTTCGCGCCCATAAGGCCATGGCAGGTGGCCGTCGGTGACGATCACCTGCGTCTTGCCGAAGAGCGATTCGAGTCGAATGCGTCGATAGATATCCGCCGGACGGCCGATCTCGGCGCCAGGCGCCTGTGGCTCATCGGATACGACACGGCCTGCCGAGAAGCGCAGAAAATCCTTGACGAACGCGTCCGCTTTGACGGCGGAGACGTAGATGCGATTCTCGGGAATCTGTTGTAGCGGTGCGTAGGAGGGGGAGGTCGTGTGCCAGTAGAGTTGCATATTGACGCCACCCGGCCATTGAATCACCGCGTCGCGCCCGATTGGATCCGGAAATGGCGCTACGAGGATGTCAGCGCCGCTGGCGCGCGCGCGGCGCACAGCGACATCGAGATCCTTGACCAGATACCCGGTGCGTTCCGCGCCGAAGGGGTAGGGAACGGGCGTCTTGAAGCCAAAGACCGAGACAGTGCCCGCGGGTGTCAATACCAGCTGCGACATGGTTTCGCTCGGGGTCGGCGTCACAGTGAAGACGCCCTGCTTGGCGGTTGAGCCGCCGAAGGTGGCCGTCAAGCTCTGCACGAATCGGTCGAAGTCCGCCGGCGCGACATAGACGTGTGTCGTGTCGTACTGCGGTCCGACCGCGACAGTGGCGGCGGCCGCCTCGTGAGCGGGTGAGCAGTGACCCGCGATGGGGGTTAGGACGCTCACACCCCAAGCGATCGTGACCAACAGGGCTCTGGGATTCATCGGCAACTCCTTCACTGAGTAATTGATTCTTGCGATCGACGTCGCATCCATAACCTCATCCGCATGGGCGTTCTCGCAGCGCGACCACCGTCACCAGGACGAAGCCGGCACAAATCGCCCAGTGCTCGAGAAAGCTATTCTGCTGCCCGATGCGCTCCGGCCCGGTGAATTCCCAAAACCGATGCGCCAAGAGAGTCGCGGTGACGGTGAATACTCCCAGCGCACCCGCGGCGAGCCACACACGACGATTGAGGATGAGTAGCAGCGAAGCCGCCAACTGGGTCACCAACGAAGCCAGATTGAACAGCCAGGCGGGATGCAAGCCGAAATGCAGCATTTCCGCCTCGCCGCCTCGCCAGTCGATGAGTTTCATGAGGCCGCCGGCGAGGAAGGGTAATGCCAGCCATATTCTGGCGATCAGGAGCGTCACACCGTTGTCGAGCATTCGTGCAATGGGCCCGGGCGTGTCGCGAGGCGCCGCGTATTCTGTGAGCGGTCGCATTAAAAAGCCCAACAGGCGCAGCCCAACGCGCCCCAGAAGGATTTTGGGTCTCCGGTCGGAATATTGGTGGACCAGGCCGTGGCAGGGTGATTTCCGTGCAGCGCGCACGCCATCGGTTGCAAGGTCGCCGGAGTCACCGACGGCTCGGCGCGTTCCCGGGACGCATACCCACCGAAGGAGCGCACCGGTGACCAATTGGGCAACGCCGGCGGCGGCGGGTTTTCATCGTACGCGGCGAATTCGCCGGCACCATAGACGATGCGGCCGCCGAGCAGCGTGAGTAACGACGAGGTCCCGGCGATATCGCTCTCCGCGCAGGCAAAGAAATCCCGGTCGGGTACCAGCAGATCGGCCAGCCGTCCGACCTGGATACGGCCCTTCGTGGCTTGCTCGTTGGAAAACCAGGTGACGTGATCCGTCCACAGGCGCAGGGCCACGTCTCGATCCAAACACTGATGTCGAGGATACAGGGAGAGACCGCCGACGGTCTTGCCGGTGATGAGCCACGCTAGGCAGACCCAGGGGTTGTACGAGGCAACTCGGGTGGCATCGGTGCCCGCCGATACCCGCACCCCCCGCGATAGCATCTTGGCGATCGGCGGCGTGCTTTGCGCCGCCGCCGGTCCGTAACGCTCGACGAAATATTCGCCTTGATAGGCCATTCGATGCTGAATGGCGATCCCGCCCCCGAGCGCGGCTACCCGGTCGATGGATTCGTCTGAGATCGTTTCAGCGTGGTCGAAGAACCAATGCAAACCCGCCAACGGCAAATCCCGGTTGACTCGTTCAAAGACGTCGAGGGCGCGGCGGATGGTCTCGTCATAGGTGGCGTGCAAGCGCCAGGGCCAGCGGTTCTCGGCCAGGATGCGGACGACTCCCTCGAGCTCGCCGTCCATCTCGCGCGGTAGTTCTGGTCGCGGTTCGCGAAAGTCCTCGAAATCCGCAGCCGAGAACACCAGCATCTCACCGGCCCCGTTGTGCCGAAAATAGTCATTGCCCTCCCGGTACTTGGATGTCTTGGTCCAGTGCAGAAAGTCTTCCCGTTCCGCTTTGGGCTTTTGCGTAAAGAGGTTGTAGGCAATCCGCACGGTCAGTTGCCCGTCGTCGGACAGCCTCTGGATGACGGCATAGTCCTCGGGATAGTTCTGGAAGCCGCCGCCGGCGTCGATGGCACTGGTGACGCCCAGACGATTCAGCTCCCTCATGAAGTGACGAGTGGAATTAAGTTGGTATTCGAAGGGCAGCTTCGGGCCCTTCGCCAGGGTGGCATACAGAATACCGGCATTGGGCCGTGCGAGCAGCAATCCGGTCGGATTGCCGTTGCCGTCCCGTACAATCTCACCGCCCGGAGGCGCGACCGTGTCTTTGGTGTATCCGACGGCGCGCAGTGCTGCCGCGTTGAGTAAAGCGCGATCATAGAGATGCAGCAGGAACACCGGCGTCTCAGGCGCAACGGCATTCAGTTCCGCGAGGGTCGGCAGGCGCTTTTCGATGAATTGATGCTCGGTGAAGCCGCCCACCACGCGTACCCACTGCGGCGGGGGCGTCACGCTCACCTGATGTTTGAGCATGGACATCGCGTCCGCCAGGCTGTGAACCCCATCCCACCGCAATTCGAGGTTGTAGTTCAGACCCCCGCGGATGACGTGAATATGGTTGTCGTGGAGCCCCGGCAGGACGCACCGGCCTTTAAGATCAATGACGCGGGTCCCCGGCCCCGCGAGAGGCATGATCTCCGCTGAGGCACCGACGTGCGTGAAGCGGCCGTCATCGATTGCCACCGCGCTCGCGGACGGGTTCGACGGATCAAGCGTCGCAAACCGCCCTCGATGCAGAATCATATCGGGTGATGACCGGCGCGTCACGGTCGGTCCACCTTCGTCAAGTGTCCGGTCGGCAAATGACCGAACACGTGGGGTTTGATCTGTTGAATCCAGCCGTTTTGCGGCGGAGACGCGATCAAGAGATGACGGATCAAGGGGGGTGCCTGTTCACCAAGGAGGATTCCGAGCAGCCCAACCAAGGCGACCACCGGCGGTGCGGGCGATCGAACGTTCACCAAGCCGTAGAGGATACCGACCACCAGCCCCATGCAGAGAGACACGAGATAGACTTTCATCGTGATAGCCCCTAACCGGCTTCGGATGCGTGTTCGCCCAGCGCCCACTTGGAAAAGCGCACTTGGATACCGTAGGGCGAGTGTTCCTTCAAAATGGTAATGACGCCCTCGTAGGTTTCCGATCGGGCCCAATCCTGCTGGAGCTCGAAGACGAACTGCCACGACGTCACCGGTATGGCGCCGGCCTGAGTCATGCGATCCATCGACCGATCATGGGCCTCCGCCGAAAGGTCCCCGCAGGCATCGGCGGCGATGTAGATCTCAAAGCCCTCCTTGAGCAGATCCAGCGTGGGAAAGAGCACACAGGCTTCCGTCCACAGCCCCGCGATAACCAGTTTTTTGCGCCCCGTCGCGTGTACAGCTGCGCGAAAAGGAGCGTCGAGCCAGGAGTTCATGGAGGTACGATCGAGGATCTTATTTTTCGGAAAAAGTGCGACAATTTCCGGCATGAAGGGGCCCGAAAAGCTCTCGGCGGCAACTGTTGAGAGAACCGTGGGGACGCCGAACAGTCGTGCGGATTTCGCGAGGACCTGGACATTGTTGAAGGTCGTCAAGCGATCGTGAGACTGGACTCCCTGGTACATCGCCGGCTGGAAGTCGATGAGCAAAAGCGCGCAGTTCTGCGGGGACAGCATTTCAAGATTCGACATCAAAGATCTCCTGTTGATGGCGACGGCAAGATTCCTTGCCGTCGTCCGTGGGAAGTCAGTAAGGGCAGATTGGGATCGGGTGCTCGGCACCATTCATCGGCCGACCGTCAGAATGCGAAACGTGGAGGGAATAATCGCGGGGCGCGCGGGTATGTCGCCGGTCTTGGGAAGCAGGGGACCTAAGTCGGCGACTGGGAGAAAAATGCGCGGGCCCCTCGGATCGAGGGCCAACGTGCGCGCAGCGGGAGCCGTCGGCAAGTTTTGCACGACGTCGTATCGCGCGGGGGAGGTTGCCTTGATGATCGTGAGCGTCCCGTCATAGCAGCTTACGAAAATGAGATTCGAGTGCGGTTCATAGGCAACGCTATCCGCACCTTTGCCGATCGGCAGACTCGCAATGAGCGAATGGTTTCGCGCATCGAGTACAACCAGAACGCCGCTGCGGCACCCGATGAATAGACGCTCATGGAGTCGGTCGATCGCGAGTGGAGTCGGTTCCTCGCACCCGCCACCAATGGGCCAATGACTCTCGACGCTCCAAGTTCGCGTATCGATTGCAGCAATCTCGGAAGTGTCCGCGAGATTGACATACAGCCGGCCCTTTCCGTCCACGGCCGGCGCTTCGGGCGAGCCGGAGAGTTTCATGCGCGCCAAAACGCTGCCGGCCCGGGGATCGAAAGCCACGGCCATATTGGCGTCGCCGTCGAACGCTACTCCATCATGGCTCGCAGGATCATAGATGATGCTGTCCGGTGAAATACCGAGGGGCACCTGCCGCAGGGGTGCGAGGGTAGTAAGGTCGAAAACCGTCGATACTTCATCGCTTCCGTCACTGGTCATGCCAAGCCCGAGTTCGCCGGCCAAAGCGACCCCATGGGCGCGCGTGCCCGCGCGCGCGGGCACCGTACCGAGGGGTTTCATCGAGTCCGCATCAAGTACCAAGACTCCGCCGACGCGAGCAACGAAGAGGCGGTGTCGGGCAGAATCGTATTCCGCGTAATCCCAGCTACCTTCGCCGCCGATCCTGGTGGTCTGCGTCACGCGAAACTCCGGCTCGGCACGTGGCTGAGTCGCGGCAATGGTGCTCGC
>WNFQ01012666.1_pt1 | contig 10073 bp, 8 predicted proteins | sample 5400171 | NCBI WGS metagenome assembly WNFQ01 (sample SAMN13153356, study PRJNA577476) | soil metagenome | isolation source: 20 cm soil under Madrone tree | place: USA:California | collected 2016-06-14 | reverse complement strand
ACGCCCTTGCGGATATCGACGACCTGCGTCACGCGACAGTCCCCCACGATCGAGGCGAGCGCATACGCCTCCTCGCGACTCATCGGGACGATCTGCTGACTGGCGAGCCAATGGACGGTCTGCTCAACGGCGATCTTCATCGCCTGATTCAGATCCTCGTCGTAACCCATGAAGATCCAGTCGGTATTCGTTTCCGCCCACGGCCATTCGGTCTTCAGGTCCTTGCGCACGATTGGCCGGATCTCGATTTCCTTGTAGGCACACTCGAGCGCCGTCAGGTTCACCTCACCGTTGCCCTGGCGGCAGTGGGAATCGCCGGTCCAGATCAAGCCGCCCTCGAGGAACACCGGCAGATACAGCGTCGAACCGGCCTGCAGCTCATTCAGATCCATGTTCGAGCCGTTTTTCCACGGCCGCAGCGTGCTGGTGCGGCCTTTCGCATCGTGAATCGGTGGCCCGGCCTTGGCGTCCGGTTCGTTCGGGTCGACCCCGACCGCGAAGGTTCCCGGGAAGGGTTGCAGATCGATCATGATTCCCGGCTTGAACTGCGTTTGCATCTTGACCAGATCGAGCTTGTAGTAGCGTACGAATCCTTCGGGAAATTCCGGCGCCAGCAGACCCACGGTCGGAAAATCCCTGCCCGGCAGGTTGAAATTGAAGGCGTCGGGTTTGGGAACGATCCTGAGTATGCGAACCTCCAGCGTATCGCCGGGCTCCGCCCCTGACACGTAAATGGGGCCGGTAATCGAGTGCGGGCCGCCGCCGTCGTTTTCCTTGCGCAGCTTCACGATGCCATCCATGCCTACGCCCGGCTTGATCTGCCCCAGGGAGTGCGAGATCGTTTCGATGGACACGGTGTCACCGGAGTTGATGACGAGCTTGGGCTTCTCGCCGGGGTCGTACCAGCCCCATTGCACGTTCTCCGGCGTCGCGGGCAGAAAATAGTGCTTCGATGCGCGAGATGCATGCGCGTTGGATTCAGTTCCGTTTCCCTGTTGCGTGTGACCCGGAAGGGCGACCGCGAGGATCAATGCGAGCGTTGCCGGCGCAGCGACCGATGTTCTCATGGGAGCTCCCCGACGAAGTTCTTGCCGACCGCTTTTCATGATAAGCCGCTTTTCATGGAACTGAGGCCCGACGAGCGCCCAAGTGTCGATCGAAGAACTTCACCACGACGCGGTAGACCTGTTGCGACTCGGGCAGATCCGGATCCATGAAGAACGCGTGCCACATTCCGTCCCAGACGTGCAGCTCCGCTTCCACCCCTGCATTGCTCAAGGCAGCTTGAGCATAAAATAACGAGCTCACCGTGAAATCGCGCGATCCGGCGATCAGCAGAGTGGGGGGGAACCTGCTGAGCACCTTCTCCGAGCTGATCGGAAGCACCAGCGGCTCTGAGGATGACGCTTCGCTGAAGTAAGGCACAGAGCTCAGCGACCCGGTATCAGCAGTTGCAAACGGCAGCTCGCCAACGAGCAAGGACGCCAGATGACTCGAATCACCGCCTAGCGAAACGCCGGACCCGCAGAAAGTCCCGATGGCACCAGGCATGGGCAGTCTTTCCTGCTGGAACCAGGCGATGGCCTCCGCGGTCAGGACGCCGCCCGCAGAGCAACCATAGATGCCGATGTCGGCGGCGCGGTGCTCTTTGAGCAACTCACGGTAGACCGCCGCCACATCCTCGCTTGCGGCGGGAAATTTGAATTCCGGCGCCAGCCGGTACGCAACCGTGATGACGGTGATCTTCCCGACCCCGGCAATTGGTATTGACTCGGTCCTGGCGCCGTTCCCCTCCCCCCACAGGAAGCCGCCGCCGTGCAGATTAATGAGTACCCGACCGCGATTCTTAGGCGCGATGCCCGCTTTCGGCGTAATGACTTCGGTACGCACACCGCCAATCAGCTTCGGTTCGATATTGACCGGGTAGAGCGTCTCGGCTCGAGCCACGAACGGAGCATTCTTGCGCTCGTCATATTCCCGCAATTGACGAACATCTGCGCCCGGAGCGGGCCCTGCCTCGGGATTCGAGAATTGCCTGATGAACTTCTGGCGCGCTTCCGGACTCATGAATCTCGATGGCGGGACGCTGATCGCGGGTAGCTGTGCCACGCCGTCGGCGTCCACCCGCGGCCGCGAGCCGGAGTCCTCGCCGGCCCTGGGCGCATCAATCAGCACTCCCTGCACGACTACGCTCAGCAGCCACAGCCACGCGTGGCGCTTGCATGTCCTGGCGCGAGAGATATTTTCCGGACGCATAGGTAGGTTCTCCAGCGTTCGCAGGATGCGGTCAGAATTTGCGCGACACGTAGAGCGTGCCCATGGAGACATCGTAGTAGGCGTCGGGGCGATATCCGCCCTGCGGCTCGCCCGGCAAGACTCGCAGGCGGTCGAGTTTTGCGGCGTACCGATAGTCAATGCCAAGGTCCCAATGCGGCATGATGTTGCGCCACTGAAGTCCGCCGCCCAGATAGAATCCATAGGCTGGTGTGGCCTTGGCGTAACGCGCAGCCCCGCCAAACAGCTCCAAGGCGAGGGGCCCGGTGAACCGATAGCGATAGTCGAGGATACGAGCGCCTACCAGGGAGAGACCCTGAATGTCGTCAGCTTCAACAGCCACACCAACATCCTGGTGTTCCGAGACCGCGCGCCGCGCTCCCACAGCAACGTGGGGTCCATAGGAGGTGCCTGACTCAACGCGCGGTGTGATCGTTTGACACAATGGTGTGATCGTATGACACGATGTGATGTCCGACAGTACACGGTTGGCGACGACACCGGCAGCGACGAAGATCTCGGTGTCATCGTGGCGGGGAACGTCGCCAGATTCTTCTGCGGAGTCGGCATCGGAGTGCAGGGCGTCGCCGTAGCGCAGGAAGCCGGCTAAGCGGCTGTAATGTGCACCAAAGACATCGCGCCCGTAGTCGATCTCGATTCCCAGCACGTAGTCCTTCCACGGGTAGGAGTAGGTCAAGGAGCCCGTAGATGCATGGCGGTATGCGAAGGCGGAGTAGAAGGAATCGTTCGTGAGTGAGCGGAATTGTGCTTCCAGAAGACCGCCCAGTCGGGGCTCCCACCCCACACGCAGCATGTTGCTTTGACCGCCCACGGCGTCACCGAACACCCTCTGATCGCCAAACCAGTGGCCAATGTTGAGTAAATCGTTGCTTATGCCGTCGCCGTAGCCGGTCTGCACCGCACTATGGTGGTGCACGTACCAGGTCGGCTGCCACTCGGAAAACTCGTACGTGATGTCGAACGGCCCGACACGCGGGAAGTGAATGCCCGCCGAAAGATCCGTCTTCGAGAACAGCAACCTGTTGCCGCCAGCCGTGTCGTTTCCCGCGAATTCGAAATAGACGGAGAACGGTACCCTGCCCGGGAAAATGAAGCGGCTCGTCGCCGAGGCTTCCTGCTTGGCGACGATGTCTGCGGCCGTGCCGAACCCCGTGGTCTGGGCCTTGGTGGCATTGAAAAATGCGTGGAGAATGCCGCTGATCGACTGCCCCCCCGCGGCGCCGCCCCCGAACACGATGATACGGTTGGCCGCCAGCGACCAACCGGAATTCCCCGGCTCGATCCCTAAGTGGAGGCCGGCGAATTTGGGATAGCCGCGCGTCAGATTCCCATTCGGGCTGAGCTCGATCTTGTCCGAGTACGACATGCGGGCGGCAAATACCTCGTACTGCACACCCAGGCGCGTCAGCGGGTCATAGTTCGAGAGTGTGATGGACGGCATGGTCGGTGCTTCCGTGCTGATCAGCATGGAGCTGTCGGTCATGGGCGACCACCAGTGATCACGGTAGCCCAGATCGAGTTGTGCCCAATCAAAGCCGACGCTGATCACCGACCCGGTCGCCGTCTCCCTTCCCTGGTAAGCCACACCGCCCACATTCACCAAAGCGTAGGCGCTCGGCTGGATGTACGCCGCGCCCGCCACCTGAAAGGGACTCTGCGGACGCGACTGCACAGAACCGCATCGACCTCACAGGCTTTCGGCAATGCATCCAGTACCACCGCCGCCGGGATAGGTCGGGTCATGACAGGCTTGCCACCCAGGATGAGAACGCGCTCAACCTCGCGTTCAACCTCAGGGTCCAGATTAAGCGGCAGGTAGGGTGTCACGCCCCGTGCATACGCGTGAGGCTGCAGTGCGGCCAAGAGCGCGAGTAGCACCAATCTTCGTCGTGTCGTCATGAGTGGATCAGGTTCGTCCGATGCAGCGGTGGTGCCTGCCCGCCGAAAGTCATTAGTGCGCAAAAAAAAGCTACGCTCGCCACGGCGACGGGCCTCCCCTGTTGGCCGGAAAGACCTTATATCAAAAAGGCCCTATATCAAGTTTTGACTTGGAGCCTGCCCTGGACGCGTCAAGTCGTGTGCAGGGCTGTGTGGCGCTCGGCGCGTCGTGGGCTCCGTTCGACGGTGTTGGGTGATTGTGCTGATTCGGGCCGCACTGGCTCCGCTCAATGCATGGAATGCCTAGTATAAGTACAAAAATGAGCTGATGCCCGCGCTCGGGGTCGAGGGACGCGCACCCGCTGGCAAACAGGGCCGGCGCGGTCACCCGCGCCGGCCCGATATTCGGCACTACAGGTGGTGCAGCGCCTTCTTGGTCTGCGCACTCGTGGCCTGGTTGGGCGCGGCTGCAGCGGCTGCCCCCGCAACAGCAGCCGCTCCCTGTACAGCGGACGACACGGCAGGGGCCCCTGACTGCATCTGATTGTTGCCTGCGGCCGCCTGCTGCAGCGGGCCGTTGATATGGTCGAAAGGCACCGTCGCCGCGAACGTCGGCAGATTGAGCGCGCGCGCGTGCGTGGACGCTTCATACCCGGACGCGAGTTTGATCAGTTCCGGCTCGCTGAAGGCGGTCCCGAAGAAGCTGATCCCGAGCGGCACACCGAACACCTCTCCCGCAGGCACCTGCACGATCGGATAACCCCCGGCCGCGGCGATGCTCGAGGTTCCGAAAATGAAGTGATCACCGAACACCAGGTCGGTGGCCCAGGCCGGGTTGTCGGTCGCAGAGACGATCGCGTCGAGATGCTGCGCGTTGAGCGCCCCGTCGACGTTGTTCACCGTGAAGTCATGGTCCGCCTTGATCGCCTGGTTATACGACATCCCGCCGAAGGCGGGCTGCGGGTCGTCCGGGCCGGGCGCCATTGAATTGCAGGCCTCAAAGAGGTCCTGGTTGAAATACGGCATCTCGACGTCCGCGTGGGCGTTATTGAAAGCGATGGCGTCGGTGAGCGTCCCGCCCGCGACCGGCACGCCAACGCGCGTGGCGAAGTACGCCTTCACGTCGTTGCGGAAGTCGTAACAGAGGACGAGGAGCTCGCCAGGGCCTCCCGAGAAATTGTAGTTGAGCGCGTCGAGGTCCACGAGCGTCGCGCCAGCTGCGGTCAGCGCGCTGAAGGCAGCCTCCACGGCCGCGGTCACCGGTGCGGGCGTCGTGACGTTGGTGAATCCATTGAGCCCCTGCCGGGTGATGCCGAGGACGGCGCCCTTGAGGCCGTTCGGGTCGAGGAATTTCGTGTAGTCCGCGGGGATATTCGCGGGCCGGGTCTTCCCCGTCCCCTGCCAGCCGAGCGGTACACCGCCGGTCGCCGGATCTCGTCCGTCAGAGGTGCGGCTCTGGATCACACCCAGCACGGCGGCCGCATCGGCCACCGTGCGCGCGTGTGGACCGACCGTGTCCTGCGTATGCGAGATGGGCACGACGCCCGCGCGGCTGACGAGCCCGACCGTGGGCTTGAGGGCCACGACGCCGTTCGCATTGCCCGGACAGACGATGCTGCCATCCGTCTCCGAGCCCAGCGACACGGTGGCGAAGTTGGCGGAGGCCGCCGCGCCCGAGCCGGAGCTCGAGCCGCACGCATTGCGATCGATGCCATAGGGATTGTGGGTCTGTCCGCCGCGACCCGACCAGCCGCTGATCGATTCGAAGGAACGGAAATTTGCCCACTCCGACAGAGTGGTCTTTCCGAGGATCACGGCACCTCCGGCGCGCAGGTTGGCCGCGACCGTGGAATCGCGCACCGCGGGCGTTCCCACCAGTGCGAAGGAGCCCGCGCTGGTCTGCATTCTGTCGCCGGTGTCGATGTTGTCCTTCAGAAGTACCGGGATGCCGTGCAAGGGTCCCAGCACCACGCCGTGTCTGCGCTGCTGGTCGGCATGCCGGGCTGCTGCCAGCGCGTCCGGGTTGAGCTCCATGATGGAGTTGACCCCGGGGCCACTTGAATCGAGCGCGTGGATACGCTCGATGTATGCGCGCGTCAGCTGCTCCGATGTCAGACGGCCGGAGGCCATCTGAGCCTGTAACTGCGCCACGGTGGCTTCGAGAAAAGGAAATCCGTCGTCCGATTGGGCTCGCGCCGAGAGCGGCGAAAGCAGCAACGCTGTGACCAGAATCCGTCCTGCCATGCGCGGTGTCATGTCGTTCCTCCTTGCTAGCGTGAGCGGAGCAGGAAGCGCAGTCACGCGGAGCCTCCCTGCGCCGAGTCTTTTTGTGGTTACGTAAGGTCTGTTGGTCAACCGTCAGCGGGCGGATCGTACGCGTGCGAAATTGCAGCCGCAATCGATCGAGCGCATGTGTGCTGTTATCTCGGCGATGGTGCGCGTTCCCTGCACGCTCGAGGTAGGGCTAATCCCACTGCAACGCCGATGTTGCCGATCACATCGAGACCGTTGTACGACTTGTCTCTGTCAGCGATCGGCGATTCGTTGTTAATTGCCAGGCTCTACCCTGCGGTCGACCAGCCGATCGTGCCGCCGCGACCGAAGCAGTCGGAGTCGCACTCTGGTGCCGCGCTGTTGGACGTGAGGCCGTTGGCGGGACGTTCCGTTCCGCAACGTCGGTGCCGACGAGATTGGGCGGCGCGACGCTGCATGGCGATGATGTCCGCACCCTGGCTCTTTCTGGGCGCGCCCTTTCGGCGTTAAGCTTAGGACTTTCCCGGTCGCAGGAGGCGTCCATAATGAAACTGTCGTTGGTTCTTCTCATACTCGGCACACTGGCGGCAGGCTCGGCCTCAGGCGATCCGCCGAAGACCCTTCGAGTTGTTGAAACCGTCGAAATCAAGGCGCCCCTGGAGAAGGTGTGGGCGACCGTCAAGGACTTCGACGGTCTAAGCAAGTGGCACCCGGCCTTCAGCGGCGACGAGCTGGTCTCAGGAAGCAACGGCAAGGTCGGCGCGGTCAGGAAGCTGACCATCAAGGACGGCCCGATACTGATCGAGCGGCTGATCACCTTCGACGATGCCCACCATGCCTATCGCTACCGCATCGTCAAGTCCCCACTGCCGCTCGCACACTATTCATCGACGATCACCGTGCGGCCAGGGAAGGCGGGGATGACAGAAGTGACCTGGAGCGGAACTTATCAGCGTAAGAACACCTCCGACAATCCGCCGGAGGCCGAAAGTGACGCGGGCACGGTCAAACTCGTCAAGGGTGTGTACCGCGGCGGTCTTGACAACCTGAAGAAAATGCTCGAAGGCTGAAGCCCGGCGGGCTCACCAGGGCGGTGAGCCCGCCTCCTGCTTTGCCAAGCTGAATGCGTGTCCACTACTTACGCATCGGCAAGCGCGCGCGCTCGGGCGGAAGGCACTGCTCGGCGCGCACTGAGTTGTGCCGCAATGATCGCGTGGGTGATCAGGTAAAACGGCACCAATACGGTAGGTACCAGGCAGAATGGTAAGTACTGCATCGCCTCCGACCCTACGCCGGCGTGAATCAGCTGTAGTGGGCTTCCGGCTGCTGAGGTGATGCCGAGCCCAACGGCGGCAAAGAGGTCGAGTGTCCCAAAGATATTCCAAAGCCTGATCGCACCCACCGGGGGCTTTTGAGACCGCGCCACGCTCAATGCGAGCGGAATCGCGAACGCGCCGGTGATGATGTCTCCCCAGCCGGCAGAATACGGGAAGGGTCCGCTGAGACGCCCTGTTGCTGCCAGTAGCAGAAACAGCACGCCAAGCACGCGCAGCGCATTAAGGCCAATCAATAACGGCATGGGAATTGCCATCAAGGTGGATCGCATTCTGGGATATTTGAACGCGAGCGCAGCTACGGTAAGCAACGGCACGGCGAACAGTACTCCCACAAGCGGCACCGGATGGTCTGGAGAAAAAACCAACTTTCCGGCCGCCCCAAGCCCTGTCGCTAAACCAACCCAGGCACCCGCAATTGCAGCCAAGCGCAGGCGCTGAGTGAGTGTGCCTGGCAGGACACTCGTAAGAGCCACGAGGTTTATACCGATCGCCATCATTCCCACGATCGCTCCAACGAGATCCAACATGATGACCCTCCTTTGAACTCACCAAACGGCGCAAACGGTGTGTGATCGTCACGACCCAGCCGCATTTGCCTGGCCCAGGAGCAACCGCCGCGCCGTCGCCTGAGCGTCGCCATGGACGAGCACGCTTTTTTGGGCGGTGAGTTCGACCGGCGCGGCCGTATTATCGGGCCGTGTCATTGGCTTGATGCCTTGGACACCGGAGTCGGTCACACCCAGCAGTAGTCGCCTCGCGAGCTCCTGGGCATCACCGGTGGACCTCACTGCCCCCTCAGCGCGCCGCTCGGATGGTGCCGACCGGGTTGCGATTCTCCCAGCGAGCAATTCCCTCGCCTGCTGCTGAGCATCGCCCGCGGAATCCGCTGCCACGGCGGCGCCGACATGAATGAGAAGTGCCGCCGAAATGAGTGCCAATGGCGGACTGAGAAACTTCACGATGTGCAGTGACATGATGGTGATCTCCTGGTGTCATGTTGAAGGGTCTGTGCATGTATATACATGTGTCTAGGAAACAATCCAAAGCGAAATCTCGCGTCAGCGACTTCCTCGATCTGTGGCGATCCTTGAACCGGCTCAACTCGCCGCCAGCCTGCTGGCGGCGGAATACGCTGCTCTCTTCAGCGCCACGGCTTCCGCGCGCCCCAGACGCTTCTCAAAGGCTTGCTGCGCGGCCTCCCAGGCCGGTCTCAGCTTTCGCAGCTGCGTCTGCCCTTTCGCGGTCAAGGCCCAGCGCCGCTGCCGGCGGTCAGCTCCGACAGTATCGATCGCAAGACCACTCTTGCGAATCAGCGCCAGAGTTCGTGTGGCCGTCGTCTGGTCAATGCCGATTGCATCCGCCAGCTCCGTCGTGGTCAAGTTCGGGACCGAGTCCAGTACCTGCAGCGCCGTGTACTGCGTGGCGCGCAGATCGCTGTCGGCGAGCACTTCCTCATAGAGAACGGTGACGGCTCGGGCGACTTGGCGCACCGTCGCGCAGTAGCAAGGAAGTGATTGCAGTTTCATACGTTGCCGCAAGTATATATGTATATACATCTAATTTCAAGCAGCGCCGGAGCGTGAGGCCAAGCGCTCCGTCAGTTGCTTCCGCCAACAGCCCCCTATGGGACACTGGGCCGCACCGCCAGCACCAGGATCACAGCCAGGATCAGAAGCGCGAAGCCGATAACCGCCGGCAGAACCCATTGACGGCCCGGCGCGTTGGTCCCCGTCAGCGGAACCTCATCGGCGGGGACGCTGAAAGTCGTAAGCGCTCGCTTGTAGGCTCGCCACAGGAGCACGTACGGCAGTCCCACCACGAGGCAGTAGATTGCGAGGAAGATCGACACGCTGCCAAGGAGATGGTGCGCCGGTCGGTCGAACGATCCATGGGTGAACCATAAAGCCCAGCCCTGCGCGAGCATCGTCCCGAACGCCAGAATGTACAGGTGAGCGAAATAGAACATCTTGAGGAACGACCTGATCTTCTGTTCCTCGGCAAGAGATCTCACGAGGTAGCCTCGTTTGCGCGGGTCGCCGGAAAAGACGACGACCCGCCCTGCCTGTGTGTCCCGGAACGAGCGCTCCACCATAGCGTCGATGAGACCCATAGCGACTTGCTCCCGCGTTGTTAGTGCCCTTCCGACGCCGTTCGGACTACAGACTGAAGTCTAGCGGCAAAGCGATGCTGAGCCACAACGCCACGGCGTGGCTGCGCGTCCCAACCAGGTTGATTCAATGGTGGAAAGGGAGGGACTCGAACCCTCGACCCCGGCATTATGAGTCCGGGCCGAAGGATTGCAGGGCAGCT
>WNFQ01015501.1_pt1 | contig 10075 bp, 7 predicted proteins | sample 5400171 | NCBI WGS metagenome assembly WNFQ01 (sample SAMN13153356, study PRJNA577476) | soil metagenome | isolation source: 20 cm soil under Madrone tree | place: USA:California | collected 2016-06-14 | reverse complement strand
CTCTTGACGTGGATACCGGCAGGGAACTGTGGAGTGTTCGTTTACCTGCCGGCGGCCAGGCCACGCCGATGACGTATCAAAGCCCCCGCGGCAAGCAGTACGTCGTAATTGCATCGGGTGGGCACGGCGATCTGCCTGTCGGTTTAGGTGATTCCATCATTGCTTACGCCTTACCATAGATGGCGATGAATCGAATACTGTTCTGGCCGCTGTGGGCCGGCTTTTGGACAATTATCGGTCTTGTCAACTTCGGCAGCGCTTTGATCTTCATGCGGCGCATTCAGCCCGGCATTCCCGCATGGCAGCCTCTGGTGTGGGAGCTGTCCAGCGTATATGTCATTGGGCTGTTGCTGGTGCCGCTTGTCGTGTACGCGACAAGACATTTGGAGTTCAGGCGGGACCGATGGAAGCGGATCCTTGTTGCCCACTTCGCTCTGACCGTTCCATTTTCTCTACTTCACACCTCCGGCATGGTGGCCATCCGTAAAGCCGTTTACTGGATGGCCGGTCTCTCGTATGACTATTCGGGTGGCAATCTTGCTGGAGCGGTCCTCTATGAGTTCTACAAGGACATTCTGAGTTACTGGATGATCGTGCTGATCGCCATCGGTTTTCAGTATTACAACCGCTACGTCGAACGGGACCGGCAGCTCGCAGAAGCTCAGCTTCAGAACCTGAGACAGCAGTTGAATCCGCATTTTCTCTTCAACACGCTGAACATGATTTCCTCGAAGATGTACGAGGACGTTGCCCAGGCCGATGCCATGATTGCCCGCTTGAGCGATCTGCTGCGTATGACGCTGCGTACCTCGCGGCAACCCGAGGTTCCACTCCGAACCGATCTGGAAGCTCTGGATCTGTATCTCGAGATCATGAAGGCCAGATTCGGCGATGCGATTCAGGTGGACTTGAACGTTGACGCTCAGGCTCACGAGGCCCTCGCGCCGAGTCTTATCCTGCAGCCGCTCGTGGAAAACGCATTTAGGCATGGAGTGAACGGTCAGGCCGCCAGCGGGAGAATTCGGATCCGAGCGTCTGTGAGCGACCACACACTCACGCTCCGGGTTTCCGATAATGGTCCCGGTTTTCAGGATTCTCGCGAGGCCATCCTGAATCGCGGCTTCGGACTGTCGAACACAGCGGCCCGCCTGCAACAACTCTATGGGAATCAGCATCGCTTCGATTTGAACAATTCTGCCGGCGGCGGCGCCGAAGTCGTGATTCGCATACCGTATCGAGTGGCCTGACCGATGCGCGTCCTTATCGTTGACGACGAGCCACCGGCGCGGAAGAAGCTGGCCGAGTTTCTCCGCCGCGAGCGTGATGTGGAAATCTCGGGGGAAGCAGCCAATGGAATGCAGGCGGCGGAGTTGATCGACGAGCTTCAGCCGGACGTTGTTTTCCTCGATGTCCAGATGCCCGGCATGAACGGTTTCGAAGTGCTCGAGACGATTCACGGCCGCATTCCGTTCGTCGTCTTCGTTACCGCATACGATCAATATGCCGTCAAAGCATTCGAAGTTCACGCGGTCGATTACCTGCTCAAGCCCTTCGATCGTAACCGCCTTCAGGCCTGCCTTTCCCGTGTGAGGGACCAGATCGGCCGGGATTCCGGCCGCGACATTCAGGTGCGAATGGAAAAACTGATTGCCGAAGCGACAGGCCGGGCTTACCTGAACCGGGTGATGGTCAAGAACAAAGGCCGTGTCATTTTCCTGCAGGTTCGGGACATTGATTGGATCAAAGCGCTCTCGAACTATGTGGAACTGCACGCTGGAGCGCAAACATATCTGCTTCGGGATACGATGAGCTCATTGGAAGCCAGGCTCGATCCCTCTGCCTTTGCCCGCGTTCATCGATCCGTTATCGTGAACCGGGATCGGATCAGGGAGCTGCAGCCCTGGTCTCACAACGACTACCTTTTGATCATGAAGGATGGGACGGAAATCCGGATGAGCCGGAGATATCACAAGAATCTGTAATGCAGGGGAATAATTAGCCGCGGATTACGCGAATTACGCGGATGGGGCGCATCAAGGTTTTCTTGTTTGCGCCCCATCCGCGTAATTCGCGTAATCCGCGGCTAATTATTCCCCTGCATTACCTCACTGCGAAGGCGCGACGGGAAGCGGGGCTTTACCGTCAAGCACGAACGTCAGCAGCTTCGGCATCACCGGAGGAGGAGCGGGAGGCGCGGGTGCGGCCTCGCGCTGGCCTCCGCGTCCGGCCGCATTATCGACGTCTGGCCCGGCTCCAAAGCCGCCTCGCGGCGGCAGCACACCGGTACCGCCCATAAGCGTGATGTATTGCTTGCCATCGAGTTCGTAAGTGATCGGGGGTCCCATGCCGCCTCTCAGGCCTGTCTGGACATCGAGCAGCTTCTCGCCTTTGTCCGCGCTATAGGCGACGAGCCTGCCGTCGGGAATCACCTGGATCACCAGATTGCCTGCGGTCGTTACAGTTCCGCCGCCGATGCCTCCGCCGCCCGGCGCGCGCCAGCGCTCTTTCTGGGTCACAGGATCCCACGCGATGAGGTATCCGCCACGCTGACCGGCTTCAGGAGTAACAGTCGGTCCGATTGCAGGTGGCGTCGGCCGCGGAGTACGAGCGGGAGCCGAGGACGCTGCCGGGGGCGCTGCCGCAGGAGCACCTGCGCCTGCTCCACCACCTCCACCGCCGCGGCCACCAAAGGTGATACCCAGGTTCTGCTGGCCCGGTTTGTAGGTGAAGTTCTGGTCAATCGAGAATGTGAACGTGCTGCTTGAAGATGCCGGAATGTAAACCAGGCCGGTGGCCGCATTGAATGACATCGGCGACCAGTTGTGCGCTCCGCCTGGTCCCGGAGCCAGCGTAATCGGATCCGCCCCATATCGAGCCTCGGGATTCTCGATCGGCCGGCCGGTCTCCGGATCGATGCCCTTGGCCCAGGTCACCGTGGCGAACGGTCCGGCCGAGATAAACGCTCCAGTGATTCGATCGAGGACGTAATAGAAGCCGTTCTTGTTGGCCTGCATCAGCACTTTTCGATTGCGTCCATCGATGCGGACATCGGCGAGAAGAAGCTGCTGCACGCTGTCAAAATCCCAGGAATCGCCGGGCACGGGCTGGTAGTGCCACTTGAGCTGACCATTGTCGGGATTGACCGCGAGGATGGAACACACATAGAGGTTGTCTTTGCCTTTGGACTGACGCAACTCTTCGGGCCACGGTCCGCCGTTGCCGGTTCCGACGTAGATCAGGTTCGCATCCGGGTCATAGGCCATGCCGTCCCACACCGTGCCTCCTCCGCCGAGCTTCCACCATTCACCTTCCCAGGTTTCAGCCGCTTTTTTCATGGCGGCGTTCTCGAATGGCTTCGAAGGATCGCCGGGGACCGTGTAGAAGCGCCATGCGAACTTGCCTGTATTGGCATCATAGGCTGCAAAGTATCCGCGCACGGGATACTCGGCCCCGCTGACCCCAATGATGACTTTACCTTTTGCAATGCGCGGCGCCATCGTGATCGTGTAGTTCTCTTCGATCGACGAAACCTGCGCTGTCCAGAGGACTCTTCCATCAACTGCATCCAGTGCGATCAGCCTTCCGTCAAGCGCCGGCGCGATGATCTTGCCCTGATAAATAGCGAGACCGCGATTCACAATGCCGCAGCAAACTTTCGGGCGCGTCACAGCCTGGTTCACTTGCGGGTCATAACGCCATTTTTCTGTTCCGGTGCGCGCGTCGACGGCAAACACAATGCTCCAGTTGGTAATTCCGTAAATCGTTCCGTTCCAAACCAACGGAGTTGCTTCCTGGCTGCCACCGCCCTGTCCTGCTTCATAGGTCCAGGCCAGGCCAAGCCGGCTCACATTAGTTGTGTCGATGTGCTTGAGCGGGCTGTAACGGGTCTCACCAGGCGTACTCCCGTAAGTAAGCCACTCGTTTCCTCGTTTCCCGGCATTCTTCAAAGCCGAATCATCAATACGCCGGGGCTGCTGGGCGACGGCGACCCAGGCTACCATGCTCAACATAGCCCAAAGAACGAACAGCCACTTGGCCTTACTCTTCTTACGCAGCATTAAAGCCTCCTACAGCCTGAATGGTGAACTGCCGTTTTAGTCAAAAGCCCTCCTGAAGTCAAGGCACCTTCCCTCCTGCGTGCAACGTACAGCAAGAACCACAAAGACACAAAGGCACAAAGAAAGGCCGCATCTGGTCGTGGGCTTTACGTCGGAATTCTAGTTGCGGCCTTTCTTTGTGCCTTTGTGTCTTTGTGGTTCTTGCCGTACGTTGGCATATTTGCGACCGTTTACGCTCTTTGAAGCTCTTCCCAGTTCAGAATGACTTTGCCGCTGTTGGCGGAGCGCATGACCCGAAAAGCTTCTTCGAAGTCGCGGTAGCTGAAGCGGTGGGTAATCACGGGCATAATGTCCAGGCCGGACTGCAGCAGGACCGTCATCTTGTACCAGGATTCGTACATCTCCCGGCCGTAGATGCCTTTAATCGTGAGCATGTTGAAAATGACTTCCTTCCAGTCGATGGCCATGTCCCTGAAGGCGGAAGCGTTTCCGGACATCTCCAGCCCCACATCGAAGCCTTCCTTCATCCCCAGCTTCTTTTGCGCATCGGCGATCGACATCTGCCTGACGTTCAAGGCCATGTCCACTTTGACTTTCCTGGCGAGTTCCAGGCGGTATTCGTTGAGGTCGGTGATCACGACGTAGCGAGCCCCCGCGTGCCGCACCACGGCGGCAGCCATGATTCCAATCGGTCCGGCACCTGTAATCAGAACATCCTCTCCCAGAACCTCAAACGTGAGCGCGGTGTGTACGGCATTGCCGAATGGATCGAAGATAGCGGCGGCATCCCGGTTCACCCGCGGGTCATGGCGCCAGACGTTGGTCATGGGCAAAGCGATCAGTTCGGCGAAGCACCCCGGCCGGTTCACGCCGACTCCGGATGTATTGGCGCAGAGGTGCCGCAGGCCGGCCATGCAGTTGCGGCACCTGCCGCACACCACGTGTCCTTCTCCGGAAACCAGCTCTCCGGGCTGGAAGTCGTTGACGTTCGAGCCGACTTCGACAATCTGTCCCACAAATTCGTGACCAATGGTCATCGGCACGGGAATGGTCTGCCGAGCCCAATCGTTCCAATCGAAGATGTGAACGTCGGTCCCGCAAATCCCTGTGCGCAGAACACGGATGAGCACGTCGTTGATACCGAGTGCGGGTTCGGGAATGTCCTGCAGCCAGAGACCCGGCTCAGCATGCGCTTTGACTAAAGCCTTCATGTGAGCATGGTAGTCGATCTCTGGTCACAAAAAAATAGCCGCGGATGACGCTGATTACGCGGATGGGGCGCAACAAGTTTTTTATTAGCGCCCCATCCGCGTAATCAGCGTCATCCGCGGCTTTTTTTGCCTCTACGAGGTCTGCTGGCGGGCCGCTGCGGCCTGCAGGTCCCGATACGGAACGATGGGACCGTGAATCGGCACAATCCGATCGACACGGAGTCCCAGCTTCTGAACGGTTTGCACAACACTCGGAGAGAATGGAGCCGCGGGCGGCGGGGCATTCGGCGCCGGTGGCGGAGCGTTCGCAGCCGGTGGTGCAGGCGGATTGAACAAGTCTGCTTCGACCAGGAGACGCTCTGCGGGGAAGTACACTATCAGCATCGTTTCACTGTGCACGTTCGGAATGTGATAGATCTCGAGAGTTCGAGAGGCGTCCTTGAGTTCGTACTTGTCGGTCACCGTCTGGATTAGCGGGACCTTGGGAGCCTTGCTGAACAGGTCCGGATACATCGTGGATGGGCGCTTGGCAATCTCTTCAAAAAACTCCTTGTTTCCGGCGTGCGTGATGAGCGTCACGCCATCTTCGACCATAGCTCTGCGCACTCCACCGGAGTGATCGAAGTGGTGATGCGTGTTCACGACGTATTTGAGCGGTTTGCCCGGCCTCAGTTCTTTGACCTTGGCGAGCACGGCGCTCGTACGCGCTTCGTTCTGAGGCGCCTCGATCAGGGCAAGGTAATCGTTGAATTCCACCAGCACGCTGTGATGCGACTGGCCGGCCAGATACCAGACACCCTTGGCGATTTCTTCGGAAGTGACCATCGGCGGCGGAAGGTCCGGCGCGGCCGCGGACTTGGCCGCATCGGGCGCCGCAAGGTTGCCGACGTCGCCGTTCACAGTATTTTTGGATACCTGGATGTCGGCGGTCGTGAATTTATCGGTTTTTGATGTGATCCTGCCCGGAAGTTTAAGCCCATTCACATCCGTGTAATTGGCGAAGTCGGTTTCGAGCGTGGCATCACCGATCGGCCAGTTGATGTTGTTGGATGTCATCGAAACCACTTTCGACGGAAGCTTCGTTCCGCTATCCACAAAGAGCGTGAATTTGTCGCCCTGTGCCGTTGCGATGTCTACGGCATCCTCGCCTCCTTCTTTCCTCGGATTCGACAACTGAGCGCCGGCTCCCAATGCGGCGCGAAGCGCACCGATCGGGTAATGGTACAACTCCATCCGCCTGTCCTTCGCAACCTGCGCAGCAGCGCGAGTCGCGGTTCCGTTGGCGGCGACGTTATATGCGACATCTCCATCCAATCCGAGATTTTGTTTCTGAGGCTGAGGATTTGGCGCCCCAAACGTCGCGATACGAGTTTGTTCCAATCGCTGGCGTCCGCCCGCGAAATCGATGTAGCGCTTGGACTCGGTAACCTTCAGGACGTTGAGAGCGTCCGGGTTTTGACTTTGACCGAGGTTGCCATTTTCCCCGGTACCTTCGATTACGAGCGTGTTTACAGCAAGGATTTTATCAGCCCCGCCGAGCGCAGAGGCCGTTCCATTGACGATGGCCTTCTCGGGAGCTGATGCGCAACCCACAAGTACCAGGGTTGCGGCGAAGAACAATGTGGTTCGTCTCACGATGCATCTCCTTTTTGCTGCCGTTAGATTGTTGGGGTAGGTGCGTCATCCTAGCACGAGATGCAAGGAGTTCAAAAAATTGTTCTGCAATAAACGTTAACGGTTTACAGTAACGCCTCGCTGCAAAAAGGAGAAACTTCGATGAGACTTCTGACGTTATTCGGTTTGTCCGTCGCTTTCGCATTGCCGCTGGGACTTGCCGGACAGGCGCCGGCAGGCTGCGCCCCGGTTGGAAGTGTCCGGTTCATCTGCGGCCAGGAGGCTCCTGAAGATCTGGTTTTGATACCAGGCACGGATTGGGTCGTTGCATCCGTCTTTTCAGGAAAAGGAGGCATCCGTCTGATAAGCATTCGCGAAAAGACCACATCCTTTGCGTACCCGATCACCACTTCCAGGGAGCGGCTGGACGCCAGGACCTACGATTCATGTCCAGGCCCGCCGGACATGGAACAGAAAGCGAGCTTCAGGACACACGGCCTGGCCATTCGCGCCGGCAGGAACTCCGTCCATACCCTGTATGCCGTTCACCATGGCAAGAGGGAATCGATCGAGGCCTTTGAGGTTGATGCTCGCTCGAAGCCGCCGGCGTTAACCTGGATCGGATGCGCGGTTGCGCCGGACCCGATCGGCCTGAACTCCGTCGTCGCTCTGCCCGAGGGTGGCTTCATCGGAACGGATTTCCTTGCCCGCGGTGTCGATGCCGGCGCGCGAGGCAGGATGATGGCGGGCGAGAACAACGGCGCGCTCTGGGAATGGCACACAGGCAAAGGATGGAAGATGGTTCCCGGCAGCGAAGCGGCCGGCGCCAATGGCCTGGAGATTTCAAAGGACGGTAAATGGCTGTATGTGGCGGCGTGGGGAAGCCAGAACTTCTTTCGCCTGTCGCGCGGACAGACCCCGGTCAAGAGAGATGTCGTCCCGCTGGGATTTCGCGTTGACAACATCCGGTGGGCACCCGACGGTTCGATCCTGGCTGCGGGCCAGGGCGGCGCGGGCAATGCGCAAACATCGAACGTCGTGAAGATCAATCCAAACACGCTGAAGGTTCAGGAAATTATTCGCCAACCCAACAGTAGCGAGTTCGGCTCCGGCACGGTCGCGCTCCAGCTCGGCAAGGAGTTGTGGGTGGGATCGTTCCGCGGAGACCGGATCGCGATCTTCCCGGTGTCGCAGTAGAACTAGGGAAGAGTCTTGACAAGCTTTTTCTCAGGTGAGCGAAGATCGTGAGGCGAGGATATTCCCCTCCTGGAACAGGAGGGGTGGCTGCGCCATTAAGAAAAAGATCCCATTCCGAAGTGGCGCAGACGGGGTGGTCGCTCACACGAAATGTTTCGCCGAACTGACCACCCCGGCCGCGCCTTCAAGGAGGCTTCGCGGCATTTTCTTGATGGCGCGTCCACCCCTCCTGTCCCAGGAGGGGAACACCCTTGCCTGAGGCTCATTTCGATTGGCTGGTTTCCGTTTTTATGAGCCGCCATATGTTAAAGTGAGCCACCATGTGGGAAGTTTATGCCGTCCGTTACGCGCACCACGAGCGCACGGCGCGTGAGAATTTTCTTGGCGGTGATCCGCACGATGATTCGCCGATGCCGATGGACTATTTCGTATGGGCGCTGGTGTCGGGGGATCGCGTCATTGTGGTCGACACCGGCTTCGATGAGCCGATGGCGCGAAAGCGCGGCCGCATCTACCTGAAGAAGCCCGTTGAAGGCCTGAAAACGATCGGTATCGATGCGGCGAAGGTCAAGGATGTCCTGATCACGCACATGCACTACGATCATTGCGGCACCGAGGAGCCTTTCCCGTCCGCCCGCTACCACGTGCAGGATCGTGAAATGCAATTTTGTACGGGCCGATCGATGGGAAATTCCTTCATGCGGTTTCCATTTGAAGAAGACGATGTCGTTTCGATGGTGCGGCGGGTCTACCGCGGCCGGGTCGTCTTTCACGATGGCGACGAAGAGATCGCGCCGGGCTTGAGCGTGCACCATGTCGGCGGCCATACGATGGGAATGCAGATCGTCCGCGTCGATACGCGGCGCGGCACGGTGGTGCTCGCGTCGGACGCTTCTCACTATTACGCCAACATGGAGCGCGGCCTGCCGTATCCGATTGCATACAACACTGCGGAAGTGATCGACGGGTATCGTCGCGCGTATGCGCTGGCGAGTTCGCGGGAACACGTCATTCCCGGACACGATCCCCTGGTGCTGGACCGCTATCCGGCGCCGTCGCCCGAACTGAAAGGCTGGGTCGTACGGCTCGACTGATCCAAAGCGAAGCGGCCGCAATCGCGGGGCAGCGAGCTTCGGGTTGGCGCATGTGGGTGGCTCCGGCCACGATCATGCTTTGCACCCTCCTTTCTTATATAGACCGGCAGGTCCTTGCCGTCCTTTCACCAATGATTTTGAGCGACACGGGCCTGAGCGCGGCGGCCTACGCAAACGCGATCTCCGCCTTTTCAATCGCGTACACGATAGGCAATCCGCTGTGGGGTTCATTCCTCGACTACGTTGGGCTGCGGATCGGCATGCTTGCGGCGGTGACGTTGTGGACAGCAGCGAGCACGTCGCACGCATGGGTTGCGGGGTTTCTGGGGTTCGCCGCGGCACGCGCAGTCCTCGGTTTCGGTGAGGGCGCTGCGTTTCCTGGCGCTCTGCGTACGGCCGCGGAAGCACTTCCGCCGGATCGACAGTCACGCGGTATGGCGCTCGGTTACAGCGGCGCGTCGCTCGGCGCGATCATCACACCGATCATTATCACGCCTATTGCGCTCCGCTACGGCTGGCGGACTGCGTTTTGGATTACGGGCACATTTGGTGTCGCCTGGCTTGTGACGTGGCTGTTTGTATCCCGGCCGCCGTTCCTGCCGGCCGCGCGCCGCTCCACGCTGAAGATCGAGTGGCCGAACCTCCTGGAGAGACGATTCTGGGTGATCGTATCGAGCTTCGGTCTCGGCGCCGTGGCCCTGGGTGTGGTGGCCTACCTGAGCCCGTTGTACTTGAACCGCGCATTGGGTCTGAGCCAGGCAGAACTCGGAAGGGTACTGTGGATTCCTATGGTCGGCTGGGAAGCGGGCTACTTTTTCTGGGGATGGGTAGCGGACCGTTACGTCGCCGCGATGCCGAATCGTGACCGCGCTGCGCGCATATTCGTGCTGCTGACATTCCT
>WNFQ01016808.1_pt1 | contig 10077 bp, 12 predicted proteins | sample 5400171 | NCBI WGS metagenome assembly WNFQ01 (sample SAMN13153356, study PRJNA577476) | soil metagenome | isolation source: 20 cm soil under Madrone tree | place: USA:California | collected 2016-06-14 | reverse complement strand
TATGCACCGTCCTCACGTGGGATGCCACGTGAGGCGCCCGATGCGCCCGAGGATCTGTCGAAAGAGGCTCCCGGTCAAGTGACTTTCGGCCAGGTGTAGGGAATACATGATTTGGCCGCTCCCGAGAGCAACGTGAAATGACCGCTCCAAGCAGGCGCCCGGCGAGAACTGGTCACCAAGGAGGTGGCCATGGCTTATCTTGCCCGCGCCGTGGAGCGCGCCATGAAAATCCAGGAGGTCATCCTACGGGCCCTCAGTGGGCAGCTCACCTGGCTGCAGGCCGCCGACATCCTCGGGCGAAGCCCGCGGAGCATCCGGCGTCTGCGGCTCATGTATCAGCGCTACGGCCAGGCGGGGTTGTTCGATCGGCGCCGGCAGACGCCGTCCCCCAAGCGGGCCCCCGTGGCGGAGGTCGAACGGGTGCTCCGGCTCTATCGTGAGCGGTTTCAAGGCTTCAACGTCCGCCACTTCCTCCGGCGGGCCCGGGCCGAGCACGGCGTGACCTTCTGTTACGCCTTCGTCAAGCGGGTCCTGCAGGGCGCCGGGCTCGTCCCCACGCAGCGGCCGCGGGGCCGCCACCGCCGCCGGCGCGAGCCGCGCCCGTGCTTTGGGGAGCTGCTGCACCTCGACGGCAGCCGGCATCACTGGCTCGCGCTCGTCCCCGACCAGTACTTCACGCTGATCGCCGTCGTGGACGACGCCACCAAGCAGCTGCTGTACGCGGAACTCCTCGACGGCGGAGAAAGCACCGCCGCCGTCATGACCGCCCTCCGCGCGGTGCTGACGACCTGGGGGCTGCCGATGGCCCTCTACACCGACCGCGCCCACTGGGCGGTGCACACCCCCGTCGCCGGCGGGGCGGTCGATCGGACCAAGCTCACCCAGGTGGGCCGGGCCCTCGCGCACCTCGGCATTGAGCACATCCTGGGCTACTCGCCCCAGGCGCGCGGGCGCAGCGAGCGGATGAACCGCACGCTGCAGGACCGCCTCGTCAACGAGCTCCGCGCCGCGGGCATCACCACCGTCGCCGCCGCCAACCGCTATCTCCGCGAGCGCTTCCTCTCGCCCTTCAACGCCGAGTTCCGCCGCCCCCCCACCGATCCCACCCCCGCGTTCGTCCCCCTCGGCCGCGTCGATCTCGAGCAGATCCTCTGTCACCAAGAGGAGCGCGTGGTCGCCCGCGACAACACCGTCGTCCTCGACGGCGTCGTCTTGCAGCTCGCCAAGCAACCGGGGCGTCGGTCCTGTACGGGCCTGCGCGTGCTCGTCCGCCGCCACCTCGATGGCCGCCACTCCGTCTGGCTCGGCTCGCGATGCTTCGGGCGCTACGATGCCCGAGGCCGCGCCCTGACACCGGCCGCGGCGTGAGCGGTCCCCGTGAAACGGGCCGGTTTCGGCCAGGGGGAGAGAGCGACCCCCTCTCCCAACGCGGCGCTCTGGGGCTGCAAAGTGGCACGCGGGGCGCGCGTCGAGGACATCCCACACGGATTCAGCGGTCAACTCACGGTGTCAAACAGAAGCGGTCATTTCACTTGTTAACAACAGCGTCCCTTCGCGCGTCCCTTCGCGCGTCCCTTCGCGCGTCCCTTCGCGCGCCACACCGGATTCAGCGGCCAACTCACGGTGTCAAACAGAAGCGGTCACTTCATTTGTCAACAACGGCGTCCCTTGGCGCGCCGCGGCAAGGCGTGCGAGATGGCCGCACGGCCGGGGAAAGTATCGGGGAAAGTTCGGGGAAAGCCGTTGACACACTCCGGACCCGCGTGATAAAGAGCCGAGAACCGATGGTTGAATCCCAACCCGCCCGGCGGCGCCGTGGCTCCCGGGAGTGCCGTCTGTCGCATACGTTCGTACGATCACCCGTACCCCTGCTCGGCCCCCGCCCGCTCCGCGAGCCTGGGGGATGCCGCTCGAAGCCGGCTCCGTCAAGCGCATCGATCGATCAGCCGTAAGACGAGGGAGGTCATATGGTCAACCTAAGCATCAACGGGACGTCCCACTCGGTCGACGTGCCCCCGGATGCGCCCCTGTTGTGGGTGATCCGGGAGCATCTGCAGATGACCGGTACCAAATTCGGCTGCGGGATGGGGCTCTGTGGCGCCTGCACCGTCCACCTGGATGGGGCAGCGGTGCGCTCGTGTCAGACCCAGGTGTCCCAGGCGGTCGGGAAGCGGATCACCACGATTGAGGGTCTGGATCCCGAGGGACGCCATCCGGTGCAGCTCGCGTGGATCGCCGAGCAGGTGCCGCAGTGCGGGTACTGCCAGTCAGGTCAGATCATGCAGGCGGCAGCGTTGCTGGCCAAGAACCCGCGCCCGACCGACCAGCAGATCGTCGACGGGATGTCGGGCAACCTCTGCCGGTGCGCCACGTACATCCGGATCAAGCGCGCGATCAAGCGCGCGGCGCAGGAGGTCTGAGCCATGACGAGCGAAGTCAGTCGTCGCGATTTCCTGAAGGCCAGCGCCGCGGGCGCCGGCTTCGTGCTGACGTTCCGGATCGCGGGCGGCGCGATGAGCGCGGCCGAGGCCGCGGGCGCCTGGGAACCCAACACGGCGTTCACGATCGACCCGAGCGGGATCATCACCGTTCACATCACCAAGGCCGAGATGGGGCAGGGCGTTGGCACCGCGCTCGCGCAGATCGTCGCCGAGGAGCTGGAGGCGGACTGGCGGGACATCCGGATCGACTACCCGACCAGCGACCCCAAGTACGGCCTCATGCTGACCGGCGGCAGCTGGAGCGTGAACTGGACATTCGACGCGCTCTCGCGGGCGGGCGCCGGGGCGCGCCACCTCCTGATCGAAGCCGCCGCGAAGCATATGAACGAGCCTGCGGCGGAGTGCATCGCCGAGGGCAACCGGGTCCGCCATCTACCGTCCGGGAAGTTCCTCACCTACGGCGACATCGTATCGAAGGGCCTCATCACGGCGACCTTGTCGGATGAGGAGCTGAAGAAGATCCAGCTCAAGAAGCCGGCCGAGTACAAGGTCATCGGCAAGTGGATCCAGCGCCTTGACGTCCCGGAGAAGACCAACGGCCGGGCCAAGTTCGGCATCGACCGGTTCCTCCCCGGCATGGTGTACGCGAAGGTGATCTACCCGCCGACGCGGACCGGCAGCAAAGTCGTCTCGGTCGACGACAGCGAGGCCAAGAAGGTCAAGGGCTACATCTCGACCGTGCGGGAAGGCGACATTGTGGCCGTCGTCGCGGAAAACTACCTGGCCGCGGTGGCCGCGCAGGGCAAGATGAGGGTCACCTGGGACAAGGGCCCCCACGCGAACGTGACCACCGAGTCCATCACGCAGGACTACTGGAATAAGGCGAAGAACGACACCTCCTCGCCCTCGTGGGTCGACGTCGGCGACGCGGACGGGGCGCTGGCGAAGTCGATGAAGACGCACGAGGCGGCCTTCTGGACAGACTACGTCGGCCACGCTCCGTTGGAGCCGATGAACTGCGTCGCGCGCTATCAGGACGGCACGTTCGACTTCTTCAGCGGCAGCCAGTTCCAGACGCGGGCGATGGGCGACCTCTCGAAGCTGTTCGGCGTGAAGCCCGAGCAGATCCGGGTTCACCAGCAGTACCTCGGCGGCGGGTTCGGCCGGCGGCTCGAGCCCGACGTCATGCTCGAGGCCGGGCTCATTGCCAAAGCAGTGGGCAAGCCGGTCAAGCTGATCCGCTCCCGCGAGGATGACATCGCGCGCGACTTCTATCGCTCCTGCACCCTTCAGGTCGTCAAGGGCGGCATCGATTCCAGCGGGGCCGTCATCGCGTGGAAGAACACCCTCGTCTGCGCCTACCCAGGGGAGCGCTACGGCGGCCTGGACAAGCAGGGTCGCGACCAGTTCTCACTCAACGGCTCCGACCACTATTACGACATCCCGAACCAGTTCGTGCGTGCGATCCGGGCCGAAACCGGCATGGAGGTGGGGTACGTACGCGCGGTGGCGCCGAACTACACCTTCTTCGCCGTCGAGACGTTCGTCGACGAGCTGGCCCACCTCGCCGGTGTCGATCCGCTCGAGTTCCGGCTCCGGATGCTCGGCGGCGCGCCGAGGTTGCAGAACGCCCTTCGGCTCGTCGCGGACAGGGCGGGCTGGGACCGGCGGAGCTCGCTCCCGAAGAACGTCGGGCTCGGTATCGCCGGTGTCACGGCGCAGGAGAAGGCGTCGCCGACCTGGACCGCCACGGTGATCCAGGCCCGCGTCGACCCCGATACGGGCGCCGTGAGGGTCGAGAAGATCTGGTGCGCCGTGGACGCCGGCCTCGTCGTCAACCCGGACGGCGTGCGGAACCAGATGCAGGGATCGCTGCTGTTCGGCCTGAGCAACGCGCTCAAGGAGCGCGCCACCGTGAAGGGTGGCCAAGTCGCGCAGACCAACTTCCACGAATACCAGCTCCTCCGCATGAACGAGATGCCCGACGACGTCGAGGTGTACGTCGTGCAGAGCACCGAGTATCCCACCGGCGTGGGTGAGCCGGGAGTCACCACTGTTCTTCCGGCGCTGAGCAACGCCATCTTCGCCGCCAGCGGAGCCCGGGTTCGTACCTCGCCGTTTTTGCCGGATCGTGTGCTGAAGGCACTTCGGGAGCAGAAGGCGTAAGCAAGTTTTCGGAAGGCGGTGGCCGCGCACACCAAGGTGCGCGGCCACCGGGTTTACGGTCTCCCGTTTTCCGTCGCCGCCACTCGTGATACACTCCGCTCGTTCTGGTTCTCCGCGGAGACCCCGTCGTCTAGCCTCGAACGCCGAAAGTAGGCAGGGGCTGAGAATGTCTCGGGATGGCCCTAGAAAACCCCGTTCGGTGGCACTCAAGGTGGCATTCAGACCGCTGCGCATGGCGAGCGAACTACGTCTGTAGGCCGTCCTGCAGCCAGTTGACGCGGAGCCTCCTTCGACGGATCCGCGGATGCCTCGAGCGACTGGATGCACCAGAAGAGGACGGAGAAACTCATTCATGGAGAAATTCATCACACGGCGTGACCTGCTGATCGCGCCGCTGGTCGTCGCCGTGCCGATGGCGCTGCTGGCCACAGCGGCGAGTGCCGGTGGTCCCGATCCGACGATGACGATCGTCAAGCGGCCGGAGCAACTGACCTGGACGAGAAATCCCGATTTCCCTGAGAAGAGCGTCGAGCAGGCGCCGCTGTGGAGCAGGGACCTCGGAGCCCGGGGTCTACCACTACCTCGTCAAATGGCATCCCGGCTACATGAGCGCGCCGCACTGGTACGAGGAGGATCGCTACTGCGTCGTCATCTCCGGCACCTGGTGGGTTGCGAGCGCGACAAGTTCGATCCTGAGAACACCATACCCGCGTCGGAAGGCAGCTTCGTCCGGCGCGTCGCGAAGACGCCCCACTGTGACGGCGTCAAGAAGGACGGCAAGGAGGCGGCCGTCATCGCTATCTGCGGCATGGGACCGATCACCTTCCACAACACCGAGCCCGATACGCCGGGCTGGCGCAAGCTTTGAACGATCAGCGTAGCGGACCGGAGGTTTTCTGCGAACTGGCTCGAGGACACCGCCCGGGCTGGCGTACGGGAGGTGTCTGCGCGCCTGTAGATCAGGTGGATCGAGCGTTGGCCTCCGAAGCTCGGAGGCAGTGAAGAGCCCCTCGGTGAATCGCTCACTGATTTGCCGAGGGGATTGCTTTTGTCTTGTTGGGTGACGTTGGGTGGTTTTGGGCCGTTTCTGGGCCGCCGCGGGCACATTCTTTGGATCGTGCCTCGTGCTCGCTAGTGCTCATGCCGCCTTCGCGGCGAGGTCACGTGTGAGTCGCAGTTCACCCAAGTGGAGAGCTCCGTGTCTAATGCTCTCTACGAGGGCCTCCCGCCGGGAAATTTCACGGGGCTCACCGGTGCCCCACAAGTCTGGCGGCGGCAAGATGCGCTCGTCTAGCGCCGGGACCGGAAGGGACCCCAGCGCGTTTCCGATCTTTCTCTGAAGCTGGCGGATCGCGCCAATGAGTTCGCTGGCATCGGTGCCCGACGCGGTGAACTCGGCAGCGCGGTCTCGCGTAACGTCCTGGCCGCAACCGAATCCGAGCGCATACACGTTGGTGCTCCCCACCACGTGGCTCGCAATGGCGTACACACTGTTTGCGGCAGCTGAGGGACGCCAGTTGAGTTGCGCCGCCGTGAGTCCGTCTAAGGACACGCAGATCTGATGAAGAATCCAAGAAAGTTCACGAGCATAGGCCTCGACTTCGTCGAGCACGACGTCTTCCCGCCCGAGGCCGATCTTATCCCGGCACTTCCTGATATTCCACTCCGGGTACGGTGACCCCGTTTTCTCTAGTAATGGCGCTAGGTTACTGGGAACTCGACACGCCCAGAAACACACCCCAGGCAACCCGAGCTATACTGTGGGAGTTGCGTTAGTCTCGTTTGAGATGTATCCTGACTAGTGCCTTTGGAGGCGACGGATGGCAAAGATGAAAGCGGCTAAGAGAATCGGCACAAGAGTTAAATTTGCGTCGCACAGCGCCGTGCGGAAATCGTCTCGGTCAGTGGTCTTCAAGACGTTTGTTGCTAAGGACGCTCCGACCGCTGCGAAGATCGCGGCAATCCGTACTGGGATCGATGCTGGGATCGTGGATGATATGGTCCAGTACTTTCATGTCTCGAAGAACGAGATTTTCGATGTCCTCCTTACGCCAGCGAGCACAGCGCATCGGCTTATCAAGGAGAAGCGGCCTCTTGATCCGGCCGCATCGGAGCGTGTAGTTCGAGTTGCCGATATCACGAGGATTGCCGAGGAGACATTCGGAGGGCCGGCGACTGCGGCTCAGTGGCTAAAAACTCCGAACCTTGCGTTAGAGAATGCAACGCCCCTGTCGATGCTGGATACCGAACCGGGTGCTGGCGAAGTACGACGGATTCTCTCTTCGATCAACTATGGTGGCGTGCTTTAGGCGTGCTTTTAGGTGGCAGACCTCCTATGGCGAATTGCGCGACGGCCGCAGGCGTTAGACAGACTGGGAATTGGGGCGCGCGACGGCGGCGGCCGGTGGAACTTGCGCGGCACAGCCGTTATCTACACCGGCGCCACGATCACGATTGCCGCGCTTGAGAGGCTCGTGCACATTGCAGGTGTCGTACCGGCGGACTTAGTGTTGGTTCGGGTCGAGCTGCCGGACACCTACTCGTCGGAAAGGCTGGCGCTCGCTGACCTGCCTGTTGACTGGAACGCCATCCGCCCCGGACCGGGCAGCATGGGGTTCGGAACGCGGTGGGCCAGGGAGAACCGTTCTCTCGTCCTGTATGTACCCTCTGTCGTCATTCCTGAAGATCTTAATGGGGTCATAAATCCTAATCATCCCGAGTTCGACCGCGTAAACATGACGATCGAACGAGCGTTTCACTACGATCCACGAATATTTGGATCCCGAACCCGAACCCGCGCTGCCCGGTACCTAAGACGTCTCTAGGACAGTCGTGCGCGCCGTCTAGACTAGATGAGGCCTGGACGGTAGCGACGGAGATGCGACCTCCGCCACCGAGCAGTCGGTGTCCGGCGCGTGGTTCACCGAGCTCCTCCCGATCGCGCAGGCGGTCTTCTGGACCCTCGTCCTGATCGAGCTGACCTGGTCCGCTATCTGGTGGGTCGTGGACCGTGAGGACGGCCTTGCCGTCGTCACGGCGCTCCTCCGGAAGGTCCTCGCTGTTGGCTTCTTCTACGCGCTTCTCCTGAACGGCGAGACCTGGATTCCCGCTCCGAACGCGTTGCAATGAAGGTGACCGGCCACAAGACTCGTGCCGTCTTCGATCGCTACCACATCGTCAGCCCCGCTGACCTCAAGGAGGTCGCCCGGAAGCTAACGGGCATAACGGCGGGTCCCTCGCCCGACTCGCAGTCGTAAGTCTCTAAGTTTTTGGTGCGCCTGGCAGGAGTCGAACCTGCGACCCTCGGATTAGAAGTCCCGAGCGGAGGAGGCAGCCCCTCGGTAAATCAGCAATTTACCGAGGGGTTTTTCTCTCTTTGGTTCGCCGGCATAGGGTAGTTTGGGGTGGGTTGGAGGCGGTAGCGGGCATAACAGAGCGCGAAAAACGTTGGCGACCCAGTCGTCCGGTAACGGCCCCCTTTCCACTCCTCTCCATCTTGTGCGTGACCACCATCTGGTCCGCCTGACCGCCACGCGCGGACCGCCCGCCGACGCAAGTCGGGGTGCCGAGCGCCTGGAGCGCGCGCTCCGCGTCGGCCCCGCGGCGTCGGCGGCGGCGCGATCCAGTTCCGCCACACCTCGGCCATGGGGGCTCGAGCGCCTTGCGCGTCAAGCAGCCGACGCGTCTCGTGCCCGCACAACGGCACCCCGCCCAAGCTGCCGTCACTGTGGTGCGCCCGCTGCCGCGTCGGAGGCGGCTGTAGGAACGATCTACCCACGCCGCCAAATACACCCCGTCAGGCGCACCGACCTAACGCTTCAGAAGCAACTAAGACGTTGTACAATCAGGGAGTTTAGGCTGTGCGACCTGCACCGGCACTCGTCGAACGGACAGGGTATAGAGTGCGATTGACATGTGTTTTACTAGTCGTTGTATTAGTGATACGGCTGGCGTAGAGTACGAGTTGGGGAGGAACGAAATGGCTGCCAGCCGGACCGCGCCCAGGCCCGATCTTGAGGCGTTCGATTACGCGACGCGGACGCCGTTCACCTTCGTCGCGAAAGAGCTGATCGACATTCTCGGCGCGAAGCTCGTCGCGTACATCGCCGGAGTTCGCGAATCTCGGGCCGTGCAGCAGTACGCGGATGACCGCCGAAGCCCACGATATCCGGCAATCGAGCCACGGCTCCGCCTCGCTTTGCGAGTCGCGATGCTCATCAGCAGGCACGACAGCAAGGAAATCGCCCGGGCCTGGTTCATCGGGCTGAATCCGCAACTCAACGACCGCTCTCCTGCTCGGTTACTACGCGAAGGTGAAATCGACGAGGTCGGCCCGGAGATTATCGCCGCCGCGCGAGCCTTCGTCGTTGGCGGATGAACGATCTCCAGGGTACTAGTCCCCAGGGGCCGGTCAGGCGCATCGGCCGCTTGCCGGACCCGTGGGCCTGGCCGCCGTGGGAAGCGCAGCACTCGGACAACACGTTCGGCAACCGCTGGGACGATCCGGAGGGCGTGTACCGCGTCGTGTACGCCTGCAGTCAGCTCGAGGGTGCCTACTTTGAAGTCTTGTCGCGCTTTCGCCCGGATCCTGCCGTGCTGGCTGAACTTGCGGAGATCGACGGGCCGAACGACGACTACCAGCTCGGGATCATCCCGACGACGTGGCTAGAAACCCGGGCCATTGGCGAGGCCACACTAGCAGGGGTCTGCGCCGACATCGGTCACGCCCGATCGCTGATGTACCTGCGGACCGCTATGGCCGGCCGCCTCATTCACTACAGCATCCCTGATCTCGACGCAGCCGCGATCCGCCTCTCCGCCCCACGGCGCTTCACTCAGGAGATTTCGAATCACATCTACAGACTTTCTGCCCCGGACGACACGCCGAAGTTCGCGGGCATCGAGTACGAATCCCGCCTTGGCGACAACTACCAGAACTGGGCGATCTTCGAGCGTCCCGGGCAGGATCCGATCAGCGATGTGATCGTTCGCCCCGTGCGCCGTGACGACCCGGACCTTCACGATGCGTTGACCGCGCTCGGTCTGAAACTCGCCGAGAGGTAAGAGGCCGAGCCGGGCGCGGCGTCGGTCCTCAGACTGGTGTTCACGCCTTCACGCGCGAAAGCGGAGAAGGACCGATGCCGATTCACATCGCGGCCGGTGAGAAATTCGCTTGTTTTGCGTTCACCTTCTACGGGCTAGCTGGTGATGTTCCCGATGAAGTCGAACTCGACCCACGACTGTGGGTTGTGAGGAAGCTCGATCTCGACGTCGCGAAGCACTGGGATGAGTGGATGGGTTTCATTACGATGAACGCGCTCCGAGACTCGAACTTCGTCTTCTACACGACGATGCCATCGTCGCACCCCAAGGATCACGACCAGGAGAACCTCGATCTTGTAGAGACGCTCAACTACCTCGTGTACGGGATTTTCCTATGCGGAGTACCCGAGTACCAGAAGGGGTTCTC
>WNFQ01016234.1_pt1 | contig 10078 bp, 8 predicted proteins | sample 5400171 | NCBI WGS metagenome assembly WNFQ01 (sample SAMN13153356, study PRJNA577476) | soil metagenome | isolation source: 20 cm soil under Madrone tree | place: USA:California | collected 2016-06-14 | reverse complement strand
GATTGAGCGGATACCAGACGCTGCCCTGGACGACGATGCCGTAGATCGCGGCGCACACCGCCATCGCGCACGCGCCGACGAGCCCGCCCCTGACGCCGGCGGACAGAGGCTGAACCTCGACTGGAACTCGTACGCGATGCCATTCGTCATCGAACGCGAGGCGTTCGACGCTCCGGGGCGTCGAGGTCATCCACGACGGAGCGCTCTGTGCCGGCGATACCGGCACGTGCTCCACGCGCTCGGCGGGCAGCACGTTGAGGCACCATCCGACACCACCGACGAGGGCGAGGACGACGCCGACCACGCTCACGGCGAAGTGGGTCACCAGCCCGGTGAATCCAAGTGTCACGCCGAGCGCGACGACCATCGGCCACACGGTGGGAGCGGGAAGCTCGAAGCTGTCGAGGCGTTCCGGTTCAATCATGGCCTGTCGAACGCCAGCACTGCAAGGAGTAGCGGGAGGTACAACAGCGTGGCCAGCAGGACCCGTCGCGCCGACGCTGGTGACGGCGTGCTCGCATGCGCCAGGCCGATGCCGAGCAGTCCGAGGCCGAGCACGCACGCCGTCGCCAAATACGCGGTTCCGCTGATCCCGATCGCCGTCGGGAGGACGCTCACGCCGAGGAGCGCGAGCGTCGACGTCACGATCTGGCGGTCGGATACCGTTCCGTGCGCGTCCACGACGGGAAGCACGCGCACGCCAGCTCGCGCATAGTCGTCGCGATAGAGGCGAGCGATCGCGAGCGTGTGCGGCAGCTGCCAGAGGAAGACGATGGCGAACAGCATCGCGGCTCCGAGCCCGAGGTCGCCGCGCGCCGCGAGCCACCCGGTCACCGGCGGCAGCGCGCCGGGGACGGCGCCGACCAGCATGCAGAGCGCGCTGCGGGTCTTCAGCGGCGTGTACGCGCCTATATAGAGGATGGTGGTGCTCAGCGTCAGGATGGCAACGGCGACACCGACGGTGGTGGTGAGATAAGCCACCCCGAGCGAGGTCAGCAGGCCGGAGAAGACCAGTGCCTCGAGCGGCTGAAGCCGACCGTCCGGCAATGGGCGACGTTTCGTCCGCTCCATCCGCGCGTCGACGTCACGCTCGACGTACTGATTCAGCGCTAGCGTCCCGCCGGCGGCGAGAACCGTCCCGAACAGCAAGTGCGCGATGCGGACGTAGTCCGCTGGTCCCGTGAACGCGACGAAATACCCGACGAGCGTGGTGGCGAGGACCATGAGAAGGACGCGCGGCTTGGTGAGCGCGATGAGATCGCGGGTCACCTGAGAGCGATCGCGCGGGACCGCCGCAACGATGACGTCGACGGCTGGCTTGATCATCGCCCCACCACGTACACGACGGTGAAGACCACGACCCACACGCCGTCCACGAAGTGCCAGTACCAGGAGACGAGCTCGACGCGTTCCGCGTGAACGGCCTTGAGCGCGCCCGAGCACGCGAAGACGGCGCAGAGGCTCAGCATGACGAGTCCGAGGATCACGTGCGAGGCGTGGAGGCCCACGAGCGGGTAGAACGTCGTGCCGAACAAGTTCGTCCCGATCGTGAACCCGAGGTCGACGATCAGCCGGTGCCACTCCTGCGCCGTGGCTGCCAGGAACGCGAGGCCGAGTGCGACGGTGACGAACAGCCACGCGCCGGCTCGCCCAACCCGACCCGCGGCGAGCGCGCGGCTGGCCAGCGCGACGGTCATGCTGCTGGACAGGAGGCAGATCGTGCTGACGATCGGCAGGTCCAGAACGTCTTTCGGGTTCGGTCCGGTCAGGCTCTTGCCGATGTAGAACAGATAGGCCACCACGAAAACGGCGAAGAGCGAAGTCTCGGCCACGATGAATCCGATGACGCCCGCGCGCCCGCGAGAGCCCGCGCTACTCATGGGGCCCGTCCGGGTCGTCCGGATGCTGTATGTCCCACAGCGGCCGCCGGCTGGTGATCGAGGGCAGGGCCGCAAAGTTGTACGCGGGCGGAGGAGAGGTCGTGGCCCATTCGAGCGTCCAGGCCTCCCACGGGTTGTCTCCCGCCGGGGCGCCGCGGCGCAGCGAGTACACGACGTTGATCACGAAGATGAGGACCGCCAGCGCTTGGAGCGGGACGCCGAGCGTCGTGACGAGGTTCAACACATCCCAGCCGCGATCGGCCGGGTACGTGTAGATCCGCCGTGGCATGCCGAGCAATCCCGGGAAGTGCATCGTGACGAAGGTCAGGTTGAATCCGACAACGAGCAGCCAGAAGTGCCAGCGCCCGAGACGCTCGCTCAGCATCCGGCCGGTCGCCTTGGGGAACCAGTAGTAGAGGGCCGCGAAGATCGTGAAGAGCAGCCCGCCGAACAGCACGAAGTGGAAGTGTGCGACGACGAAATAGGAGTCCGAGAGCTGCCAGTCGAACGGCGCGACCGCGAGCATGACGCCTGTCAGCCCGGCGCAGAGGAACTGGAACAGAAAGGCGCAGCAGAAGAGCAACGGTGTCCGGAAGCGCAGCTTGCCGGCGTACAGCGTCCCAAGCCAGTTGAAGATCTTCACGCCGGTCGGGACGGCGACGAGCATGGTCGAGGCCGCGAAGAAGGAATTGAGTGTGCCACCCATGCCGACCGTGAACATGTGATGGGCCCACGTGCTCATCGCGACAGCGCCGATCGACACGGTGGCCGCGACCAGGGTCGCGTAGCCGAAGATGACCTTGCGCGAGAACACCGGAATGATCTCTGAGACGAATCCAAATCCGGGGACCATCAGGACATAGACCTCGGGGTGACCGAAGAACCAGAAGAAGTGCTGCCAGATGATCGCGGAGCCGCCCGCCTGTGTGTCGAAGTAATGGGCGCCGAGGAACCGGTCCAGGAGCAGCATGATCTGCGCGGCGGACAGCGGCGGCAGGATGAGGAGTGTCATGGCGGAGACGGTCAGCATGGTCCACACGTAGACCGGCATCCGGCCGAGCGTCATGCCGGGCGCACGCATCGTGGCGATCGTCGCGATCAGGTTGATTGCCGTCGCAATCGTCCCGAAGCCGGTGACGAGCACGGAGAGATTCCAGTAATCGGTGGCGTTGCCCGGGGTGAAGGCGCGCTCCGAGAGCGGCGCATATGCGAACCAGCCGACGGCGGGCGCGGAGCCCGCGCCGTAGAGACCGTCTCCGCCGACGAAGCTGAAGTAAAGCAGGGCGCCGCCGAACAGGAGGATCCAGAAGCCGAACGCGTTCAACCGGGGAAACGCCAGGTCGCGTGCGCCGATCATCAACGGAACGAGATAGTTCGCGAATCCGAAGACGATCGGAATCCCCACGAGGAAGACCATGGTCGTGCCGTGAACCGTGAAGAGTCGATTGAAGGTATCGGGCGGCACGAGCGTGAGTCCGGGCCCGGCGAGCTGAAGGCGCATCAAAAACGCCTCGAAGCCCCCGATCACGAGAAAGACCAGGCCGGTGACGACGTACATGATCCCGAGCCTCTTGTGATCGACGGTCACGACCCAGTCGTGCAGGACCGCGAGGATGCCGGGCTGCTCCGATGTCGGTGCCGCGTCGCGCACCGTGGCAGGCTCGGTCGACACGAACATCGCCGTCATGGCATCACCGCAGCGTCACCAGGTACCGGACGAGCTGGTCGAGCTGTGCGTCGTCGAGCTTCATCGCGGGCATGAGGGCACCGGTCTTGAACGCGCTCGGGTCTTTCACCCAGGCGCGGAGGTTTTCGGGCGTGTTCCGCGCTGCGCCGGCGCCCAGCGTCGAGCGGCTCATCAGATGCGTCAGGTCCGGGCCGAACACGCCGTTGCCCGGCGTGCCGCGCACGGAATGGCAGTTGACGCAGGCGAGCGAGGAGAATAGCTCGCGGCCCGACCTGGTCGCTTCGTGCTCCGCCGGCGCGATCTGCTGCGAGGCGACCCAGGCCCGAAATTCGTCGTTCGGATGCACGACCACGACGAGCAGCATCAACGCGTGCTGGAGTCCGCAGTACTCGGCGCACTGGCCGACGTATGTTCCGACTCGCTGCGGCTCGATCCAGATCCGATTCGTCTTGTTAGGGATCGCGTCCATCTTTCCGGCCAGCTGCGGAACCCAGAAGCTGTGCGCCACATCGACCGACTGAATGGTGATGAAGGTCGGCGTCGGCCGAGACTCATCGCTGACGGGGACATGGATCTCATTGGCGGTGACGATACCGAGCTTTGGATAGCGGATCTCCCACCACCACTGGTTGCCGACCACGGTGATCTCGAGCGCGTCCGGCGGCTGCGCGCGGCGCTCGAGGCCCCAGACGTATCGCGCCGTGACGAGGAACAGGACCACGACGATGAGAAGCGGGACGATCGTCCATGCCAGCTCGATCTGGGTGCTGCCGTAGATCTGCGCTGGCTCCACCTCGGGATTCGCCGGCCGCCGGCCGAAGCGGATGAGCGTATACACGGCGAAGCCGGCGACGATGACGAAGATCGCGGCGGTGATGGCGAGGACGAAGAACGATAGATCGCGGATCGCGAACGCCGGAGTGGAGACCGGCGCGAAGATGTTCGGCGTCTCGATTACGTGCTGCACGTTGATCCGAAGGAGCAAGGTGCAAGCCAAAGCTAAGCGGTTGGTTTTGTTGGGGCTTGGAGTTCGCTCGCGAAGTTCTAGCGAGAAGTCGCGAAAAATCCCGAGCGAGCGGACCTGTAGGTCTGGCGAAAGGTGACGACAATCAGCAGGTCCGGCGAGCGCACTTCAGACCGTCGGGCGTGCTAGCCGCCGGGCGAGGTCGTAGGACGATCGGCCCGTCGTACGACGCGCGGGGCCCAGCCAGCGCCCGCCGAGCATGGCGGCGGTCGAGATCACGAAAGGGATCAGTGGCACCAGGTCGGACGGCGGCCGGTCACGCGACGCTGGGCGTACTCTCGATGCCGGCGCTCGAAAGATGCGCTTCCAGACGCTTTCTCAGGAAGAGCCGCGCGCGATGCACCCGCGTTCTAACGTTGGCGACGCTGAGACCAAGGGTCTCAGCGATTTCCTGGTGCGAAAGTCCGTCTATGTCGCGCAGTAGCTCGACAACGCGGTAGTCGGCGGGCAGTTCTGCGATCACGGAGCTGAGCACCATGCGAAGTTCCGTCTGGCGAGCCGGGTCGTCGACGGTCATTGACCAGTCGGCAACCGGCGCGACGTGGCGGCCGTGCTCATCGAACATGGGGAGTAGCTTGTCCAGTGAGACATCGGCGACGCGGCCACGACGTCTCCTGCAATGCTGATAGGCCGCGTTCGCCACGATCCGATAGAGCCACGAGCCGAACGCGGACTCCGTATCGCGGACAGGAAAGCATCCTGCACGGCTTCCTCGGCATCCTGCGGGTCGCGCGTGATCCGTGTGGCGAGGCGGTAGGCGCGGTCACCATAGGCGCTTACCAGGTCCTCGGCGGCCGTCGGATCGCCGCGGCGAAAGGCCAAGGCTAAGCACTTGTTTCGGTTCAACGCGGCGCCTCAGTTCGGGAATTTCTCGCGACGAGCCGCGAACCGTTCTCCATTCTGACCGGTAACGAGTTCACGTCCTCGCATCGCATTTGCGCAACCCGAGGGCGCCACAACGGCGGCAGTTACGAGAGATGCAATTGAAGTCGGCTTGTCGTACTCGGTGCAGCAGCGCTCGAGGAACCTGGGTGATAGCACCGTTCGTTCATACCGGCAGAGAGCGTCCCGGGGCGCCCGACGTCGAAAGGCTTCTTGTTCACGATCTCCCCAGTTTGGTGGCGATCAAGTGCGTCACGACGGGTGGCGCCCCGGCGATGTGGAAGCGTCGAATGCCCTCCTGGACGGTCCGATCACCAACGGTGATGCGCTCGTGCTGGCGCAGGTGCTCGAGCCAGGACTCGACGACGAAGGTTTCGACATAACGCCCCTGTTGTGCTGGGTCCTGGTAGACAGCCCAGCTCACGGCGCCATCCCGGCGGCGAATCGGCTCCAGATCCCCGATGGCTTTCACAAAGGCACCCGCGTTGGCCGGATCGACTCGGTATTCAACCTCGACGCGGACAGGTCCTTCGTCAGGGGCAGGGACGATGTCGAGGTGAGGCTCGGGCCAGTGCGCCGACGGTGCGAGATCGAGCGTGGTGCTCGCGCGTAACGGCCATCGGCGGATGGCGGCGAGTCCGACGCAGGCAGCGCCGGCGGATGACGCGAGCGCGATCGACGCTCCGACGTGCTGAGCAGCGAGTCCCCACAAAGCGCTACCAAGGCCAAGACCGCCCTGGAAGACGATGAGATAGACACCGAGGGCGCGCGCTCGCACCCACCCGGGAGCGGCCGTCTGGGCGACGCCATTCAGGCTGGCCATCATGGCGATCCACGCGACGCCGCCGGCGATCATCGCGATGCCGATTCCCGGGACGAATCGCCACACGGCGGTCAAGGCGCTCACGAGCGCGAAGAGAATGGTGGCGAGGGAGACTACCGCGTCGAGCTCGAGCCGGCGCTTCAAACGCGGCAAGAACGCCGCGCCGGCGATGGCGCCGAGACCGAAGCAGGCGAGCAGAAGACCGTAGCCCAACGCGCTGAGGCCGAGGTCCCGGCGCGCGATGACGGGGAGTAAAGCCCAGAACGCGCTGGCGCACACGATGAAGACGCCTGTCCGAACAAGTACCGCGACCACAGGCGGTGCGTGGCGCGCGTAACGTATCCCGGCTCGCGTGGCGCCGATCACGCGCTCTGTAGGCAGCAGGGTACGCGGCGTCTCACGGCGCCATCGATACACGACGACGAGCACCGCGACGAACGACACGGCGTTGAGCGCGAAAACGATCGCCGGCCCGCTGGCCGCCACCAGGATGCCGCCCAGGGCCGGCCCTATCGCGCGGCCGATGTTGATGGGCAGTGCGTTCAGCGCCACCGCGCGCATCAGCTCGGACGGTGGGACCAGTTCGGCCGTGATCGCCTGCCAGGTCGGCGTGTTCATCGCGACCCCAATACCGAGCGCAAAGGTCAAGGCAAGCAGCATCGTGGCCGTCATGACGTCCGCGAATGCCAGCACCGCGAGCAGCGCGGTCGTCGCCAGCATCCATGTCTGGGTCACGAGCAACAGTCGGCGGCGATCGATGATGTCGGCGACGGCACCGGCCGGAAGCCCCACGACGAGGACGGGCAAGCTCGTCGCGCTCTGTACGAGGGCGACCATCAACGGCGATGGCGAGAGCGAGGTCATGGCCCATGCCGCGCTGACGTTCTGCATCCACGTCCCGATGTTGGACACGAGCGAAGCGATCCACAGCGCGCGGAATACCCGATGCGACAGCGGAGTCCAGGCCGACTCGGCGGTGCCGCCATCACCACGCAAATTTCAACTCGACGTTGACGTACGTGGAGTCATGGCCTCCGGCGCGGCGGATCACCTCACCGATCTGGAAGCGGACGGCTTCGACGGCGGCCGCGAGGTTCGGCGTGATCGCCCAGTCGGCTCGTACCTGCGCGTACACCCCGGACCACCGGCCCGCCTTCCCGGTCGTTCCCGGAACGGGGATGTTCGGCTGGACGTAGACCGCGTCCGCCGTCGTCTCGCGCCACTGCATGGCGGCGGCAACCATCAACGTCAGGCTCTTGATCGGCTTGACGGTGAATGAAGGCTTCAAATGAATCAAGTTTACGTACCCCGTGTAGCCCGCGAGGGTGAAGTAGTAGCCGTTGGGAAACAGCGGATTGAACGTACCGAGCGTGTTGTCTCCGGCCTTGTGATCGCCCGACGCCGCATCGATCTGCAGCCCGAGACGTGGCGCCCACGCTTGGTTGACAATGGTGTAGCCGCTGCGGCTCCCGACGGCCCAGGCGCGGACACTCTTGTCCCCGACGTCGCCGAACTGGGCCATCGCTTCGAGGTCCCAGTCGAAGCCGCTGCGCGCGCCGGCGTATCGGATATCGAAGTTGTGGCGGCGCTCGTCGCCGCGCGCGTCGAGAAAGCGAGTCTTGTCGAGAATGAAGCGCGAATAGTACGCCGCCAGGTCACCAGGGCCGACGTCCTTACGCTCGACCCTCACGCCTCCATACTGGAAATGCTCGCTGGAGAAGTCGTCGAAGAAATGCTCGTGGCGATATTGAACCGGCATGCTCCAGAATCCAATCACGCGCCACTCGCGTTGCTCCCAGTCCAGCCAGGCGGCATCGTAGGCCTGCCGGACGTTCGGACCGTCGCGCACCGAGACGAAGCGTTGCAGATCGAACGCCATCTCCTGCCGTCCCAGGCGGGCCTTCAACGTGCCGCCCCAGAATGAATCGACGTAGGTGATGAAGGCCAGGCGGAGATCCAGCGGGTTCTCGTCGACAGGCGTGATGACGTCTTTCGCCGGCGCGCGAACGTCCTCGAACTCGACGAAGATCTGCCAGTGCGCATTCGGCCGAACGTCGACGTGCCACTGGAGACGGTCCAGGAGGTAACTGTCGCTTTTGTTGCCTGCGATCCCGAACAACGGCGCGTCGTTCAGCTCGAAGCGCTCGCGCACCGTGAGACCGAGCGATAGGTAACTCTTCGGGTCGTCGAACGGCAGAGGGATGTACTTCAAGCTGTCGAGCGGCTCGGTTCGGGCGCGCGGGTCGGCCAGCGCCGACCAGTCTTCCAACCAACGGTAGAACGAATTGATCTTGGGGCGAGCGGCCTCGGCGTCCTCAGCCGCCGCCGTGCTCGAGATCGCCGCTGCGGCGAGCAACCCGACGGCGGCCAGGAACCCTTTGCAGAGCCGCTTCATCACTTGCGAACTGTCGCATGGATCTCGGCGATATAGCCACCGGGGAATTGCACGAAGGCCGAGCGCCGGTCGTCGGCCGAGTAGGGCTCGACCAGCACGCGGGCTCCGGCACTCTGTGCCTTGGCCAAGGTCGCGTCTAGGTCGGGCGTCTCGTAGCCTGTCAGCTCTCGCCCGTACGGGTATCGGAGGTGGCCATCCGTCACGAAGACGGCGACGTTGCCGAACGTTGACGCGATGCGGACGCGCCGGTAGGTATCGCTCGGCCGGCCGATCTCGACGCCGGGCGCCTTCGCGTCGTCGCCGACCACTGTGCCGCCGGAGAAAAGGAGGAAGCTGCGGATGAAGGCGTCGGCGCGGTCGGGCGAAACGTACACGCGGTTTTCGGGAATGGTTTGGAGTTTGGCGTAGTTCGGAGCCGTCGTGTGCCAGTAGAGCTGCATGTTGACGCCGCCCGGCCACTGCACGATGGCATCGCGGCCGATCGGATCGGGGAACGGCGCGACGATCACGTCGGCGCCGCTCGCCCGCGCCGCGCGGACCGCGGCATCCATATCGGTCACCAGATAGCCGGTTCGCTCACTGCCGAACGGATAGGGAACCGGCGTTTTGAAACCGAACACGGAGAGCGTGCCCACCGGCGTGAAGACCATCTGTAACACCGTGCTGCTCGGTGTGGGCGTCACCGTGGCCAGGCCTTGCTTCGACGTGCTGCCGCCGAATGTCGCCAGGAAGCTGGTTACGAATCGATCGACGTCGTCCGGGGCAACGTACACGTGGGTGGTGTCGTATTGCGGTCCGACGGCCATGGCCGGCGAGCTCGCGGACGAGCTTGTCTGCGCGCCCGCGTTCGCCGAGCTCGCGAGCAGTATCACCGCCAGAGTAAGAGCGTTGAGCATACGCATGAATCTACCCCCTCATACTGCCCAGCAGGCGCAGCCGAGCGCGCCCCAGAGCGCTGTGAAGTCGTGGACGTCACCGACGCGGCCGTGTCCGCAGGCTGAGGCCGTTTGTCGCATCGCGGCTTGGGTGGCCGTCCATCCCTCGCGATCGCCCCAGGCGGCGTAACCACCGAAGCGGCGCACCGGCGACCAATCGGGCATGGCGGTCGGCGGCGTGCCCTCATCAAGGTGCGCGAATTCTCCGGCACCGCAGACGATCTTGCCGCCGACGATGGTGAGGTGCGCCGTGATGTCCGCGATCTCGGTCTCGGGGCAGGCGAAGTAGTCGCGGTCGGGAACGAGGAGATCCGCAAGCTGACCGACCTGAATGCGACCCTTCTTGCCCTCTTCGTTGGTGAACCAGGTGACGTTCTCGGTCCACATCCTGAGCGCGGTCTCGCGGTCGAGGCAATTGCGCTCCGGGTAGAGTCGCAAGCCGCCAACTGTCT
>WNFQ01004551.1_pt1 | contig 10078 bp, 9 predicted proteins | sample 5400171 | NCBI WGS metagenome assembly WNFQ01 (sample SAMN13153356, study PRJNA577476) | soil metagenome | isolation source: 20 cm soil under Madrone tree | place: USA:California | collected 2016-06-14 | reverse complement strand
CGCTCGGAATTGCCTTGCAAGCCGCGGCGCAAACTCCCGCCCCGGCTCCCGCCAAGCCCAAAACCACCACAGCTCCCAAAGCCGGCACGACGACACCAAAGACGGCCACCGCGCGAAGCTATGATCGGGCTTTGCTTCGTCCAGCGCTGCTCAAAGACAAGGCGCCGGAAACGTATCAAGTGAAATTTGTGACCACTCGGGGAGAGTTCACGGTGAGTGTTACTCGCGCGTGGGCTCCCATTGGGGCGGACCGCTTCTACAATCTGGTGAAGCATCATTTCTACGACAACGCCAGTTTCTTCCGCGTCGTTCCCAACTTTGTGGTGCAGTTCGGCATCAGCGCCTACCCGCCCGTTTCGGCGGCTTGGCAGAACGCCAACATTAAGGACGAGCCCGTCACGGGGAGCAACAAGCGGGGCTATTTGACCTATGCGAAGACGTCACTGCCGGATACGCGGTCCACGCAAATCTTCATCAACTTGAAGGACAACGCCAGTTTGGACCGCCAGGGCTTTTCGCCGTTTGGCGTGGTGGATGCGCAGGGAATGAAAGTGGTCGACATGCTCTACGACCAGTATGGGGACTCCGCCGGCCCCGATCAGGATCAGATCACCAAGCAGGGCAAGCCTTACATTGATAAAGGCTGGCCTAGGCTGGACTCCATCAAGTCGGCGACGCTGGTTGGAGCCGCCGCAGAAGCGGCCCCGGCCAAGCCCGCGGCGGCGAAGGCAGCAACACCGGCAGCGAAAAAGCCTCAATAAATTTCGACGAGTCATTGATTACTTTTTTGGATGCAATGCATCTAATCTTTGTGGGGATTCCCCTTTGACTTCCGGGAGCCCGGGAAAGTATTCTCTACCTTGATGAGAAACTGCTGCCAGACAATGTGTTGTGCTTGCGCGTGCAACGCTGCGTGTTGCACGAGCCCCATCTCTGGCCAGAGGAGTTTCCGGACTTAGCTGTAGGTTAATCACAGAGTTCCGAAGCCCACATGCCAGAGAAGCCTGGTCATGTGGGCTTCTTTTGTTTTTGGATCACCGATTTTTCGGATGCCGGAAGAGAAGTGGGGGAGCTAGGAATCATGAGCGTGGAAGTTTTAACCGAGGTCGAGGAACGGCACAGCGCCGAAGCCATCGAGGCGGAGATTCAGCGCTTTGAAGAGCGCGTCCAGCAGCTTCAGAGCGGCGAGATCACCGCGGAGCAGTTCCGGCCCTTCCGTTTGAAGCACGGCACATATGGCCAGCGGCAGCCTGGGTTCCAGATGCTGCGCGTGAAGATCGCGGCGGGCGTGTTGAAGCCGGACCATCTGCGCGTGCTTGCCGGGATTGCGGATGATTACTCGACGGGACGCGGACATCTCACCACGCGCGAAAATGTTCAATTCCACTTTGTGAAGCTCGAAAACGTGCCTGCCACCATGCGCCGCCTCGCCGCGGCGGGCCTTACCACGCGCGAGGCTTGCGGCAACACGGTGCGCAACGTGACGGCCTGCCCCGTTGCCGGGGTTTGCCCGGGCGAAGCGTTTGACGTCACTCCGTACGCTCTGGGCGTCTCGCGCTATTTGTTGCGGCATCCTGATTTTCACGACTTGCCGCGCAAGTTCAAGATTGCATTCTCCGGCTGCGAAGACGACGGCAATTGCGCGGTTGCCGGAATCCACGACGTGGGGCTGATCGCGCAGGTGCGCGGCGCCAACAGCACGGCACATCGCGGGTTCAAGGTTCTAGTTGGCGGCGGATTGGGAAGCTTGCCCACGGAAGCGGCGGTCCTCGCGGACTTTCTGCCTGAGGAAGAACTACTGCCCGCCATTGAAGCGATTCTGCGAGTTTTCACGGAAACCGGGAACCGCAAGAATAAGCTCAAGGCGCGATTGAAGTTTGTTCTGCGCGCAAAAGGTATCGAGGAATTGCGCCGGCTGGTGGCGGAGAAGCGCAAGGTCTCGCAGGCGCCGGCGGAAAAATTCACGGTCCCGACTCCGATTCAGCCATACCTGGTTACGATCGCGCCGATCGCCTTGTCGTTTGCGGCGCCAGAGCCGAGATCGGACGCGGCATACGACCTCTGGGCCGAGCACAACTTGATGTCCCAGCGGCAAGCGGGGTATGGCGCGATTTGGATCAAGCTGCCCGCGGGAACCTTCCACAGCGGCCAGATGCGCGGCCTTGCGGAAGTTCTGGAAAAGAACGAACTGACCGGCGTTCGCATTGCCGTGAATCAGGATCTGGTCATTCCGTGGGTGCCGTTTGACCGCGTGCGCGCAATCTACGACGCGCTTCGTGCGCAAGATTTGGCGGAACCAGGAGCGCGCACCATTTCCGATGTCACGGGCTGCCCGGGCGCCACAACGTGCAATCTGGGCATCACACGCTCGCTTACGCTGGCCGAGGTACTCTCGCGCGAACTACTCGGCTACACCGATCCGGAAATTCAGAAGCTGCGCATTAAAATCAGCGGCTGCCCCAACTCCTGCGGGCACCATCACATCGCGGACATCGGTTTTTACGGCAACGTCCGAAAAATCGGTGAGCAGCAGGCCCCGTACTATCAGCTTCTGCTCGGCGGCAAAGTGGATGCGAGTGGCGTTCGCTTCGCCAGGCAGATTTTATCCGTCCCCGCGCGACCCATCCCGGCGATTGTCCGCGAACTTCTGCTCTTCTATCGAGAGGCTCGCCAGTCCGGCGAATCATTCAATGCCTGTGTCACGCGCACGCCTGATAAGGCAATCGTCGAACGATTGAGGCCGATTGCGGATGTGGAGAACGCTTCCGCAGACCTCTTCGTGGATTGGGGCGACACGGAGACGTATTCGCTGAAGCTCGGCCGGGGGGAGTGCGTCGCGTGATGGGCAAGGTCTATCTCATCGGCGCGGGGCCGGGCGATCCCGAACTGCTTACATTGAAAGGGGCGCGCCTCCTCGCTCGCGCAGACGTTGTCCTTCACGATGCGCTCGTCAGCCATGAGGTTCTTGCGATGATTTCCAATGCTGCGGAAGTCATCGATGTCGGCAAACGCGCCGGACGCAAGCTGCTCACGCAGGAGGAAATCAACGCGCTTCTGGTTTCGTATGCCTGGAAGCGCGAAATCATCGTCCGCTTGAAAGGTGGCGATCCCTCCATCTTCGGCCGCGCCGGGGAAGAGATTGAGTCTCTGCGCAAAGCAGGAATCGAATACGAAATTGTGCCGGGCGTCACTGCCGCGCTGGGAGCCGCCGCGGCAGCGGGGATTTCCCTTACCGATCGCCGCGTCGCGTCACAAATTCTTTTGACCACATTTTCGCGCGGAACCGATGGCAGCGTCATGGACTGGGGCTGCGTCTCCAGCACGACCACGCTTGTTCTTTACATGCCGGGCGCTGACTACGGCGAAGTTTCGCAACGATTACTGGAGGGCGGCCTTCCGGCGGATCTCCCCTGCGTGATCGTTTCCAACGCAGCGAGCCCCCAGCAGCAATTGCGCTGGTCCAGCGTCGGAAGACTCGCCAGCGAAGAAAAGTTGCCTGCGCCTGCTTTATTGATCGTGGGCCGCGTAGCTTCGCGAGAAGTGGAGGAACTCCGTTCGGCATTCTGGGATGGCGAAGGGAAGGTTCTTCGCCCGCAGCATCTATCGGTGTCTTAGCTTGGAAGGAGTAAAGCAATGACTGCGGAAGTGAAAGAAGCAGGCAGTGGAAGCCGCTGGAAGTTATCGCTTGATACTTGGGCCGTGCTTGCCGCGTTCCTGGCGGCTCTGTTGATTCGCGCCGGCGTCTTCAAGCACATCCCGTGGCGATGATTTCCGGGAAACGCGAGGAGATGAAAAAGGGCTGATGTTTCGTGCAGTAGGAAAATTGGCTGGCTTTTAGCCGGCAGGGCACATCGCGGTGGCCGCGATTCGTTGCGCCCAAAGTGCAAACTCGAGATTACAATCCGAGTACAGAAACCAATTCGCGAACAGATGCGGACGACTTCTGCAGCGCCGCATTTTCCTCCGCCGTCAGTTTGATCTGGATAATTTCTTCCGCACCGTTCGCCCCAAGCTTGACCGGCACGCCGACAAACAGTCCTTTGATTCCATACTCGCCGTCCAGGTACACCGCGCACGGCAGAATTTTCTTTTTGTCTTTGAGAATCGCCTCCACCATCTCCACCGCCGCCGCAGAAGGCGCGTAATACGCCGAGCCCGTCTTCAGCAAATTGACAATCTCCGCCCCGCCTTTGCGCGTGCGCTCCACAATCGCGTCAATTCGCTCTTTCGGCAGCAAATCGGGCAGGGGAATTCCCGCCACGGTCGAATAACGCGGCAGCGGTACCATGTCATCTCCATGTCCGCCCAGCACGAACGAATGCACGTTCTCCACGCTCACCTTGCATTCCATCGCCACGAACGTGCTCATGCGCGCGGAGTCCAGCACGCCCGCCATCCCCAGCACGCGATTTTTCGGGAAGCCGCTCACCTTGAGCGCCGCTTGTGCCATCGCATCCAATGGGTTTGTCACCACGACGAGGATGCAGTTCGGCGAATGCTTCACGATCTGCTCGACGACCGCCTTCACCACGTCGTAATTGGCCTTCAGCAAGTCATCGCGGCTCATCCCCGGCTTGCGCGGAAATCCCGCCGTAATCACCACGACGTCGCTCCCTGCCGTCGCGGAGTAGTCTCCGTTGCCCGTGGAAATGCCCGTCCCGCGCGAATCCGTCCCCGTGATTGGCCCGGATTCCATCATATCCAGCGCTTTGCCCGCCGGCGCACCTTCCAAAATGTCCGTCAGGACCACATCCGCCAGCTCTTTGTCCACAATTCGCTGCGCCGTGGTAGAACCCACGAATCCGCCGCCCACCACCGTCACTTTTTTTCTGCTCATTCCTCTCCTCGGCTCCAATAATATTTTTTTTGCGGATCCTCTGCGCTCTCCGCGTTAGCTTCTTTCTTCACTTTCGCCTTCTTGACTACCGTGCCGCCGCCACACCCTTCATGTTCTCGATGATCGCCGATGCAAACGCCGACGTTCCCACCTTCGTTGCACCAGGCATCAGGCGTTCCAAATCGTACGTTACGCGTTTCTGCTGGATGGTCCGCGCGATGCCGTCTTCGATCAGCGTGGCCGCTTCCTTCCATCCCAGGAACTCAAACATCATCGCGCCGGAGAGCATCACGGAGCTCGGGTTGATCACATCCTTGTCCGCATACTTCGGCGCGGTGCCGTGCGTTGCCTCAAAAACGCCGAATCCGTCGCCGATATTCGATCCCGGCGCCATTCCCAATCCTCCCACCTGCGCCGCGCACGCGTCGGACAGATAATCTCCATTCAAATTGGAAGTCGCCAGCACGCTGTATTCGTCGGGGCGCAGCAGCACCTGTTGAAATACGGAATCGGCGATGCGGTCGTTGATCATCAGTTTCTGCTTCCACTGACCCTTCCCGTGCGTCGCGTAAATCGCGTCCAGAGTCCCCTTCACTTCGGCGTAGAGCGTCTTCTTGAACGCATCCGTGGCTTGCTCGAGCCCCGGCTCGATGAGCGCCGCGTTCTGTTCCACCGTCAGCGCCGTATTCTTGTCGAGATTGTCCACAATCCAGCTCTCGCGCTCGGTAATCGTCTGCGCACGGAACTCTTCGCGCGCCAAGTCGTAGCCCCAATCGCGGAACGCGCCCTCGGTAAATTTCTGGATGTTGCCTTTGTGCACCAGCGTCACGCTCTTCCGCTTGTTCGCCAGCGCGTACTTGATGGCCCGCCGCACCAGCCGCTTCGTCCCCGTCGGCGAAATCGGCTTGATCCCCACGCCCGAATCCCAGCGAATCTGCTTCTTCCCATCTTTCAACATCTCATTGTTCAGAAATTCGAGTAGTTTCTTCGCTTCCGGCGAGCCGGATTTCCATTCGATCCCGATATACACGTCTTCGGTATTTTCCCGGAAAATAAACACATTCATTTTTTCCGGTTCGCGCACGGGGGAGGGAACTCCCACAAAATAGCGCACCGGCCGTTCGCAGGAATAGAGGTCTAGAATCTGCCGCAGCGCCACGTTCAAAGAACGAATGCCTCCGCCCACGGGAGTGGTCAGCGGCCCTTTAATCGCCACGCGGAAATCGCGAATCGCATCCACCGTGTCGTTGGGCAGCCACTCCTTGAACGCATTAAACGCTTTTTCGCCCGCGAACAGCTCGAACCACGCCACCCGCCGCTTCCCGCCATACGCCTGCTCCACGGCTGCGTCAAACACGCGTCGCGAGGCTTTCCAGATGTCGCGTCCTGTGCCGTCTCCCTCGATGAACGGAATGATCGGCGTGTCCGGCACCCGCAGCTCGCCCCCGCTATAACCGATCGGCTTGCCGTCGGAGGGAATGGCCTTGCCATTGTACGAGCTCTTCATGAACACGGCTCCTTGGAATAAATTCAACCGCTCTACGGTCTGTTGAAGAAATGAAGCGCGCCGCGCCGCAGTTTCTCTCTTGCAACCCTGCAAACTCGGGTGAAATGGAGAAGATATCACACTCGCGCAGCCGGAGAGTATAATCGCGTCGGATCCGCAATTCACAGAGGAGAAAATCCATGATGATGGACTGGAATCAATACCACAAAGAAGTCGGCGCCCGGATCGGCGACCTAATGAAAGTGTCGCCGGACACCGTTCGCGGCTACCAAACCCTGAGTGCCGCCAATTCCAAGACCAGCAAACTCGGGGAAAAAACGCGCCAGCTGATCTCCCTCGCCGTGGCCGTCACCACGCACTGCGATGGCTGCATCGTCGTGCATACCGATGCCGCTCTCAAGGCCGGAGCGACGAAGGAAGAGATTGCCGAAGCGCTCGGAGTCGCCGTGGCCATGAACGCGGGCGCCGCGCTTGTCTATTCTTCGCGCGTGCTCGATGCCCTGGAAGCCAAATCAGCGGCGGCCCACGCCGGCTAATTTGTGACACGCCGTGGCCAGGCTTGCTCCGGGTAAAGCTGATCTCTGATTACTCTTTTAGTCGTAATACTCCTGCCCCAGATGCGTGATGAGTTCCTCGCCCTTCATCCAGCGAAGCGTGTTTTTCAGCTTCATGGACTGGATGAAAAGGTCGTGCTCGGGATACAACCCGGGGGCGGTCATCGGCGATTTGAAGTAGAAGCTGAGCCACTCCTGAATACCCCGCATGCCTGCGCGCTGTGCCAGGTCAAGGAACAGAACGAGGTCCAGCACGATCGGTGCGGCCAGAATGGAATCGCGGCAGAGAAAATCCACTTTGATCTGCATCGGATAGCCCAGCCATCCGAAGATATCAATATTGTCCCAGCCCTCTTTATTGTCCCCGCGTGGTGGGTAGTAGTTGATGCGCACCTTGTGAAACATCTTGCCGTAAAGCTGCGGATACAATTTCGGCTGGAGGATGTACTCCAGCACGCTCAGCTTGGATTCTTCCTTGGTCTTGAACGAACCCGGATCTTCCAGCACTTCACCGTCACGATTCCCAAGAATGTTGGTGGAAAACCAGCCATCCAAACCCAGCATGCGCGCCTTGAAACCCGGCGCGAGGATGGTTTTCATCAAAGTCTGACCGGTCTTGAAATCTTTGCCGCAGATGGGCACGTTGTGATCGTGCGCCAGCGTTTGCAGCGCCGGGATATCCACGCTCAGATTCGGCGCTCCATTGGCGTAGGGGACTCCGCTGGTGATCGAAGCCCAGGCGTACAGCATCGAGGGCGCGATCGCCGGATGATTGGACTTCATGGCTTCGATAAACTTTTCCGGAGTGGAGTGCACTTCTTCCGGCTTGACGAACGATTCCGTCGAGCCGCACCAGCAGGTTACCAGGCGTGACACGCGCGAGGTCTTGCGGAAATTCGCAATGTCTTCCTTGAGCTGAAGCGCAAGCTCGTACTTGTTTTTGCCTTTCTTGATGTTGGGGCCGTCGATCATCTTCACGAAATCGTGGTCGAAGGCGGCCTTCATCGGCTTAATGGTGGAAAGGAACGGCTTCACCTTCTCCAGATCCTGCGGATTCAGAACACCTGCATTCGCGGCGGACTGATAGGCGTTGTCCTTGAAAATATCCCAGCCGCCAAACGTGAGGTCCTTCAGTTCAGCAAACGGGACGAATTTCTTGATCAACGGTGAGCGCGCATCGGTTCTCTTGCCCAGTCGGATGGTGCCCATTTGCGTGAGCGATCCCACCGGCTGTGCTTTGCCTTTGCGAACCAGCTCGACCCCCGCAATAAATGTCGTGCTTACAGCGCCCAAGCCCGGAAGCAGAACTCCCAGCTTTCCCTTGGCAGGCGCGATTTTGGAAGGCTTTTCCATGCCACTCCTTTGAATGAACGATCCAAAAAAGATCGACGAGAAAATGAATTCAGAACAAGCGCTGCCGCTGCGGAAGCGCACAACAGGCCCAAACAAACTAGTAATGATGAGGGAAGCGCGCAGGATTTGCAAATCGAGGGCGAGAGGACGCGCGTTCGCATCGCCTAGACAACACCGGGGAGACAGGCGACCGCCCCTGTAGACATTCACGACAAGGGCGCTGTAATTGAGTGTTTTCCTGGACATCCTACGGAGTTAAAGTGGGATAAATAACGCGGGGAGGTCCCCGCGAAGGAGCCTCGAATGAAGTTGACGACTCGATATGGAATCCTTGTGGTCGCCTTCGCTCTCTTTGCCATTGGCGCCTCAGTCTTCAGCTCAGGAGCGGGTGCCCAGGAAGAAGGCTGGCAAATCCTGCGCGCCGACTATGGTTTCAGGAATCAGCGCAACGATGTCAGCGATATCCTCAAGGATTTGGTAGGACGCGGCGGGATAAACGGCAGAGTCGCGGTGAACAACCAAACCATGGGTGGGGATCCCGCCCCCGGGAGAAATAAGTCGCTCCGCATCTTCGCCAGGAACAGAAGGAACGAAGAACGCGAATTCTCCTTCAACGAAGGCGGCTTCGTGGATGTGCGCATGTTTGATTCCCGTCGCGATCGCGATGACTGGGACGACCGCGGCGGAGACTACGGCGGCCGCGACCGCGACGACTGGAAGGGCGTCCGCATCATCCGCGCCTACTACGGCATCCAGGGACGCACCATCAACGTGACGGACTTGCTGCGCAGCAGGGCCCGCGCCGGAGGACTTAACTTCGTTGTGACCAACAGTGCCTTTGGCGGGGACCCGGCCGTGGGTGCGGACAAATACCTGATCGTCATTTACCGCTACCAGGGCAACGAAGTCGCCACTTTCGTGCGCGAAGGCAATACGCTGACGATTCCGTAGCAATCTGGGACGGCAACCCGTCACGAGGGAAAATATCGGCGCTTCGCCGCGCCGGAATTGCAACCTAGAACCATTCGCTGCGGTAAGCAATCCACCAGCTGGCGGCGCCGAGTGGAATCGTCGCCGCCAGCGCCCACCACAGCGGTAGCGCCAGGTCCGCGATCAGACCCAATACGCCAAAGGTGATCCAAAATACTTTTCGCTGCATGCAACTATTCTACCGCTCGGCTGTGCGCCGCGTAGCTCCAATAACGCCTGGCCGTGCGCCTTGGTGACGCCGTGCCACTCCTTGAGGAACTTGACTGTGTCTCAATAAGCGCCCCTCGTCCGCCGCAACTCGCGCACCAGGTAAGCGACGACGGCGAGATTGATCAGCAGCGCGAACCCTCTGCCCAGACTCGCGCGTTTCACCAGCTCATAGATCTCGATGGGGAGGAGCGAAGCGGTTGTGATGATGGTGAAGTATTCCGCCCAGCGTTTGCGCAGCGCCAGGCCAATTCCTTCGGTGAAAAAAATCGCAGCATACAGAAACGTTCCCGCGCTGAGCTCTTTCAACCGCCGATCATCGAGGACCGCCAGTTTCTCCAGCAGCTTGTCAATGAAATGATTGTGCGGATCGACCTGGAAGACATTGATCCAGTGCTCGACCAGGGCAGCGACGTCTTTGTGAACCAGCTTCAGTGCCCCGATGCCGATCGCGAGCAGGGCGAAGCCTTTCAAGAGCTTGAAGGCTGCGATGAGCTGTAGCCCGCGACCGCGGGATGGTTTTCCCGGCATTCTATCTTTCAGCCTGTTGAAGCTGGAGGGAAATTGTACCCTAAGCGGAAGTTGACTAAGGCCCTCCTTAGTGGCTGCCCTTCGGCGAACGCGAGTGGC
>WNFQ01007774.1_pt1 | contig 10081 bp, 9 predicted proteins | sample 5400171 | NCBI WGS metagenome assembly WNFQ01 (sample SAMN13153356, study PRJNA577476) | soil metagenome | isolation source: 20 cm soil under Madrone tree | place: USA:California | collected 2016-06-14 | reverse complement strand
ACGACAGCGCCTCCGGATCTATCTGGCGCCAGAAGATGCCTTCGAGAAATCGGCAGGCTTCCACAAGTTTGTCGACCATCTTGCGCTCGTCGGCGGTTAATTCCGTACCGCGCAGTGACATTTCGACCGATCGAAATTTCGCCAGGCGTCGCGGCAAATCGGGAGTGACCTTCAGGCTGGCAGGCTGCGACGGCTTTGCCGCGGAGCCCGTCATGACGATGGACTTGTTCTGCGAAGCCGCGAGCGTCATAAGCGCACTGAGGATGACCGGGAGCAGACAACGCTGAGGGGCCGCCATGAAGTGTCCCGATTTTAGCAGAGCGCAGAACCCTTGAATCGTACGACCTTCCCGGCGCACCGAGGACGGGAACTTCGCTATCATGAATGGGGATGGCAAGTCATTCAAATTCCAATGGTACTCAAACATTGCTCATCGATGCCGATGACACGCTTTGGGAGAACAACATTTACTTCGAGCGTGCCATTCAGCGATTCGTTTCTTTCTTGAATCATCACGAGTATTCGCCCGAGCAAGTGCGCGCGGTCCTCAATGATGTGGAACGGGAATGCATCGGGAAACACGGCTATGGACTAAACAGCTTCGCGCATGCGCTGGTGGACACCTTCGAGCGTCTTTCGGTCGAACCGATCACCCCGGAATTGCACGCCAAGATCCATAGCTTTGCGCACACGGTTGCCGACCATCCGGTGGAAATCCTGCCGGATGTGCCTGCCACATTAGAACACCTGGCTGCGCGGCACCATCTGATCCTGATGACCAAGGGAGCCATCGCCGAGCAGTCAGGAAAGATCGAGCGCTCCGGCTTGAAAGAATATTTCGCAGCAGTAGAGATCGTGGCCGAGAAGGATGTGGCCATCTATCGCTCAGTGGTCGGCAAGTATGGGCTCTCGAACGACACGACGTGGATGATCGGAAACAGCCCCAAGTCGGATATTAATCCAGCGCTCGCGGCTGGCCTCAACGCGGTATTTGTCCCCCACGGGGACACCTGGATCCTCGAGCATGACGAAATCGCGGCACCGAAACCGCCCAGTCGTCTTCTGACCGTGGAAACTTTCGCGCAGCTCCGCGAGCATTTCTAAACTCCAGAAAATCGGGCGCAAAAAGGGCCAGTGGCCAGCGCCCCGTCCCCGGCACCAAACTAACCAACAAGCCCTTCTCCTCCATGGGTTTAGCGCATGGTACTCTCATTCTGCTCTGGTTTTTCGCTGCCTCAACGCTTGGCAGTGCCGAAAAACAATTTTCGACGGTTGTTGCGCACGGTGGAAGCGCTCTCGGACCTTGGGCCCGAGCTCACGGCGGAGCGAGATTTTTCCCAGTCGGCGCAGGCGATGCTGGCTGCGCTGATGGAAGCGGCCGGAGCGCGCGAGGGCGCGCTCTTCACCTTCAGCGACAAGCCGTCGCTATTGACCTCCGCTGCGGCGCGAGGATTCACGCTGCTGCCCGAGCCCTCCATTGTGCCGCTCCTTCCCCGGCACGTTCACGCTCTAACCACCGCACGCGGGCCGGTCGTCCTGAACGAAACGACCTACGATGTGTTCTTCAGTTCGAACGGCAACGTGGCGCCCGAGTTGTTCAAGTGCATCGCGCCCCTCCACGTGGGGGGAAAGCTTGCGGGTTTGCTCGCTCTTGGGCGCCGCGAAGACGATGCCCTTTACGAGGACGAGGAACTGGATGCTCTGTCGCTTCTGACCAGCTACGTGGCACTCGCAGTGCAGAACCATAATCTGACGCAGACTCTGAGCCAACGCGTCTCTGAAAATCTTCGGCTGCTGGCTTCGCTCCACGGCTTTTACGACAACGCTTTGGAAGCCTTTGCTACCGCCATCGACGTCAAGCACGTCAACATTCACGGGCACTCATTGCGAGTAGCGCGCTATGCGGCAGCCATCGGGGAGGCGATGGGCCTCGATCCGAACGAAGTCGCGGCTCTTCGGTCGGCGGGGTACCTGCACGACATTGGCAAGGTAGCCGTCGACAAACACCTCTTTGGGAAACCCAGCGCACTTGATCCCGAAGAGTTTCGCGCGATGGCCGATCACACGGTGGTCGGTCATCAGATTGTCAGTGGAATTCAGTTTCCCTGGCCGAAGATTCCCGATGTTGTCCGCTGGCACCACGAGCGCGGCGATGGTTCCGGATATCCGGATGGTTTGCTGATGGATGAAGTTCCGCTGTCAGCGCGCGTCATCGGCCTGGCTGACACGTTCGATGCCATGACTAGCGCTCGCCCCTATCGCGAACCGCTGTCGGTGGGAGGAACTCTCAGCGAACTGGTACGGCTGGCACCTCAGAAGTACGACCCAAATGCGCTTCAGGCACTCCTGATTCAGATACGCCGCGATGCCGTGGGCAGCAATCGGGCTCCTTGGTTGGACGAGCGCATCGCCTTGAATATCGCTCCCGCCGATATCGATCAGCTTGCCGCCAGTTTGCAGCACAAGTTAACGCGGGGCCGCGTCTCCTTGATTTTGCCTCCACCTAACTAGATTTTGCCTCCATCTAACTAACTGATTATAAGATAGTTATATACGTGATGGGCCTTGCAACTTTCTTCCCCAACCGGGTTCATAATCACTAGATCTTAGCTCGCCTTCTGGGAAGGGGACCATGCCAATTCAGCGCACCCATCTGGTGCTCGCGACTGTCTTGCTGACAGTCGGATCCTTCGCTCTCTTTGTGCTGGTCGCTTCGGGGAAGAAAAGTGCTTCTACATCCGCCCAAATCGATGAGCACAAGCGCGCACTGCACGCTTTGCAACGCCTTACGTTTGGTCCGCGACCCGGAGACGTTGAGCGCGTTTCAGCCATGGGCGTGGACAAATGGATCGACCTGCAACTTCACCCCGATCGAATTGACGACAAACCGCTCGAAGCTCGTCTTGCTCCCTTTCGCACGCTTCACATGGATACGCGAGAGATCGTCGAGAACTTTCCTCCACCGCAGGTGATCAAGGCCGTGATGGACGGACGGGAATCGATGCCATCCGATCCAGTGAAACGCGCGGTGTACAAGGCACAAATCGAACGACTTGAGGAAAAGAAAGAACGCAAGCAGGACACGACCGCGACCAGTTCAGATTTGGCCGTTGCCGGCACCGATCAAATTGCGGCTGCTAACGCGCCGCCGAGTGAAACCACTCCGACAGGCAAAAGCAAGCTGACCGAAGATGAGTTGGCACAGCGGCGCGAGGACCGTTTATACGCCGATTTGAAAGCGCAGGAGCTACTCGACAAGCCTGCCGACGAACGCATGAAGGAAGTTCTCGAGATGTCGCCCGAGGAGCAGCGAGCGCTTTCGACTTCCTTCAAAGGGCAGAAGGCCGATGAATTCATGGAGGGAATGAATCCGAAACAGAAAGAAACCCTGAAGGCGTTGACGAATCCGCAGCAGGTGGTGAGCGACGAACTTATCGAGGCCAAGCTCGTGCGCGCGATCTACAGCGACCGGCAACTGGAAGACGTCATGACTGACTTCTGGCTCAACCATTTCAATGTCTTCATCGGGAAGGGAGCTGACCGTTATCTCGTCACCAGCTACGAGCGCGATGTGATTCGTCCCCGCGCGCTGGGCAAGTACGAAGACTTGCTGGTCGCTACCGAGAAGAGCCCCGCGATGTTGTTTTATCTGGATAACTGGCTGAGCGTCGGCCCGGAATCGGACATCGCACGCGGCATCCCCAAGCATTCCCAATACTATGGCCGGCGCCACCGACGCTTTCCGCCGCCCAGCGCCCGGCCGGTTAAGGGCAAAGGCAAGCGCAATGGCGGCCTTAACGAGAACTACGGCCGTGAATTGATGGAACTCCATACCTTGGGAGTGAACGGGGGCTATACCCAGACCGATGTCACGGAAGTGGCGCGCGTGTTGACAGGCTGGACCATCGATCAACCGCAGCAGGGTGGCGGCTTTAAGTTTGAAGATCGTATGCACGAGCCGGGCGCCAAGATCGTGCTCGGGCACAAGATCAAGCAGCACGGCGAGAAGGAAGGCATGGAAGTGTTGCGCATTCTGGCGCGCCAGCCTTCCACCGCTCATTTCGTGTGCGCCAAGCTGGCGATGCGATTCGTCTCGGACGACCCACCACCCGCGTTGGTTGACCGTATGGCGGAAACCTTCCGGAAGAAAAACGGCGAGATTCGCGAAGTATTGCAGACCATGTTCGGCTCACCTGAGTTCTGGAGTGAGGATACCTATCGCGCCAAGGTCAAGACACCGCTGGAGTTTGTAGTCTCTGCCGTGCGCGCAACGGGCGCGGATGTAACCGATGCACTGCCTCTCGCGCGCCCGTTGAACACGATTGGAATGCCGCTTTACGGTATGCAGCCGCCCACCGGCTACTCAATGAAATCGGCTGCATGGGTAAATTCGTCAGCGCTCCTGGGCCGGATGAATTTCTCGATCGCGCTGATGTCAGGAAAGATCAAGGGTGTCAAAGTCGATTCGGAGCGGCTGTTGAGCAATTCTCCCGATTCGGGGCGTTCGCTGGCCATGCTGGAAAGTTCCCTGCTGGCCGGAGACGTATCCCAGCAGACGCACGATGCGATCAAGAAGCAACTGGAAAACCAGCAGCCATCGCCACGCAAAGCCGACAAGCCAACATCGGCTTCGAACGTGAGTACGATTACGGGACTGCTTCTGGGTTCGCCGGAGTTTCAGAGAAGGTAGGAAGTCAGTCGTCAGTCGTCAGTCGTCAGTCGGCGGGCACCAGTCGTCAGGCTTGGCTTGTGGAGAGGCGAGCATCGCCAACGACAAATGACAACTGAGAACCGAGAACTGAAAACTGAGAACTGTTTTTGAGAACTGGAGTGGTCATGTCCATCACCCGACGCGTGTTTCTCCGTAACGGCGCACTGGCGGTCGTTGGCACCGCTGCGATCCCAAGTTTCCTGACTCGGGCTGCATACAGTGCCGTCGAACCCAGCGGCAAGGCGAAGCGCCTGGTCGTGATCTTCCAGCGGGGCGCAGCGGACGGATTGAATGTCGTCGTACCGCATGGCGAGCGGGCGTATTACGCGATGCGCCCCAGCATCAATATTCCGCAGAACCAGGTAATGGACCTTGACGGCTTCTTCGGACTGCACCCGGCCATGTCGTCGTTCCTGCCGTTGTGGAACCAGCATCACCTCGCCATCGTGCACGCTGTGGGTTCCCCCGACCCAACGCGCTCGCATTTCGACGCGCAAGACTTCATGGAGTCGGGTACGCCCGGCCTGAAGGCCACCACCGATGGCTGGCTCAACCGCACGCTGCATTCACTGCCGGAGTCCGCCGACAAGTCTGCCTTTCGCGCCATCGCGCTTGGCCCGACCCTGCCACGCATTCTAACGGGCGCCCAGCCCGCGGTCGCTGTGAACAACATTAACGATTTCGGCGTGGGCGGTCGGAACCCGCGTGCTACGCCGATTGCGAATACGTTCGAAACCATGTACGACCAATCCGTCGATTCGGTCCTGCATGGCGCCGGGCGCGAGACCTTCGACGCCGTAAAGATGATGAAATCCGCCGATCCTGCAAAATACACGCCGGCTCCCGGCGCAGACTATCCGCGTGGCCGTTTCGGCGACAGCCTCCGGCAACTGGCCCAACTCATTAAGGCGAACCTGGGCGTGCAGGTGGCGTTCGCCGATATTGGGGGCTGGGACCATCACGTCAATGAAGGCAGCACACAGGGACAGATCGCGAACGTCCTGCGCGAGTTTTCGCGATCGTTGTCGGCACTGTGGATCGACTTGGGAGACCTGGCAGACGACACCGTGATGGTCACCATGTCGGAGTTCGGCCGCACCGTGCGCGAAAATGGGAATCGCGGCACTGACCACGGCCATGCCAACGTAATGTTTGTGATGGGTGGCCCCGTGAAGGGCGGCCGAGTCTACGGGCAGTGGCCCGGCCTGGACCAGTCTCAGTTGTATGAAGGCCGCGACCTCGCAGTAACCACGGATTTCCGCCGCGTGCTGGCCGAAGCCGTGTCCCGACATCTGGGCAACGACAGGCTGGAGCAGGTATTCCCCGGCTTCGAGAATCCGGCGGGAAAGTTCCTGAAATACCTGGGATAGAGTTGCGCGGGGTCGCAAGACTCGTGCCGAGCTCTCCCACCAACTGCTTACATCTCGATCAATACATCCTCGTTTTCGATCTTCAGCGGATACACGGCCACTTTCGCCGCGGGATTATGAGCAGCCTGCCCGGTCTGCGGATCCCAGACCCAACCATGCCACGGGCAAACGACCTTCCCTTTCTCGATAACGCCCTGCCCAAGAGGCCCGCCCCGGTGCAGGCAGACGTTGTCCATCGCCGTGATCGTTCCGTTCACGTTGGCGACGCAGATCATCTTGTCCCCACAGGGGAACTCTTTGGCTTGGTTGGTTGGAGGGAGTTCGGCTTGGGTCGTGAGCTTGGTAAACATGACAATTAGCAGTGGGTACTTGGCATTTGGCCAATGATGGATCGGTGCAGAATGCCAACGCTCAGCGGTCAGTGCTTTCGGCTAAATGCAAAATGCTAAGTGCCAACTGCTATTTCGGCTGCAGCGTCTGCGCGATCATGACCTGCTTTTTGAAGTTCTCGACCATGTTCTCATCCAGCCGCACCTCTGTCGGCTTCTTGGCGAGGGTCATGGTGTCGATCTTGTCCTGCAGCTTGAGGAGCGCGTAGAAGAGATTTTCCGGACGCGGCGGGCATCCGATCACATACACATCGACCGGCACAATCTTGTCGACGCCCTGCAGCACAGCGTAGGTGTTGAAGGGTCCACCCACCGACGAACAGGCACCCATCGAGATCACCCACTTCGGCTCAGGCATCTGGTCATAAATTCGCTTTACCACGGGAGCCATCTTCAGGGTCACCGTGCCGGAAACGATCATCAGATCGGCCTGGCGTGGACTGGGACGAAACACTTCCGATCCGAAGCGCGCGATGTCGAAGCGCGCCGTCGATGATGCGATCATCTCAATAGCACAACAGGCTAGGCCGAACGTCATGGGCCAGACCGCAGATTTCCGTGCCCAGTTGAAGACGTAGTCCACCGTGGTAATCAGGAAGTTCTTTTCAAACTTGTTCTGTAACCAGCTCATGCGTCCTCGCGTGTACAGGAAAGACTGCTGCAATGCGCACGCTAAACAGGCGCTATGCAACCTCGTTCAGTCTAGGGCGCGTCCGAACCGGGTGTCAATCAGTCTGCGGGAAATGCCGTTGCTTCGGTTCATTGGGAGCACCTGTGAATTGTCTGATTTCAGCCTAGCCGTTCGGGTGATGCGACCATGTCCGCATGACGTCATTCTAGAACTGCACCCGGCGGCCTGACTCGCCGGTGCGATGGGAGAAGAAAAATGTCGTCCTCTGTACTGGAAACATTATCAAACGAATTCGCGGCGGCGGCGGAGGCGGTCGGCGGCTCGGTGGTCGCCATCTACGGCCGACGCTGGATGCCCTCCAGCGGCATCCAATGGCGCAAGGGAGTCATCGTGACCGCAAACCACACCATTCGCCGTCAAGAGGACATTACCGTCTCTGCCGCTGGCGGCCAATCGAGCAAAGCAACGCTGGCGGGCCGCGACCCGAGCACCGATCTGGCCATTCTGAAGGTAGGGGAAGACACCGTATTGCCCGTTCCACAAGTGGCCGAGGAGGTGAAGTTGGGACATTTCGTGTTGGCTCTGGGGCGTTCTCGAGGCGCTAATCTGGTGGCCAGCGCGGGGGTCATCGGCGGGCTGAGCGGGGAGTGGCAGCCGCAACCAACACATCCGCCTCGACCTCGAACTCTATCCGGGATTCTCCGGCGGTCCATTGGTCAACGCGCAAGGCAAGGTGGTCGGCATCAACACGAGAGGCCTGGCGCGTGGACGAGGCGTCACGATTCCCATCGCCACCGTAAATCGAGTTGTGGACGAGCTGCTTAAAACCGGGCACATCGCACAGCCGTATCTCGGCCTCGCGATGCAGCCGGTAGCCGTTCCTCAATCATTGCGCGCGAAAGTCTCATCCGCAACGAACAGCGCGTTGTTGGTGGTTCACGTCGAGACTTCGAGTCCGGCAGAAAAGTCCGGAATCCAGCTCGGCGACCTGGTGGTCGAATTTCAGGGTAAACCGGTCGAAGATACCGTAGACCTCCAAGACCTGCTGTCGTCTGCAAAGGTGACCGACACCGTCGGCGTGACCTTGCTGCGCGGAGGGGCACCCCTTACGCTCTCAGTGAAGTTGGAAGATCGGCCTACAAGGTAAAACGCAGATGACGAACGAGCACGGGCCTGGTGGCGGGATCCGCGTAGCCGTGGCCGCCACCTCTGCCGTTCGCCGCGGGCGACTGGAAGGAATGGTTCGCGCGGATTCATCACTCCAACTCTCCGGATCCGCGTCCGGCTTGCTTGGACTAACTGCCCGGGTGCGGGATCTTCAGCCCGACGTAGTCGTGGTTGACCTTTCTCATGCAGATCCTCAATTCCCGTCGGCTGTCGCGTCTTTGGAAGCGGGAAGTACGGTCGTAGCACTGATTGACGAACCCAACGCTGCTTGGGTTTCTCGCGCCTTGCGGTCAGGGGTACGCGCGATTCTTCCGCGAGACTCCGCAGCCTCCGAGGTTCGCACAGCAATCCACGCAGCCCACGACGGCCTTGTGTTACTCGACCCTCAGGTGGCGCGAGAGCTGGGAAGAGTGCCCCGTCCCGACAACGATGAATCAGCGATCGACACCGTGGAGGAACTGACTCCCCGAGAGGTTGAGGTTTTGCGCCTGTTGGCGGACGGCCTTGGGAACAAAGAAGTCGCTTTGCACCTTGGTATTTCAGAGCATACGGTGAAGTTCCACATCAGCTCGATCCTGGCCAAACTGGGGGCCGGGAGCCGTACGGAAGCCGTCACACTCGGCATCCGGAGGGGCCTGATCCTGCTTTAGCGAGGCCGATTCCGGTCTCACCAAATGCAGGGTGTTTCGTCTAACCCTCCATCCAAGGAGGGCTTATGATGCAGCTTCGCCGCCGCGCTACCTGGTCTGGTGTCATTCTTGGCAGCCTTTCGGCCGTACTGGTGCTGGCCTTGCAGGCGCACGCCTCCGACTGGGAAGGGTCCGTAACCGAGGAATTTCACAAGACCTATGCCCTGTCCGCGAACGGCCGGGTCGAACTCGAAAACATCAACGGACCGGTTCACATCTCGGCTTGGGATCGTAACGAAGTCAAAGTGGACGCCATTAAGCGCGCGTGGGACAAGGATCGTCTGGAGGAAGCGAAGATCGAAGTTGACTCGCGCCCAGATTCCTTGTCGATCCGCACCGAATATCCGGGCCACGATCACACGTTCTGGAACGATCACCGCCACGACCAGCCGGCTAGCGTGGAGTACACGTTGACGGTTCCCCGCAACGTTCGCCTCGACGAAATCAAACTGGTGAACGGCAATCTGGACGTGGAAGGCGTGAACGGCGAGGTCCGAGTTTCCTGCGTAAACGGGCGGCTGACTGCCCGCCAGCTCGGTGGACGGGCCGAGCTCTCGACTGTGAATGGCAAGTTGGAAGCGAACGTGGACCGGCTGGAGTCCCCGCTTGAGGTCTCGTCGGTGAACGCCAGCGTGCTGCTGACTCTCCCTTCGGACACGAAAGCAGATGTGGAAGCGAGCACCGTTTCGGGATCGATTTCGAATGACTTCGGTATCCCGGTCTCGCATCACCACTGGGTGGGTCATGACTTGCGCGGAGAGTTGGGAGGAGGTGGCCCGCACGTGCGGGTCAGCAACGTCAACGGCAGGATCGAGATTCGCCACGCGAACGACAATCGCCCACTGAGCCCGGCGAAAAACCTGAATCATGACCGGGACGACAAGGACGATGACGACGACAGAATCTAAGACAGTCAAAAAAACCACACTAAAGACCCGGCTGGCCGCGTCTTTTCTTGTTCCTGGTTTCTTTTAGTAAACCGTGTATCCCGGCGCGGGCGTGCGGAAGTCCGGCTTCGACGCCATCAAGAGCAATGCACCCGCCTGCTTCGAGGCCTTTAAATCATCTAAGCTGCGAAAAGACTTCGTTACGTAGTCATCCGGGGTCGGCGTGTCGTCGGGAAT
>WNFQ01006085.1_pt1 | contig 10082 bp, 9 predicted proteins | sample 5400171 | NCBI WGS metagenome assembly WNFQ01 (sample SAMN13153356, study PRJNA577476) | soil metagenome | isolation source: 20 cm soil under Madrone tree | place: USA:California | collected 2016-06-14 | reverse complement strand
TGCCTTCGGATTTTGCGTTCTCCGAGTTCAAAGGCCTCGGGAGCGGCCCCGGCCAGGCCGTCGCGCTGCCCATCCAGTTGTCCGGAGGGAGCCTGCCTCCCGGCGGCATCCAGAGTGTCAACAACCTGTTCATCGGCCCTGCCGGTTTCGCCTTCGCCGTGAGCAAGGAATACGTGTTGTCGGTGTTCCAGCCCACGATCGATAATCTCCTTAAGTTCACGCAGGACTTCACCCTTTCGATAAATGTAGTATTCGGTACGCTCCATCCCCGCTATCACTTTTCGGTCACCAGCGTCGAGCTTCGATTCAATGAGGGATCGATCGACTTCACCATCAAGGGCAAAGCTACGACCCCTTCCTGGTACGCACCCAACTACAACAACATCGTCGGCACCCAGCGGGTCACTTTGGTCATGTTTCTCGACACCCTATTCATCCCGGCCCCGGATGACGAACTGACCATTTCGGGATTGCCGGACGCCGCGCTTAACTCGGTGAAAATCGCGGTCATTGCCGCGCGCAACCAGACGCTTCCGCCGGCACAGGATGCGCTCAACCAGCAGCTGCGCAACGCGAAGACGCGGCTCAATGGCTCCCTGAGCTCCTTCGATCCTTCCGCCTCGGCAAACTTCAGAGCCGGAACCTCCGAAGACCCGGGAGCCAGCGCCTCGGGAGCGATCGCCATCACGCCGGACGGCGTCATCGTTCGCGGGGATATCGGCGGTGCTGCACGGGATCGGCGGCATGCGCCTGTCGTGAGCATCGCGGAAACGGACCAGGGGCATTCGTTCACCGCCCTGGAAAGCTGGATACCAGGCGGCGGCATTAGCCGATTGACCTGGTCGTGGGTCGAGTTCTCCGGCCCCACAATCTTTTCGGGCGTCCTGAAATCCGTCACGGATGAGCATCGCTTCATTCTTCCCAAGCCTGGCGGCATTACGCAGCTGAGCAGCATCTGCCTGCGCATCGAGGGCTTCCAGACAATGGCGGATGGACACGTCCTGAGCCCCGTAGGCGGGGGGACGACGTGCCAGGTCCCCGACTTCGGCGGGGTCTTGGAAGCGCCGTCGTGGTGGGAACCCGTCACTGTGCCCATTTGGCAGCCGGACTCAACGCCGGGCGACGCGTTGAAAGACGTCGTCGCCGGCCATATCACCGTCCAGGCCGATACCCCCCAGAAAGACGGCGTCACACACAATTCCCTGGTGCATTTTGCCGATTGGCGGGTGGACAAACCCCTGGCCGCGCTGGGCCAGGCCTTGGCGCAGACGCGGCGCAAGGGCTTTTCGCTCGTGGTAATTGACCGCGGACCACGAAGGCGGTTGGACGCGGACCTTTGCCGTCTCGAAGACCCCCTCGACCTACCTCATCAACGCGAAGCGTGAGTTTGTCTGGAAATACGAGGGGGCCGTAGACCCGAAGGTGCTGGCGGCCGCTCTGGATGAGCACCTCGTGCCGGCCCCCGCGCCGCGGTCCCGCCCGCTGCGCCTGGCAGTCGCGCCCGGCGATCGCGCCCCGGATGTTTCTTTCACAGATGATCGTGGCCAAAGCTTTGCAATCCACCGGCTTCGCGGGCGGGAAGTCCTGTTGAACTTCTGGCAATCCTGGTCGGAGCCCTGCATCAAGGAGCTTCTCCGCCTCCGGCAGCTGCAGAAAGGTGCCGGCGCGCGCGCTCCGTTCATCGTGGCATTCCATGGCAGCAAAGACGGTAAAATCCTCGAGGAGATCCGTAAGCAGCACGGGCTGACCTTTTCGCTGCCGCAGGATACCGACCAGCGCATCGCACGCATGTATGGCGTGAAATGCTGGCCGACAACGATCTCTATCAACGCGGACGGACTTGTTAGTCATGTCCAGTTTGGCGTCGCGCACGAGCACAGGGCTGAAGCATCCGATACGTAGTGAAAATGACGGCGTTAGCGGCCGGGTTGCTCATCGTCCCGCTGGTCGATCAGGGTCTTAAGGCAATTCTGCGCCGCACGTTGGGACTCCGATCGTTTTCACTGGGCTGGTTCGGAAGCCTGCGGGTGAAGGAAGCGCAAATCTGGTGGGTGCGTCTCGGACGCAATTCAAATATGGCGATGATTTGGTTGTTATGGCTCTTTGCCGCAGGCGCAGTGGCGACTCTGACCGTTCTTTGCCCATCGTGCGGCTGGTTCGCGGGTCTGCTTATGGGCGGCTCCATAAGTCACGGGTTGGAAAGTTCCATCCGAGGCTGCGTCAGCGATTACGTGTGCCTGCGATTCTGGCCCGCGTTCGATCTCGCTGACATGGCCATCACCGTCGGTTTCATCGGGACCGCGCTGGGAGTGTTGATTACGATCAGGGACGCATTTCCATGAGTTCGTACCATAGCAGGTCTGACCTTCCTCCCAGCTTCCCGCGTTACTTCAAAATCTGCGGGCACTGGATCAACTCCTATAAAGTCTTTCTTTGCGTTGGGATTTACCTGGGGACTTTAATGAGCGCAGCCGTGGCCGAACGTTCCGGCATTCCACCTCTTCGCATGGGTGCGGCATGTCTGGCTTGTGCCATCGTTGGTCTAGTCGGCGCGAGGATTTACCACCTGCTCGTATTCGCGCCGGATTATCTAAGAAAGCGGTCTATAACTGCCCTATGGGATTCGAGCCGGGGTGGATGGAGCGTGTTCGGCGCTTTGGTGACAATCGTCCCGTTTTCATTCGCCGTAGCATCGGTGCTTCAGATCTCGCTTGCTGTGTTCTGGGATCACATGAGCGCTGGCATTCTCATGGGTGGTTTCTGGGTGCGGCTGGGCTGCGTCTTTAATGGCTGCTGCGCGGGCCGGCAAACCAGCGGATGGTTTGGCGTCCGCCTGCACGACACGCGAAGCATCGGCAAACGGCGGATTCCCGTTCAGCTTATGGAAATGGCGTGGTGGCTCCTTGGCTGGGCTTGGTTTATCTGGCTGTGGCCGCGGTCCCTCGCGCCGGGGAGCTATGCGATTGGAGTTCTTGGCTGGTACGGATTAGGACGCTTTTGGCTCGAACCACTGCGCGAGATGCCTGACTTGGTGCTTGGACGGGTGCGCATCAACCAAGTGGTCGCTGGCGCGTTGGCGATTGCGGGTGCGAGCGCTCTTATTCTCCGAAGCTTGGCGAACTGAAACGCCTGCTGTGCGTTACACGCTTAACACCAGGTTTGCGGCTGAACCTGCTAGCACGTGCTTCGGATAGTGCGTGCTGCGCTTGGGACGCTCATCCATCCGATTGGCGGCTTCATCAAGGGAAGGGGGGCCGGAGCTTACTATTGACACTGCGGCAACCTTTGGGGTGATGAATGCGGCTGTGCCGAGGCCGCTGCGCATTCAATATGCTGGAGTGGTTATCATTTGATGAGCCGAGGCGACCGGCGCGAAGCGATTTTCTACGGCGATGCAGATCGGGTAGAGTTTCTAAGAACCCTGGGCCAAGCTTGTCTCAAGATCGGATGGCAGGTACGCACCGTATCACGCGCACCGATCACAAGGACTCTCGCGCTAGGATCGTAGCTGCCGCCCGTGTCCGAGTAGTTGTAACAACAGTTAGCTTTGTCCAACTGGCGGCTAACTTCCTCACATGGTAATGATCTGGCCCGTGGCGAAGTTGTAAAAATACCTTGGATTGGTCGTGTAGTGGCCCGCATTGTTGGGATCGGGATAGTAGTAGAGCACTGTGTTCAGGCTAAAGTCGTAGAGATACGGGAAAGGAAAGCTTGGACTAGTGTAAAAGAAATGGGTGGACGCAAAGTCGTAGAAGAAGATGCCGTGGTTGGCGTCATTGGCATCGAACCAATACTCGAAGCCCATGTCGAAGTGGTAGATGAAGCGCTGGTTAGTCAAGTAGCTGTAGTAGCCAAAGGGCGTGCCGTTGGGGAACTGAAGATAATAAACGCCGTTCTGGAGCGCGATCTCACCGGTGAAAAATGGCGGATGGGTCGCCGTAGGTGTTGGTATTACAGCAATAGCTGCTCGCAAATCAGGTCGCGGACCGATATGTTCTGCGGTATTCCCTTGCTGAGGGCTCCCGGTCTGTACAAGGATCTGTCTTATCTGGGCGGGGTTGAGTGGCACTCCAAAACGGTTCAGCGCTATGCCTTGCAGATTGATAGCCGCTCCTGCCACAATCGGTCCAGCACCAGACGTGCCGCCAAACTCTCTCGTGTACCAAAAATTGCGGTTAGCCTGGTCATCCGGATTTTTGTAAAGATCACCAATGCCTGTAGTCACGATAGCCTCTCCCCAACCTTGTACATCGAGGCGGTTACCATAGCAGGAATACGATAAGCGCTGGCGATCACGACTGCCAGGTGCCCCTCCTGCACCAACGAAGATCGCTCCGGAATCGCGGAAGGTTCGATCAAACAAGCGGTGGCAGGCAGCTTGGTCCAGGTTCACACCCCCGTTACCGGCTGTTTCCACTACCGTAATACGATTCGCCACCGCGGTTCGAATCGCATCGAAGACCGGAGAAATGGCTTCGAGGGGCCCACATCCGACCTGATCCCTTCCACATTCACCTCCACATACAGGAGTTTGGTTCTCGATGAGGATTACATCTCCGGCCGACCCGTTTGCTGCGGCGAGAATAATTGCATTGGCTGGGTTATACCCGAGCCTCATGGTTAGAGTAGGGGCTAAGCCCACGCCGGCCCCCCACGAGATGCCGCTAACACCTTTAGCATCGTTGTCTGCTATCACTTCGCCAAGAACAGCTGTACCATGATCATCATGAAAAGTATCAGGGGCTGAATCTCCCGGATTCAGCAGCAAAGGGACTCCATTAGCTTTGCTTAGATCTTCGTGCGTTTGGTTCCAAGTGTTATATTCAACGTCATATAATTTGATACGATTGCCGTTGCCTCCGGGAATCGTCGCTGAAAAAATCGCATCGATGCCGTCGGGAGCCGGACCGAGATAACCTTGAAGCGGTGTGAAGTCGGGTGTAGTACGAGTAGTCGCTGGCGGCGGCGCTGCTAAAGGAGCCGGTTCGGCGGTTTCTACACTATCCAGCGTCCTGAGATTCTCAATAAAGGTACCGGCATCAGCGCCAGGGTTCAAAGTGATCTGAAACCACAAATTCAAGTTTGGCAGAGGGTTTCTCGAGACTTGCTCTCCCATAGCCCTTAGCCGATCGATCTCCTGCTCGGACAAAGTAAAAAGCCGCGTGATGCGTCCTACTGAGTTCAAGAGATCTGGAGGCAGCGGCCTCGAAGGCGGATGCACGTCAGTACCTTCTTTAAACTTAACCTGTATAGTCTCTGACGAAAATCCCGGTGGAATTGGCGCAGAGGCTGTAGTAGAAGAAAACAAAGCGACGACGCCAAGCGTTGCGAGGGCATTTTTCCAACCGTAAAGGGATTTTGCTATTATTTTCATGGGTTTTTCCATTGGTTTTTGCGATTGATTGTTCTTTGCGAATGAACCCTTCGCAGTTTTTCCCGGGCGGGAAGAATATCAGGCGTGAGTGAAACTTCTGGCAAACTTGGCGCCAGACCGAGGATGATCTCCCGGCATGAAGAAGTCAATGAATTTCCCAGTACTGTTGTCGGCACAGTAGCTTTACTGATTATTCAGAACGTTTCGTGGCGCGGCTTTGTTCACTTCAAGCTCGGCGCTCAGCTTCTGTAGGCCAGCAGTAAGCGTTTCAATTTGCTTCTGCATCTGCTCCACTTTGCGGTGTTCTTTCAGAAACTCGTTGAGCAACATCGCGTTCACGGCGTCGTATCGCACGCTGTATGGTTTCCCTTCCTTATCGGGCAGCACCAGCGCTGGATTCACCTTTGCGACCTCCTCGGCTACAAGGCCAAACTGAGCGGTGCCCTGAGGGTCAATGTCTTTCGTGTAATGGAAGCTCACGGGTTTCAGCGCGAGAATAGCGTCGCTCCTCTGATCCATCGGCTTTATGTCTTCCTTGAACCGTGCCGAGGATGTCAAAATACCTAGTTGATTGTTGATGTCGACAACGACTGGGTTGCCCATGGCCATTGATTGTCTAAGGCCGGCGATGAAGGTTTTTGTTTGACCCTCACCTATGCGGATGGTGTTTGAGTCGCCGCTAGCACCGTGATTGCCAATATAAATATTTTGACTTCCCGTTCTGCCGACCCTGCTGCCAGCCTCATAGCCCAATGCAATGTTGTCACTGCCGCTTCTGTTGTCGAAGAGCGCCTCCTCACCGACTGCCGTGTTTCGGTAGCCGGTCATGTTGAACCAGAGCGAACGGGCGCCAACGGCGGTGTTCTGAGAGCCAACTGTGTTCTCTCTTAGTGCAAGAGCACCGGTTGCGGTGTTGTCTTCGCCAGTTGTGTTGCTAAAGAGCGCACTGTAACCGATGGCCGTAGTGTCTGTTACCCCAGCACGGGCGCTGAAGAGGGCGTTTTCCCCTTCTGCGGTGTTGGCGCCGTTATAACCGCCATCAGGGGGCGGATTGACTGCCCGGAGTGCAGGCGTCAGCGCAAGGAAAGCGAACACTATCAGCGCGAACGCGAGATGGATAATATTCGTTACTGTTTTCATGTGTTCTTCTTTGGTTGTATGAACGAGCCTTTTGTTCACGGACCAACCCTGCGGGAAGAGGGTCAGGTGGAGCTCTTGGGGAGACGCCTAACAGACTTAGCGCGGCCCGATGCTGCCGCTCGGGCTGGTACGTTGTCAATACAAATTTTGCACTCCTGGAGGTTTCACAGCGACGACTTTATGGCTCTTTTGCTGTGAAAAGCTGCCTCAGGAAACCAGCGATCGCGATAATCGCAATCGCGACGAAGCCGATGAGCGTCGGGAGGCAGGTCAAAGCGGCAACTCTGACCCCTACTCTCTACTCTCTCCGGAAGGGGTCACATTCGGGATCGATCTGTTGGGCCAGACCTGCCGACGCACCGGGTGGGAGATTCACGCCTATTGTCTGATGGATAATTATTTTCATTTGCTTGTGGAGATGCCGCGCAGCAACCTGAGCGTGGGCATGCAATGGTTGCTGGGCTCCTACACCCAGCGATTCAATCGCTGAAACGCAAAGCAAGTTGCAAAATCTCGGAGAACAATGATCAGTTGAATACACATATGAAAAGGGAAAGAAAAATCAGGGGTTACATCATTCGCAGCGCCGCGGTTGCTGTTGTTTTTTCGTGCGCCATTGTGGGTTTTACCTCGGCGTTTAGTCTGCCCGGGAGATGGTTAGGTCTGCCGTCGCGATCGGGCATGCCCATCAGGCCGGCGGGCCTGGCGACGCAAACCAAAACGCTTACTTTTGCCGATCGCGTGGCGTACCAACGCGTGATTGAAGAAGTTTACTGGCGACACCGGATGTGGCCCAAAGAAAACGCTGGCCCGAAGCCTTCGCTGGATAAGGTCCTGTCGCATGCGCAGATCGAAAAGAAGGTGGAAGATTATCTGCGCAACTCACAGGTGCTTGCGGATTACTGGCAACAGCCGATTACGCCTGAGCAGCTTCAGGCTGAGATGGAGCGCATGGCGAAGCATACGAAGCAGCCCGAAGTGCTGCGCGAACTCTTTGCAGCGCTGGGTAACGATCCGCTCGTCATTGCGGAGTGTTTCGCCAGGCCAATCTTGTCTGAGCGTTTGGTGACAAGCTTGTATGCCTACGACCAAAGATCTCACGGCGAATTGCAACGACGCGCGGAGGCCGAGCTGGCGGCGCATCGCAGCGTGAGCCAAATGAAACAAACCAGCGGCACCGAAGCCACTGCTGAGCTGAACAGCCGCGACTGGGACGAAAACGTGCAAAAACTGGCAGCGATATTTGGTGACGGTAATGCTGCAGCGGCAGAGCCCGCCCTGAGGGATAGCCGAACGGGCGTGTCGCCTGCCATGCCGAAGCTTGGCGAAGGCAGGTCGCCTGGGCAGCACGAGAAGCTAGGGGCGATTGACCTCAATCGCCTGGGCGGTTCGGGTGAACCGTCCCTACCTCAGAAAGGCGCGCCGATAACACAGATCAAAACCGGAGTATTGAGTTCCTTACAGGAGGATGAGGGGCATTACTACGCTACAGCAGTTATAAGCAAAGCTAAGGATCGCTTAAGACTGGCTACGATTGCGTGGATGGAAGGACCCTTCGGTTCGTGGCGCGCCGAAGTGGAAACGCACATGCCGCGGACCATGGCGGCGGCGATTAGTGCTAAATACACACTCCCCACCATAGGAGGTCCATCGGTCGATTGCACCGATAGCTGGATAGCGACCAGCACCATCAACGCACCTCAAGGCCGATTTGGCCACGCGGCAGTCTGGACCGGCAGCGAAATGATTGTCTGGGGCGGATATGACGGCACGTATTTGAACACGGGCGCGAGATACAATCCTAGCACGGATAGTTGGACAGCCACTAGCGCCGCCAACGCGCCTACTGCCCGAGCTGTTCGGACAGCGGTCTGGACTGGCAGCGAAATGATCGTCTGGGGCGGATTTGACGGCAGCGCCTGGTTGAACACCGGCGGGAGATACAATCCCGGCACGGACAGTTGGACAGCTACGAGCACTACCAACGCGCCGACTGGTCGAACCACTCACACGGCAGTGTGGACCGGCAATGAAATGATTGTCTGGGGCGGAAGTCCTGATGGCACGAACGTTCTGAACACCGGCGGGAGATACAATCCCAGCACGAATAGTTGGACAACCAGCACCACCACTAACGCGCCCGCTGCACGAGCCTATCACACCGCAGTGTGGACCGGCAGCGAAATGATCGTCTGGGGTGGGTATGATGGCACCAACGTTTTGAACACGGGCGCGAGATACAATCCCAGCACGAATAGTTGGACAACCAGCACCACCGCTAACGCGCCCGCTGCACGAGCAATTCACACGGGAGTGTGGACCGGCAATGAAATGATCGTCTGGGGCGGAAGTCCTGATGGCACGAACGTTCTGAACACCGGCGGGAGATACAATCCCAGCATCGATAGCTGGACAGCTACTAGCATTCCCGCACTCACTGGCCGAGAAGCGCACACGGCGGTGTGGAGCGGGAGCGAAATGATTGTGTGGGGTGGAGCGAACAACTTCACCATTTATAACACTGGCGGGAGATACAGCCCGAGCACGGACAGTTGGACAGTCACTAGCGTCACCAATGCGCCCGACGCCCGAGGCTTTCACACTGCAGTGTGGACTGGGAATGAAATGATCGTCTGGGGCGGAGAGAGCGGCACCGACTATTTCAACACCGGCGGGAGATACTGCGGTTCCATACATCCCGCCTTCTTTTCGGGCGAGGTTTCGCTAGGCAACGGCGTGTATTATCTTCAGTTCCCCAACGGCACGCCTTTTGGCTACTACGCCTACCTCACTGACCAGAATTTCATCTACCACTTCGACATGGGCTTCGAATATCTCTTCGACGCCAATGACGCCAACCACGGCATCTTCTTCTACGATTTTATGTCCAACCATTTCTTTTACACTAGCCCGAGCTTTCCTTTTCCGTATCTCTACGACTTTAGCCTGAATTCAGTGCTCTATTACTATCCCGATCCCAACAATCCAGGGCACTACACGACCAATCCAAGGTATTTCTACAACTTCGCCACGGGTCAGATCATTACCATGTGAGGTTGCGAACTGGTCGTCGGCCCGGCCAGACCGCAAACTGTGGTTGATGGCTCCTGAATGTAGCCATGTGGATGATCTGGGAGATGGGAAACAAATCGCTGCGAGAGATCGGCGAACTTTTCGGCGGATTGGACTATGCCGCAGTAGCGCAACGGATTCGTCGAACCCGATCCAGTCACGATTCGATTCCTGCCAGAAAGTTGAAAGCCGCAATGTTAAATGTTTAGGGCGTGTTGCCCAAATCGGAAGTTTGAAAAGAAAATAGTGCAAAAGGTTGCGATGGTCTGTTAAAGGAGTGTTCCCATCATGATGGGACAACACAAGAGCGAGCCGCAGCTCTTTAATTACGCGGTGAACTTGGAGAAGCGGGTGCGTGCCGCTCATCCGCTGCGCAGAGTCAAAGCGACGATCGATTTTGGTTTTGTGCGCGAGGAAGTGGCGCACTGCTACGGGAAGAACGGGAACGAGTCGGTCGCGCCCGAGGTGATCTTGAAGATGATGTTCTTGCTCTTCT
>WNFQ01004548.1_pt1 | contig 10082 bp, 9 predicted proteins | sample 5400171 | NCBI WGS metagenome assembly WNFQ01 (sample SAMN13153356, study PRJNA577476) | soil metagenome | isolation source: 20 cm soil under Madrone tree | place: USA:California | collected 2016-06-14 | reverse complement strand
CCGACTACAACGCCGCACCGAAAATCGTCTTTCCGAGCGTACTCGGCGCCCACTCTTGGCCACCGATGTCATACAACCCTCAGACGGGATTCGTGTATATCCCGTCGCTTGAGACGGGAGCCATTCTCGCAGATGTCACCAAGAACCCCGGATCGCGCATTCACTGGCTTGATCAGCAACTGGGAGTCACAGAGATCGTACCTGACAAGACCCTCTCCTACGACTACTGGGAATCATTGGTCGGCAAATTGCCTCACTTCGAGGCGCCAGCCTCCAAGCGATCGCTCCTACGCGGGCTCTTAAGAGCCTGGAACCCGTTGACACGTCGAGTAGTGTGGGAGCAGCAGACCTCCGAGGACTACGCTGTGCTTGACGGTGGCACCATGACAACGGCCGGCGGACTGGTCCTGGCCGGTCGAGAAGACGGTGCCATGGTGGCATACGATGCGCAAACAGGATCGATCCTGAAGACCATTCAGACAGGGAGCGCGATCATGGCCGCTCCGATGACTTTCGAGGTGGGTGGGAAGCAGTATGTCTCCGTACTCTGTGGCCACGGCGGAATGTTCCTGAACTTCCTCGGCACAGCGGCCTTGGATTACATCAATGAAGATAGGATCCTGACTTTTGCGATCGACGGCGCGCCCGAAACGCCGACCCCACCTCGTAGGACACCCCCAGCTTTTCGAGTCGAGCCCCCATTGGCCCGTAATGGATCTCCGGAACTCGTGCAGGCGGGGCGAACCCTATTTATCACACATTGTGCGAGGTGCCACACGCTGAACACTCCCGCCATCTCTTCGGATCTGACTCGCAGCTCGGCGATCTATTCCATCGAGACCCTGGACGCCATTCTGCTGAGAGGGGCTTTGAGCTCCGCTGGAATGGGTAAATTTGACGAAGTACTGACGGAGCGTGATCTGCATTCAATCCAGGCTTATCTCGTCAATGAGACTTGGAACGCATATCAGGAAGAACGTGGAAATGCGAGAAAACCCCGAGAGCGATTTTGACATGTCGATATTGCAGTCCACTCAAGATGGAATTCGAACCACGCGTGAGGGCCCCATCCTCGAAGTCACGCTGGACCGACCCAAAGCCAACGCGATTGATGTTCCGGCAAGCCGTCGCCTCAATGCGATCTTCACGGCTTTCCGCGACGAGTCGACGCTGCGTGTTGCCATCGTCACCGGTACTGGGGAGAAATTCTTCTCACCCGGGTGGGACCTCAAAAATGCGGCACAGGGCGAGCCGTCCGACTCGGACTGGGGAGTTGGCGGTTTTGCCGGCTTGAACTATCCACGCAGTCTCGACAAGCCCATCATCGCCGCGGTCAATGGCATCGCATGCGGCGGCGGATTCGAGCTGGTTCTCGGTACCGACATCATTGTGATGGAAGAGCATGCCCGCTTCGCATTGCCTGAGATCAACGTCGGAGTATTGGCCGACGCTGGCACGATCAAGCTACGACGTCGAATCCCCTACCACGTCGCCGTCGAGATGCTCATGACGGGTCGCTGGATGGATGCAGCGGAAGCCAAACATTGGGGACTTGCGAACCACGTCGTTCCCAAAGGCCTGGCGCTCGAGAAGGCCCGTGCCATTGCGAGACAACTGGCGGACGGTCCACCCTTGCTCTATCCGGCCATCAAGCAGCTATTGAAGCATAGTGAGAGGTTGGCTGAGCACGAAGCGTTCGCGCTGCATGAGAGTCTACATTCCGTTCAAAAGGTCATACGATCTGAGGACCTGAAGGAGGGTGCTCGAGCGTTTAACGCGAAGCGTAAGCCAGTGTGGACGGGAAAGTAAGCGAAGGCCATGCCACGCCTGATGACCATTGCGCTGGCGGGACATGAGGAAAACGTATTCTCGGTGGTTGGGGTCCGAAGTGATGGAACGTGGTCAGCGCCGAATTAGAGAAAGAGCGTGGAGATGACCGAGAGAACGATTGAACGCGTTATCGTGTCCGGTGCCACGTCCGGGATTGGGCGGGCGATCGCGGTTCGCCTCGCCGGCCGCGCGATTGCAATTGGAGTAATGGGGCGCCGCGTCGTTGTAAACCCGAAATAGAGAATGTTCCCTCTTTTCCCCAGTGATTATTGTTACCATCCTGCTACCGCCGCTCTGCGCCGAACCAACCAGAGACAGCCGAACTAGCCATACCATTCTGGCGGCCACAAAAGTAGTTTGAGGTCGATAAAGCTCGGCAAAAACGACATGTCGGCCGCGGCTGGACCTTGCCTAGCGACCGCGCGCAGACGCCTTCGTGCGCCCGCAGGTGCAGTTGACGATATCGATCTTCAGCTGCTTGAGTTCGGCGATGCGCTGATCGATGCGCTCGTCCCATACCCGGGACATCGGCTCCCAGTCTTTCTTCGGCAGCGGGAATCGGACTGGCAAGGTGGCCAGTTGCGCCGCGATTTCCTCGAGGCTGAAGCCAGCGCGTTGCCCGATCGTGATGTAGCTGATCCTTTTAAACGTCGATTCACGGTACCGGCGATGCTCGCTGCTGCCCTCGCGTTCAGAGGCGATCAGGCCGAGTTTCTCATAGTAGCGCAGTGTAGAGGACGCTACGCCGCTGCGTTGGACCATGTCGCGAATGCTGACCAGGGGATCGGGATCGTTGCTCATGTCCGGATTGTGTACTCGAGGCAAGTCTTCGTGCCTAGTGTGAGGTAGAGCGCACGATTCGCGCAAGCTCGACCCATCCCGCGCTCGCCTCGGCGCTCTAAACGGGCCAGTCCACGAACCCGGGTGAACGGACTGTACATCGGCTCTTGACATTCGGTTGAAGTTCGCTTCAATATTACAGAAAGCTGATAGTAAAGTAAACTTTAAGATGGAAGGGTCTCATTATGGCCGAGGAGTCGTTCATGTCTTACCCCCTTTGCATGTCGGCCCGGTCGCGCTTCGTTCTTCCCCTCATCGCTGCCGCAGCGCTAGCCATCAGCGCGTGCAGTCGCGTCGGCGCTCAGGCGGGTGCGCCGCCACCAGCTCAAGTTGGTCCAGCACGGCGAAGCGAGTCTGGCGCACGGCTGAAGCCAAGCAGGTGCCGTTTGGTCCGAATGCCGCAATCGATATCCCTACTTGCTATGTTAGGAGAAACGCAAATGTCCAATCCGAAGTTCCCGCCTAGAAACCCAATGCCAAAGACGTTCACAGCCATCGTGCCGCCCTCGTTGAAGGTGGCCTCCGAAACTTACCAGTTTTCGCCGGCCGTCCGGATCGGCGACCAGATCCTCATCTCCGGCATCGTCGGGGTCGACGCCGAGGGACGGCTTCCTCCCGACTTTCGCAGTCAGGCGGAGAACGTCTTTACGACGCTCGAAGCCATTCTCAACGAAGCGGGGGCGACGCTCGATGATGTGGCAAGCCTGAACAGTTATCACGTCGGCGACTTACACAGCCAGTTGCGCGAACTCGTGGACATAAAGGCGACGCGGATCCAGGCGCCACACCCGATCTGGACGGGCGTCGGGGTGACGCAGCTCGGGGTGCCAGGGGCGCTCCTCGAAATATCTGCCGTGGTGGTGGCGGCAAAGGGTTCCCATGGTTAAGGCACTGAAAGCGAGCTCGATTGCGCTAACGATCGTCGCAGCCCTCGCCGGCTGCGCGGTCGGTCCGAACTACAAGCGCCCGGAAACCCCGGTCGCACCGCAGTTTGCCGGCGCCGAGGCGAGCACCTATCAGACGACGCAAGCTCCGCAGGTGCAGTTCTGGCGGCAGTTCGACGATGACACGTTGGACCAACTCGTGAGCGATGCGCTAACGGCTAACCACGACCTGCGCATCGCCCTCGGCAATTTGGTCGAGGCCCGCGGCTCCCGCCGCGAGTCGCTCTACGATCTTGCTCCGACCGTGACCGCGGAGGGGGGCTATACGAAGCAACTCGCTCCGGCGACCCAATTCGGCTTCCCGTTCTCATCCTCGTACTACCAAGCCGGTTTCGATGCTGCCTGGGAGCTGGACTTCTTCGGACAGGTTCGGCGTGGGATCGAGGCCAAGACGGCGCAGGTGCAGGGTGCTCAGGCGAGTCTGCGCGACGCGCAGGTCTCGGTCATCGCGGAAGTCGCTCGGACCTACTTCGAGCTCCGGGGTCAGCAGACGCAGCTCGAAGTGGCCCAGCGCAACGTCGTCAACGAGACCGACACGTCGAATCTGACGCAAGCGCGGCTGGATGCCGGCCGTTCGACGGAGCTGGATACGTCCCGGGCGCAATCCCAATTGAGCACCACGCTGTCCACCATTGCTCCGCTGCAGGCTTCCATTGCGCGCTCCATCCACCGCCTTGGCGTGCTGACCGGGCGGGAGCCCAGTGCACTGACCGATCTGCTCGCCCCGGCCAGGGACCTGCCCGAGCTCCCCAAAATCGTGGCGATCAGCGACCCAGCGACTCTGCTTAGGCGGCGGCCGGACATTCGGGTGGCCGAACGCCAGCTCGCGGCCTCCACCGCCCTCGTGGGCGTGGCTGTAGCGGACTACTTCCCGAAAGTCACCTTCAGCGGCAATTTCACCTACGCCGCGGCGCAGCCTAGCAATCTGGGCACAGCGCCCTCACGTAGCTACGTCATAGGGCCGGGTATCTCCTGGGCGGCATTCGATCTCGGCCGTGTCCAGGCGCAGGTCGCCCAGGCCCACGCCCGGAACGATGTGGCTCTGGCCACGTACGAGAAGACCGTGCTTGGTGCCTTGGAAGAAACGGAAAACGCGCTGGTGACACACACCCGGGCGCGGGACAGCCTCACCTATGTCGCCGCTGCGGCAGAGGCCAGCGCCACTGCTGCGCGGTTGGCGCGGACACGCTACGAGGGCGGCTACGTCGATTTCCTCGAGGTCCTGGATGCCGAGCGAACGCAGCTCGAGGCCGACGACCGCCTCGCACAAAGCCGGACGGAGACAGCCACGAGCCTGATCGCCGTTTACAAGGCGCTCGGCGGGGGTTGGGAGCAAGCCCCTCTGCCGCGCTACACTCGGGCCCAGGATCGCCAGTGACGGAATCTGCATGAACGTCACTCTTGCTCCTGCACGCCTAGAACCCGCCTCATTCGGCTCTCCGCAGCGCGCGGAAGCTGTTACTCGAGGCTCCCGATGAGCTCCAGTACTTTGGGAATGACCGCCCGCGCATCGGAGCGAGGCACCCTTTGCCACCAGCGTTCCGTTCACCAACATGTTGGCGAACCAGCAGGCCGTCGCTGACGACGGTGTTGGAATGGAGCACGCTCCCGAGCATTACGCGAGCGAAGGCTTCGGGCTGAGCAGCATGCATCAGCGCGCGGGTGCGATCGACGGAGAGTGGCAGATAGAGGTTCAAGGCGCCGAGCCGGCTCTAGTCTCTCGGCCCCTCCGCAACGGTCCCGCTGCTCGATTTCGGCGCCCGCTCGGCGATGAACTAACAGGCACGTGCGAGCTACGACGAAGCGGTCGCGAATTACCGCAAGACCGCGCTCACCGCCTACCAGGAGGTCGAGGACAACCTCGCGGCTTTGCGTCACCTCGCCGACGAGGTGGCCGCGGACGAGGCGGCCTCGAAGTCGGCGGCAAGCGCGGCCAACCATTCGGACAGGCGCTACGACGAGGGCGTCGCAGACTACATCGAGGTAACCACCACTCATACGGCAGCCCTGCAGGAGGAGCGCGATGCGATCTCCGCCCGGACCCTGCAGCTCAACGCCGCCGTCGCCCTGGTGCGAGCCACGGGCGGGGGCTGGACCCGGGACCGCATCGCCAAACAATGAGCACCTGTTCACTGCCGTGAGCAGGATTTTCAACGAAGGATAGAGAGGGAGCACGGAGAAAGGACATGCTTGATGGAGTCTCACTGGATCAGTTACGGACCTTCATCGCGGCGGCGGAGGAAGGCAGCTTCTCAGCGGCCGGCCGGCAACTAAGACGCGCCCAATCCGTGGTGAGCCATACGCTGGCTAATCTGGAAGGGCAGATCGGTGTAAAGCTGTTCGATCGCAGCGGCCGCGTTCCGACACTGACCGAACAAGGCGAGGCGCTTCTCTCTCTTGCGCGCGCGGTCGCGACTGAGGTTGACCTCTTCAAGTCCCGGGCGAAGGGCCTTGCCGGTGGGCTCGAGGCCGAGCTCAGCCTGGTCGTTGACGCCATGATTCCGCTCGCGGTGTTAGCGTCCGCGGTGGCTGCCTTCCAAGTGGAATTCCCCTCGATTCCGCTCAAGCTGTATGTCGAGATGTGGGAGGCCGTGGCGGATCCCGTGCTCGACCGGCGCTGCGCCATCGGTCTCATGGGATCCATGCCTCCTGTGCCGCCGCAACTCAGGCACGAACGAGTGCTGACGATCAGAGCGATCAGGGTGGTTTCGCCGCAGCACCCACTGGCAGCGTACCGCGCGCCGATTCCGATGAGCGTCCTGGCTGAGCATATTCAGCTCGTGCACGGGGATCTTTCTAGTGTGTGGCGAACCGGCAGACTCGGGCTGCTGTCCCCACGAGTATGGCGTCTTTGCGATCTCGCGGCCAAGCATCATTTCCTGCGCGCAGGGTTCGGCTTTGGCATCATGCCACTGCACATGGTAGAGGCCGATCTAGCAAGTGGCACGTTGGTGGAGATCCGGATCGAGGACGACCCCCCCGATGGACATCTCATCGCTATGTCAGCCGTGTACCTGACCAACAGCCCCTTAGGACCGGCGGGACGATGGTTCATCGATCGCCTTAAAGAGGAAGCGGCCATTCGGGTCAACGGCGACGCGTCCGAGTCGGCGAACTCCATCCACGTCATCCCGGTCACTAGCCGGAGCCCGAGCGGCATCGGCCTCGCAGCCGCAAACCCGGGCAATCTTAACGCGCCCCACCCAAACGCGAATGCCGATTCGCTGGACGCGGCGTCAGAAGGACACTTATTCGGCTCCAAGGGGGAGATTCGCCAAAAAATAGGACTTTCACAGTTTTGTCGGGCAAAGCGCGGCTGATTCAAGCTGCGGGCATCGCGAGCACCTGTGAGGGGCAGAGCCATGAAACCTGGAGATATTGGGATCATTGGAGGACGCCGGACGGCCGATCACGGCGTGGCTTGTCGCGATCCTGGACACGCGGCCAATACCCGGAGAGCGATTCTGACGGATTGCGCGGATCACGGGCCACAGTCTTCGAACCACCGGTGCTCAGAGCCATCGATTTGGATCAGCTCACCGAAATACTGCCGGCGAGCTCGAGACTGCTGGATGGCTTTGCGCCAGGCCGCCGCGCGCGGCAACCAGATCCCGGCATCCTTCATCCAGCCGCGTAACGTCTCACACGGAACTAGCAGCCCGTGGTGCTCCAGAAGCTTCTCGCGGGCCAGAGTTGGCCCGAAATCGGCGTATTTGATTCTAATGACACTCGCCTTCGGGCAAGTCTCCCAATGTTGGTCGGCAAAAAACCTAGACAAATCAATCGCCAAATTTTGAAAGCGGCACTCCTGACATCAAATGCACGACCAAGCCTTGTCGCGCCAGTTCTGGGTGTCGTCGCGACGGCCCGAGGGCTTGCACTCACAGTCGATTTGGGCGCCGCTGTCGTTGCGATCATGAGCACCGCAACCTTCGTTCTCGCAATCATTGCGCACGCAGACGTCTTCAAGATTGAAGGGACGAGATAAACCCATGCCGTCCCGAAAGCCACGGGTGCGCGATCGGATTCTCAGTGCGGCGACTGAGCTATTTTCTCGCCGCGGCATTCGCTCCGTGAGTGTGGACGCGATCGCTACCGAGGCGGGTTCTAACAAGATGAGCTTCTATCGCCACTTTCGCTCCAAGGAGCAGTTGGCCGCTGAGTATTTACATACGCTGATACGTGAGGCCTGGGAGCATTGGGACGCGACTATCGCCCCGTTTCAGGGCAATCCGCGGCGCCAGCTCGAGGCGCTGTTCGCGGCACATCTTGCGAAGAACAATGCTGCCCGTGGCTGTGCATTCGCCAATGTGACGATCGAGATCCCGAACGATATTCATGTGCTAGCTGGGTTGGTGCGCGGGTTCAAGCTGGAAGTGGGCGAAAGGCTGCGCAAGATGGCGCATGAACTTGAGGTTCGCGATCCCGGCGCTCTCGGTGACGCGTTGATGCTCTTGATGGACGGCTGCGACTTCACGCGTCTGGTATTCCGAGGAAACGCAGGGCCGACAGCGTCGCTGATGATTGCGGTGAATGCACTCATTGACGCTCATAAGTCCGATGACGAATGCGATTTGTGAACGCGTCATCGGCACAATGCGCCGAGAGTGCCTGGATTGGCTTATTCCAATATCGGAATCACATTTACGGTCGATTCTGAAATCGTGGATTCCCAACTACAATACGGCGCGTCCCCATATGGCCTTGGGTCCCGGTGTCCCGGATCCGCCGACGGCAACGCATCATAACTTCAATTCCAGATCCCGACATCGCTTTCGCGAGGATATTGCCGTGCGCGCGAACGCCGTGCTGTCGCGCCGCTGAGTATTTGCGGATGACAGCTGTTCGGCGACATTCGGCTCCGGCGTGGCTCTGCACAGGGATATGTTGCCGGTGATGCCAGTTGCTAGTGTAGTGTCCCATAAACGACTGGAGTTATTTTTTCCGCTGTTTTCGTGAGCGCGGCAAAGTAATGCCCGGCTGGATGCGTTCGAGGGTTTGTCGGCAACGCTGCAATTTTTCCACGATGGAGTCTACCGTGGCGGTCCAGACAAACGGTTTGGGGTTTTGGTTCCAGGCGTGCATGAACTCCTCGATGGCTGCGATGAGATCTTGAACACTGAGAAATGTCCCGCGCCGGATACGCTTGCTCGTCAGTTCTCCGAACCATCGTTCCACCAAGTTTAACCAGCTTGAACTGGTCGGGATAAAGTGAGATACGAAACGGGGATGCTTCTTCAGCCAAGCCTGAACATGGGGATGTTTGTGGGTACCGTAGTTGTCCATCACCAAATGCAGCTGCACCTCGCCGGGAAATTCTTGATCCAAGCGGCGCAGAAATTTCAAGAACTCCTGGTTGCGATGTCGGGCAAAACACTGGCCGACCACCTTACCGTGTGCGATTTCCAGCGCTGCGAATAACGTTGTGGTCCCATTGCGTTGGTAGTCGTGCGTCATCGTTCCGCAGCGACCCTTTTTGAGCGGCAATCCCGGTTGGGTGCGATTCAGAGCTTGAATTTGGCTCTTTTCATCGATGCACAACACCAAGGCTTTCTCAGGCGGATTCAGATAAAGACCCACTACGTCGGTCAGCTTCTCGAGAAACTTCGCATCGCGGGACAGCTTGAAGGTCTTGTGAAGGTGAGGCTTGAGCTGATGGCTCTGCCACACGCGATTGATCGTGTTCTTGCTGACACCTTGTTGCTCCGCTAAGGTGCGGCAACTCCAGTGCGTGGCTCCCGCGGGCTGAGTTTGTAGTGTCTTGTCGATAAAAGCTTCGATTTTCTGTTCCGAGTAACGGGGCTTACGTCCTCGTCCCGCGGCCACCTCCCACAAACAATCGACTCCTTCATTGCGAAAACGCCCCCGCCACAGCGCTACGGTCTTGAAGTTGATTCCCAGATCTGCCGCGATCGCTTTGTCCTGCTTCTCATCGGCCGCCGCAAGAATAATTTGACAGCGTTGCGAGACTTGTTGCGGTGTGTGATGCGCGCTCACCCAGCGCTGCAGTTCTTGGCGCTCGGTCCCCAACAGCGTAACGGGTAGAGCTTGGCGTGGCACACCTTGACCATACACCATGCCATAGAATACATCCAGTTATTTAAGGGATACTACACTAGGTGCTGGGCATATCTTCTACTTAGATACTTCATATCTATAAATATAGACTAGTAAGTTCGATGGCCTGATTCTAGGCGGTAGTCAATACAGCCACCCATTGGGGGCCCCATGTCGCAAGCCATTCCGTTATTTCGCCCGCCCCAACTCGCGCCGGGCTCATGATCAGCATGGCGGGGGTAGCATGGTGCGGCTTATCGATGTCATCTTCGCTCTAAGCACCCATGAACCGGGTACCCGCGTGCCTCGCGACGGTAGAAGCGGTCACTCGCAACGTCGACTTCCGCTACTGATCCTGCTCATCGGTCTCGTTTGCCTGTTATCCCTGGAGGGATGCGCCGGCCTCGCGGT
>WNFQ01004545.1_pt1 | contig 10084 bp, 7 predicted proteins | sample 5400171 | NCBI WGS metagenome assembly WNFQ01 (sample SAMN13153356, study PRJNA577476) | soil metagenome | isolation source: 20 cm soil under Madrone tree | place: USA:California | collected 2016-06-14 | reverse complement strand
TATAATCCGCAAAAATCGCAAGTGGAGATATCGAGCAGCTGTATCGTTTTTGCAAGGGCAGTTTTAATTCACGCGCGAAACAGTCTCATAGCCACCGGCCTGTGGCCGGTCATGCAAATCGGAGGGTCCGCGCCACCAAGACGGCCCACAGGGCCGTGGGTACAGCGCAATGAGCGTCACACCAATTGCAAATCGGACAGCTGATTCAAGTTTAGAAAGAGGCTTTGCTCCTGCTCCGTGATAGCCACCTCGCGCAGTTTTCCAGACTCGACCAGAAGACGCGTCACTGTTTGCAATGAGAAATCCGTGCCCGCGAGCGCGCCTTGAAACTCAGTAGCTGCTTCTCGAGGATAAATTGCCGCCAACGGTTCGGCACGGCCGTTGATCCTGGGAACGACGCCAACATGCGGTTCAATCTTGTCGCAAAGATGGCGGAGATACTTTTCGCTCATAAGCGGCGTATCAACGGCGAGCGCGAGAAGATGAGTGCCGCACATCCGATCCAGCGACGCAGCCAGGCCACTGAGTGGCCCGCGTGACGGAGGAATGTCGGAGACGAAATGAGCGTCGGCAGGTCGCCAGACCGGATCAGTTCTTGCGGAAACAAAAATTTCTTTCGGGTTGAGCGTCCGGAGCAGATCTAGCTGGATTTGCCACAGCGCTTTTCCGCGGAAGAGAATCGTTGCCTTGTCCCTGCCCATCCGGCGCGATTCACCGCCAGCGAGCAAGGCTGCACTGATATTCATTCCGGCGGGGGACAGAATCCGCCTCTCCCCTCCGCAAAGGGGAGAGGATTGAGGCGAGAGGTCTTCATCGCGATGACGCTGGCTGGTAACCCTCACCCTTCCCTCTCGCTTGTGAAGGGAGAGGCGACCACGAAGTGCTGATCTCTCAGTCCAATCAATTGCGCCGTCGAGCGTAATTTTCCGTCGCAAAGAATCTTTGCGCGCAAACCGCCGCGACCTTTCAAGAATTCGTGCGCCCCGGGCGCAATGGCGCGATCCATCCAATAGCACGGCCGGCATTCCTCCATGCCGTGAAAACGAGTGCCTTGAATTTCAAAATCCTGGCCGATCCGTTCATTTAGATCGACGCCGCGGGCAATCACGTTGCGCCGCACAAGAGAGGGCGAGCAGCCCTGGATTTGAAGCGCGCCGCAAAGTTCTTCGAAAACTTCCAGCGAAAAAAATGTGATCTGGCCCTTGTAATCGTTCTTGAAATCGAAGTAACGATCGCCATGAATCCCTCTGCCCTCCACGCATTCGATCACCGGCACCTCAATCATAAGGTGTGTGTCCGGCTCGCGACCATGATGCCCGACAAAATTGTGCCCCGGCGAAATGTACAAGTGACAGATTTCCACCAGCGGCAACAATATCTGAAATCGTTGCAGATGAAAGACGCGCACAGCATCGGTCCGGGGAAAATCATCCGGCGGAAGAACGATGGAACACTTGATTATTCGCACGACGATCTCACGATCGAAGAGCCGCTCGAAATCCGAATCGGCCGAAAAACTTTGGCGACCACCATGCGCACGCCGGGACACGACGATGAACTCGCGGCTGGGTTTCTGGTTTCCGAAGCGATTGTTCGCGAGCCCCGGGAGATCGCCGGGATTTCGGAGACGCGCGACAATGTTGTGATTGTCGACCTTGCCGCGGGTGTGAAAGTGAAACTGAATTCGGTACAGCGCTTCGGAACGATCTCGAGCAGTTGCGGAATTTGCGGCAAGACGAGCATCGATGCCATCCGGCAGAATTTTCCCGCTATCAAATCTGTAGACGTTCGGATCCACATCGACACATTGCTTTCGCTTCCGAGAAAACTGCGAGAGGCGCAGATTGATTTCGCGCGAACCGGCGGTATCCACGCGGCAGGCATTTTCGATTTGAATGGCAAGCCGAAGATTGTGCGCGAAGACATCGGCCGTCACAACGCCGCCGATAAAGCAATCGGCCGCGCCTTTCTCGACGATCAATTGCCGTTAGATCGACATCTCTTGCTCGTCAGCGGCCGCGCTTCATTCGAGATCATGCAAAAAGCGCTCGCGGCTGGAATTCCGATCGTCGCCTCGGTCTCAGCGCCTTCGAGTCTTGCGGTCGGTTTCGCTCGCGAGAGCAATCAAACGCTGATCGGGTTCCTGCGTCCGCCGGCATTCAACATTTACTCGCACGTTGAACGGGTAATTTTGGAGGCGCGGTAGCCGAGCATATCGAATAAAAGCGGCGGACGCGCCGGCGGTCCGTCCGTACCATTTCGATTGTCCTCATACCGTTTTTCCCTCCTTGCCGTGGCTACGAGAAAATCTTCCCCCGCTCGGCGCGCCGAGGGGCGGCTGTTCCGGATGCAAATTTGGTGGCTGACCGGCCTGCGGCGCGTTTCGCTCGAGCCAATCAAGAAAAGCCGGGCCGCGCGGCAGGCGGCCCGGAATGATGTTGCAGACAAGCGCCTTGCTTTCCATGATCGTGACATTCGGTTCGCCTGAAATCGCAACCAGATTATTGGCAGCGTTACCGCGCAATGGACCGGCTGCTCCGAAATGAAATGGAATTGCGACCTGATGCACCGTTTTTCCGTTCAAATTCATCGGGCGAATGCGCCGGCTAACGAGCGCGCGAGCTTCAATCGCGCCGCGCAAGCTCACAATGCAAACGTAATCGCTATTGTCGATCTTCAGCTTGGCCGCCAATTCTGGCGAGATTTCGACGAACATTTCCGGCTGCAATTCGGAAAGATGGCTCAGGAAACGCGACATCCCGCCGCCGGTATGATGCTCGGTCAGTCGATATGTTGTGAGAACGTACGGAAAGCGCGGGTCCCCTGGCGGTGCGAAACGGTTTTCGTTTCGTGTGAACCAGTTCACCACCGGATTCGTGTCGCGTGAATAGAACGGATTTCTCACTGGCGATTCCAGCGGCTCGTAATGCGTCGGGAATGGGCCGTCCTGTAAACCCTTCGGGACGTACATCCAGCCCAAGCCATCTTCATGCAAGATGAAGGGCGCGTCGCCGCGTTGACCTTCAAGGCCAGTTTCGTCTCCTCGCGGTCGATAATCGGGAGGTTTGCTTGCCTTGAAATCAGGGACGTCAATGCCGGTCCACTTTTCCGAATCCCACCAGACAAGTTTTTTCCGTTCGCTCCATGGCTCACCGTTCGGCCTCGCGCTGGCGCGATTATAGATGATGCGGCGATCACTCGGCCAACTGAACCCCCAACCGTGTCCGAGATAATCCTTCGACTGGCGCGCGTTCGCTTTGTTCACGCCGTCTCGATTGAAAACGCCTGAATAAATCCAGGCGCCGCACGCGGTCGAGCCGTCGGATTTCAATTCATTATAATCGGCGACTTGCGGACCATGATGTGGTTGCCCTTTTCGATCGACACCGAAGACAACCCCGTCAGTGCCGCCGGGGTCATCCGCCTTCGCCAAGCCTACGGCGGACAGGCCGACCGCGGCTACAGAGCCGCCGTTCCGCTCTTCTTCACTTGGGCGTTGAGCGTTGGGCGTTGAGCGTTGGACGTTTTCTTTATCTTCTAGAGTTTTCCAGCCATTGATCTCAGCGAGGACTGCTTCGATTTTTGGCTCGCCGAATTCGTCCTCCGGGTACCACCAGTCGAGCGCGCGCAGTGGTTCGTCTATCGGATCATCGGAGGCTCTGGCTTTGGCGATCAACCTCAAAGCCAGTTGATGAATGAACCACGCGTCGGACCGAGAATCGCCCGGGGGCTCGACCGCTTGCTCGCGCCATTGCAAGAGACGCTGAGTGTTTGTGAACGCGCCTTCTTTTTCCGCATGTCCGGCCGCAGAAAAGAAAAAGACTTCGGTTTCAATCTCGTCCGTTTTCAATTCGCCGCGCTCGATTTCAGCCGAGTCACGCCAAAATCTCGCGGGCTCGGTTTCGACCATGTCGCGGATAACAAACCATTTTAGTTTCGCCATCGACCTTCGTTGCAAGCGGGTATTCGGCGCGCCGACAGCCGAATTCTGTCCAATCAGGAACATCCCCTCGATTTTTCCGTCGGCCATGTCGTACAGATATTCGAAGAAGGAATGGTCGGCGGTAATTTTCGGCAGCCAGTCATAACCAAAATCGTTCTTCGCGTTCGCGTGTTTGCCGTAGTAAGCCTTTAACAAGCTGATGAAATACGCCGGCGTGTTCGACCAGAGCCCGGTCTTTGTCGTGTGCGCATCGAGATATTTTTGCAGGGTCTCCTCATCTCCGCCGCGCGGCATTGCCAGATAACCGGGTAAAATGTCATAGAGCGTGGGGATATCGGTCGAGCCCTGAATTGAAGCGTGGCCGCGCAAAGCTAAAATCCCTCCGCCAGGCCGCCCGATGTTGCCTAACAATAACTGCAGGATCGAGGCTGTGCGGATAATCTGGACGCCTTTGGAATGCTGCGTCCAGCCGACGGCATAACAGATCGCCGCGGTTTTATCTGGACCAGATGCTGCAACGAGCGCGTCTGCCACTTTTCGAAAAAGTACCGGCGGGATGCCGCAAACCTTTTCCACCATCTCCGGCGTGTAGCGCGCGAAATGCCGTTTGAGTTTCTGAAACACACATTGTGGATCTTGCAGAGTGAGATCCCGCTCGGGATAGCTCAGTCCTTCGCCCTTGTATTTCCAGCTCTCCATCTCATAGGCGCGCCGGTTCTCGTTCCAGCCGGAGAAATAACCATCGGCGTTATCTTCAGGATCGCGGTACTCTTCGCGCAAAATGCAGGACGCATTCGTGTAGGGAACGACGTAATCGCGAAAGAAGAGTTTGTTCTCGATGATATGATGGATAATTCCGCCAAGAAACGTGATGTCGCTGCCGGCGCGGATCGGCACCCAGATATTGGCCAGCGCGCTCGTGCGCGAAAACCTTGGATCTACATGGATTACGGTCGCGCCGCGCTCCTTAGCCTTCATTACCCACCGGAAACCGACTGGGTGCGCCTCTGCCATTGACGAACCTTCAATCAAAATGCAGTCCGCGTTGGCCAGATCCTGTTGCGCGGTCGTAGCTCCGCCCCGGCCAAAAGAGGTGCCCAGACCGGGCACCGTACTGCTATGTCATATCCGGGCCTGGTTGGACACACAGACCATGCCCAGGCCTCCGGTGAAAAGTTTTTTGATGAGATAATTCTCTTCGTTGTCGAGCGTGGCGCCGCCGAGATGACAGATCGCAGTCGTGTGATTGATTGTCGCCCCATTCTCCTGGCTGACGAATGTGCGCTTACGGGATTCCCAGACGCGGTCCGCTACCATGTCCATCGCGCGATCCAGCGAAATTTCCGTCCACTGTTTCGCGCGTGGCGCGCGATATTTTATTTTCGTTTCGCGCTGCGAATGGGTGAGCAATTGATACGACGCCGCGCCCTTTGGACAAAGATTCCCCTGGCTGATCGGGCTTTCCGGGTCGCCTTCGATTGAAATCAGTTTCCCTTCTTTGTGGTAAATGAGCTGGCCGCATCCAACACCGCAATACGGGCAGATCGAGCGAGCAACTTTTGCGTCGTCAATCCTCGCGTGCATCGCACGCGTCCTGTCTGACATCGATTCTAGCCCGGTGCCGTCCTTGCGTTCGCGGATTTGCCGAACAAGCGGCCATTTCGAAAGGAAAGAAAACATCAAGAAGTCATCGCGCGCCTGGCTCGCGCATGCAAGCAAACTGGGACGCCTGCAATACTGTTTCCAGGGGCTCTCAGCGCAGAGCTTGGTTAATGCGCGAATTTGAAGCCGGCCAATCTCGGCGCCTCGCGATTAAGATTTTTTTCGAGAGCGATTACCTGAAAAGCGCGGCCGAGCATTTCAGGATGGAGCAGGGTTTGCAGCGCGCGCTTGGTCTTACGGTCGGCAGCAGCGAGTTGAACTCGCCTGCTTGACACAGTCGAGTTCCCAGAGCGGGCTTGGAGCAGGTCAGGCCAGGTTGAGATGATTCCGGTCAGAAAGTGATGTTGGTCAGTGAATCCGGCGACACGCAGCCCGTTTGCCTGCGCGCGCTCGATAATCGTCGACCATTCCACGGGCATCGTGATGTCCGCATGCCCGATCTGCTCGAAGGGCGAATCAAGATTGCGATGTTGCGCGCGCACCTGAACGTCTCCCTGAAATTCATCTTCCAAACGCCCGTAATCGAACGCGACAACGTAGCCCCGCTGCAATTTCGCTGCTACGTCATCGATCCAATCGAGCGCCGCTTGATTGAAAGCGTCCCGTTGTGCGGGCGGTTGGAAGGGCGCCTGTTGCGAAATTGGGCGCTCCACAAACACAAACTTGTCATCTTTTAGATCGACAAGTTTTTCCATGTCGTCGCTGATCAGGCGCACCGGCATCGCGTCCAGCAGTTCGTTGGAAAAATGAACGCCCAAGAATGGTTGCAGCGAGTCGCGCCATTCCACCTTATCGCGAAACGGTTCCAGCGTCCGCGATTGCCGGTCTTGCAAGATCGGAAAGGGCTCGACTATTCGGTAGCGCAAAGCTGTGAAGAATTCTGGTGCGCGTTTTTGCAGAGATTCGAGCACGTCGCGCGCGAACTGCCCCTCGTGTGCGCCCTGTTCGATGATGGTGAAATCTTCCACGCTGCCGAGTCGCTCCCACATTTCGGCAAACTGCGCGGCCAAAAATTCCCCAAAGAGCGGGCCTACGCTGACGTTCGTGAAATAATCACCTTTACGTCCGATTGCGCAGTGTCCAGAGGAATAGTATCCATGTTCGGGATGGTAGAGCGCCTGGTGCATGAAACGCGCAAATGAAATCGGCCCTTGCTTGTCGATTTCAGCGCGAATGCATCGGATCAGGTCGGGATTGCCGAGTTTCATTCGTTAAATCGTTGAATCGTTAACTGAACGTCCTAAGTTGCGCGACGGGGTTGTTCCGCAATTTGAGCAAGTCGACCACATATCTGAGGCCGCCGCCGGGGTATCGCTTTCGGCCCCCCTGGTATTTGAGGCCGTGGTTTTATATTCCCGTGAGCATCGTTTTACTGCTGATCGTTGGTTCAACTGTGTTCATTTCCAGTCTTATCGCCGATCTTAAAGCGCAGGCGACAACGTTCGATTTAACCAAACTCGAACAAATGGAATCGGCCAGCGTCATTTTGGATCGGAACGGCAAAATCTTCGGCCAGATCTACGTAGAAAACCGACAGACAGTGCCGTACGAGCAGTTGCCTCCCGATCTCGTCAACGCGGTCGTCGCCGTAGAAGACGCGAAATTTTATCAGCATCACGGCTATGATTTGCTCGGCATCACCCGCGCGACGCTAAAGAATTTGACCGCGGGCCATGTGCGCCAGGGTGCGAGCACCATTACGCAACAACTGGCGCGCAATAGTTTTTCGCTCAAGGAAAGAACGTTCCGGCGCAAACTGCTCGAGATTTTTCTCGCCCAACGGATCGAAGATCAGTTTGGGAAACAAAAAATCATGGAGCTGTATCTGAACCGGATCTATTTCGGCGGCGGCCTGTACGGGGCGGAAGCTGCAGCGCGAGGGTACTTTGCCAAGTCCGCGCGTGAAATGTCGTTGGCGGAGTGCGCCACGCTCGCCGGTCTGATCAAGAGCCCAAACAGATTGTCGCCATGGACCGATCGCGCTAATTCACGCGAAGTGCGCGACTACGCGCTCGATCGGATGCGCGACCTCGGCTTTATCAGCCGGGAACGGTGCGCCGCTGCACGAGCGGAACAGATCGCCATCGGGAGCCGGCAAAACGCGCAGGGACAAACGTACGCGGTCGATTACATCCGGCAGCAGGTGATCGCGGCCGTAGGATGGGACCGCGCGATGAATGAAGGCTTTCGCATTCACACGACCATCGATGTCGATCTCCAGAAGGCAGCGGAGGATTCTGTCCGTGCTCATCTCGAATCGGTTGAGCAGCGTCCTGAATATAATCACGAGACTTACTCCACTTACGCGGCTTCCTTTCGTAAGGCGAAGGCAAACGGTAAAATGTCTGATCAGCCTGCGCCCGAATATTTGCAAGGCGCCGTCATTGGCCTCGACAACGCGAGTGGGGACATTCTCGTGCTGGTAGGCGGACGCGATTTCGAGCACAACCAGTACAACCGCGCGCTGCAAGCCCGCCGCCCCGCCGGAACTGCAATGTCGCCGTTTGTTTACGCAGCCGCTTTCGAGAAAGGAATGTACCCCGGATCGCTGGTTGAGGATTCGCCTCTGGATAATCGCGCGGTGATGATCGGTGGCACTACGGGAATTCTTGGCGAATGGGGTCCAGAAAGCGCTGATAATCGCTATGAAGGCGCGATGACAGCGAGGCAGGCACTGACCAAATCCAAAAATGGCGCAACGATCCGCCTGGGAATGGACGCGGGAGTCGACACAGTGTTGCAGCTTTGCTCCGCGGCGGGCATCCGTTCGCCGCTTCGCCCCTATCCAGCCACATTTCTGGGCAGCAGCGAGATCACTCTAGCCGAGCTGGCACTTGCGTACACGATTTTCCCAAACGGCGGCTGGCGCCCAAACACACCGCACATTTTGGATCGCATCGAAGAAAAGGACGGAACGCTCGTTTGGGACGGAAAGCGGCAGACCATCAGGAAGATAGTCACCAAACCTGAGACCGCGTTCGAAGTACACTCCTGTCTTGTAGACGCGCTCCAATCAGGGACAGGAAAAGCTGCTTTTACGCAATTCGGTCTGAAGAAAATGCCCGCAGCAGGAAAGACCGGGACCGCTTACGATTTCACTGATGCGCTGTTTGCTGGATACGATTCGAATTTTACCTGCGCGGTTTGGGCAGGTTTCGACAAGCCGCAAAAGATTTACCGGGGCGCGTTCGGGCGGGAACTCGCGTTGCCGATTTGGGTCGATATCATGAAGGCAGCCGCCGAGAGTTATCCACCGCAAGAGATTAAACAGCCGGCAAGTCTGAAGCAGATTGAGATTTGCTCGAGGTCCGGCTTGCTTGCGACCGACAAATGTTACGAGACTGTAAGCACGGCGACGGGCGACAGCGTTCAGCGGCGCACGACCTACACGGAAATTGCAACACCATCGCAAGCGCCCACTGAACCTTGCAACGTCCATGGCGAACCGCGCGCACGTCTCGCTCGTGAATTTGGCTCCGACGACTTACCGCGAGCTGCGCTCGCTGTGGACCTGAGTCAGGTCACGCCGATTGTGATCAAAAGTTCTACATTGCTGGCTGACAAAGATCCGTACAATTCTCTTAAGCCGACGCTTAAGCCGGAGGCGGCAACGGAAACAGCCGATGATCAGAAGACTGATGAGGCAAGCGTCGCGACTGAAGCAAAAACGGCGAGTAACACCACAAACGGGAGCCCACCGAACACTCAAACGTCAGAGTCCACTTCAGAGATTAGGAAAGCGATTCCGGTTGAACCGATCAGGAAAGCGATCCCGGTCACGCCGCAGGAGAAGGAACCGGTGGAGATCCGGCGGGCGATACCAGTCAAACCACCCGATCAAGAGAAGGATGAGACGCTTCTGAGAACAGCGGTACCGCCGCGCAATCCGGATGAATAACTGCTCAGGCCGCTGATCCGGTAAGCAATGTCGTCGCAAACCGCGCAGAATTTTCGCCTCACTGTTCTCAGCCCGCGCGGTCGCGATCGCCACCAGCAATTTCAGAACCTTCCCGGTCCAGGCGAGGGCGCGCATCCGCCGATCAATTTCCATGCTTTTGCTGCGTGCAGTCTGGGAGCTTTTCATTTCAATCCGCGGCAGGCCATCATGGAAGGCACACCGGTCCTCCTGCTTTTGCGCAGCGATTTTCGCGCGTCAGAGCGCGCGTTGAGCGATCTAAAAAAGCAAGGCCGCACCGTCGCCGTTTCGCTCAAGGAGACTGGTCTCCACCAGATTGCACAACAATTGTGTAACCGCGCTAAGTTAGCGCGCTTCATGAAAATTGTGGCAGAAGCCGATGGATGCATCGCCACGACACCGGAAGCCGCGGAAATTTATCAGCGTGTCCGCTCCAAACGCGACCCTGCGACAGTTGCCTTCATCCCGACTCCCTATCCGGTCGAAGATCAGCGATGGAACTTTTTCCTGTCGCCAAGCGAACAATCGGGAATTTTCGTTGGCACACGCGAATGGGACGTGCC
>WNFQ01004544.1_pt1 | contig 10084 bp, 3 predicted proteins | sample 5400171 | NCBI WGS metagenome assembly WNFQ01 (sample SAMN13153356, study PRJNA577476) | soil metagenome | isolation source: 20 cm soil under Madrone tree | place: USA:California | collected 2016-06-14 | reverse complement strand
TTAACACCAGTGCGCCGCAAGGATTGATCGGCGACGAGGGCCTGGTACCGAAGGGCAGCAACCCCAACAGCGTGACATTATCCCCGAATGAAAGATTCGCTTACGTGACGAACGGGGGTACCAATAATGTGGCTGTCATCAGACTCGGTGGCGAGCGGCCAACCGTCACCGGTTTGATTCCGACAGGCTGGCAGCCCAACTCTGCCAGCGTCAGCCCAGATGGCAACACGCTGTACGTCGTCAACGGTAAGAGCAACACCGGCCCCAACTCCCTCAACTGCCGCTCTATTACCGCAGGCGGCAACTATGGATCCGCTTGCCAGGATGTCTCGGCACAGAACGGCTCCGGAAACAACTATGCGTGGCAAAACATGCACGGCAGCCTGTTGGTGCTGCCCGTGCCGAGCACAGCCGATCTCCAGCAGTTGACCGGTCTGGTTGCGCAGAATAACGGTTTCAACCTCAGGCTCAGCCGCAAAGACGCCGCCACCATGCGGTTCCTGCGGCAGCACATCAAGCATGTGGTTTACATTATTCGAGAGAACCGTACCTATGATCAGGTCTTGGGCGACCTGCCGGTAGGCAACGGGGATCCGACTCTGACGCAGTTCCCGCAGTCGGTCACGCCCAACCAGCACGCCATCGCAACCAATTTCGTAGATTTTGATAATTTCTACGATACTGGAAATGGCAGCATGGACGGCTGGCAGTGGTCCACGGCCGCACGAGCGCTCGACTTCGAGGAGAAGAGCCAGGTCATCAATTACGGAAAGGGTGGCTCCGCGTACGACAGCGAAGGCACCGATCGCAACATCAATGTTGGAATCAGCGGCGTCGCACAGCGCCAGGCGTGGCAACCGCTCTACCCAAACGATCCCAACCTCCTTCCTGGCACAGCGAACGAAGTAGCCGCGGACGGGCCTGAAGGAGAAGAAGGTCTCGGCTACATTTGGGATGCGGCCATCCGTGCGCACCTCTCTGTTCGCAATTACGGGTTCTTCCTCGACCTGGGTAGGGGCTTCCAGATGGATGTTAATATCGTCGATCCCTGTGGCGTCAACCCGCCCGTGCAAGTAGCTTTTCCTGCCCACCCCTCATTGGTTACCAGGACGGATTTTTGCTTCCGCGGCTATGACAATGCCTTTGCGGATTTCTTCCGTTATAAGGAGTGGGCTCGGGAGTTCCAGCAGCAAATCACCTCTCACACATTCCCAGCACTCTCGCTGGTTCGTTTCTCCCACGACCACTTCGGCAGCTTTGGCTCGGCCATCTATGGTGTAAACACGCCGGAATTACAGGCGGCCGACAACGACTACGCCGTGGGCTTGCTCATTGACCGGATTGCTCACAGCCCATACGCAAACAATACGCTCATCTTCGTTATTGAGGATGATCCCCAAGATGGTGCCGACCACGTCAGCGCCAACCGCAGCATCGCGTATGTGGCAGGCCCCTACGTCAAGCAAGGGGCAGTCGTCTCTACTCACTACGCAACACCGAATATGCTGAGGACCATCGAAGAGGTCCTGGGCTTACAGAACCTGGGTGTACATGACGCTGGTGTGCCACCGATGGCGGACGCTTTTGATACCAGTCAGGCAAGCTGGACGTTCCAAGCGACCCCGGCTCCCGTTCTGTTCCACACAACGCTGCCTATCGAACCACCCGCTACCCTCAACTTGGCGTCCATCCCAAAGCCCACGCACGATGCGGCGTGGTGGGAAGCGAGGACCAAGGGCTTCGATTTCAGCAAGGAGGACAGGGTTGATCCGGAACAGTTCAACCGCGTCATCTGGCAGGGACTGATGGGCGACAGACCGTATCCGACGACTCGTTCGGGTGCGGATCTGCGCCAGAATCGCGAGCAGCTTTTGAAGGCGCAATCTCGGACGGATGTTCGCGATTCCGTTGCTGGCGGCGGCTCTCAATAGGGCCGACGTCGCGAACAAGCTGTGCAAGCCAATCAGGACGCGCCTTCACGGGCGCGTCCTTTTCTTCTTTTCGGCACAAATCTCCCGGCATTACGAAACATTCTTGGATTGTCCGTCTGACCAACCGAAGCACGTGGACGCGATAAACCGGCAGATGCGAGCGACGTGCGCATTCATGAAAATTTCACTTGCGAGTAACCGTCACGTAACACAGCGTTGTTATCAATTCTCCTGCGCTCGGGGAAAGGAATCTTAGGAATCGTTCCACTCGTCGGGTCGCTCGGGGCAAAAGCGTTTTCTTCAACTCTACTGCGGTCCACCATCAGGCGACGGTAGCATCGACGACCGCATCGCCGATCTAGCAGTTTCACACGTCCAACCACGGGGTGGCCTCCCCGCCCAACAGGAGACGAAGAATGAAGCATCGCGAGCAGTTTTCACCGACACCCGGTCAGCAGAAATCAATTTCTCGCTGGTTCACAGGAGCGGGCATCGCCACGCTGACGTGTTTCTTCGTGGTTGCCGTCTACGGTGCAGATAATTCTCAAACCATCCGGTACAAGGCGCCAGCGGGGACCCTGCCGGCAACACTCCACGTACCGGTCGATGGCTACGATGGCGCGGTGCTGCCGAACGGGCGCTTCGTGACACCCGTCGGCACCGAGTTTGCTGTGCGGGCTCCGAAGCCTTTCGGAATGGCTGTTTCGCAGGATGGAAGTGCGCTGGCAACGGTGAACAGCGGGATCGGCCCGTTTTCCGTATCGCTGGTGTCGGGGCTCCATTCGGCATCTCCACAAACAACCCTGATTCCATTGAATGCCGCGTTTCTCGGCGTAGTCTTTTCGCCCGACGGTTCGCGTTTTTACGTGGGCGGCGGGGAAAACGGGAATGTTTGGGTCGGTGATACGGTGGCCGCGAAGATCGTGGGGACTGTCAATCTCAACACGACCGGCCATCCCACGGCCGGCATGAATGTTACGGGCGGACCGTCGACTTTTTTCAAGGGAGCGTTCACGGGGCGTCTCGCTCTCACCAGCGACGGTCACTATCTCTATGTGACCGACCAGGGCGGCTTTCAGGTCTACGTGATCGACACCACCAGGATCGTGACCGGCGTGGACAGTCAGGGAAACCTGATGGAACCGGATAACTTCGCCGCAGCCGTCGGGTCAGCGAAAGTCGGACGTTATCCGTTCGGGATCGCGCTATCTCCGGACAATCGCCGGCTCTACGTCACCAACGTCGGCGTGTTTCAGTTCGCGAGCCTGCGTCCCGACAATCCGGTGGGAAACAATAATGTGGACTTCCCCCTGTGCTATCCTGGTGCGGGTTACCCGGATGAAACCACGAACGACCGCCAGATCACAATTCACAAGGTAGATCCGCGAAATCTGACGCCCGCACTGAACTTTCCGGACGGGATCGGATGCGGCTACGTCTCCCAAGATCAGACCTTCACTGTCCCCGGTCTCGGCAGCCCGAACGCACCCGAATCGTCTTCGGTGTACGTGTTCGATACGTCGAGCCCGACTGAGCCGTCCCTGCTGAAGACCGTGAAAGCGGGGCCCAGAATTGGCCAAGTCCAGGAAGGGATCAAGACCTACGGAGGCAGCCACCCAAACGCTGTGCTGATTGGCTCGAGATACGTTTACGTTTCCAATGGGAGCGATGACACGGTCTCGATATTCAGCAAGAGTACGAACCTGGAACTGCAGCGGATCAGCCTGTCCGTCTTCGGCGGGGTCGATCATCACCTGAAGGGCCTGCAGCCAGTCGCGCTTGCTCTCAGTCCTGATCAGAAAACTCTTTACGTCGCCGAGGCAGGCATCAACGCAGTGGCCGTCGTGCGCCTCGGATCTGATGAAGGCCCTGCCCAGGTTCAGGGTTTGATCCCCACGGGGTGGTGGCCAAGCAGTGTGACGGTGAGTCAGGATGGTCGCAGGCTCTACGTGGCGACCGCGAATGGGCGCGGAGCACTTCCCAACGATGACCTCCCACCAAACAACCTGGGCTCACCCAAGTCAAGCACGCTGGGTACAGTGAACGTGCTTCCTGTGCCGGCGGGAAAGAAACTCGCCGACTACACGCGCCGGGTACTCGCGAACAACGGATTCATTCCCTCGCGGGTTCCGCGTGATCCGAATCCAATTCCATCTGAACCCGGCATGGCCAGTTCGGTAATCAGACACGTGATCTTCATTAATAAGGAAAATGCGACGCACGACCTGCTCCTGGGCGATATCACGCAAACCCGAAAGGGTCAGCCTGTGGATGGCGACCCAGACTACTCCTTGGGATATGCTGCGTCGCCCAACCATCACGAACTGGCGCTGCAGTTTACCTTTAGTGACAATTTCTTCCTGGAGCCGTCGGTGTCGTCTGACGGCCACCGCTGGCTGAACAACAACTTCACCACCGAACTCGAACAAACGCACTGGGCCGCTTCCTATGGAGGCAAGCGTGGCGATGCGGGCGATGATCCCAACGTCTTTGTGCCCTATCCCGGACGCTTGGGATTCACCGACGCCAATTCTTCTCCCGATCCGAACGATTACGACGAGCATGGCGGAATTTTTGCTCACCTCGCTCGCAATCGAAAGGACTTCGTCAACTTCGGCAATGGCTATGAGTTCGCGATCGTGGATGAGGATGGAGGAACCGAGCCTACTGGGATTCGCCACCATGTGAACGTCCCCATGGAGAAAATTCTTCGCGATCACAGCGACCATTTTTTCCCGGAATTCAACACCCACATTCCGGACGGATTGCTGCCCGAAGATCCTACCCGTTTCACGCGCTTCGGCCGCTTCAAGCAGGTGTTCGAATCACGCTATGTCGATCGACAGGACAACCTGTGCAAACTGCCCAGCTACGTGGACTTGTACTACCCCAACGACCACGGCGGCGGTTCGTTCGACATCAACCCCAACGGACCCGCATGGTCTTTCGTTCGCTTCGTTCAGGACAATGACGCAGCTCTTGGTGAGACCGTCGAACTGATTTCGCACAGTCCATGCTGGAGGGATACGGTCATCTTCGTGGTCGAGGATGATCCGCAAAACGGGTTTGATCATGTCAACGGCACCAGGTCGATCTTCCTGGCAGTAAGTCCGTGGGTGAAACACCAGTACCTCAGCAAGAACCACTATAGCCTGGCGAGTATTTTCAAAACCGTTGACTTGATCCTCGGAATACCGCCGCTGAATCAGTACGATGCCGCGGCGACCGACCTGCGGGATCTGTTTACGCCAAGCCCGGATTTCTCACCTTACAATCTCACACCGATTGCCTTTGATGGGACGCCCAACGCCACCTGGACCGCACTGACGCAGAGCCTTAACTTCAGCAAACCCGATAGGAACGAAGTTGAACTACGCCGGGCCATTCAGCTGTCCGAAGGCATTCCGCACCGGAAACCTGGGAAGTAGTCGTCCGCATTCTGGGGTGCCGCAGCGGCAACATGCGGCACCGCGCTGCCGTGTCTGTTCCTATAAAGGATGAAGATCCCATGAAACGTTCAACCATTTACTTGCTTGGTGCGCTTCTCATTACCCTCCCAGCACACCTCTACACACAGAGTGTAGTCATCTCGGGTGTAATCCGTGGGATGGTAAGCGATCAATCTGGCGCCGTTGTTCGCGGGGCGAAGGTTACGCTGGTGTCGCGCAGCAACGGTCGAAGCCTCGGCCGTACGACCAACGATGCGGGCATCTACGTATTTCCCTCTCCCTCCGTGGGCGCCTACGTCCTGGAAGTTACCGCTCCAGGATTTCGAAAGGAAATTGTGGAGGGCGTAGAAGTGCAGATTGGTCAGACGACAACGATCGACGCCAAGTTGGTGCCCGGCGCCGGAAGCGACTCCATAACGGTGACGGGGGAGTCTCCTCTCCTCCGCACCGAAGATTCAAGTCTCAGCTCGGTGATCAGCAGGTTTTTGCTCGACGGCCTTCCTCTCAGCGGCCGCCGATTTCTGGATTTTGCCCTGCTGGTTCCGAATGCTTCTCCTGATGGCGAGCAGGGGCTGGTGAGTTTCGCCGGAGAGCAGGGCGGACAAGATACAGGCTATGCGAACGCCAACGGCGCCAACTCATTTACGGTGGACGGTGCCGGCGCGACCAGCAACTACTTCGGTGCGGCTCGCGGTGGGGAGCGCGTCCCATACATCTTTGGCGAAAATGCGATTCAGGAATTTCAGGTTGCACAGTCCCCGGACCGAGCCGAATACGGTGCTGCTGCGACCGGCTTTGTGAATGTCGTGACGCGGTCAGGGGTTGACGATTTTCACGGCAACGCCTTTTACTACAACCGCAACTCCGGAACGGGCGCGAATGACGCCGTCAACAAGGCCAATGGGATGGCTCGTCCGGTAAACATCTTGCAACAATTTGGCGGCTCTGCGGGCGGACCCATCGTCTCAAGCCGAGCCTGGTTCTTCCTGGATTACGAACAACAGCGACAGAAGAATCCAATTTTCGTGATCAATCCGGCTTTTGCAGCGGTCGACCAGGAAGACTTCGGCGTTGAAGACGACGTACAACTACCCGCGCCAAACGCTCCGCTACCAGTACCGGGAGACAGCAACACGACGGACCCGGAAGATCCCGAATACCTCCAGCAGGTTTCGAATGCATTGAATGCGATTCACTCCAGCCTCGGATCCCATGCTCGTTTTCGCAACGATTGGGCGCTTTTTTCAAAGATCGATTACCGCGACTCCAAGGACGACCGCTGGTATCTCAGTTTGAATTGGAACCGGTTCGATTCCGGCGGGGGAGCGATCGTCGGCAATCAGACTTCATTGTTTGGCAACACGACGCTCGCGAACGCGTATGTACGCGATTATCAGGCGGCGGCCGGATGGAGCCACGCGGTCGGCAGTAACCTGCTCAACGAATTGCACGGCGGTTTCTCGCGCGATGACCAGTTCTTCACTCCGACCGGTCTCGTAGACCCTGTCCTTCCGGCCATTCTCTTGATATCAGGCGGAGGCGACGCGGAGGAAGGCGGAGCACTGCAGCTTGGCAACGCGGGCTTCGCCGGCGGTCGTACGAACGAGGCGCTCTGGCAGATCTCCGATCGCCTCAGCTGCGTGCGCGATCAGCACACCTTGAAATTTGGCGTGGAGTTCAGCCACACGCACGTCACCGATCTTGCCTTTGGCGGATTTGACCCAGACGCTGCCCGGCAAAACGGAACATTCCGCGGTACCTACAATTTCACCAGCCTTACGAACTTTGCTTTGGGACGCTACGATGCATTCTTCCAAAGCTCTGGCAATCCGAAGTTCTCTTTCAATGTGCCGTACCTCGGACTGTATGTCGCAGACACCTACAAGGTTCGTCCACGACTCACGTTGGACGTAGGAGTGCGACAGGATTTTCAGATTTATCCTCAGCCAAATGCAAATCCGGAGTTCCTTCTCACCGGACAATTTCCGAACCAATACCAGCGCCTGGCTCCCAGAATCGGATTCGCATGGCAGCCTCTTGAGAAGACCGTCGTCCGCGGCGGATTTGGAATGTTCTACGAGAGCCTGAATGGTTTGAACTATCGCAATTCGGTCGTTTCCAACGGTCTTCTGACTCAGCAGGCCTCGGCCACCGTTCCGTACGATGCAGGGCTTGCCCCCAACCAGCAAAGCACGACGTTTCCTCATCAAGTTTCGGATCCTTTCCTATTCTCTGCACCCGACATCTCACTGGTCGATCCGCACTTCCGATTCCCGTACATTCTGCACGGCAACCTTCAGATTGAGCGGGAGGTTCTGCCGGACACTGTGATTACCATCGGGACAATGTGGACCCACGGTGTGCACCTGATTGCTTCCAGCGCATACGATCTCAACCTCGTGCCCCCGAGCGGACAAACAACTTACATACTCTGTCCGCAGAACGCCCCGGAAGTGAACGACTGCAACGGACCCCAAGTCGTGTTGCCCAATCTCGACTCCGGTCTTCTGCAGGAGCACCACCTGAACCCCAGTTTCGGACAAATTAACGCTCTGGTCAGTCCCGGCTTGAACAACTACAACTCGTTCTTCGTGCAAGGACAGAGACGGCTTCATCAGGGGCTTGCTTTTCAGGCGTCGTACACGTTTGCGAAGAACCTGATGTCGCGCGGCGTCGATTTCAACAATCAATTCGATTTTAGAAATACGCATGCCCCCTACCTTCTCGACCAACGCCATCGCCTTTCGATCGCGAGCGTCTATCAGCCCGGATTCGGCAAAAATCTCAAGGTCCATACCTTGAGCGCGATCTTATCGAATTGGACGATCAGTTCGGTTATGCAGTTCGCGTCTGGGCGTCCCTACGCGGCAGTGTTGGCCACGGCGTGCCCGATCGATGACCAAATCAACCAACCCTGTGAAGAAGGTGACGGAAATATCGTCAACAATACTGCTGCGCTGCAAAGCACAGCCAATTCCGCTCTAGGCATTAATGGGGCTGGCCCCAGCCCTTTTGCCGGCCTCAATTCATATTACGGACCTTGGACCCAGCAAGTTGACATTAGTCTCGCCCGTAGTTTCCATCTGACGGAACGGCAGAGTCTCGCGTTCCAGGTGCAGGCTTTTAACGCGTTGAATCACGCAAACTACTACGTGCAGAACGGAAACGGCGTAAACGCAATTCAGTACGCGCCCTTCGGTGATACCTGCGGAAATCCGGACAACCCTCAAATCAACCAGACCTGTTACCTCGTCCCCAATAACGGCACCCACGGTTTCGGAACTCTTCAACGCATCAACGCATTGAATGGACCTCGAGTGTTGCAGTTCGCGGTGAAGTGGACCTTCTAGCATCAGTGTCGCGCGAGGTGTGGTTGCGCTCTTGGCGGTGTCAGTCGTTAAGCCTGGTGCAAAAGTAAACCCGCAACAGCGGCACAGCCTATGAGAACTGGCTCAGGCACTTTCCAACGAAATAGTACCCCTAGACTTACCGCACAAATCAGAATCGTAGGCAGATCGTAAACCGAACGCCGGGCGAGAACCACGACCGCACCCGCGATCGCGCCTGTGGCCGCTGCGGTGACGCCTCGTACGAAGGAAGTCAAGTGTGGGTTCTTCGCCCATCGTTTGTAGGACGGCGCGAGCAATACAACAACCAGGTAGACAGGTAGAAAGATGCCCAGGGCTGCCGCCGTCGCTCCTGCGACACCTGCGACCAGGTAGCCGATAAAGGCGACAGTGATGACCACAGGGCCCGGCGTGATCATGGCCACCGCAACCGCATCCACAAACTGGTGATCGGTCAGCCAGTGATGTCCCTGCACCACGCCACCGTAGAGAAACGGCACAACCGCGAGTCCGCTTCCGAACACGAACAGCCCTGCCTTGGCGAAGTACACAAAAATCTGCACGAGCGTGGTGCTTGTGCCGAACGCCGCGACAGTGGCGGGCGCGAACAGCAACAGCACCGTGCTTCTGACCGGCAAGCGACCCGGAAATCCCTTGGCTAACAAATTCACCAATCCGCCCAGCAGAAAGACCCAAACGATCTCCCGGGACGTCCATGCAGTTGAGACTGCCAAGGCCGTGAATATTCCCCACAGCAACTTATCTTTGCTGAGGGCGAGTTTGGTCAGCTTGAACGCCGACCGGGCGATGATGCCGATCACGGCCGCGCCGATACCATAGAACATTCCCTGCATCCAAGGCAGCCCGCCGAAGCGAACGTAAGCTGCCGAGAGGGCCAGCACCATCAGGAACGACGGTATAACGAACGCCACACCGACCGCAGTCGCTCCCAGAACACCGGCGCGGTTGTAACCAAGATAAATCGCAAGTTGCGCCGCAAGGGGGCCGGGTGCCAGCTGCGCGAGTGCAAGTCCCTCCAGGTAGTCTTCTTTGCGGACCCAGCCCCGACTATCGATAAGGTCCTGCTGCATACGACCCGCAAGCGCAATCGGCCCGCCGAAGCCCACGGTCCCCAGCCCCAGAAAATATCCAACGAATCGAGTTAAGGACACTCTCGTTGCCTCGGCCACGGTCGAGTTGGATTCTGGGTTCACTTTGCCGAGTTTGTGTTGTCGAGAGCCGCTCGCAGTCCTTTCGCGAGTTTCAGCGCATCATCGTTTGCCCAGAAGTGCATGAAAAAGAGGCGCGGCTCTTCCATCAGCATGTGACTGTGCAGCGCTGTCACGGCAATGCCGTT
>WNFQ01022202.1_pt1 | contig 10085 bp, 7 predicted proteins | sample 5400171 | NCBI WGS metagenome assembly WNFQ01 (sample SAMN13153356, study PRJNA577476) | soil metagenome | isolation source: 20 cm soil under Madrone tree | place: USA:California | collected 2016-06-14 | reverse complement strand
CATTCCACATTTGCTCTTCTGGAACATAGGAGGAATCGTAGTCGCGTCCGCCCTCAGCCGCTCCGTATCCGGCGAAATGCTTGACGCAGGCGAGCACGCGATCGGGCGCGCCTGGTTGCTTGCCCTGAAATCCCAATACCTGGGCTCGCGCCATCGCGGCTCCCAGGTAAGGGTCTTCGCCCGCGCCTTCGACCATTCGTCCCCAACGCGCATCGCGCGCGATGTCCACCATGGGCGCAAAGGTCCACTGAATTCCGGCGGCTCGGGCCTCCCGTGCAGCTACGGCTTGCGCATCTTCCACCATCTTCGTGTCCCAGGAGGAGGCCATCGCGATGGGCGCCGGGAAAATCGTATGGTAGCCATGGATGACGTCGAGTCCGAAGAGAACGGGAATATGCAGCCGCGATTGTTCGACCGCCACGTGCTGAAGGCGGTTGATCTCTTTTGGATCCGATACCCAAAGTACGGAACCTGCCCCGACCTGCTTGAGAATCTCTTCCAGTGTCTTGCTGACGTTTTCTTTGTATTCGGGAACGGGGAAACCGGGTAGCTGCGATAGCTGGGCAATTTTCTCGTCGAGAGTCATCTGCCGCAGCAGATTGCTGGCCTTGTCGCGAACTTGCGTGTCGGTAAGTGTGTTCGCTGACGGCGTCTGTCCAGCGGCTTGCCCAAGCTGGCCGACGGCGGCCAGTGCAATCAGGGTGTGGATCCACCAGCGCGGTGCAATTCGTCTGCCCACTCTTTTTCCTCCGGTTCGTTCGCCGAACCGGTTGCGAGTATATACCTGAGAGATTGCATGCGATCGCCCGCCCGTGGTGAAAGCCGCCATTCGTTGACTGGCCGATGCCGCGTCCGTAAGATGAACCGGGAAGTTGAGCGTCTATATAGTGATCGACCAGACCATCTCGCACTACCGCATCGTCGATAAGCTTGGTGGTGGCGGCATGGGTGTGGTCTACAAAGCTGAGGACACGGAGCTTGGGCGCTTTGTCGCCCTCAAATTCCTACCCGACGAACTGTCGCGAGACCCGCAAGCGCTGGAACGGTTTCGCCGGGAGGCACGTGCGGCGTCCGCTCTTAATCATCCCAATATCTGTACCATCTACGAAATCGGCAAGCACGGTGAGCAGTCGTTCATTGCCATGGAGTTTCTGGATGGCGTGACGCTGAAGTCTCTGATTGCGGGAAAGCCGTTGGATAACGAAACCCTGCTTTCGCTTGCGACGGAGATTGCCGAGGGATTGGACGCCGCGCATTCGCAGGGCATTGTCCACCGCGACATCAAACCGGCCAACATCTTTGTCACCAAGCGCGGGCACGCCAAGGTACTCGATTTCGGGCTGGCCAAGGTCGCTCCTGGCGGTTCTTCCAGCCTGGACCCATCGGCGAATACCATGACGGCCGGGGCTGATGAGCCGCACCTAACCAGTCCCGGCTCTACGCTGGGCACCATCGCCTACATGTCACCGGAGCAGGCTCGCGGCAAAGAACTGGACGCTCGCACCGACTTGTTCTCTTTTGGTGCAGTGCTCTACGAGATGGCGACGGGGGCGCTGCCATTTCGTGCCGGGAGTTCCGCGGAGATCTTCAAGGCCATCCTGGATGCGGCGCCAGCGGAGTTGGAACGCATCATGGACAAGGCCCTGGAAAAGGATCGCAACCTGCGCTATCAGAGTGCGGCGGAGATGCGAGCCGATCTGCAGCGGCTGAAGCGAGACACGGACTCGGGACGGTCCTCCGCCACAATCTCTTCGGGGCGTGCTGAACTTTCTTCAGCGGTGGGGAGAGGCGGCTTCTCGGATTCGGCAGTCGTCTCCCGACCGGGGCGTTCGCAATGGAAACGCTGGGCAGTTGCTGCCGGCGGCTTGAGTCTCCTCGTCATCGCATTGCTCATCTATTTTCGATCTCGCCCTGTCCCACTCCCCAAAGTATCGGGCTACGTCCCGGTTACTCACGACGGTAATCCAAAGGGCCTGATCGGGACCGATGGAGCTCGACTTTACTTTAACGAGTTCAATTCCGGGAGCGGGAATGTCACGCAGGTGTCCGCCGCCGGTGGAGAAGTGGCGCATGTCCAAGTGCCCGCGCCGCCGACCATGGTTTTGTTTGCGGTTTCCCCCGATGGGGCAACCCTCCTTGTGGCCGACGAAGTTGGCCAGACGGCATTCAGCGGACCGCTTTGGGGAGTGCCGGCGCTCGGTGGATCAGCTCGCAGACTGGGAGAGGCCAGTGGACAGGGCGCCGCCTGGTCCCCTGACGGCCAAAGAATTGTTTACGCTGATGGAAACGATTTATTCCTGGCAAGGAGCGATGGCTCCGAACCGCACAAGCTTGTCTCGGCGCCCGCTCAAACCTCTGATACTGCCTGGTCGCCGGACGGTAGCGTGATCCGATTCAGAGTCGGGGGCGCAACCTTTGGTCGCGGCGACCTTTGGGAGGTTTCGATCAACGGGACGGACCCTCATCCGATATTGCCGAACTGGCACACTCCGCCCAGCGAGTGTTGCGGCCAATGGACTCCAGATGGAAAGTATTTCGTTTTTCAGTCAGGCGCCAATATCTGGGCCCGTGCGGAAAAGACAAGTTGGTTTGGAAAACCTAACGGCCAACCTTTCCAGTTGACTTCGGGTCCGATGACGTTCTTCTCGCCTTTGCCCAGCAAGGATGGCAAAAAACTATTCGTGGTGGGGGCACTGGCGCGCGGTGAGCTGGTTCGCTACGACGCGAAGTCCGCCCAGTTCGTTCCATTGCTTTCCGGGATTTCCGCGGACAGCGTCAGCTTCTCTAAAGATGGTCAGTGGGTGGCCTATGTCAGCTTCCCGGAGGGGACACTCTGGAGAAGCAAGTCGGACGGCAGTCAGCGAATTCAACTCACCTACCCGCCCCTCGTTGCCGTGCTGCCGAGCTGGTCGCCCGCTGGCCGGCAGGTTGTGTTCTATGGTCTTTTGCCGGGACAAAAGTCCAAGATCTATACGGTTTCGAGCGAGGGGGGCACGCCGCGCGAAATGATGCACGAAGACGACCAGGAACAATACGACCCTACGTGGTCGCCTGACGGAACAAGAATTGTCTTCGGCGGCCCTCCGGCTGATCCCAACTCTAGTATCCGGATCGTCGACGCCAGTACCCATCAGATTTCGACGCTGCCCAACTCAAAGGGCTTGTTCTCGCCCCGCTGGTCGCCCGACGGACGTTATCTCGTCGCTATGCCTTTCGCATCTCGCAGCCTCATGCTTTTTGATTTTGCCACCCAAAAGTGGGAGGAGATCGCGAAGATATCCCCGGGGTTTCCCAACTGGTCAAAAAATGGGGAATATGTTTACTTCCTGCGTCAGGAAGACCAGCCCTCGGTGATGCGAATACGCATCCGCGACCGGAAGATCGAGCGAGTGGCGGACTTGAAAAACTTCCGGCAGACGGGTTATTGGAGCGTCTGGCTCGGTATGGCTCCCGATGATTCACCTCTTCTGCTTCACGACATCGGCACCCAGGAAATCTACGCCCTCGACTGGGAGGCCCCGTAACTCACGCGGGCCTTGGCCAGCGTCCCGCGGCATATCGGTGGTACGGATCAACGCAGTCGGTTTGGGACTGACGTAGTGTCCGCGGTGGCGCAGGACCTTCACATCGCGAAAGTCATCGCTTATCGTCCAGCGACGGCAGCTCTGGTCGCACCATTAAGACCTCGGCCTTTTGCCGTAAGAGCGAAAGAGAAAGTCGCGCCTTTGTCCACTTCGCCTTTCGCCCAGATTTCTCCACCGTGCTTTTTAATAATGCGTTGAACGGTGGAAAGGCCCACGCCAGTGCCCTCAAAATCTTCGACGCGGTGGAGGCGCTGGAAGACACCGAATAATTTGTCAGCGTACCGTTCGTCGAAGCCAGCGCCATTGTCTCGAATGAAGATTACAGACGCGCCCTCCTCCTCGACCTGGCCGACTTCGATGACAGCGGTTTCGCGCCGCCTGGTATATTTGACGGCATTCGAAATCAAGTTTACGAACACCTGTTTCACCAAACCGGGGTCGCAATCTACCGGGGATAGGTTTCCAATGCGCCAATCGATTTGACGGCCCTCACATTCTGGCTGGAGGTCGGCGATCACATCCTTCAGCAGCAAATTCAGGTCGGTAGCAACCCGCGCCAGTTCGGTCCGTCCGATCTGTGCCATCTTCAGTAAACCGTCGATCAGCCGGGTCATATTTTTTACTCCGTTCTGGATGCGGTGGATTTGATGCCTGGCATCCGGATCCATATTTGCACCATGCTCCTCGCTTAAGATCCGGGAAAAGGAGCCAATGTGGCGCAAGGGAGCGCGCAAATCGTGTGAAACCGAATAGGAAAAAGCCTCGAGATCTGCGTTCGCGGCATTGAGCTGCGCGGTGCGCTCTTGCACCTGCTGCTCCAAACGATTCTGGGCTTCTCCCAGGGCGGCATCCCGTTCTTGAATCTGCGCCAGCATTTCATTGNNNNTCCGACAAAACAATTTGGGCGGTCTCCGCCAGACGCACGATCGGGTCGGCGATGGACCGGCGAGCGACCGATGACATCCAAATGGTTGCGAACAGCGACAATCCAAACACGGTGATGACAATGAGCGCGAAGTCCTTTTCGCGATCGCTCATAGCTTGTAGATCAGATCGGATATATATGGTCGCGATCGGCTTCCCATGGAAGGCAATCGATCTGACCAATACAACCTGACCATCCTGGAACCGGTAGACTTGTGCCTGACCGGCTGGAATTGGAGGCGGCGGTGGAAACGATTCACTGCGATTTCGGCGATACTCCGCGAAGACACGGCCCTCCGGGGTATGGATTTCGGCGAAGACAACGTGATTTGAAGCCTGCAGCGCTGATAACGTGTTCTCAGCGGAGTGGGGATCGTCGAATACCAAGGCGGAGATCGAGTTGGACCCGATTATCTGGGCTTGGATTCCGAGGTGGCGTACGATGTCCGCTCGAAAGTTGTACAGGTCGTAGGCAAAGAATCCCGCGCTGGCAAGCAGGAGGGCAGTGCCACTGACCAGCATGTTCATCCAGGTCAGCTTCTTGGGGATCGAGAAATTGTGGAATCCAAACATCGAGGTCAATCTCCAAGGCGAGCGATGCTTCTTACGTTGACGGCCACTTTGAGCAGCTCGGAACTCAGTGTCAGGCCCGCATGCCCCGCGGTGACCAGGTTGACCTCAAAACGTATCCTGTTGCCTTCCAGGATGAACTGAACCATGCCCCCACGCTGGGTGAACTGGGGTAGATCGCTGACCGTCAGGACGCTTGCGTCAGCGAGCGTGGTTAGAATCTGCTTCAGTCGAGTGTTTTCCGATGAACTTATGAATAGAACGCGGCAATTCAGCGCGTCCTGAGGCGTGGGAATTCTCTTCGCTACGACTTTCTTGCCGGCCACGGTTTCGTCCGAAAGGGCGGCATCAAGAGCCGGGCCAAAGGGATCCTTCCCGAGCACACAAATAGTTGTACCTTTCGCGGGCCAATCGACGAATTTGCCGAAGCTGTAGAGATAGGTAGCTTTCACCTCATATTCGGTGGGCTTTGAATGCTGCCCATGCATGCTCGGAAGACCCATCAGTAGGCACGCGACGGCTACCACTGCGAGCCGAGGCCGAAGGCACTGGTGTCGGTAAGTCCGGCGACCGCGTCCCGAGCAATGCGAAGAGTCCTTGCGACCGCGCTGTTTCATGGATTTCAGTCGGCCTGCTTCCAGGTTATCTGCGCATAGACACTTCTCTTGATCCCGACCAACCCTCCAGGAGCGCCTCCGAACTCTGCATGATGCGGCTGCAACAGATTCTGACCGACCAGCGACAATTCCAGTTGTCCGGCGAAGTGCCAGCCCAATCGCGCGTCCACCGTGCTGTAACTTTTCACTCCTTGTGCAGGCAAGGCACCCACGTAGCGGTACGTCGGATCAAACTCAAATCGCTTGGATAAATTGAAAAGCGCCTGGGCCGTTGCCACATTGTGCGGACTTGATCCTTCGTACGACGATACATAACCCGTCTTCGTGTGAGTTGGTTTGTCGATGAGGTTGAGGCTCACATAGGAATACGAGGCCCTTAGTTCCATCCAACGGGTCGCCTTCCAATCAGGTGCAATTTCCGCTCCGTTCGAAGACCCCATGATGCCATTGGCAAATGACAGTGAGTAGAGAATGTGCTGCGGTGGAGGCGAGTCCACGATTGAAAGCGAGAGGGGGCCGTAACTTGTGAGGCGATTGTAGTGGTTGTGAAACGCCGAAATGTCTACGTAAAAGCGGGAACTTACCAGCTTGCGATAACCAACTTCGTACCCCAGCAGTGTCTCTGACACGAACTTCTGGTTGTCGCAGATGCAAATGAAAATCGCTGGATCGGAGCTCACAAACCCGGTTAGTTGCAGGTCCTCGTCAATGCGCGAGGGTGTGCGTACCGCACGTGCTATTGCTGCCCAGAATGTTTGGTGCGGAGTTGGCGTCCACAGCAGCCGTGCGCTAGGTTGACTTTCCCATCCGGTGAAGATGTTGTGCTCAAACTTCGATCCCAGTGTCATCCAGAGTTTATTCTTAAAAATCGTAATCTGATCCTGAACAAATGCGCTGTAAATATTGTCCGCTTGATGGTGCGGCAGGAAGTCCGCGGTTTCCACGGTCCGGACAATATCGCTGGGACTCCAGCGCGCTCCGAATCCCCAGACAATCTCATTTCGCTTTAAAACGAAGTGATGGATGGCATCAATGTCGAATGTATTCCGAGTCTCGCCGAGTTGCGGCCCCAATCGATAAGTTCGATCGTAGTAACCCTGGATCTGCAAATCCGACGTGTCACTCAGTACATGGTGCCAGCGTCCCAGCAGATTGCCGCCCGACACGAACTGTGTTCCCTCGACGCTCTCCTGCCTCGGCGGAGAGTAATAAGCGATGTTGATCAGCTGTCCGATGTGCCCCTTATAGAGATCCCCCTGGACCGTTAACGTGTCACGAGGCGTAAGACTCGAATCTGTACGAAAGCCGGCCTTACCCATTTGCCAATCGTCGTACTCATCTCGATCCAGGTGGTAACCTGGTGCTCGCCCGAAGCCCATCGCATAGACGCGGTAATCGAAATCGCTTCCACTGCTCCCGCCCCAGCGAACTCCTCCCGCACCTCGATCGGACGTTCCGCCCCTCGCGGATGCAAGCTCTCCGCGAGTATCTTTGGCGCTCTTGGTAATAATGTTAATGACGCCATTGACCGCGTTCGATCCCCAGATCGTGCCTCCGGGCCCGCGAATCACCTCGATCCGTTCGACATCTTCAAGGAGTAGGTTTTGTATGTTCCACGCCACCCCGGCGTACAGCGGAGTGTAGACGCTGCGGCCATCGATCAGGACCAGCACCGATTTTGAAAAGCTGTTCCCAAATCCCCGTATGCCGACAGCCCACAAGCTCGAATTGACTTGGGCTACCTCCACGCCGGGCACGAGTCGAAGAACTCCCGGGATGCTCGTTGCCCCGGACCTGCGGATGGCTTCCTGGGTAAGGACGTAAATCGCAGCAGCCGTTTTCCAGACTTCTTCCGGCTCTTTCGATGTCGTGGTTACTTCGATGTTTCCGAGTTCGGTCAGGCTCAGCTCTTTTAGAGGCAAGCTGCTACTTCTGCCACTTCCAGGGCCGTCGGCCCGGCTCGTGCTGACCAGACCCGCGACCAATAGCAAGCACGACATAGCTTCTAGAAGTTTTCCAGAGGCGGGTGGAGGGCGCTTCATTCTTGCGAGATCGGCCAGAGAGGGTTATTACTTCAGTCGCGCTTGGACATGCCGAATCTGGAGCAGGCAGGGGCCAAACAGTAACCTACGGAATAGCCGATTCGCGGCAACCTCTGGGGGTCGCGGGCTACTCGGAAACTGTCTCACCTTCGATTGATCAGCGCCGCCACGTACCCCGCGCCAAACCCGTTATCGATGTTCACCACGCTGACGTTTGACGCGCAGGAGTTCATCATTCCGAGCAGGGCCGCCAGTCCCTCAAATGCGGCGCCGTAACCGACGCTGGTTGGGACGGCGATCACTGGAACGCCGACCAGTCCGCCAACCACGCTGGGCAGGGCACCTTCCATCCCCGCGCAGACGATGATCACCCGAGCTTTTGCGAATGTGCCGCGATGGGCCAGCAGGCGGTGAATGCCGGCGACGCCGACGTCATAGATATGCTGGACGTCGTTCCCCATCATCTCGGCGGTGACGACGGCCTCCTCGGCGACGGGGATGTCACTGGTTCCAGCGGATACAACCGCGATCATGCCTTTTCCAGAGCGCTTGCGATCGCGCTTCAGAATGATGGCCCGCGCCAGCGGTCGATACTCGGCCTTTTCTATCTTCGCTGCCACCGCCGCATACTGCTCTTCGGTTGCGCGGGTTGCCAGCACGTTGCCGCCATGCTTGGCCAGGCGGCTGAAGATGTCCGCTACCTGCCGTGGAGTTTTGCCTTGGCTGAAGATTACTTCCGGCATCCCCTGGCGGAGCGCGCGATGGTGGTCCACCTTGGCGAAGCCCAGGTCTTCAAACGGGAGGTGGCGCAGCCGCTCGACCGCTTCGTCGGCCGACAGTTTTTTCTTTTGAACCTGCTCGAACAGCTTGCGAAGCGCGGCTGAATTCACGTGGAGATTGTAGAGGTCAGAGGTCAAATAGCAGAGGTTAAAACCGGATCACTCGCAAATTGCGAGGGTTGCAGGCTTCGCGCTCGCGGAGGGCGGTGGACAATTAGAACTTTTGAATCGGCAATCTGGGCCCTACCGCTGCAATCTGACCTCTCACCTCTGACCTGCAAGATCAAGTCCTTTCAGTAACTTACCTAGATTACTCCAGTGGTTCTACGCCCTTCGGAGAGATTGCCGCCACCCCCTTCCGGCCCTATAATCGCTTTAACTCTGGTTCTGGATTCTCCGTCAGGTTACAGGTAGGTAAGGCTCGAGGGCGCCCGTGTGCCTTCTGGTCGAGTCGATACCTATATGCGAATGCGCATGCAAATCGCCCTGATGGCTGCCACGGCAGCCGCGACCGCCTTTCTTTCCATGCCACCTGTGTGGGCCGAGTCGAGTGCGCGGTCGGTGTCCATCACGACTACTACGGACGAACTTGGCCGCAAGATTTACGTCAACAATGAGAGCGCAGGGAGCTCGTCCGGTTCTACGGCGTCCGCACCCCGGCGTTCGGGCCTTTCATACTGGAGTTCGACCGAACATCGCTGGAAGGCGGTTCCGACCAGCGGCGCTGCCATTCGTGCCGCCCGTTCGGCTGCGACCGAAGTCAACAGCTACCTGGATGGCAGCTCGCATCTCAATATCAGGAGCAATCGCGTCTTTACTGAGCAGGAAATTGATGCAGCCATTCTCCAGGCGGCCTCCCGGCACAATGTGGACCCGAACCTGGTTCGGTCTGTCGTCAAAGTGGAGTCGAATTACAACCCCAACGCGGTCTCCCGTAAAGGAGCCATGGGGCTGATGCAGTTGATGCCCGGCACGGCGCGGTCGCTCAACGTTACGAATCCGTTCGATCCAACACAGAACGTGGACGCCGGGGTTCGGCATCTAAAGAGATTACTGGAAAGCTACGGCGGAGATGTCCGCTTGAGTCTGGCAGCCTATAATGCTGGTGCTGGAGCGGTAGCGCGGAGTGCGGGCATCCCGCGTTTTGCGGAAACCCGCAACTATGTGCGGCGGATCACGAATCTGTACTACGGTGGCGGGGCAGGTTCGTATATCATCGGAAACCCCGTGCGCGACCCAGTGCGAGTAGAGCGCGACGCTCGTGGCGTGCTGTATATCAGCAACACCGAATGACTTAACCTTGCTCTCCACGGGTGGGTGGGGCGAGGCAAGGCGAATTCAGATCGAGTAAGCAACTTGAATACCCAGGCTTCTACGACCCTAGTCCGAGGCCAACGCGCTCTGCGCTTCAGTGCTGTCGTCTTACTGGCGCTGCTGCCGTCTTTGTCCTTGCCTGCCGCGGCCCGAATTCGCCATGGCGATGCCTGGGCCCGCCAGCAGTTTTCCGCCGCCGAGCGCATGCGCGAGGCTCTCAATGGGCGCCCTGCCGACGATCGAACCCGCCGCGCG
>WNFQ01004543.1_pt1 | contig 10085 bp, 9 predicted proteins | sample 5400171 | NCBI WGS metagenome assembly WNFQ01 (sample SAMN13153356, study PRJNA577476) | soil metagenome | isolation source: 20 cm soil under Madrone tree | place: USA:California | collected 2016-06-14 | reverse complement strand
TTTCCGTCTTTGTCGCGCACCACTAAATCGGGATCGACCTTTTCCACTTGTTCGGCCACAAGGCCCAATTGTCGCCTGCATACGGGATCAATTGATTCTTTGTAATGGAAGGTAACTGGCTGCAGTCCAAACAGTGCTTTGCTCGCCGCGTTCATCGGCGCGATGTCCTGCTTGAAACGCTTTGACGACGTTTGCGTCCCAAGCTGGCCGTTTGAATCAACGTAAACCGCCGTGCCAGAGATACTGCTGTTAGCGATGCCGCCAATAAAGCAGGCCTGCATAGCAAAGCCCGGCTCTGAGCTGTCACCGATGTGTATGGTGTTGTCCTCAAAATCGCCGAAGACGTGTGCGCCGATGTAGATGTTATTACTGCCATAGGTGTTGGAGCCGGCCTCACCGCCGATCGCCGTGTTGTGGCTTCCGGTTGTGTTGTAGAGGGCTTGAACACCGACGCCCGTGTTGAAGTCGCCGCCCGCGTTGGGGCCGGTGTTGCCCGTGAGCGCGTCGAAACCGTCGGCGGTATTGTAACTGCCTCCGTTGTTACCGAGAGCGTCACCACCAGTGGCCGTATTGAAACTGCCAGTTGTGTTGCTAAAGAGGGCAAAATCTCCATTGGCCGTATTCGCGAAGCCAGTGGTATTGCTCAAGAGCGCTGCGGCTCCGGTGGCCGTATTTCCATCTGCGGTGTTCGCAACGAGCGCTCCAGCGCCAAGAGCTGTGTTAAAACTTTTGGTAGTGTTGCTCCTGAGCGAGAAGAAACCGACTGCTGTGTTGAACTCGCCGGTGGTGACGCGCAAAAGCGCATTCTGTCCTTCCGCTGTGTTGCCGCCTGGATAGCCGCCATCCGGTGGGGGGCTGATCGCTTCCACTCCTGGCAAAAGCGCAAAGCCGACAAGCAGGAGTGAAACGAAACGCAAAGCCGACGGTGCAAGCAAACAGTACACGCGATATATGGATGGATTCGTTCTCATGGAACGAGTCCTACGAAATCACGCGGGAATTTACGAGACAAAAGTCGAAGTCACGGTTGCCAATTTCCCTGATCTCCACGAAAATCACGTTGTCCCTGATGAAGACCGACGCGATCCGAATAGAACGGCCACATACCGATTCAAAGCTCTTCGCGCACACGCGCTGGGACGCTGTTCCGGCCGCGGCGGGCCTTTTTCATCTCGCATATTTTGTAGGCCTCTTCTTCCTCTACCGACACGCGCCGCTGTGGATGATGCTGATCCTCGGCTTCATTTATGCGCTGATGGTCAACGCAAACATCAACGGGGTGGGGCACAATTTCATTCACAACCCATTTTTCCGCTCGAATTTGCTGAATCGACTGTTTGGCGTCACGCAATCAATCGCGTGCTGTTTCTCACAGACGATGTACGACGGCGTCCATATGCAGCACCACAAAGGGAATTCGGATCGGCAGAATGAAAACGGCGACACGCTTGATTGGTTGTCGATCTATCGGCATGGGCACGACGGCGAACCGGAAAGTCCGTGGAGGTATGTTTTCCTCAGCTTTTTCCGCGACGATGTCGGCGCCATCCGTAAGGAACTGCGGAAACGCGGCAACAATGACGTGTTCTGGGGAAATTTCGAGTTGGCAGTGTTCGCTACGACGCTGTTCGTGATGTTTCTCTTCAACTGGCGCTATGTGATTTTCTATTTTCTGCCGTTTTGGTATCTCGGCCATTGCTTCAGTTATTTGAACGGTTATTACCGCCACTACGGCGCGAATCCCGACAAATCGATCGCGTGGGGCGTGAGCAGCTACGGAAAAATCTATAACTGGCTTTTCTTTTATAACGGATATCACGCCGAGCATCATTTCCGGCCCAAAGTCCACTGGACGAAAATGGAAAAATTTCACCGAAGCATTGCCGATTTACAGAAGCAAGAAGGCGTTCGCACGATCAAACGAGCGCACATGCTAGGCTTCCTCGATCCCGATTTGCCGAAACGCGGAGCGCGCCCACCAGTAGTCCCAGAAAATTTAACCACGGATTACGCGGATAAAACGGATAACCAACCCGAATTTTCATCCTGATTTCGTATCCGTGCTATCCGCGTGATCCGTGGTTCCCCTCCTTCTAGGCGGCTTTATTTCGCGAAGCTGGCGCGCAGTTTTTCCTTCTTCGCTTCGCAGTCGTCCTGCAGGCGGCGGGTTTCTGATGCAAGCTGCTTCTCGAGTGATTCCACTTCCTCCAACTTGCCGGCACTCTGCACCTTGCGGATCTCGTTCTTCAGGAACAATTCTTTCTCGGCAATCTTCGCTCGATAAGTAGAATCGATTTCCGCGAGTTCTTTTTTCTGATCCTCAGTGAGCGCGAGCGAAGGGGACGCCTTCTCCAGCCGTTCCATCGCCAGTTCGTAAGCCGATTTCATAAGTGGAAGATAGGCTTCCCAGCCTGTCCCGGCTAGCAGGCTTCCAGCCTTTCTAAGAGTTCGGCAGGCAAGATGCCCGCCTGCCGAGTCAGGCAGGAAGCCTGACCTCCGATCGTGGCGAATTGCGTGTCGGAGATCAATTCTTAAATTGCTCTTGAATGCATTCGCGAATCAAACTGCTGAGTATCGATTTTGATGGCACACTCGTGTCGCGCGTTAGCGAACCAGTTCTCGACACGCAGTGCATGAAATTGATTCGCGAATTGCAGAGCGCCGGCGCGATCTGGGCGATTAATACGGGCCGTTCCGTTGATCTCCTCGAATCCGGACTCGCCGATTTCGCGTTTCCCATTCGACCGGACTTCATTCTCACAACGGAGCGAGATGTTTTTCGTCCCGGCCAAAACGAAGACAAATGGGAGCCATTTGGCGACTGGAACGAACGCTGCGCGCGCGATCACGCCGAATTATTCTCTTCGGCTAACTCGGTCCTCGCCGAAGTCGTAGATTTCGTGAGCCAAAAAACGAAGGCGCGTCTTATTTACGAAGGCGAGCGGCTCGAAGGGCTTGTGGCTGAAAACGATGAAGAAATGCAGCGCATCGTCGAATTTATCGAACAAGCACGCGCCGAGCACCCGAACCTGGATTACCAGCGCAACACAGTTTATCTGCGGTTTTGTCACGTTGATTATCATAAAGGAGCGGCGCTCGCCGAGTTGGCGCGCCTGTTGAAAGTTCCGCGCGAAAACATTTTCGCCTCAGGCGACCACCACAACGACATCTCAATGTTGGATGGAAAAGTCGCCGCAATGCCGTCCTGCCCAGCCAACGCAATTCAGGAAGTACGGGAGGCAGTGCGCAACGCAGGCGGTTATGTCGCGCGGAGAGAGCACGGGGCAGGCGTGCACGAAGCGTTGCTGCATTTTGCCAAGCGACACTGACCCCCGGGAGTTCCGGGAGAGATCACCATCGCACGGACCCGCTGGATCCAGCCGGCCCAGGAGCGAAGCTTCCTTCGTCCGGCAGTTTTTCTCCTGGAACGGTCCCGCCAGGTTGAGAGACGGATGATCCGCCGCTTGTCGCTTCATCACCGGACGACGCGCAGGCAGATAGCAAGAACGCAATCAGTAAGGCAAGAACAGCGGATAACGCGATGCGCTTGGCCATGGAACGCGAACGTAGCCATGGCGATCTCAGGTTGCAACCAACGGTGTTTGGAAAGCTTCGTAAGGAAGCAATTGATACGAAAAATTTTGCGCGCACGCCAAAGCTCGCCTTTAGTTTCGACATGGCTGAGTACGAGGGCGAGCCAGAACGGATCTGGGATGAGTACCAGTGGGAGCGTTTCCTCCAGCAACAGGACGGCAAGACGGAAAAGTACATGCAGTTGCTGGAGACGTACCTTGATGATCCGGATCGGGACGAGATCATCGCCCGCGAGATGGGTTGGACGCAGCTATTGGACGCCAACGACTGGAGTGCGGAGGTCGACGCGTTGCTGGATGATGATGTGCCTGAAGACGAGGAGGCCACTCTCGACACTGCCAGCCGGTCGGCAGCGGAGTTCGAAGAACATGACCTCTATCGCGCTGCGTTCGCGCTCACTATCTGGATCGACCAACTATTCGATCAAAATCCTCCCCTCCAGAACGTACCTGCAGCAGTAAAGCTGGCTACGCATGCTGCGCTGGCCAGTGCCAAGCTGGCAGCAGCGTTGAGTGGGGACAGCCTCGACGAAATCGGCATGACAATCGCCTACTTAAAGCGCGCCTTGAAAGCCATCACCATTTCAATGGAAGCTGCAGCCCAATTGCGGAAACCCGCGGGGCAGATCACGCGTTCGCAATATGCGATATTGCAGCAGCGACTCTTTCGAGTGCGCGACGGCATCATTGCCCTGATGGGCGAATACCGCGCCGAGTGGCGTCGGCGATTCGGATCCGACGGTTATCGCAGTTGAATGAAATAGGGACGGGTCCCGTCCAATCATGCAAACGGAAGCGACTCCGGTTCAGGCCGATGTATCGGAATTGGATCTGGTGAAACGATGCCAGGCCGGTGACACCGAAGCATTCGACGAGCTTGTAACCCGCTACCGGACACGAGTGTTCAGCATGATTTACAACATGGTCCATAATGAGCAGGACGCCTGGGATCTGGCTCAAGACAGCTTCCTCAAAGCATGGAAGTCGATTAAGCGCTTTCGCGGGCGCTCGTCATTTTACACCTGGATTTATCGGATCGTTATGAACGTCACGATCGATTGGTTGCGGAAAAAGCACGTCAAAGGCGGAGGCACCGAGTTCGATGACGCGATTCAGTTGAGGCAAGTTGAGCCGGCATCCAAGACGGTTCCCAAAACGGAAGCGTTGCCCCACGAGATGATGGAACGAGACGAAATTCGCGCCCGGATCGAGAGGGCAATCGCGCAGTTGTCTCCCGAACACCGCGCCGTCATTTTGATGAAAGAGCTCGAAGACATGCAATACCACGAGATCGCAGAAGCAGTGGGATGCTCCATTGGCACGGTGATGTCGCGTCTGTTTTATGCACGCAAGAAATTGCAGAATCTACTGAGGGACGTTTATGAAAACATTTGAGGAAAAATGGACCGCGTGGCTCGATGGCCAGCTCAGCGGGCGAGAACTCGCGGAATTCGAAGCCTCGCTCCAGGACAAAGCCGCCGCCGAAGATGAAAAAACGGAAGCAACAAAACTTCGAAAGCTTCTTAAGAGTGAGATAGGCGTCCAGACGTTAAACAACGCCGAGTTCTTCAGTCATCAACTCCGCGAGAGAATCGCGCGGGAAAGTGGCGGGGCCTCTCGGGTGTCAGGCGTGCGCCGGATGGAAAGCTCCACGTGGTGGACGGTTCCTCGTCTGTTGTGGACGAGCGCTGCGTCGATTGCGGTCTTTTTGGCTTGTACTGTTCTCGTGATGCGCGACAAAAGCGGAAGTGAGGAATCGCAATACCTTACCCAGATTCTAAACGCCCGCGTTGATCCGGTCGTCAGCCCAAACGCGACAGTCTCAATCTTTGAGGTAAAACAGGACCGCGTAACGGTGCTTTGGACAGAGGGGTTGCAAACTTTGCCGGCCGATTACGCGGCCAAATAACCGCTCATGGGTCGCTGGTCAGCGTTAATTCCTGTTGTGGTCCTCATCAGCACGGCGACACCCGGACTCAGGGGCGCGGAGAGTGTGTGGAGCGGACTTGTTATCGCGGAAAATATCGCACAACCGAAACCAATCCCGCCGGAATTAACGCGGATCGAGGGATCACTGAAAAAGTTCTTTGGCTACAACCAATTTCAGGTGATCGGACAATCGCAAAAGACACTCAAGACTGGCCAGGAAGATTGGCTTGCGACGAGCAAATTTTTCGGGCTTCACGTGGATGCACGAGGCGAGAACGACCTGGGCTACGTCTTGAACCTGAAACTGTACAAAGAGAAAGAGCTCTTGCTTGAAACAGATGCCAAGCTGAGCAAGCGCAGCCCGTTAGTCATTAAAGGTCCCCAAGTCGGGAGCGGACAATTACTGCTGGTGTTGATTGTCGAGTAGCTTAGCCACGACTACGGACGCGCCGCTGCCCTCATTTGGGTGTGAAAAAACTCGCACGCGTTGTTTAGTGCCCACCATGCGCGCTCTGTTTCCGTTTCTGGCCGTGCTGTATTCCGTTATCTTGTCCAACATGTCTGCGGAACCCCCTTTCAGTCTTAATGAAACACCCGGGAAATTGCCGAAAGAAGTTGTCCCGACCGAGTACTCCATTCGAATTGTTCCGAACATCGACAAGTTTACTTTCACTGGGACGGAAACGGTGAAGCTAGAGGTGCGCAGTCCGGTCCATCAACTGGTATTAAATGCGCTCGAACTCGACGTCACAGAGGCGACTCTCGATGGCAAACCGTTGCCCAAATCTGCAGCAAAAATCGACAAGGAAAACGAACTGCTCACGCTCACGTTACCGTCAGAACTTGCGCCGGGGGATCACACTATCTCGCTCAGCTTTTCCGGCAAAATCAATCAGCAAGGCCAGGGTCTTTTCTACATGCGGTATCAGGAGCATGGCAGCGGCGCGACAAAGGTCATGCTAGGCACGCAATTCGAAGCAACCGATGCACGGCGATTTTTCCCTTGCTGGGACGAACCAGTTTTTCGCGCGCGGTTTCAACTGACTGCCGTGGTGCCGGAAAACTGGCTCGCTGTGTCAAACATGCCCATCGAAAGTGAGAAAAAAATCGCGGAAGGCAAAGAGGTGCGATTTGCGGCGACTCCGCCGATGTCGAGTTATCTGAATGTCTTCGTTGCTGGCGAGCTCGATCTCATCGAAGCGCGAAGTGTCTCGACACAGGTCCGTGTGATCGCAACAAAAGGCAAAGCAGAACTGGGCCGGTACGCACTTGAAGCCACGGCGCAGATTTTGCAATACTACAACGACTATTTTGGCGTGCCGTATCCGTTGCCGAAGCTGGACCAGATTGCTCTCCCAGGCGGTTTCGGTGGTGCGATGGAAAACTGGGGCGGGATCACTTACTACGAGTCTGCGCTTTTGTTTGATCCGAAAAATTCGTCCGCCGAGACAAAACAAAATATCTACGAAGTGATCGCGCACGAGGTAGCGCACATGTGGTTCGGCGATCTCGTGACGATGGCCTGGTGGGACAATCTCTGGCTCAATGAGGGGTTCGCGTCGTGGATGGGCACCAAATGCACCGCGCATTTCAATCCGCAATGGGAGGTCTGGCTGCGGCGCAATTTGCCACGCGATCCCACCCGACGCATCGGCATCGCCAAAGAGCAGGCAATGGAAGGCGACGCGCGATCAACCACGCATCCGATTCAGCAGCACATCGCAACTGAGGCGGAAGCCAATAGCGCCTTTGACGATATCACTTACAAAAAGGGCCAATCGTTTCTGCGAATGTTGGAGAGTTTTCTTGGTGAAGATGTGTTCCGCAATGGGATTCGCAGATACATCGCCGCTCACAAGTATTCGAACACCTCGACCGCAGATTTGTGGAACGCCCTTTCGGAAACTTCCAAAAAACCCGTGGCCGAGATCGCGGTCGGCTGGACGGAGCAGCCCGGATTTCCAGTCGTGAAAGTCAAGCGAGAAACAGGCGGCAGAGTTCGCCTTACGCAGGAGCGGTTTACCGTGAATTTCAAAAACGCACCGCCGCTGCAATGGAAGATCCCATTGACATACGCGATCATTGGAGAAGCGCCTGCGACTTTGTTGATGACCGGTAAGACAGAGATTCTTGAGAACATTCCCGCGGATCGCGCCCTCAAGTTGAATGTAATGGGCGCTGGAAATTATCGCGTCGAATATGACGAGCCACCTTGGATTTTGTTACTACAAGCTCTGCCGAAGCTCGGCGTTGAAGATCGCGTAAATCTTCTGAGCGATGCTTGGGCGCTGGTGCAGGCCGATCGCGCGTCCATCTCGCTGTATTTCGGATTGGTTGAAAAATTGCCCGCTTCCACTGAGATCGCGGAACGTGAACAGATAATCAATGTGCTGGATTTCATTAACGGCCTGCTCGCCGCAAGTCCGGAGCAGGAAAAATTTCAGCACTATGCTCGCTCGCTTTTGCGTCCCACGTTTGAGAGGGTCGGCTGGGAACCAAAACAAGGGGAGCCCGCCACCGCCGCAAACCTCCGCGCGAGTTTGATCAGCGCTTTGGGAGATTTGAATGACCTGGAAATAATTGCCGGCTGCCGCGAACGTTTCAAAAAATATCTCGCAAACCCTGCATCGCTCGCACCAGATCTGCGGCCCGCAGTTTTTACAGTCGTCTGCCATTACGCCGACGAAAAAACTTGGACCAGGCTGCACCAGCTCGGTCTAAAGACGACCAGCATTGAGGAAAAACAAAATTATTACAACGCGCTCGCTTGCGCGACCGATCCGAAATTGGTGAAGAAGACACTTGCGATTGCTCTCACCGATCAGTTGCCAACGAGCCGTGCGACGCAACTTGTTCCACGAGTCGCTCGCGACAGCGGCCATCCAGAAATTGCCTGGGATTTCGCCAGGAGCAATATGAAAGCACTGCTCGCGAAGGTCGATGCGGCGGGTACAAACCGCTACGTGCCCAGTCTTTTCACGTTTTTCTCCGATGAGCCGCGCGCCAATGAATTAAAAGCTTACGCCAAAAGTAATTTGTCCCCGGCAAGCGTTACGGAAGTAGCAAAAGTCGTCGACGAAGTTCAATTCCGGTCCGAATTCAAAAAACGCCTCGTGACTCACCTGAACATCTGGCTCGACCATCACTCGGATGCCGCGAGCGCCAGGGAGTGACCTCCGTGGCCCACTAGTCACCGATCACTAATCACTATTTTGCTGCGGCGTGACCCATAGCCGCATCGGGATCATAGTAGACTCAACGAACCCGTGACGTCGGAAAAATTCCTGCGCGACGTTTTCAGGGCGATCAGTCAACAGCGTGATGCGGAGAAAATTTTTCTTCTTCGCAAAATCGATCGCATGGTCAAGTAGCTTTGATCCGTACCCCTTCGCCTGGTACTCTTTGTGGACCACGAGGTCCTCGAGCAATATGACAAAGCCTCCTTCGGCTGTGCTAATCGTAAAAAGAAGATTGATCATGCCCACGATCGCGCCGTTCCGTCGCAGGACAAAAACACGTCCCCGGCTGGGCTGCTCGAAAATGAGTCGCAAGCCACGAATCTGTCTCTCCTTGTCGGGTCGAAAATCGCTTTCCTGAGAGAACAATTCGCCCAGCATTTGAGACAACTCGTCCAGGTCCGCCTCAGTTGCCGGTTCAATGACGACGTTTTCTTCCCCGCTCATGACTTGCCCCGGTTATTCCAGAAATTCGCCGCCATGGCAATGCCGTAAATTACGGCCAGCAGGCAACCGTGAACGGCGCCGAGCTTTCGGGATGGGTGGTGATATCTTTAAGCAGCGAGCAGCGTTGACAATGCCAGAGTCGCTCCTACTGTAACCGCTCCCAAATCGTGCCGGGGTTCCCGGTCGGTGTTATGAAGCGCACTTACCAACCATCCAAGCGAACACGCAAACGTCAGCACGGCTTTCGTGCGCGGATGCGGACCAAAGGTGGTCGCGCAACTCTCGCACGGCGGCGTCAACGCGGCCGCAAACGCCTGCTCCCTAAAGGGGTCGAGAAACATTACGCTCGCCACACGCAGGCGTGATCGATTTTTCTGTTGCGCGAAACTTTTGCTAAAATCGGCAATCGAATCGCGATCAACTACTCGACGACTGATCAATGTGCGTCTGCTGAGCTTTTACTGCTTTATCGTACGCGCCCTCACCCTCCTGAACATAACATCTGGTAAAAAATCGGTCGTGGTACTTGTCCCATCCTTGCGCAAAAAGGAATTCGTGAGCTTGCGAAGAAGTATAGTGAAATTCTGCCATGCTCCGTCCTTGTTCTCGCGCGGACTCTGCATCCTCAATCCCAAAAACAAAACATACGACGCTCTGTGACTTGTTAGGAACATTGCGCGCCTTGCCAGTCTTCGGATTCGTCACGGAGTCAATATGAGCAATAAAATGCCGGCTGTGCTCGTCGGGCTTGTACATTTCCATGACTGCCCCTTTGTTAACGAGGGCTTGTTCTTCTTCGGTGAGAGTGTCCGCTTTGCTGGAATTAAGTGGTACGAAGAAGGCCGCGATTATCAGGAAAACTTTGAATTGCGCTTCGTCC
>WNFQ01013541.1_pt1 | contig 10088 bp, 7 predicted proteins | sample 5400171 | NCBI WGS metagenome assembly WNFQ01 (sample SAMN13153356, study PRJNA577476) | soil metagenome | isolation source: 20 cm soil under Madrone tree | place: USA:California | collected 2016-06-14 | reverse complement strand
GGAATTGACCAAGAGTGTCTTGGAGAGCGGGATATTGCGCGAGGAAGAGGGTCGCTACGTGCTCGACGGCCCCTTGCCGTCTCTCGCGATCCCGACGAGTCTGCATGCCTCGCTGACGGCGCGGCTCGACCGTTTGGCGTCGGTGCGACATGTGGCGCAGATAGGGGCGGTGTTCGGGCGCTGGTTTCGCTATACCTCGCTGCGCGCGGTCTGCGGTCTTCCGGAGGACGAGCTGCAAGCCTCTCTCGCCCGTCTCGTCGCTTCCGAGCTGGTGTTTCAGAGCGGCACGCCGCCCGATGCGGTCTACACCTTCAAGCACGCCTTGGTGCAGGAAGCGGCCTACGGCAGCCTGTTGCGCAATGCCCGGCAGCGGTTGCACGGCCAGATCGCCGAAGCGCTCGAGACCCATTCCCCCGAGCTGATCGACAGCCAGCCGGAGTTTTTCGCGCGCCATTATACCGAGGCCGGGCTCGTCGAGAGATCCGTCTTCTATTGGCACAAGGCTGCTCAAAGGTCTGTCGCACGTTCGGCAACGGCCGAGGCGGCCGCGCAATTTCAAAAGGCGCTGGACCAGCTGGCCCTATTGCCGGACGATGCCGCTCGTCAGCGCCAGGAGCTAGAATTCTACAGTGCCTTGGGTGCAGTACTGCAAGCGGTCAAAGGCTTCGCCGCGCCGGAAACCGGCGACGCCTATGCTCGCGCGCGAGCATTGTGGGAAAGACTGGGTTCTCCGTCGGAGTTCCTTCATATCCCGCGGGGCCAGTCGATTTATTATGCGATCCGCGGCCAATTCGATTTGGCATTGCGCATGGACAAGGATCTGCTGCGTCTCAGCCGCCAGCGCAACGATCCGGCCAGGCTTGTTCTGGCCCACTACTCCGCTGGCAGAACCCTGATGTTTACCGGCAGGTTGGTATCGTCGCAATCGCATCTCGAAGAGGCGCTTGCGCTCTATGACAGGGTCTCGCACGCCTCGCTTGTCGATCAGGCTGGAGTCGACCCTTACGTAAACGCGCAGGCGGTCTTGGCGACCGTTGATTTCTGTCGCGGCTATCCCGACCGGGCACTGGCACGGAGCAATGCGGCGATCGCCGAGTCTCTGCGGCTCGGGCACCAGCCGTCTTTGGCTGTGACATTGGCATTCGGCGCCAGGCTAGTTTTACTTTTGGGAGACAATACGACCTTGGATGAGCGAGCGGGCCAGCTGATTGCGGTGTCGACCGAACGGAGCTTCGCTTACTGGCGCGCGCTGGGAACAATCTACGGCGGCTGGGCCAAGGTCAAATTCGGCGATGTGACGGAGGGCATGCGTCTTATCCGCAGCGGCTCGACCGCTTATTGCGCCACCGGCGCGGCAGCGTGGGTTCCCTTACATCTGGGTCTCCTAGCCGGAGCATGTGAGATCGCGGGGCAACTCGAGGAAGGTTTGTCCTTGTTGATCGCAAGGCCCTGAGCGTCGCCCGCGAGCAGCAGGCCAAGCTCTGGGAATTGCGCGCCGCCGCGAGCCTCGCCCGGCTGCGCCGCGACCAGGGCCGCCGCGCCGAAGCCCGCGACCTTCTGGCGCCGGTCTACGGCTGGTTCACCGAAGGCTTCGACACACCCGACCTCAAAGAGGCAAAGGCGCTGCTCGACGAGCTGGGGGGCGGTTGATGGACGTAGCGGCATGGCTGCGGGGCCTTGGTCTCGAGCGATACGAGGCGGCGTTCCGCGACAACGAGATTGATTGCGAGGCTCTGCCCAAGCTCACGGCGGAGGACCTCAAGGATCTCGGCGTGGTGCTCGGAGGACATCGCCGCAAGCTGCTCGAGGCGATCGCCGGACTGCGGAGTGAGAGTGGCCCGCAGCGCCCGGCTGCGGACCAAGTTGCGCCGACGGCCGAGCGACGCCAGCTGACGGTGATGTTCTGTGATCTGGTCGGCTCGACGGCACTGTCGGCGCGGCTCGATCCCGAAGATTTGCGCGAGGTGATCGGGGCTTGTCATGCTGCGGTTGCCGAGGTGATCGCGAGGTTCGACGGCTTTGTCGCCAAGTACATGGGTGACGGCGTGCTGGCCTATTTCGGGTATCCGCAAGCGCACGAGGACGATGCCGAGCGGGCCGTGCGGGCCGGCCTCGCCGTGGTCGGGGTGGTGCGTCGATTGCCAACGCCGATGCCGCTGCAAATGCGCGTCGGTCTTGCTACCGGGCTCGCGGGAAGAGGCTGTGGTCGGTGAGACGCCGAACCTGGCCGCGCGGCTGCAAGCGTTTGCCGAGCCGGCCGCCGTTGTCATTGGCGACAGCACACGGCGGTTGGTTGGCAACCTGTTCGAGTATCAGAGCCTCGGCGAGGTCGAGCTCAAAGGGTTGCCGGCGCCGGTCCCAGCCTTCCGGGTGGTCGGTGAAAGCAGGGTCGGCAGCCGGTTCGAGGCGCTGCGCTCGGGCGAAACGCCGCTCGTCGGCCGCGACGAGGAGCTCGAATTGCTGCGGCGTCGTTGGGAGCAGGCGAAATCGGGCACCGGGCGCGTCGTGCTGGTCTCGGCCGAGCCGGGGATCGGGAAATCGCGACTGACCGAGGCGTTCCGAGAGAGCATCGCAGGCGAGCCGCACACCCGGTTACGGTATTTCGGCTCACCGCATCGTCAAGACAGCGCTTTGTTTCCGTTCATCGCGCAACTTGAACGAGCCGCCGGTTTCGAGCGAGACGACAGGCCTGCGGCGAGGCTCGACAAACTGGAGGCGCTCGTTGCAGCAAACGCGCCGGCGGAGGGCGACGTGCAATCGCTGGCCGAACTGCTGGCCGTGCCGCTGGACAACCGCTACCCGGCTCTCGAGCTCACGCCGCAGCGCAAGAAGGACAAGACATTCGAGGCGATGTTGCGACAGGTCGCCGGTTTGGCCGAGCGCCAGCCCGTGCTGATGATTTTCGAGGATTTGCATTGGGCGGACCCGAGCTCACGGGAGCTCCTCGATCTGACCGTCCAACAGATCGAGCGTATGCGCGTGCTGCTGATCGCGACCTTCCGTCCCGAATTTCAAGCGCCCTGGGCGGATCGGCCACACGTCACGACGCTGTCTCTGCGTCGGCTGGGACGGGACGAAAGCGACCGGCTCATTCGCGGCCTCATCGGCGACGCGGTAAATCTGTCGGGCGGAGTGGTGGACGAAATCATCGAGCGGACCGATGGTGTGCCGCTCTTCCTCGAAGAACTGACCAAGGCGGTGCTCGAAAATGCGGCGGTCGGGACCATTCCGGCGACATCGCTGGCGGTGCCGGCGACGCTCCACGCTTCGCTGATGGCGCGGCTCGACCGGCTCGGCCCGATCGCCAAGGAGATCGCGCAGGTCGGCGCGGCAATCGGGCGCGGCTTCTCTTACGAGCTGCTGGCCGCCGCCGCGCAACGAAGTGCCGCCGAGCTGCGAGATGGGCTGCGTCGGCTGGTCGACGCGGAGCTGGTGTTTCAGCGCGGGGTACCGCCAGAGGCTACTTTCCTCTTCAAGCACGCACTGGTACAGGACACCGCCTACAGCATGCTATTGCGCGGCCCGCGCCAGGCATTGCACGCGCGGATCGCGCAGGCGCTCGATACTCAATCCCCCGAGCTGATGAACACTCAGCCCGAGCTCCTCGCGCACCATTACGCGGAAGCCGGCCTCGCCGAAAGATCCGCCGTGTACTGGGGCAGGGCCGGTCACGCGTCCGCCGCGCGCTCGGCGATGGCGGAGGCGGCGGCGCAATTCCAAAGAGGGCTGGACCAGCTGGCGCTATTGCCGGAAACCCCTGAACGCCAGCGCCAGGAGCTCGAATTTTGCAGTTCCCTGGGCGCGGCGTTGCGCTTTGTCAAAGGCCAGGGCGCGCCGGAAGTCGGTCATGCCTTTGCCCGCGCACGAGAGTTGTGGGAGCGGCAGGGTTCTCCCTCGGAGTTTCTTCACGTTCCCTATGGGCAGTCCCGCTATCACGTGTACCGAGGCGAAACCGATTTGGCGTTGCGCCTGGATGAGGATTTGCTGCGTGTGAGCCGGCAACGGAACGATTCCCGCGGGCTCGTTCTAAGTCACCAATCCTGCGGTACAGGCTACATGATGCGCGGTCGGTTTGCTTTATCCCGGTCGTTTCTGGAAACGGTTCTTTCACTTTACGATCCAAATTCCCACCACTCACTTGGGCATCAGACCGGAAGCCACCCCCAGGTGGTAGCACAGGGGTGTTTGGGGATCGTCCTTCTCTGTCTAGGCTTTCCGGACCAGGCATCGGCACGGAGCAGAGCAGCAATTGCTGAGGCTCGGAGGCTGGCTCATCCGCCGTCTTTGGCTTCGATCTTGGCAGTCGGCGCCGTACCGCTTACGCTCGTCGGAGAGGACGCAGTCCTCGGCGAGTGGGTAGACGAGCTGGTTGCAGTGGCGATCGAGCAGCCATTCTGGATCGCGGTGGGAACGATCTATCGCGGCTGGCTCAAGGCCAAGAATGGCGATGTGGCGGAGGGGATATCGCTTCTCCGCAGCGGTTCGGCGGCTTACCACGCCACCGGGGCCGAGTTGTGGATGCCCCCCTTTATCACCCTCCTTGCCAGGGCGTGTGAGATCGCAGGGCAAGTTGAAGAGGCCGTAACCCTGTCGGACGGTGCGTTGCGAACCGTTGAAAGGACAGGAGAGCGCTGGTTGGAAGCGGAGCTCTATCGGCACAAAGGCCAGTTGCTGTTGCAGCAAGGACATTCCGAGGCCGCGGAGGAACTCTATCGTAAAGCCCTGGGCATCGCCGAGGAGCAGGCGGCCAAGCTCTGGGAATTGCGCGCCGCCGCGAGCCTCGCCCGGCTGCGCCGCGACCAGGGCCGCCGCACCGAGGCCCGCGACCTTCTGGCACCAGTCTACGGCTGGTTCACCGAAGGCTTCGGCACCCCCGATCTCGAAGAGGCGAAGGCGCTGCTCGACGAGCTGCAATGATGGAGATCTGAAGAAATGCCTGAGGATTTCACCGGCAAAGTTGCCCTTGTCACTGGCGGCGGGAGCGGGATCGGAGCGGCGACGTGCCGCGCCTTCGCCGCTGCCGGTGCGCAGGTCGCGATTCTCGACCGCAATGCCGCGGCGGCCGAGGCGGTTGCGGCCGAGATTACCCGCGGGAACGGCCATGCCGCGGCGTATGCGCTCGATGTCGTGGATCGTGACGCCCTCGCCCGCTTGACCGAGGCCGTAACCGAGGGCTGGGGCGGCATCGACATTCTCGTCAACGGCGCCGGCACGACAGTGCGGCGGATGATCGGTGAGATGGGTGCCGAGGATTGGGAGCGCGTCATCGCCGTTAACCTCACCGGTGCCTTCAATGGCATCCAGGCGGTATTGCCGCACATGCGGGCGCGCGGCGGCGGAGCCATTGTCAACATCGCCTCGATCGCCGGGCAGCGCATCTCCTTTGGCGGCACCGCGAATTATTCGGCGTCGAAGGCCGGCCTTCTCGGATTGACGCGTCACGCCGCCTACGAGCTCGCCCCCGATGGTATCCGCGTCAACGCCGTCTGCCCGGGCCCGACGGCGACGGGGTTCGGCGGGGCGATGCCGACCGCGGAGGCGAAGGCGGCACGGGCGCTCAAGATCCCGCTCGGCCGCATGTGCGAGCCCGAGGACATCGCCGACCCGATCCTGTTTCTCGCGGGTCCTGCGGCGCGCATGATCACCGGCGTGGCATTGACCGTCGATGGCGGCGTTCTGGTCAAGAACGACACCCCTTATGAGGAATATTTTCGCCGCCGATAGTCGGCTCCTCGAGCCATCAGGCGCAATCGCTTGGCTGAGGAGTCCGCCCAGGACAGTCGCAGCCCTGATATTGGGCACGTTTCTGGCCAGGCTGGTGTTTGCCGCCTCGCTCGGTCTCGGCGTCGACGAGAGCTACATGGTCGCGGCCGGCCGCAAATTGCAGTTGAGCTACTTCGACCACCCGCCAATCGCCTGGTGGATCGCGTGGGGGATGGCACACCTGACCGGCAGCGAGAGTGCGTTCGTCGTGCGGCTGCCGTTTGTGGCGCTCTTCGCGCTGACGACGTGGCTGATGTATCGCGTGACCTCCACGCTCTTCGATCCACATGCCGGCCTCTGGGCGGCGGTCGTGCTGAATTTAGCCCCGGTCCTCGGGGTCACCGCCGGCACCTGGGTGCTGCCCGACGGCCCGCTCTTCGCAGCCCTGCTCGGAACTTTGGCTTGCCTGATTGCGGCATTGGGTTCCGACGGCCGCACCGCCTGGGGTTGGTGGCTCGCCGCCGGCCTGTGCGCGGGTCTGGCGCTCGGCTCCAAATATTCGGCGGTGCTGACCCTGGCGGGCATTGTCCTGTTCCTGGCGACCGAACCGACCAGCCGTCGCTGGCTCCTGCAGCCGCATCCCTACGTCGCCGGTGGCGTGGCGTTGGGGGTCTTCCTGCCGGTGCTGATGTGGAATGCCGAGCACGGCTGGGTCTCGTTGCTGTTCCAAGGGGGACGGGCCGGCGGGTCGTTCCGCCCCTTCGGGCCGCTGTTGGCGATCGGCGGGCAAGCCGCGTTTCTCCTGCCCTGGATATGGTTGCCGCTGGTGTGGTGCGGCGTCGTCGCGGCGCACCGTGGTCCGTCCGACCGGGAACGCTGGTTGCTGTTCTGCCTCGCAGCGCCGCCAATTCTGCTGTTCACGGTAGCCGCACTGTGGAGCAACGCGCTCTTTCATTGGGCAGCACCGGGCTATCTGATGTTGCTGCCCCTGCTCGGGGAAGCCGTCGCCCGCCGTCGGCAAGCCGGCCGGCTGGTGCGGATCTGGCTCGCGGCCACGGCGGCGTTCGTCATCTTCGGCGTGGTGCTTGTCGCGAGCGAGGTCCGCTTCAACTGGCTCTCCGCGCTGATAGCGGATTTCCCGCTCGGCAAGAACCCGAACATCGACGCGGTGGATTGGACCTCGCTGCAGATCGAGCTCGAGAGCCGGGGCCTCCTCGATAAACCCGGATTGGTGGTCGCGGCATTGAAATGGCACGAAGCCGGCAAGATCGATTATGCGCTCGGCGGGCGGATCCCGGTCCTCTGCCTCTGCGGGGATGCCCGGCAGTATGGTCTCATCACAAACCCTGACAACTACGCCGGCGCCGACGTCCTTATCGCGGCCCCGCGTCGCTCCTTCGCCCAGATCAATGGCCAATTCGGGTCTTTGTTCGAAGCGATCGAACCGATTGCGCCGGCCACGATAACCCATGCAGGGCGTCCCCTGATGACGCTGCCGTTGTTCATCGGCCATCGGCTGCGCGTTAGGGCCGATCCCGCTGGTAGCCCTTGAAGTCGCGCGCGAGGTAGAGCCGGTAGCCGCGCGAGGCGCCGGGCCCGAGTTGGATGACGATCGCGTGGAGCGGGTCGATCGCGGCAAAGCTCGGCTGCATTTCGCCGATCAGCTGGTGCTCCGCCACCAGCAGAAAATTTTCGCCAAGGTGCTTCGCCAGATCGTTGGTCAGATCCCACTGGTCCTTGGCGAGGCCGCTCTTGAGCTTCCACTTGACCGCACCGAAGGGATGCGGGTGAACATAATAGACGAGTGCCGCGAGCGTCTCGCGATCGTCGGTGAAGAGCCTTGAGCCCGGGTGAGCCGCGAGTTCCGCGCTGACGATCGAGCCGAGAGCGCGCCAGCCTCGCAGCCGGCCGAGCGCATCATACTTCGCCGGCAGCTCGACGCCGATGGCAGCGAGTGTTTCGCGGCCCGCGAACAACAGGGCCACGACGACGAGATGGAGTGCCACCGAAAATATGACGAGTTTGCGCCAGCCGCGAGACAACGCCCAGGCAACGACCAGTACCGTCGCTGAGACAAAGGCGGGTGCCGCCCAGTTGGGTTGGGCACGCGACAGGAAGCTGACCGCCAGCATCATCGCCAATACCGGCAACGCAAAGGAGGCGAGTAGGCGGGCGCGCGGCTCGGCGAGGGTGCGCGGCGATGCCGTGAGTACGAGCAGGCCGGCAAAGAACAGCGGGCCGGAAAGGCCTCGGGGTGAATGAGCGGCTCGCTCATTCCGGCATTGTCCCGGACATGGACATAGCTGACGAAGCCGTTCTGCCAATTCCACCAGAAATTCGGCGAATAGACGAGGAGGGCGAGAGCGGCGGCGGCGAGCAGCGGGCGCAGGTGGCGACGCTCGGCTGGGACCAACAGGGCATAGCCGAGTGCCGAGAAGAGCCAATAGGCCATTGCGTATTTCGCCAGAAGGCCCAGTCCGCAGGCGAGCCCGACGGCCACCCACCAGCCGGTTCTGCCGCCTTCCCGCGCTCTGATGAAGGCGTAGAGTGCCGTGGCCCAGAACAAGACCAGCGGCGCATCGGTTGAGATGATGAAGCCGGAGACCGACGCTCCCGGTAGGCTGGCATAGGCGAGAGCCGACCACAGCCCGACGCGGCGGTCGTAGAGCCGGGCGGCGATCGCATAGACGAAGATTGCGGTGCCGGCATGCAGCAAGGGTGCCGCGAGCCGGATCGCAAACTCGCTCTCGCCGAAGAGCCCGGTCGTCAGCGCGATCAGCCAGGCGACGAGCGGCGGCTTCGAATAATAGCCGAGTGCCAGGTGCTGCGCCCAAAACCAGTATTGCGCCTCGTCCGGGTAGAGATCGGCCGGTTGAAGGACGAGCCAGAGCAGCCGCAGACCGGTGATCGCGAGCACCCCGGCGAGCATCAGAAATACCGGGGAATGGTGCCATCCTCCCTCGCCCCGCTTGCTGGGAGAGGGCCGGGGTGAGGGGTGGCTGCAACGCGCAGCACCGGCAGGTCCGAGAGGAGGCCGCATCCCGTGATCGGTATAGGTGCTGCCCGCGCTGCCGACAGCGAGCGCCAGCTTGTCGGGTGCGATCGGATGACCCGAGGACGCCCACATTTCGCCGTCTTCCCGCAGCGTCGGCAGCGGCTCGACCGACATGTGCATGATCCCGGGAATTTCGGTCGAGCGCGCCTTGCCGGTCACCCGGTAAGTTATCGGCACCTTCTTGACGCCCAGATTCGTGGCGATCAGCGGGGCGAAGGCCGCCATCGGCCCGCCTTCCCCACCGCCAAAGATCGCCCCCAGCGCCTCGGCCTGTTGATCGCTGGCGCGGTCGTCGACATAGACAGCGGCCGTCCAGTTGCCGTCGGCCATCGGCCCCGGGGTGTGGGCGATCAGCGCCAGGTTGAGCCCGTCGAGTGCCACTGCACCATAGCTGCCCCGATCGATGTGAAACGCCAGCGCCACGTCGCACACCCCCTGGGTCGGCCGCGAGGTCAATGGCGGCGCCGGCGAAATCAAGCACGGACAGACGACATTGCAGTTGCAGTTCTCGAAATAGTCGCCCGAAAGCTGCCAATTTGTGGCCATACGCGCTCCCAAGGTGAGGTTAAGCCTGGCAGATAAGGTAGATGCCGAACCCCAGCATCGCAACGCCGCTGATGCGGGCGATCCACTGCCCGCCCGGAAACAGCTTTTCGACAAAGACGAAGACAGTGATCGCCGCCATCCATAGAAGGCTCATGATCCCGGCCGCAAACAACAGCGCCATCAAGAACCAGCAGCAGCCGAGACAATAAAGCCCGTGCTCCGCCCCCATTCGCAATGCGCCCGCGATGCCCGCTCGCCAGTGATTGAGGACGAAGTCGAAAGGCGAACGACAATGCGTCAGGCATACCGATTTCAATGGCGTGAGCTGATAGATGCCGGCGGCGATCACGACGACGGCGCCCAAAACCGGGATGAGCCTTCCCGTCAGCGGCGAGATCAGGGCGGCGCGCTCGAGCCCCCAATCCGCTAATGTCGCAAGGACACCGAACAGCCCCCAGGCGATCAGATATCCCGACGCAAACACCATTGTCGGGACAAAAGGCTGGCCGCGCCCGCGCTTGTGCCGGTTGATCGTCGCAAAGGTCAGGATCATCGGCGCCGCACTGGGCAGCATCATGCCCGGCATCATCGCCCACCAGATCGCCAGGTTGAGGGCGAAATCGGCGGCGGTCCAGGGTACGTAGGCGGCCGGTATGGCGATGTCCGCCATCCCCTCCATCGGGCCCATCTGCCGATAGACGTAGAGCCACGAGAGTGCGGTCACGACGGCCAGGGCCAGCCAAATGGCGAGCCGATCGCGCAGCAGCAGCGCCGCGGCGCTGCT
>WNFQ01013206.1_pt1 | contig 10091 bp, 11 predicted proteins | sample 5400171 | NCBI WGS metagenome assembly WNFQ01 (sample SAMN13153356, study PRJNA577476) | soil metagenome | isolation source: 20 cm soil under Madrone tree | place: USA:California | collected 2016-06-14 | reverse complement strand
CGCTGATCGTCGATCGCCTTTCCCCTGATCGACAAGTGTACTGCTAAAGATGGTCGCACGTACAGGAACGTGCGTTTTTACCCATGTTACGTATAGTATAGCCTGCCACGTGCGCAGAAGTTCCCGCAAACTAGAATTTATTATTACGCGCACACTTTGGGAAACAAGCGAAAGGCCCAGAGTTGGCATGCCGCAGCGTTGCGTACTGAAGTTCGCGCCTATTAGGCACGCATGACTAGCCAACGGCGATTTTACACCAATAGGCACAAGGACAATGCGTGCTTGTATTCCAATCTTTATCTTCCTAGAAATCGGTGAGGGGACCTGGGCGTACTGAATTGATGAAATCGACATTTCCACAATTTATTGTTTACAAGTCTTTTATAGCGTGGAACACGCGTTTACCTCCATGCCACCATTGACCCGTGTGCGATCTACTCGAAGATCCAAGGGGCGAGCGTGGCCTCGTATTGAACGATGCCCTCAGGGTACCAACTGGAAGAAATAGGTCATCAGTGCCATGCGGTGGTCATTGCATGGTAGACGAGAAATACTGACAGCTTGATCTCTTTCTCGGCATTCTCTACCGAGTCAGAACCATGGCAGATATTGCGGCCGACAGCAAGCGCGAAATCGCCACGAATGGTACCTTTTTATTTGTTCAACACGAGAGAGGAACCAAACGTAACGGAAGACGTACCGGGTGCAGAGGCAAGCGGGTTGGTTGCACCGAGCATCGCACGGCCAGTCTTGACGGCATCTAGGCCCTGCCATACCATGGCGACCACGGGGCCCGAAGCCATGTACTTAATAAGACCAGGGAAGAATGGCTTATCCTTCAAATCCTCGTAGTCTGCACGAAAAAGAGAATTAAAAAAAAGAGAGGGTTACAGCTGTACGCGTATTGGCAATGGATGGACTCACGCTTCTGGAGGTGCTCGGGGGTCGCGTGGACGAGCTTCAGAGCGATGAGCTTGAAGCCGCGTTGCTCAAAGCGGGCAATGATGTTTCCGACAAGACCGCGTTGGACGCCGTCGGGCTATTATGTGCGATGTGACCGATGCGGGTTTTAACTTCATCAACATCATGCACAAGCAAAGACTAGTAGAAGATGGGCGATCGACATACCTTGACCATGATGTACGTGCGCTCATTGATGTTGGGAGACATGATCGATAGGGCTAGTTCTGGCTGGTGCAGCTGACAATAAGGGAGGAAAGAGAGATGGGTAGATGCGAAAAGGAACGCACAGATTTTAAGCAGCAAAGAGCTGATCATCGTTTCCGCCTGCCAAATTCGGAGATAGCCGCCCGCTCATTTTTTTGCCCACGGTCACACTTACACGCAACACCACGTGCCAACAACCCCGCTCCGGCCGCGCCACTCGACTACTCTGCAAACGAAAACGATGCTCTTCGGTCCTCTTGGTCCGTCTCTCGCTCCCTACGTGCGCTCCTCTCGCACTCTCTCCAAATGGTTTAAACCCATCGCGAACTGGTATGCCAATTTGTCCGGCTACCGTAGAGTAGGCCTTCGCTACGATGACCTCCGTGCGTCCCGATCTCCATCCTCCCCCCTCACCAAACTCCGCATGCCATCCCACCATCTTTCTGTGCTCGTGCGAGCAGTAGTAATCGGTGCTTATATCCTCACTTAGTTGTTGAGGAGCGTGCGGATGTCCAAAGGGTGTGTGTTATTTTCCGTTCGTGTCTCTTTACACAAATCTTGGTTGAACCGTTTGTCTTTAGGCACTGACTCGCCTGACGCCTCGCGAGGCTTACGATCGCGCATTTCGATTCAAGCGTGCGTCACAAGTTAGCGTTCAACACAAAGAACTCCCCAAGTCTGAGTGGCTCCATCCCGAAGAGGTAAAAGCTTCATGAACACCGCGGCACCAACACTAATTTCTCTTTTTCTTCCTTCCTATGCACCTAGGACGTTCGGTATTTGAAGCCCCATGTCCTCGAAGTGGCTAAGGAGGATCAGGAAAGGCACGTTTGGGATACTATCAACGTTGTTAGGAAGTAGAAATTCTCTTTCATGAAAATGCGTAATATTCGGGCTGGTTGCTTTCGCGCTTCAGTCTCTAGATCACTCTCATTTTTCAGGTCAGGGTCCTGAATAAGTTGCGCAGAATCGCGTAGCACATACAGAAAACCATGGATACTGGTCAAAATACATATTTCTGTTACGACCGTGTCAAATAAGCTACTCGAAACAACACCAGTACTACACTTTGTCGACTTTTGTTGGTTATTCTCCTTCAGGCGTCGAAAACAATTCTAAAGTCTAAAGGGCCTTGACCAAGGGAGACACCACCTCACCGCCCTTTGCGGTGTAGAAATCAACTACTTTCTTTCCAACGGCCGCGATGTCTGTGAAATGGTGAGGTTCGAGAACGTGACCATGCGGCATGAAAAGAAGCGTACTTTCGCCGGTAATACCGAACTTTTCATATACCTTCTTATAGGGACCAGATGAGCCCCAAGCCTGCAAACCGTACTGTTCATGACTATACTTTGCCCAGCCAGCGGTCTGTAATCTCATCGTTAGGTAACCTCGCTACGCGGAAAACACTAAACCGAACTCGTACCGAGAGCGCTTCGAGAGACAAGATTGGTGCGCCGCTGCGCAGCACGCGAAGCCGATACTCCTGTGGTTGCCGGTCGAACACGAGCCAACAGGGCAACGACACAACGCGAGCCCTGATGTTTCGCGCCCTGAGCTTGCTCGCCGCCTCGAGAGCGATGCTGACCTCTGAGCCTGTGGCCACGATGGTCAAATGCTCGTTCTCCTCTTCATGCACAACGTAGCCGCCAAAGGCGGCGAGCTCGATAGACGACTTCTCCAAATTCGGCAGGTTCTGTCGCGAAAGGGAGAGGATCGACGGTGTCTCGGGAGATCGGAGTGCGACGAGATAGGCGGCCGAAGTCTCGTTGCCGTCCGCGGGACGCCAGAACGCGAGATTGGGAATCGAGCGGAAGTGGATTGCCGTTTCGATGGGCTGGTGTGTGGGCCCATCCTCACCAAGACCAATCGAGTCGTGGGTTGCTGAGTGAGAAAACGGTCACTAACCACCGACATCTTCGTGCACAAAATGAAGATGAACGTACCGACCCAGATGACCTGATACTTTGACAGGGCAGCCAAGCGAACAGCACCAGCAGCATAGGACACAAAGTTTAGGAATGTCCCAATAAATGGTATGATGCCACCGTAGGCTGCGATGCCATTAGCAATCGCACCCATCCCGTGCTCACGGACACCATAGCGAATGTAAGTGCCCTTGTAACTGCCAAGCCCGGTGTTCTCAGGCTGGAAGTCGATAGTACCCTTGACCTTAGTAAGGTTGCTGCCCGTCAAGTCCGCAGAGCCGCCAAGGAGATCTGGAAGGGCCGGAGTAATCGCCGTGAGTACGATCTCCGATAGCTTGCGGGAGGCCTGTGCGGGATCGGTTGCCTTGTACGTGGGGAGCGACTTCTCCCAACCGTCTGGAAGCTTGCCAGAAATTCGACGTGTCAGTTCGGCATGCTCCTTGGGGAAAGCCTTGCCATAAGAATCAAGAAGAGAATTCCATTCTGTTTCAAGTTTGGATCCACGCTCGCCGACCATTGCCCAGGTTGAATAAACCTCGTCTGGAACGTAAAAAGTGGTGCTTGGGTCGAAGCCAACTTTCGTCTTGAGGGCAACAATGTCATCCACCTTCAGAGCTATGGAGAAATTCAAATACTCGATTCGTGTTAGGATATCAAACACTCACGAGTGCCGTGGACACCATGGGTACCCTGCTGCTTGGAACCGTAACCAATAGTTGTGGTCAGACGAATCAGGGTCGGCTTATTTTTCTCGCTCCGTGCGTCGGCAATCGCGTTGTAGATCCCCTCAAGGTCGCTGCATTAAAGTTAGACAGAGAATACCCGGTAAGGGCTGCGAGATTTAACTGATCGCCGTCTCTGACATGCAGGACCTGCCATCCATAAGCAAGGTACCGCTGCTCCACATTCTCAGTAAAGGCAACGGCCGTGTCGCCATCGATAGAAATGTCTTATGTCACGTTTCAGCAGACTTGCGAACCAAACAAAAGATCGCAACGTCCCATACCTAGAAGAGGGGTCAGAACGAGAATGAGTGAAAATGTAGAAACTTACCGCGATCAGGTTGCCGAGTTGAAGGTGTCCAGCAAGGCTACTTGCCTCGCTAGAAACACCTTCCATCAAGCAACCGTCTCCAAGGAATACTATCCAATAGAGGGTCAGTTTGGTATCGACTATCGCGGCACGCTCACCATATGTATAATTACTGATGAGGTCGAGACCTTCTTTGTTGAAAACAGCTCCTAGATGCGCCTGCGCAATGGCCAAGCCAACGGCATTCGAGGTACCTTGGCCAAGCGGTGCAGTGGTGACCTCAATCCCTGAAGCGCATATAAGCCTAAGTATATGCGTAGTAACACGACGACAGATGCTTCTGACCGTCAGTATGGTGGGCCTCGGGGTGGCCCGGAGTCAGTGAGTCAATCTGGCGGAATTCCTTGAGATCGTTCATAGAGAGCTTATAGCCCAAAAGATGAAGAACGATATATTGAAGAGCACAGCTACGGCGGGGAGATCGGATTCCAACATTTCGCGCGAACGATCAAGTGCACTTACGCGTGACTAGAAGCGAATATGAGACATGCGAACGTTTTCACTCAAAGTGGCTAACGCAAACGAGGACATACCCATTAGAAAGCACGAAACGATCGCGATTGAACCACTTCGAGCTCTTCGGATTAGCATTGAAAAACCTGTCCAAACCGTTCGATGAAGCAAAGGGGCCGAGCACGATGGCAATATACTGACCGGGTGAAGAGGACATGGGTGACAGGGGCCATGCCCATCGGAGCACCTAGAGGGGACCGGAATGCAAACGCAATAAACATTTCCATCTCGGATGAGGGTATTACAGAGGCTGACCTGGGTGACCCGAGTTTGCTTTTCCGACAACATCCGCTGCGAGGGTGCGGATGGTCGCAATGGAAGTCGCGTCGGTTGGGGAAGGGACGAAGTTTGACATGGCTGAGAGTAAAGTACAGAAAAAACTGAGGATAGGCCGGGATAGGCCTAGTTGTGCTATATACGACTGGAGGCCAAGTGGGAGACCGCGAACAAGCACAGGAGCGAGAAACTCGGTTGGACACGGACGCCACGGGTGCCTTTGAAGGGACTTCGGAATAGCCGCCCATATGGTGTAATCTTATCGCCGAGATCCTGGTCCGTTGAAATCGCTCTTCACATGCACCCACAATCATCCGACAAAAGAACAGGTAAGGTTTCCCCCCGTCCCTCTGCCTCGCCCCCGCCTTATTTCATCATAACAATTGAAACTAAAACGTAAAAAATACTGTAGCATGCAGTGATTTTTTCGACGCTCTCGAACTCTGTCATGCCAATGTCTGGGCCAAGTGGACTGGCGGATGCAACCAAGCTAAGCGTGAGCTGAATAAATGCTTACACAAGGAGGTAGGTTTACCCTCCTACCCCTTGCCAGTCTAACCCTTTTTTGCTCATTCACTCTCACATGTCTAGTCCGTGGCACGCGGAGCAAGGAACAGGGAGGACGCAAAGATTCGGAATGCACGGCGAGAGAAAGCGCTTCGAGAACTACATGAAAATGACTAACTTTGGTCACTGAAATGCGCTTTGCAACTCGCTTCCAGTGCGGTCCTTCTCATCATACCAAGTCACAGTGCATAGACCGGGCGTTACGTCGGTAACGGTAACACGTCTCAAAGGCATTCCATTCCCAATGTAGTCACCGCATTACCATGAAATTTTCTCTGCAAGCGACATCATACTCATGTTTAACATCTTGTTTATCTATCACAGGCGGCGTTACAGCTGTTTCCGTACTGTACGGAAACAGCTGTAACAAAGTCATCTTGCAACTCTTTCGACTCATACTTTTTTTGACTTGAATTTCTCATGATCATTCGTTATCGTGAAGGTGGCGTCAGCCACTTGATGACTTTTCCGTGTCCGTCCAAGAGGTCTCGGGAGTCTACAAAATTGCCAATTGCACTTATTCGCGTATCGACTCCCGCAGCCATGGGCATATAATCATGTGCCGCCATTTCTGGACTGAAATCCCACCTCCGATTCCCTACCCATGGGAGCCCTTCCCCAACCCGTCACTGCGCTGCACACGTATATGGCTCCAGGGGAGGGAAGGGCAACGCGGGCCTCGCACCTGCACCGTGCGTAGATGCCCAGGAATTATCGCCCCCTCTTTGTCTCACGCAGATTCGACGCGTGGACGCACGCCTTTCCGCGTGGCGTTATTGGGGTTCGTCGTCGACGACCAACCAGTTAGTCCTCCTTTGAGATATTGTGCAGTCGAAGGTCGAGGTGCAGTTGTGGTTTCAGCGCGAATGGGTAGGGATAGTAGGGCACTCGTCAGTGAGAGCGGAAGTAGAGAGAAAGCGCGCGTGCACGCTCACGTCCGAAGACTAAACTGAATAGTATACTTCATTGCGCGCGTATGATTACCCAGAAGGACATGGGGACACATAAACGCAACGCCCACAGTTTTATATAGCACTTACAGTGGAGGGCTGCTGCCTAGACAGTGTCGATATAGCCTCCCATTTAGGCTTTTGACAGGATTTGGCCGAGTACGTGTAGATTCACGGACCATGAGCCACCCGGAGAACAGCTCGTTATCGTCGAGCAGAAGTAATTGCAGGTCACGAAGACAGGCTCTAATAGACCGATAGTCTAAGTAGTGATGGAGATAGATCGTCAACTCTGTACAGTGGGGGTCTGACACGATAGAAAACTAGCAGGATGCTGTCGAAGGGCTAGGTTCTCGTAGAGATCCCGGAATATAAGTGGGCTAGGGGACGTACTTCAGAGCATCGATGGCTACACCAGCCTTTTGATCTCCTCACTCGCAGTGGGGCTTCCCGCAGCCCCGGCCTCGTCACGTTCACGCTGCGCACGCCGCGCAGCTTTTTCCGCCTTGATACGCTCAAGCTCTTGACGCACAGCGGCATGGTTGGCCGGAATGTTGCTACTACGTGCCGTCCGCTCTTCAGAGGGGAATATTCGTTCCTTGTACTAGGCAGATCGGTTGATGGGTTTGCACGACTCGGTAAGTAAGGGGAAACGCACTGGTATGACGTTTGTCTGGTACCATTCTGGGTCACCGTAGCGGAGGAAAACGAGTACAGGGAAGAAGACGTAGACGGCAAACTTGAATACCTCTAGGTTCGGCCCCGCCATCTAGGTTGCTGCTTACTATATGGTCGGCTAGAGCAAGAGCAAGATGAATGACAAACGGCCCGAGCCGGTAAACTGTATTGAATCTTCAGACGCTACAAGTACAGGGTTTCTGACAACTGCGTGCATATTTCACTCCATCCCTTTCGTACATTACTGCCACGGCTGGGTATGCATCCAGCCATCTGGGCATCTGATTTTTAACAGGTCTTCGCATAGGTGCCAGAACTCTCGCCATCCACTTCATGTTCCTCTACCCGGCCATGCGCCTTTTCATGTGAGCTGATCGTGTGGCACTTTCCAAGCACACTGAGCGCATGGACCGGACTGTCCTGTTTGATGAGGTCCTCTGTAATCTCAACCTATCGACCTATTGTTGAGCATGGACAATGGCAGCAAGGGGCGCGTATACATACAATGTCACAAACGACGCGATCCAAGAGGGCTTCCGTGAAATTCTCTTTCACGACGATACGTAGAATGTCGACCTGGCTTAGGTCAGGCGCGAGGTCATAGTTTGGTACAATCCTAGATAAATGGGTGAGCAGACATCTCCCAAACTCTAGTAGCAACAACGCACCATCCCTTCGTGCGGAGCAGAGTCTGGACCCACTTCTGTCGAATATCTGGGTACTTCCGCTGGAACGCATCCGAGAAACGGAAGGCTACGACGGGAAGACCCGGTTCGTAATGCTGTAGTCGAGTCAGCAGATATACTAAGTAATGATCATACGGGCAACTAACCTCGACATCCCCTTCTTCCCGAGAGCGGGTGGCGCCACCACCGCCTACTGGACGATGGATGTCACTTAGCACAGTATAATAGCCAGTTTTCTCAAGGGCGCGGGAGAGCGTGCGCGCGTTTTGGAGGTCCCTCAAAGCGACGTCGCGATAGCCGCGGAAACCGAGATGAAGGAAGTTGAAATACTGCGCTATAATAGGATGCGCAGGCCGCGAGAAGTTCAAAGAGAATGAGTACTCCACAGAACCAAGGTAGTGGAGCTCAAAAATGAGATCTTTTGGAAGATATTTCGCTGAGCGCCAAATGATCCAGCCCACACCGACGTATGCGAGGCCGAATTTGTGTCCGGATGTATTGATAGAGACAACGCGCGGAATTTTGAAGTCCCATTCTAGCTTGGGTGTGGCAAATGGAGCGATAAAGCCTCCGGATGCGCCATCCACTGAAAATCACGCATTATGAGAATGGGATCAATCACGAGAATAAACGCCCATTACCGTGAATTGGAACGGAATGACCCGTCTTCTTCTCGTACTCATCTAGCAAGTCTGCCATCTCTTTCACCGGTTCATAATGGCCGGTGTAGGTACCTGTGTGCAAAAGTTAGTGAGTGTGAATTTCAGAACTGCGGACATTCATACTGCCGAGGATTACATAGACACCAATGGTATTTTCATCAACATAATCCATTGCTTTCTTCGGGTCAAGCCGGTACTTGCTCTCAACGGAGATCGGCACAAGACGGGTCTCAACCTCGAAATAGCGAGCGAATTTCTCGAGGGCCACCTGAGCATTAGCGCCCATGACAATGTTGGGACCGGGCTCATGAATAGATTTCCCAGCGGCTTTACGTTTCTCCTGCCAAATGCGCTTCATAGCAAGACCACCAAGCTGGATAGCCTCAGAAGAGCCGGTGGTTGCAGTGCCTACGGCGTGGTGATGCGAGGGTGCATTCCAAAGCTCTGCCAATATGGAGATGCCTGCAGACCGGTCAATTGAACGGCCATTAGACGGACCCAAGCTACTCACAGCGGGTGTGGATGTCCTGTGTCATGGGGTACTCGTCCTGGTCAATCAAATTCTTCGAGATATTCTCTAGCATGAGCTTGTCAGCGATGGGGGGCATCCAGGTCTGCACGAAAGAAGCCAGATTCAACAACGGTTGACCATCGAGAGTAAGCTCATCGTGAATAATCTGATAAGCAGTATCTACGTCGATACCCTATGATAGAATCAGCTTGAAGCAATCAAGAAACGTGAAGGAAAGTCCCTCACATCAGTTGGGATTTTGTACTTTGGGACGGATGAGGTGCCATAACGGGCCCCATAGCGGGCTCCTGCTGGATTATAGACCGCATCTTGGTCAATGTTCGTCAAATGATGTGCGGTTCGTGGCTTAATCGCCTTGTCCTATATGAAGTTAGGGGAACCGTTGTGAGTGAGGAGATAATGACTAGTCATCTACCCTAGATTCTCTGATAATGTGCTCTGGGTTGACGTGCTATGTGGGACGAGGTGAGTGTGGGTAGAAGGAAGGAAGGAAGGAAGAAACGCACTTTCGAAAGGGCCATGCTTGAAGAAAGGGGAGTATGCTACCGTAGTAGGCCTGACAGGAGAACCTTATATCCACCTCCACCGTGACCTATTGTATCACCCCTGACGTCACATAACGACCCGAACAGTTGATCATTTTTTTGGCGGAGGCCATCCGCGATGCAACCCGACACTTGAAACTAGAGCGAGAACAGGCTAGCCTCAATCCAGACCGCGCATCATATTCATTAATGCCGGGGTACGACGGGGAGAAAAAAGATCCTGAGATGCGGTCAAAGTGAGAACACACTGCACGTGTGCTCCCTCATCCAGTTTGACGAACACTATTAAGGCAAGTAGGAGACGCCACTGAGTTCATCCTGCCTTTTCCGTTGATATTGGGATCAACATTTCGGTTGCCGCTCTTGCCGCTCTCCCACACTGGCCTACCAGAACCGCCGGAAACGGATTATCTTATCTTTTTCATCTGAGCCTTTCGCTTGTTGATCTCATGGCAGTGGTGTTTCTTAGAGACCCTTCTGATCCTGTGCGCTCCG
>WNFQ01007131.1_pt1 | contig 10091 bp, 8 predicted proteins | sample 5400171 | NCBI WGS metagenome assembly WNFQ01 (sample SAMN13153356, study PRJNA577476) | soil metagenome | isolation source: 20 cm soil under Madrone tree | place: USA:California | collected 2016-06-14 | reverse complement strand
TGGATGCCATAGGCAGTGCCTCAAGTTTCAGGAATGCAGATGTCTTTTGTGGACGAACTGAGTACTTTGGTTGTTAGTGGTAAATGTGCGAGACTGAAGGCAACTCTAGGCGATTCGCCGGCAGGAGTGTGCCGCGTGGGGTCGACAATTTCCTCACTCATCGGCGCAGCTGAAAGCGGCGATAGCGCGGCCGCGGATGAGCTGTTCAGCAGCCTGTATTCCGAATTGCACCAACTGGCGAAGCGGGAATTGGCCCGACGGGGATCTCCGGCGAGCCTGAGCGTCACAACGCTGCTGCACGAGGCCTATCTCGACATCGCCGCGCGTGAAGGAAGCTGCTTTCCCGACCGGCCGCGGTTCATGGGGTATGCGGCGCGAGTGATGCGCGGACTGATTATTGACCATGCCCGGAGCCGCAATGCGATCAAGCGCGGGGGTGAATTCCAGATTACCTCGCTCAAAACCGACTTAGGCGAGAATCCGGTTGACGCCAAAGAGCTTTCGGCGATCAGCGATGCCTTGGATCAACTTGCGAAGATTGAACCTAAGCTGGCTGAACTGGTCGACATGAAGTTTTTCTGCGGGTTTTCCTTCGCCGAAATCGCTGCCCTGGAGAACCTGTCGGAACGTACTGTACAGAGAAGGTGGGAAAAGGCACGCATCTATCTGCATCGGAATATTCGGGCGGATTTGCCAGTCTAAGAAATAGATGTCCAAGCTCAATCCCGATCAATGGCAGGCCCTTAGTCCGCACCTCGACGAAGCGCTGGAAATGACAGACGACGAGCGCTCGACGTGGTTGTCCTCCCTCCAAAGCGAGAACCCAACTCTGGCATATCAATTGGAGATACTGCTTCGTGAGCACCGCGAGCTGTCTGAGGAAGGTTTTCTCGAAGCGAGTGCTTTGGAATTGCCCGAGGGGTCTGGTCTGGCAGGTCAAACTCTTGGTGTCTACACTCTGGTTTCGCAGATCGGCCATGGCGGAATGGGCACCGTCTGGCTTGCAGAACGAAGTGACGGAAGGTTTGAGCGGCGCGTAGCCGTAAAGGTTCTCAATATTGCGCTGATGGGGAAAGGCGGCGAAGAGCGGTTCAAGCGCGAAGGCCGCATTCTGGGTCGCCTGACACATCCGAATATCGCGGAACTGATTGACGCAGGTGTGTCACTAACCGGCCAGCCATTTCTTGTTCTCGAGTATGTTGAGGGCGACCACATTGACCGCTATTGTGACGAAAACACGCTCGATGTCAGAGCGCGCGTTCGGCTGTTTATCGATGCATTGCTTGCCGTAGCGCAGGCACATGCCAACCATATCGTCCATCGCGACCTGAAGCCGTCGAACATCTTGGTGGGAACGGATGGTGAGGCGAAGCTCCTCGACTTTGGAATTGCCAAACTGCTGGAAGGCGATGGGCAGACCGGGGAAGCACCGCTCACGCTCGAAGGCGGGAGGGCGCTGACACCCGAATACGCTGCTCCCGAGCAACTGAAGGGCGAAGCTGTGACAGCTGCCACGGATGTCTATGCCTCAGGCGTTCTGCTGTATGTACTACTGACGGGGCAGCACCCCGCCGGCGGAGGTCCGCGTACGACCGCAGGTCTGGTCAAAGCCATCTTGGATACTGAGCCACCTCGTCCTTCGGAGATTGTGGCTCGAACGCTGACAAATGAAGAAGCCTCAGTCACGAATGCGAGAAGACGCGGCACGACCCCCGACAAGCTGGCGCGGTTGCTGCGCGGCGACCTCGACACGATTGTCGCGAAGGCGCTGAAGAAGAATCCGCGGGAGCGCTACCCCTCGATAAAGGCCTTCGCTGACGACCTGCAACGATACTTGAGACACGAGCCCATCTGTGCTCGGCCGGATGCAATCGCCTATCGCGCTGGCAAGTTCATTCGTCGGCATAGAAGCGGTGTAACGGCGGCGCTGCTGGTAACGCTGGCTCTGACGAGTACCGCCATCTTTACATGGTTCTTTCCCCGTCACCCCGAACCTATACCCCAGTTCAATCAGCGAAAGCTGACGGCGAACGCCCAGGATTTACCGGTCCTCAATGCTGGGGTTTCTCCAAATGGCAAGTATTTGGGCTACGCTGACCAGCAAGGCATTCATTTACAACTCGTCGCGACGGGTGGAGTCCAAAGTGTGGCTTTGCCCCCAGGCTTCCAGCCCGGGACAGCCTCCTGGCAGTTTGGAAGTTGGTTCCCGGACTCCACACGATTCATTGCTTCTGTCAGTGCCCCCGGAAGTCTTTCCGCCGTGTGGTCGATTCCGATACTCGGAGGGGAGGCACAGAAGCTTGCTGAAGTTGAGGATATGCTGGGAGGAGGGGCCGTTTCACCCGATGGTTCCAACATCGCCTATCAAAGGTTGCGGAGCATCGGTGATGCGCGTGAGATTTGGGTGATGGGTTCGCACGGAGAGTCTCCCCACAAGATACTGACGACCGAAAACCAGGCCACAATTAAGGGCCTCGCGTGGTCGCCGACGGGAAATCGGCTTGCCTACTGCTATAGGCGTGACCAGGGTAACCGCACAGAGGTTATGGTTCAGAGTCGTGACCTCAGTGGCGCAGACATAACCACGATCATCCAAGACAATCATTTGACCGCGTTCACTTGGGTATCGTCAGGACGTTTCATTTATTCGCGAAACACGGAGGTCGGCTCGGATGAGTCCGATAATTTGTGGGAACTGAAAGTTGACGGAAAGAACGGAATTCCGCAGGGGAAAGCACGCCAGTTGACAGACTGGTCGGGATTTTCTGTCTACAGCTTCAGCGCGACGGCGGACGGAAAGCAGCTGGCTTTTCTGAGGGGCACTGACCACGCTTCTGTTTTTGTGGGGGACCTCGCCGGCAAACAAAGCCGTCTCGTCAACTCCCGCCGGCTGACGCTCGACGACAACTACAATATCCCTCAGGCATGGATGCCAGACTCTCGCGAAGTCATTTTTTCATCGCAGCGAGCGACGAACCGGCTGATGTATCGGCAGGCGCTGGATCGGGGCAGTGCTCCTCAACTTATCACGTCCGCTGCGAACACAAATTTCTATGGGGCTCGATTGAGTCCGGATGGAGCCTGGATACTTCTGGAGGGCGCACCAAGCGGCTCGCACAAGATGGGCCTCTATCGAGTTGAGCCAAGGGGTGGCGCTCCTCAACTATTATTCAAGACAGAGGGATCTGTACTGTTTTGGTGCACAAACAAGGCCGCCAACCTTTGTGTATTTGGACGGACGTCTGCAGACAAGAACGAGCTGGTGGTTGTTGCATTTGACCCACTCGGAGGTCCGGGGGAAGAACTGGTACGGATTCCGCTTGAGGCGGGCACTAGTGCCGACATTGGATTCGACTACTCGTGGCAACTCTCTCCTGATGGTTCGCGGATCGCCATCGTGAAAAGGCACGGGCATGAAATTCGGCTAGTGCCACTGAGTGGAGGTCAAACGAGAACGATTACGACAAAGGGCTATTCCGACCTCCTGAATCTGAACTGGGCGATTGATTCCCAGAGCATGTTTGTGTCAACCCTGCAACCAGGTGGAGCTACCTTGTTGCATGTTGCCCTTAACGGCGATGCCCAGCCTGTCTGGCAGCAACCTCAGTCGACCTTTATATGGGGTTTTCCATCGCCTGACGGGCGTCATGTCGCCATTTTGGGTGCGAGTTCAGAGGCGAATGTATGGATGATCGGCAACTTCTGAGCCGGTAGCGGTCCTAGGTCGGTGTGATTTCGACACCCGCACTGCCCGGCAAATGGCGGAATCAGGAACTCAAACGTAGTACTCTTTCAACCTCCTCCGGCCCTTCCTACCCGTTGTCGTCTTTTCCCCTCCATTTCCGATATCTCAAGTAGGGACCAATAGTTCCAGTCATACGCCGGCACCACGATTCCATGCGTCGAGCGTATCGGTGAATTACGGGCGGGGGCCTTCGACGTGCGGTGCATTTACACAATCTAAGTCGAAGAAATAAGGAGAAAGCAGTGAACAACAATCGCAGCAAGAACTTCTGGAGCGGCGTAGCAGCTCGCTTCATTCGTGGAACAATGGCACTGGCGTTGGCAGCGCTGACGATTTCCGGCATTGTCTGCGCCCAAGAGAGGGGCCAAGACAAGAGGGAAGAAAGCAACTTTGGCTCGATTCCGAGTCCGACCACACCCGAGGGGATTACGCCACCGGCGGGAAGCTCCGCGTTCCTGCTGGGTCGCGGAGTCGGCACGCAGGGATATGTTTGCCTGCCCAACCCAGCAGGCGGCGTATCCTGGACCATCAACAATGCTCGCCCTGAAGCAACTCTCTTCACGCATATTTTCGGGGAAGCGATACAGATAATCACCCACTTCCTTAGCCCGGTTGTAAATCCGAATGACATCGGACCGAAGCCGCCACGTTTCGGCGACGTAACCTGGCAGAGTTCGTTCGATAGCAGCAGGGTGTGGGCGCAAAAGAAGAATTTCATTACCGCCGGAACCGACTCGAGTTGCCCGAATGGCGGCGCGATTGACTGCTTGTTGCTGCAGGTGATCGGCTCTGACGAGGGACCTGCGGGCGGCAAATCCCTAACCAAGACTACGTTTATTCAGCGTCTGAACACCAAGGGTGGATCTGCTCCCGCCAATCCCGCTACCGGTTGCTTAACTTCCAGCGATGTGGGTCACCAGGTACTCGTGCCGTACAGCGCCGACTATTTTTTCTTCCGCAACGATCAGTAAGAACTGGGTTGCTGTCGTCGCACAGCGAATCCGCGCATGCGGAGAGTCGGATGGCTAAAGTGCTCTTCGCGTGCGCGGCTCGTGCAAGCCGCGATCCGCGCAAACCTTAGCAATCGATGGAATTAAGGAGTGAAAATGTTTCTAAGTTCGAAGATAAAGGAGAATGAAGTGCAAAATTATAGCTTTCAAAAGTCATTTGGAGCATTGTTTGTGCTCGCCGCGATGTTCTTTTCGGGAACCGCTGCGGCACAAGTCACACAAGTTCTGGTAAACACTGGCAGACCCGATGGCAAGCTCGGGGCGCTGTCACGGCCTGCCAGCGCCAACAAGTCGGAGACAGAAACAGCCGATGACTTCGTCTTGAGTCAAACCACGGTCATTACCGGAGCCACCATCACGGGTTTGATCACGCCCGCAACACCTCTGGCGAGTATTGCCAACGTCGAAGTCGAGCTGTACCACCGCTTCCCGGAGGACTCGATCGATCCGCCATCGCCGATCAAGGTTCCAAGCCGAGTGAATTCTCCGAGTGACGTGGAAATCGATTCCGCGACGCGCGATGCACATCGGGGAACCCTCAGCTTCACCGCCAACTTATTGAATCCCAACTTCTCGGTCCCCACCACGGTTGTGAACAAGATTAATGCCAAGCCGCTGGACAGCGTTACGCATGGTGAGCCAGCAGCAATTGGGGAGGAGGTCGAGATCGCTATTACTTTTACCAGCCCAATCGTTCTGCCGGCGGGTCACTACTTCTTCCGACCCGAGGTGCTGGTAACCGGCGGCGATTTCCTGTACCTGTCGGCGCCGAGACCAATCGTCGCACCCGGAACAGCAATCGCTGGCGATTTGCAAGCATGGATTCGGAACTCCGATTTGAAGCCTGACTGGCTGCGAATCGGGACCGACATCATCGCAGGTGATCCGCCGACTTTCAACATGACCTTTTCCCTGACCGGTGCAACGATTCAGGCCGCAGGGACACCTGGGCAAGCGAACTGTCATGGGGAGACCATCTCCGGATTGACCGAACAGTTTGGGAGCCTTGCGGCGGCGGCGTCAGCTCTTGGGTTCTCCAGCGTGCAAGCGCTGCAGAATTCCTTTAGGGCATTTTGCGAGCCGTGAGGGATGCGCCTACGCAAGATCCGCGACGCTCTTGAACCTTTACAATCGAAAAACGGGCGGGCGAAATTTGTCCGCCCCCACCCAAGTTTTCCTCGCCCTGACTTCAGTGACGGTGGATCCTTCGGCAACAACGTTTCCGCGTGCACCATCAACGCCAGCACTGGTCCTCCCAGTTGTCGCCTTTTCTCTTCGGTTTCCGATATCTCAAGTAGGGACTAGTAGTTCGGCCTCCACGCCGGCGCCACGATTCAGGCGTCGAGCGTTGCGGAGAAATACGGGGCGAAGGTCTTGCAATGGCTTCAGCCGACGAGGCCGGAGCGGGTAACAGGAGCGAGCAGGTCCGGCCTAGGAAGAAGATCTCCCGTAAGGAAAGAGGTTCGCCATGAACATCATACGCATTCTACTTTTTCGCGCCTTCCTGCTAGTCACCTTGATCAGCTCATGCGTTTACCTAACGTATGGAAAAGAGGGCCCCGCTGTCGCTCACATCGTGCGCAACGTCGCGTGGAATGACTTCATAACCCAGATCAAGTTCTTGCCAGACGATTCTCCGCAAGATTCGCTCGACAAAGAAATGCTCGTGATTCAGAGGTTTCTCAAAGCGCACGAGACCGAAGTGAGAGTCGGTATCTACGACCTCGAAGTGTTCAGGGCCATTGACCAGGCACGCGCTCGTCTACAGAAAGCGGATAGGGATCTGGAGACGCTACGGAACGAGCTCTCCTACAGGGAAGAGCATGCAAATCTGGGGAGGTGACCTGTGGGATTCAGGACCGTTGTCATCTGCGCCAAATGTCAGCAGCCCATTGTTTCAGGAGAGGGCTTCGGTTTCGTCTGCTTCAAGATTCCCGGCAAGGAGGGCTACCACTTCTTCCATCGCAGGTTTCGTACCGGGGATTGCTGGGAAGCTTACATGATGGAGAGCCGATAAAAACGAGGACCGACTCTGAGGGTTTGTGGAGGTTGAGAATTATGGCGAAATTGACAGCAAAACAGACAGAGAACAACTTGACCGAAGCGGAAGCCATAAGGCAGGCCAAGGACGGCGTGGCCGCGGCTTTCGAATACCTTTACAAGGTCCATTGCAGACGCGTATACAGCGTGTGCTTCCGCATGATCAAGAACCCGGCTGAAGCCGAAGACCTGACGCAACAAGCATTCTTGCAGGTCTTTCGAAAGATCGGCACGTTCCGTGGTGAATCAGGTTTTTCAACTTGGCTGCATAGAGTGACTGTGAACATTGTTTTGATGCATCTACGCCGGAAAAAGCCGACTGAAATTCTATTCGAAGACTTGGACCGACGCGGCTCAGAAAACGAAGGTCCACGCGAACACGGTCCTAGCGACACTTCGATGTCAGGCGCGATTGAGCGGCTTAACCTGATGCGTGCGATCCGCAAGCTGCCGTCCGGCTACAAACAGATTTTCTTGATGCACGACGTTATTGGATACGAGCACGGCGAGATCGCGGGACTCTTGGGATGCTCAACAGGTTGTTCAAAATCGCAGCTTCACAAAGCCCGCAAACGACTGCAGCGACTGCTGCAAGGAGAACAAGTGCGAGCGGAAGCCGTTGTCGCTTGCGCCTAAGGCGGAAATACGGCCAGCCCAATAATTAGACCGAAGCCACCGGTACACCAGTCTGGTCTATGTCAGCGGATGCAGGGGCAGTGGTGGCGGCCCGGTTGTGAAGCCTCCTTCTCCCGAACTCTTTGAAGTACACACCCATTCGCGATAGCGATTGTAGAGATTCCCGCGCGAATGCTTTCCCATGTCACCAATGCAATAGATTTTCGCTAGAATCGGATTATCGAAATTTTCGACGACTATAAGTGTCTTTGACGAAACAAACCCCGTCCTGCTGAGGTATTCGATATTAAAGAGGAGCGAACTTGCGCAGTATCTCGTCAAATTTTTGACGAGTGGCCTTGTTTAGTCTTCACACTTGAGACACACTTACGAATCGGGTCTGGGGAAGAAATCTGGGGTGATCAAAATGCGCAATGAAAAACGCGGGTCTCTTTTCTTCTGCTTTTGCACTTCGAGTTTTGTGACTTCACTCGCTTTATTCTTCCTAACCTGCGTACCAGCCACTTGGCGCATCAGCGACCCCAGCGACCAGCCTGTGGCCAGCGCTAGAGTCACGGCCCTTAATAACGCAACGGGGTATTCGCGCAACGTAGATTCCGGCGAAGACGGCTACTACGTGATTGTCTCCCTTCCGCTCGGAACATACACGGTAACTGTAATGAAGGACGGGTTCACCACGCTCAAGTTCACTGAAATCGTCCTCCAAGCAGGCCGTGAAGCAGTGGTGGACGGCGCGCTCAAGCTGGGTGCGGTGAGCACGTCGATCGAAGTCAGCGGCGGCGCGCCTGTACTTGATCCAGCGCGAACGAATATCAGCCGAACGATCAGTGAAGATGAGGTACAGAATCTGCCGTTGACCTCGAGGAACCCGTATAACTGGATCATGTTCCAGCCCGGCGTCAGCGGACATCCCAACCCGGAACTGGGCATCCCGCGCACGCTAAATACCAATGGCTTTGTGGATCGCATCAACTACCAGATGGATGGGATGGTAGACACGGAGAGTGATCGCTACGGTCTTCGCCTGTTCCCGATTTCGTCCGTTTACGTGAGCGAGGTCCAAACCGTAAGTAACAGCTTCGCTCCTGAGTTTGGCGGCACCACAGGAAACATCTATAACGTCATCACAGGTTCGGGCACCAATAATCTCCACGGCATGTTCCAATGGATTCGCGGACCTGTCGATACCACCGCGAGACCAATTCTTCTCTCCTCAACCTTGCCGAAGCCGAACTTGCTCATGAATTCCTACGGCATGAATGCCGGAGGCCCTCTCAAGAAAGACAAACTTTTCCTCTTCGGTGCTTACGAGCACCTGTACCGCGCGCTACCTGTCCCGATTACGGTCAACGCCGTAAACCAGACGGCCCTCGAGGGCGTCGGTATTCCCGCTTCGCAGTTCGGGACTGCGCCTTCCGTGCAGCATGCGCAGTTTCTGGATGTCCGCGGGGATTGGGATATCAATCAGAAGAACCGGGTCTTTGCTCGCGTCAATTACTTCCGGAATGAGTATCCCTTCAACACCGCCGTTGGCGGGATGAACCTGATTTCCGCGGAGTCAGACTTCCGGGACCGCGCACACGTTGGCGGACTGCAATGGGTGAGTACGATATCACCGCAGATGGTCAACGAGTTTCGCTTCTCCTATCCCTACCGGAATGAGAAGCACATCGCGGGCGCGCTGACGGGGGCTCAGCCCGCAGTAACCATCTCTGGGATAGCTAATTTTGGCGGAAGCGTCTCTGTAGGTGACGTTTTCGCGGAAAAGATACCGAGCTGGAACGACAATCTCACCTACACCCGCGGCCCACACACTTTCAAAGGAGGGTTCGGCTATTCGCGCATTATCGACGTGCAGCAGGGCGACAGTTTCACGCAGTACGTCTTCGGTTCGGTCGCTGCGTACCAGGCCGCTGTGAGCGGTGCGAACCCAAAGTCCTATGACACGGTAAATGCTTTGATCGGCAACACGCGCGTGGGGTACATTTCCAATTTCTTCAATTTCTTTGGGCAGGACAGCTGGCAAGTACGGCCCTCTTTGCTTGTCACCTATGGCATTCGCTACGATCGATTTCTGTCTCCATCGCCGAACGCGGCCGCCCCTTTCCCATTCTCGCGGGACTTCCACAATCCATCCGGAGATGTCTCGCCGCGTCTAGGCTTGGCCTGGAGAGTCGGGAGCAAGACCGTAGTACGCGCATCGTGGGGGATGTTTTACGACGCGCCGCCGACTAATCTGTGGTTCAACGCGCTTTCTAACGACGGTTCCGGCCGGTCGTTCAATGCGTCGCTGTCTTCTTCATCGCCGGGGGCCCCTTCTTTCCCGCAGCCATTGACCACAGCGACGGCTCCGGCTATTCCGTCGGTATTCACAGTCACGCCTAATTTCAAGAACGCCTATGCGATGACCGCAACCCTCCAGGTATCGCGTGAGCTTTCTAAGAACGATGCATTGACGTTCGCCTATGTGAACACCGGGGGGCGGCAATTGCAGTGGCTGCACAACATCAATCTCATTAATCCACTGGGCTCGCTACTTGATGGGCGACCCGTGTTTGACCCAAGGGTGAATGCGGGAACGCGTGCAAACCCGGCATTCAACAACGTGACATTACAGGACGTTGGCACTAGCTCGACCTATAACGCGCTGGAGGTCAACT
>WNFQ01004538.1_pt1 | contig 10092 bp, 11 predicted proteins | sample 5400171 | NCBI WGS metagenome assembly WNFQ01 (sample SAMN13153356, study PRJNA577476) | soil metagenome | isolation source: 20 cm soil under Madrone tree | place: USA:California | collected 2016-06-14 | reverse complement strand
GACGACAACGGGGATGATCTTTCACCCTACACAGATCACAGAATACTTCTTCGTTCGAAAGGGGAGCCACCACCTCATTTTGAAACTGTATAACCCTGTCAGCCACAGATGACACGTCTGGCAGAAACCCTACCCCGCGTGTCCAATTCCCAGCACCAGGTCATGGGGTCTTTGACTTTTTATTTATTTTTGTTTTGTTTTTGTTTTTATTTCACCTTCCCTACGGAAGTGCTGAAGCCGAAGCTTTTCCTGTGCAGCGCATGCGCCGCATACATCGCCGGCATCCTCGTCGGCATCGTCAGCTTCGCGGGTGTTAGTATCAAGGTTTAGTGAGCGCTGAGCGCTCAGGCTTTTACCTCGTGGCCGCAAACGCCGATGACCTGCAGCTGGTCCCACGGACTGTCTCACCCGCCAATTTCATTCTTCGCATGTCCTCGATTATGTATCAAGGGCTCAGCGCTCAGCAACAGACTAGACTATTTCAAAGCCTCGTAAAGGAGGTCGATCTCTCCGAGGGGAGATTTCCGTCGGAGATCACGGTGGTGAACTTGAACACGAGGGAGGGGTTCAGTGCCAAGCCGGACCAGAAAGAGCCAAGCCCACATAGAATGCCGAGTAGCTTTCTATCAGGGCTTGGTTTTTTCCAGATGGCGGCTCTGGCGGGAAAGGGGATGTGAGGGCAGATTCCACAAGGGCTGTACAAGCGAACAAAGCATGTGATTCTGAACTTGTACAATATTCATTTATTAGCAGAACGAGGACAGCGAGACCACCCTGGGCCTAACGACAAAAAACAGACCTCCAAGACGTAATAATCGTACAGCGAATCTACCTTTTCTCCGAGTTCATGCCCAGCCAACCCTGTGTTTCTTCTCCCGCGTATCTTCGGCATAGTTCTCGTAAAAGTTGTTCGGATCACGATCATCGTACGCTCCTTCACCTTCACCGTGTGTACGACCAGGGCCATCCCAGAAATGATAGGCTTGACTATGCACGCCGTAGGACGCAGGGACGACTTTGATTAGATCTCCGCGTGCAACTTCGATTGCGGGTATCTCGGAGGGTGGTAAACCGATCAAGTATGCGAGCAAACAGCGGATGACAGATGCGTGTCCAATAATTAGCAAGTCTTCTTGCTCGCGTTCCAATTCAATTATCGTCGGCTCCAACCGGACTGTGGAGCCGTGAGGTGGAAGTGGGGTCGGGGGTGGAATCGTTCAACGATGTCAGCCTGAAAAAGGACCAAAAAAACGGAAATGAAGAACGTACCACTGAGGTCATGGTAACTTTCCGCACGCGGCGCACGGAAAGTATACGGGTCTTTGACGAAGCGCTCCCACTCCTCGGGGTATTGTCGCTTTGCGTCTGCGACGGTGAGTCCATCCCAGACACCCGGGTTGATTTCGGACATTTGTGGCTTCTCTATAACCTTGACTTTGCATTGAGCTCCCCCTGGCTGTTTAGGGTCAGCAGCCGCCATGAATGGCCACGCAGTGTGGTGTGAACGGCGACGGGCGGAGGTCCATATCTGGATAAAAATGAGCCACAGGGTCCAAATGATGCAGAACGAACGGACCACAAGACGGCTCGTTTTAGGGTCAAGACCACGTTCCTTCAATGACTTTGCACGACGCTCAACGACGAAGTTTTTCAATCGTTCGGCATATTCCCATCCGGTCTCTGAGAGATCAGCATCAACCTTGTAGGAATGTTCATGTAGCGAGTGCCCGGACTGAACGAAAGCCTGAGTTAGGCAAGGTGACAGGAAAGCGGCTGGAAATCATACGCGTGCAAAGTAGATGGTACGATATCGATTGTGAATGTTCATCAAGAAGAAAATTATCCTTGACTAACACAGGATAAGCTGTACGTATGGAACACCTTGGATTGGTTACCTGTAAGTAGCCTCGGACATTCTACGTTTGATAACATGGGCAAATGGAGACAATGGCGGAGCATAGAATGAACTCACGTTCACTATGATCTTCTCGCCAACCTAAGTTTGACTAATGAGTGGAGGATATGCCACGAGCGGACCATTAGAAACACACATTAATAATCCGGATGGACGGCACATCGAGTTCATCCACTGTTTCATAGTGCTTCTCATGGTCCCTTATACGGCTGTAGTAGTCTTGCACCGCCAGGTTTGAATCCCAGCCACCGTACTAATTCACGGTATCAACGGGAGTGCAAAGAAGAGAAAACGGGACGGAGACGTGCATCCGGTGAAGAGATCTTCACACTACGTATATTACGTTCTATAACCGCAGGGTCGTCACAGATCGATTCTGCAAAGGGAAAGGTCAATGAAAAGGAGAAGCAATGAAACCAAACGCAGTAGTAGCCACCTAGGATCACAACGTGTATTCCCTCCTTGCCAAACTTCTCCAAAACTCTCTGCCGTTGTTCACGACGCCCATTATTCGCGTCGAAGATAACGCATTGCCCCCCGGTGTTGAAAAAGTCCCAGATGAGCTGCTCACAGCCGTCCAGAACCTTCTGGCGCAATTCTATGGTCTCAGGGCTCTTCTTCCCTAGGTTTGGTGGCGTCAACATAGTGCAACGTCTGTGATCGATCGGCCACGCACCAAGTGTGAAATAGTCAGGGGGGAGCTTCTGGGCCCCCCCTAATGTCTTGCGCCTGTAGTCACCGAGAGAAACAACTTGTGTTTTTATGCCAGCCCATCGCAGATACCGTTCGAGGGCCCTAGAAATGTGGGTCTTGCCACGCGCAGGCAGCCCGACCGTGACTACTAGAATCTTCCCTGCATGGAAAAGGAGGCCAGATGCAGTTGTGTAGAGAGGTGCAACCATCGCTGTTATTGATAAGGAACAGTGGAACAGACACCACGGGCAGGAGTGGATAAATGGAGTCCGCTTATGCTCAACTAAGGGATCAAATAATGTCCAATAAGTAGATTAGGCTGAAGATTTTAAATAAATGTGGACTGATTATGTACTTTTCAATTCAATTCCTCACTAAGCAGACTATATTTATTTAAAATTGGCAACTTGTCAACTTAATGGTCATTTTGCCCTAACCCTACTCCAGGGGCACATCTCCCGAGTGAAATACTGCTATTCTCCAATCATGACAAGGGCACACTACTATACGTCAGAATATACTATACGAAACGGGTCCAAGAAGAACAAGCGTATACGAGATTAGATACACACGGATGGACCAGCGTCGTGGTATCAACAACGAACAGTGAGCTGATTTGGCCAGGGGTTAATAAGATCAGCAACGCTTGTAAATGCACAGCAGACAATTCGACATTGAAAGTTCTTCAAGGGTCTGAATGGTGTGAAGGAACCAAGTATGATCCCTTGAGTCTATGCGTTGTTTCCGTTCGTCGCGGATGCCCGGTACTCCTCCATCTCTTGGTCTAGCTGGGCACGAGATTTCTTGACGCGTTTGGGACCTTTCTTGGCGCGTTTCTGAGGAGCTGAAACAACAATGGGAGTCGCGATTCTCATCTTCACTGGATGCTGTCTGATGGTGATGAGTAATGTAAGCTCTCGCCGCCACACGGCGTGCACTTGCGAAATGCAACTTCAACCAGAGACATACAGGTTGTGTATAGCAGCTGTATTTTTGGGTACCTTGTCCGAGGCCACTTGTATGAGAGGACCGGCAATACGGGATAGTAGGGAAGGAGGAGTATTGGACTGCTCCGTCGTCGTCTGTACTGAGAGTTCGTCGCCGTCTGTCACTAATTCGATTTTAAGCTTGTGCTCTAGTTGTAATGATGCACAGTCAGCCATAGAAGCAAAACATGGAGAAGGACGTACTCCCGTCGATCACCTTGCCATCGTACTTTGACTGTGCCACCCCAGCGTCCGCTGGACGGTGAAAAGTAACGACGGCCATTCCTTTCGATCGTGCTTGGTTGTTGTAAATGATAAACATTTCCTTCACTGGTCCAATCGTTCTCTTGAATAGCTCCTACAAGTGATGAGGGTATCGTGTAGGGAGGAAACTGCTATAACACCTACCTCGACCTCAGCCTCTGCCACATCCATAGGCAAGTTACTACGTAATATTTTACTTCCACGCTGCAAAGCCTTCTTCGAAAGAGATGATGCGCTTCCATTGGTAGCAGCAGGACCACCTGTCCCGTCCAATGTCCTCCAAGCAGGCGAAACTTGACTGGCAGCTATTCCTATGAGCTGACGCTTCGTTCCATGGTAGACATTCAGTCGCGCGGAGCCTGTTCTCGTCTGTCCGCTCATTAAAACGTCAGGGGAGATATAGTGACCCAGATAGAGAGAATGATAGGCAGAGACAGTGAGTGGCTGCTTGGTAGTGGCACTGACTGTGCTCATGTGACCTGTGATCACATGACCATGACTGGCTACCATCAGCGCTCAGTCATCACTCGAATGCCTCTCTCACTAACCACCTACTCCCTCCCATAGCACAATTAGTAGGTGCCAAGAACCTCGATACCAAACTTGCTCACATGTTGTCTCAGATTATCTACTCACATAGACACTCAAATGGTTCCTTTTAATTGTTGTTTCTGGCGTCACTGGATTCCTGACGCCCTTGCAGGCTGACACCGAGCAGACCTACAAATTTGATGTCAAGGTATGTTGATATACCTATGACATTCTCACATCGCTTATCATCCATAGATGACCTGCACAGGTTGCTCAGGTGCAGTGACACGCGCTCTCAAGAAGGCTCAGGAGAAAGGCCCTGGCAGTGAGTACTATACGCTGCTCTGGTTGACGGTAGCTCACTTTGAGCCAGTCTCCTCTTATGATGTTAGCCTCGAGAAGCAGGAAGTTTTAGTCATAGGAACCATTCCTTACGATGATGTCCTCGCCGTTATCTCCAAAACTGGCAAGGAGGTTAGCATAGATGGACACCCCTGAAAAGCCCTCCTGATATGATTTATTTCAGGTTCGCTCCGGGGAGGTTGTTCCCGCTGAAGTTATCAACTAGTCGAAGATAGAAGACGTGTACATTACCCTTGAATTGATCGTGATTATCCGAAGTAAAACGGTTTCCGTGTCAGTTGGCAGTGTGATCTGTGGTCATGGATCCATTGTCGTGGACACCACTAGTATATCCGGGGCTTAGAAGCGAACACTGCCCCTCAATTTTGGTAACAGCGGATTTCTTCCGCTAGCTTTCCATGCCGATAGTCACCAACCTGCCAATTACAACTGCCTTAAAACCGACGGCGATAATTATTGCCGGTGACGGTTTTGTGCTTACAGGATCCGGAGGATGCCCTCGAAAACGTGTCATGTGGCCTGCCCGCTGTCTCATGACTGTCCGATAACCTAATCTACGACTTTGAGCCACTCGTCGCATCTGCTCACTCTACCGGGCTTCCCACAATCCTCTCACTTTCCCCATTTACCCTCTCAGTGGATAATCCTCAGGCCTCACTATATTTTCTTCGTTCATTATTCTTACAGATCGATGTCGGCATAGCTTCCACTAGGTGGGTTTGTTCCCGTCAGCACTCTGCCAGCGGGCATCCACCCGGTTAGCAGGACGCTTTCCACCGCCAGTAATCATAACACAACTTCGGCTTTTTGGCGGTTTGAAGCCCTTATATTTTGGGGCTTGGTGTTCAAGTCAGCTAGTGGCTAACCCATCCAGAGTGGTGGAAGAAATGGTTCTCATAGACCACGCAGTAAGCTAGACTCCTCTGAATGCCTCGGAGGAAATGAAATCATTGTCAATTTCACCACTGGGAGACTCTTTACTATCTCTGCCATTGATGAGGCACTCGCCTCCCGTCATGCGGCGGTCCTATTGTGCCTCGCTTATAACTGTTGCTTTTTCAGGATTTGCGTTACAGGCCGCCATGACTCATCTGCGAGATAAAAAGAGTCATCATTAATTGACTGAGATCTGCCAGGTGCTGAATGGGGGTGGGTGCTAATTCAGCGGTATTCGGATCGCGGTCGTATCGTGCGTGTTCGCACCGAAACGTCTCCGGAACCGTTCTAACTCTGAATAGGTGTTGATGCATTGATGCGCGGTCGATGCCCTTTGGTTCAGAGGGTGCCTGGGTCACGGGCCCGGGACCGGCTAATACGCGATGAGAAACTCGAAGGAGGAGGCAATTGATGATTCCAAAATTGCCTCGATGAAATTTCTATGAGCTGGTGGGCGGTGAGCGCGGTGAGCGGCCGTAAACCCTGGCGTGCTCAGTTGATGTCTGACTGTTTATCGTCTCTCTGGTGAGGAAATGGGGCTTCTTCGCTACTCATCGATTGCCCGTCGTCGTCCATTTTCCGTAGACATGATGACCAGCGCTCCTCTCGTACGGCCGCTTCCCCCAGTTGGATCAAGTCACGGATGCCTAAGCGAGTATCATCTTACACAGCATCGTCGCCCATCCGTCTGAGTCATTATGATCTTTCGAGTAGCAAATGAATCACAATAACTCGCCACTAATTCACGGTAGTTGATACTGAACTACTGCCGCCCGGGAATCCTACCGGAGTATCGTCTACGGCATGCCTTCACATATGATAACTTCATACGTCAAGGGGTTTTGCTCTAACTGCACAATGCCTAGAACGCCGTGTGAACGTTTATGAGGACACTGTACTAAATACAAAACGATTCCAGCGACAAGGTACGTTATTCATTTTCGTTGGCTCCAGCACTCATCAGACCGGCTCGCGGAGTAACACACGGACTCAACTGACAGGCACTAGCGGCCTCGCCACGTCTATCGGAGACGGAGACGGAGAGCCGTGGCAGCCACGTGGGCATCTCTCTCTACTCATGCGGTACGTGGTAGTGCTTGGCCCGGACTATTTCGAACACAGAAGCCCGCTTATTTGGCAGACGGTCCGCATCATGGCTGTCCATCCGGATCAAACAGTCGGGTAATTTTTGCCGCAAAAATATGTGATAGTACGTCTGACTTCTATGCGCGACTTCCACGACATCAATCTGCAGGCTTCTAATCTTCGTCCACCTTGCGAGATTATTATCTGGTCGTCGAAAAAAGCTTATTTTTGGCGCACGCCTTCATTTAGCAAACGGATGGTGAGCTCCGAGTCACCGGCACCGAAAGCTCTTGATTCATGATCGGTATTCTAGTTGATATACGGGTACCTCCAGATGACTGTCACAGTTGAGCAAGTGTCTGTCGCTTGTGCTATACATTTTACTCCCCTGCAATAGCCGAATTTCCTCAATTGGTCTATGTAGTCCCCCCTCTGGCATTATGGAGGCCGAGCATGCCATCATCAAAGCGTGGTTTAGGTTAGCCTGCTCGAGTCCCCCTATCATCTGACTATCAATCAGCAGGCGGCTAGTCCGGATTCTCACTGACTGCTCGCTTCCGCTGATCCAAAGAGACGCTTGTATCATAAGCTCCATCAGTCCATCTTCGCGCACTTCTGCTGGTGTTCTTTCATCTAAGGTTGGAATGAAACGGTTCAGGCGACTATAGGTACTGCCCAAGTACCACTTCGTGCTATCCGTTAAAATCGACTTGTCTGTGTCAGGTGACTAGCTATCGTATGCACGCTATTTTCAGTCGAGCTTCAAGCTACCTTCTTTGGTGATGGTGAAATGGTGCTTGTCGTGCACCATATGGTACGAGACAGCGATGCTGGCGCCCTTGACTACCGCTGTGCTCTCCGCGGCCATCCGTACGGACCGAAGACAATGGCTGTTGCCCGCCACCGTGCCATGGTAACGATCCGTTGAGTACTACTACTGTAGCTAACTACGTCTCGCAGAGAGCATGTTTGGAGTTGGCCATGAACCTGAATTAGAACCAGTGCAACTTGAGATATACACACGGATCTTGGGGTCGGTGATCATGAGACACTCTGTTCTACTATTCACCCTGATGTATGCAGGATTTAGAGCTGTGGGAAAATCAGCTTTACGGTCACTGGACTGTATATGGATGTCTTTTCTCTGGTTGTTGAGATGAATTGTCACGTTCGGCGTTCATGCGTTCATGAGTAACAAGATGGACGTAAGTTTCGATGGTGGGTCATATTCAATTGTACATCTGATATTAGGCAATTGAACGCGATAACCCATCGCGGCTCCCGCTCCCTCTTCACAGACAAATACTAGATTGCCATATCACCGCATAGCATCGGCGAATAATGCGCACCTTCAAGTCTATGTTTCGCACTTGAGGAAACAGACAGGGGTGGTCTCTTTTCTTGTCGAAAATGCGGCATCCGCAGGGGTGCGACTCTATTCAAATTCGACTTGGTTTGCCACCCATCATGCATCATGATCGGAGCTCTGTAATCTGTATCCAATACGATCTGAAGATCTGTTGCTCTCTCTCATTGATAGTATCGACATGGGGATCTTGGATAATCTTCTGAAAGTTGGCAAGTTTTCTCCATATCGGCCATGTCATCCATCAGAGTGATCGTTGATGAGAGATGGATCGCACAATCATTAAATCATGGCGCGAGTTCGAGTAAATGACATGGCTTACGTTATCGAACATCATTAGTGTGCGATATCCCCAGGGATATACTGCAGATCGACCCATGGGCCATCAACATACGAGCCCTCACTGTGTAAGTATAGTAACCTCGTGGCCCTCGGAAGTCTTAGCGAGGGCCAGAGTTCCCAGCCTTTGATGATAGCGATTATGGCGTATTTTATGGTAAAAACTGACGAAAATGGATTTATCCGGTGATTTTCCGTCCGCCGGATTTACTTTATTTGAGATGAAATGCACAGGCAGGTCTGTGGGTCGAGCTGCTCCTCACTCTCTCCTCTCTTTTTTCTTTTGCTCGTTCATCTTTCGTCGTCCTCGCAACCGCCACACCCATGGACCATCAAGATGCGCAACAGCAAAAGGACTTTTACAATGCCCTCATAGCCGAAGTGGGCGCCGAGCGCGGGAATGAATCCCACCATCCGTGTATGTACGGTGGCGCTCTGCCTTCGCCCTCATCATCGACAATGTCCTCTTCCAACCCGGTTATCCCCAACGTCCCTCTCAATATGGATCTCGTAACACAACTCATCGGCTTGCAAGGCCAGCAAACCGGCTCAATGAACCAGGGCCAGTATAGCCCTCAGCTCGTACTTGAGCATCGTCTCAAACTTAATCAGCTGCAGCAACTGCAGTTACAGAATCAGATCCTCCAGCAACAAGTGAGTCCAATGCTACTCACTTTCCCAACACATTCACACGGCGTCAACTCCTTTATCGCCGATCTTTGTAGCTCGAATTTTTGAATGGCCAAGACACTTCAACTCCCATCGAGAGTTCAAGCGAGCGTCAGAAACCTCAAAACCCCTTTCTTGGTCTCCCTACACCTGGTAAGTGCATTCTTTCATTCACTTCAGGAGAAAGCGAAACCGATTTGTCTCAGTCAACTCTGCCGAGTTGCACGCTCAATCTAGCCCAAACACAGACTACATCTCCCCTATCGCCCTCGGTTATGTCGACGATACCTCGCACTTTAGAACGAGTAATCAGTCGCAACCGCAACTCCCACCAGATATGCACCTCCCTCCTCATCATATGCCGACGTCGCATGATGCTCGCTCCGCGCCGGCCAACTTAGTCTTCGACACAACACCCCCAATACCCCTACCATCTCCTGGAGATATGGACTTCGATCTTTCACCTCTAAGTCCTTGGATGGACCCATATAAACCCGATCGTTCTCAGCAAGCCCGACGTAGTAAGCGTACTGCATCACCACCTGAAGGTGAGCAGGCAAAAGTGGCGCGACGGCGTCCGTCACCAATACCGCGGGTGCCATCCACCCCGAACTCCACGAAGCGCGCACGGCGCGGTACAAAATCTGCATCCTCGACTCCGCTTCTGCGCTCGTCACGCGCAGGGGGTCACAAGAATAGCGCCAGTGTCGATGTACCCGGGGACACACCGTCACCAGTGGATTTGTCGATGCCACCACCAGGGCTAACACCATCTCTTCCCCAGCCCGAGATCAATGCATCATCTTCCTCCGTCGCGGCCTCATCATCTGCGAGTGTCGGACATATTACACCCGTTACACCTGCCAGCATTATGAATCTTGGAGGGCTTGGCATGAACAGCGGCCTTGCGCCTCCGACACACGCAAGTGACAGAGGAAAATCTG
>WNFQ01010951.1_pt1 | contig 10099 bp, 6 predicted proteins | sample 5400171 | NCBI WGS metagenome assembly WNFQ01 (sample SAMN13153356, study PRJNA577476) | soil metagenome | isolation source: 20 cm soil under Madrone tree | place: USA:California | collected 2016-06-14 | reverse complement strand
CTTTACGGAGTAATTTCCTACACCGTGGCGCGCCGCACGAATGAAATCGGCATTCGCGTAGCGCTCGGCGCACAGCGCGGTCACGTCATCAGTATGATCATGCGTGAAGCTGCCGTGCTTCTTGCTATCGGTCTCGTGCTTGGCAGCGCACTCGCGCTGGCCGCTTCGCGCACGGCTACATCGCTGTTCTTCGGATTGAAACCGAACGATCCGGCCACGCTCGCGCTCGCCGTAGCTGCGCTGGCCGCCGTCGCCGCCGCGGCCAGCTTCTTACCCGCGCATCGCGCGGCCCGCCTCGATCCCATGGACGCGTTGCGCGAAGAATAGCTTCGCCGAGCCTGCCTCCGTAGGGTCGAGAGGCGCAAGCTCTCATTGATAACGCTCAGTTAGTTGGGAGAATTGGGCCCTGCCAGGAATCCTCCATCGAGAACCAGGGATTGGCCGGTCATGAAGGATGCAGTTAGTTGGGAGAATTGGGCCCTGCCAGGAATCCTCCATCGAGAACCAGGGATTGGCCGGTCATGAAGGATGCACGGTCCGAGCACATCCACACGACGGCTTCCGCGATTTCCATCGGCGTTCCAAAACGGCCGATGGGATGCAGACCGAGCGCGAACTTTTTCGCCTCCGGCGCGCCCCAGAGACGTTCGCCCATGGGCGTTTCGATCACCGCGGGACACACGACGTTTACCCGAATGCCGCTTCGCGCGGTTTCGAGCGCTGCGGACTTCGTCAGCCCCATCACGCCATGCTTGCTAGCGCAATACGTGGCTGCCCCAGCGGAGCCAATCCAACCTGCGACGGAGGCCATGTTGACGATGGCTCCACCACCGCCCTGCTTGAGCATCTGCTGAATTTCGTACTTCAGGCAAAGCCAGACGCCTTTGAGATTGATGTCGATGGTGCGATTCCAGTCTTCTTCGGATTGCTCGGCGATGGGGCTCCAGCTCCCCTCGATCCCGGCGTTATTGAACGCAACATCCAAGCGGCCAAACTTCTCCACTGTTTTCAGGACAAGAGCGCGAACATCGGCGGCCCGCGATACGTCGGTCTTCACAAACAGGCCATCTCCGCCGGCGGCACGGACCAGATCAAGCGTTTCTTTTCCTTCAGATTCGCGGCGGCCGGCGACTACCACTTTGGCGCCGGCCTTCGCAAAAAGCACAGCGGTATCACGCCCAATACCGGACGTCCCGCCGGTCACAATTCCGATTCTGCCGTGCAATTCCGCCGTCATGATTTCTCCTTGCGAATCAGGTTTTTAGATGGAGAGGCAGATTGTAGGCTTTACACGAAGGTGGCGTCAAATAGGCGGGGTACTGGACGTATAACGCGCAAACCGTCCATTTGAACTGACTTCTCCGGTAATCCGTTAATCGGGACTTGGAGAGCTTGCGTAGATATTCGACGAGGACCGTTTTCCGAACCCACTTGGTGTCTTCGCTAAATGAACCTCTGGTGGACGAGGGATAAGTCTTCACACTCTTTGGTAAGACCACCTGGTAGGTATTCACTCTGATTCCATCGTCACATCGTTGCGCTGTTTCCTTCCCGTCAAACACGCAATCGTATTCAATACGAAGAGCGCTATAGCCTTGATACATGACAAGGTAGAAAGATGAAATTGGTCCGTAGCTCAGGCCGGAATTGGTCACCGCTTGCTTGGGTTCAATCCCTTTTTCGGAGTGATGCAGGAACACCAATAGGTCGTCACCAAGACCGTAGCCCATAAATGGCCCGAAATAAATAGTGGTCCCTTTCTCGACGCCCTTGAACGCTTGAACTACTTCCGCCTTATAAACTGCCTTCGGATAGTGTTCTACATCGCCAGACAGGAGATGGACAATTGCGACCAAGTCTGCCTGTTTCATCAAATCTTCAATCTTGACTGGAGCGGGTTCGCCTATTGCGACTGTCTGCTTCTGCGCTGCGGCAATGAAAGCGGAAAAAAAGAAACAGAGCAGTAGCGTGGAAATCGGTCGACCGGAGGATAGGTCCATATAGTTGAAATCGCATAAAAAGCGCAACAATTCAATCTTTCTTTACCTTCCCGCTCTCAAGTGCCTGGTAAGTCGTGCGGGCAACTGGTTTTGGCAATTTCCACTTTTCCGGTAAGCGCTTTATCGGGACTTGGGAGTGAAGACGACCCGTCCCTTTGCGCCGAGCCACCAGACTGTACTTTCTAACAGTTACTTTCCCAGAGGCGTTAGTCCACTATTCGAATGAAAAAGGAAGACGTGTGTGCCCTTGCTCTTCCTCGTCATACCACGCGACTTTTGCGGTGAAATCACCCGAAAGGAAACAAAGATGAGATTCAGTAAGAATGTTTTGACGCGCCTGACCGTCTGGGGCGCGATGGTCGGTGCGATAGCCCTGCAATCTGGTATCGCAAGAGCACAGCAAGCACCAGCCACCGGAGACAACAAAGTGGCAGCAATTGACATACTTCTAGAACCAGATGCGACGATGGTGCAGCGCGCCACAGCAGCCAACGCGGAATTGTTGAAGAATTTCCCCAAGGGCTACACTTTGGGCGGTGAACATGCGCCGCATGTCTCCATGCTCCAGAGGTATGTCTATACGGCAGACTTGGATAAGGTATTCTCAGCGGCCAGCAAAGTGTTTGCGAAGGAGAACCCGACAAGCTGGAAACTGAAAGCCTTTAAGTACTACTACATTCCTGACAAATCTGTCGGATTGGCCGGTATCGTGATCGAGCCATCGAGCGATCTACTGCGACTTCAGAAGGAATTAATTGATGCAGTCGCGCCGTTCACTGCCCCCACGGGGACCGCTGCTGCGTACGTGACCACCCCGCAGGACCCGGACATCATTGCACCGCTGATTGAATACGTAAGGGTATTCGTTCCCGACCACAGCGGCGAGCATTACAGTCCGCACGTAACGACCGGCGTCGGAACCATCGAGTATCTTGATGCCTTACTTGCGAAGCCATTTGACACCTTTACGTTCTCTCCCGTAGGGGCGTCTGTCTATCATCTGGGTAACTACGGAACTGCGATGGCGAAACTGCACTCCTTCAAGTTGAAGAAATAAGTCGAGGACACAATTGGGCGTTCAGTGCGCGCATTGTACGTTCAGCTGAACGCCTCTCTCTGTGTAAGTGCCTGATTTGTCTAATCGGAAACTTGAATCCACATGGAAGGAGTTGGGACCTCGAAGCGCCCCTTTACCGCTGGTTCGGCTACAGGTTATGCACACAGATTTCAGTGAAAAGACTTCCATTTGCTGTCTCAGACCAGCGAGTGGTCTTAAACAGAAGATTGAGTTTGTGTTTTCCTGCCAGTCTCAAAACTAATCAAGGGACCATCCAGAGCTTGCGCTCCTTCGCCCAGTCGGCTTAACGGCAAGACCTGGCAGGCCACGCGCCGAAGAAATCCTCCTTGTTCACCGTCACGCTCTACGCAGCGACGCAGTTATTCGTCTCCACCACCTGAAAATTCCGCTGCCCACGGTCGGCCGCCATGAGGTAGGCCACCAGCTTTCTTGCCACCGCCAGCGTTCATAGAGCATGGCCAGCTCCGGGCTGTAGCGCGGCGCCATCTTCGCCGCCTGAATCAGCGTTGTCTGTAAATGCTTGTTGCGTTGTTTTGACAGCGGGGTGGGTTGGACCGTGTTGCCGGAACTCTTCTCTGCATGTAGTTATTCTATTACTACAACCGTTCAGTACAAATTCTTCACACAGGCGCTGGGAAAGTGTGCTTACAGGGCGGAGGAAACCGACGTGCCGGCGGCGGCGAAGACCGGGGACATTTCTGATTCCGCGAAGGAGAGGAAGGACTGGACAACCACAGGGTCAAACTGAGTGCCACTGGCCTCGGTGAGCCGGCGTACCGCTTCCTGGTACGGCAGGCCTTTGCGATAGGGACGGGAAGAAACCATGGCATCAAAAGCATCGATGACGCAGACGATCCGCGAAACTACGGGAATTTCAGCGCCTTGAAGTCCCGCTGGATATCCCTTTCCATCGAAAGATTCGTGATGGTGGAGAATATCGAGAGCCGCGCGTTCGAAGCCCGGAAGCATGCGCAACACAGCCCAGCCGTACTCGGAGTGTTTTTTCATGAGCGCATACTCTTGCGGGTCGAGACTCTCCGGCTTGCGGAGAATTGAATCCGGGATGCCCACTTTACCGATGTCGTGCAGGAGCGCAGCAACTTCGAGATTCTGAAGTTCGGCTTCTTCCAAGCCCAGTTCCCGTCCCACGCGCATACCCCATTCCGCCAGCCGGGTGCTGTGGACGCCGGTGTTGAGATCTTTCAAGTCGAGGAGCTGGTTGAAGGCGCAGATGACCGAACTGCGAAGCGCAGAAGCCTGTGCTTCGAGTTGCTTGACGTGCAGAGACTCCAGCGCCGCGGAGGAAGAGGAACCTTCCATGGGCGTCGGAATGTGGTCGTTCGACATTGCAGCTACAAGCAGAACAGGAAGCAGGAGCCAGAGCCTGAACCGGATGTTGAACCAGAGTTATTTACCCAGGCGGAGACAGCCTGATACACATCCAGACGCCCGTGATTGAGATCCGGTGTGAGCTTGATCGCGTGGGACAGCGAGTTTGATGCCTGATTCTGATTTAGCGAGGACTTCGCACTGAGCATCAGAGACACTGTGCCGGCGACAATCGGCGAACTAAACGAGGTACCAGAAGCACTTCCATATGTACCGCCGGGGAAGGTGCTGATGATGTTTTCTCCGGGGGCGGCAATCCAGACATCCGTTGCACCATAGTTCGAGAAAGAAGAGCGACTGTCCCAATTCGTGGTCGAGGCAATGCCGACGACATAACTGTTCAGTGCTGCGGGATAAACAGGCGCGCTCTTGTTTTCGTTTCCAGCGGCAGCGACGAGAACGACGCCCGCTTTATTGGCGTAGGCCACTGCCTGAGTGAGCGACGGCGAGGAAGAGGTGAGATCGAAACTCATATTCACGACGTTCGCGTGATGCTGAACGGCGTAATAGACGGCTGCCACGATATTCGCAAGATAGCCTGTGCCGTTCGAAGAGAACGCCTTGAGAGGAAGGATCTTAGCGTTGGGCGCAACCAGGTGCACAAGTCCGGTGGTCATCGTACCGTGGCCAAATGCGGAGTACGGTCCGCCATCGAGAACCGCGGCGGTGGACTGGTCGAGGACTGCGGCCGTGGACTGTTGAACATAACCGGGTTGCTGATTCTGCGTGTTGGTGTCGAGATAGCCGCTATGCAGACCGCTCACATCGAGCCATTCCGAGGCGCCAGGCTGGTTCCGCGTAAAGTCATAGCCGGGGAGCAGCACGGGGCAGAGGACGGGATGATTGACGTCCACACCCGTATCAATTACAGCAACGATGCCTGTACCACTGATGCGAAAACCGTTCTGCGCATCCACGAGACGAATGATATGTGTTGCCGGCTGGGTGGCGTAACCGTGCCAAACGATGGTGCCGTAGTAATTCACCGGGGTCTTGTCGTAGAGACCAGAGGGGATGCTGCCGAGTGGCGCTTGCGGGATGGGCAGGAGGTGGTCGACCTCAACGCTCACGATCCCCAACAGGGATTCCACGAGCGTCAGGCCACCGTTCACAAGGTTTGCGAGAAAGTTATTGGAGGAGGTCACGAGAAAGTTCTGGCCGACCGGGCCGTCCAGGCCACCCTGGACCTGACATTGCAGGAGATTGCAGAGATTCAGGACGGAGGACAGGCCGCCCGTGGTGCGGACAATATAACGGTCTTGCGCTGCTGCCGGCTTTGAAAAAGCAAGCATCAGGGTAATCATCGCGACGAGTAGGGTGAACCTGCGTGTCATAGTTTAAACCCTTTGAAGGGTTCTCCTGAAAGTGAATTAACCCGTCTGGACGCGGTTGACTGCCCCTCAAGTCTTGCTGGGCAGATCCTCCGAGCCAATAGTACGTATGGGTCTTCCTGTCTAAACAAAATTGCCAGCGGTCTTGGTACTCTCGTACCGGGGCGGTGATGTGCGGCAAGTGCATGAATGGATGGCCATTCATCGCTCGCCTCCAGGCACACTACCGAGCGCATCCCGGAGCGAAATCACAATTGGCGAGCTACCGGGGCTTGCGAAGGTCATCTGCAGGTCTCCGCTGTTTTCAATCTCTCCGCTGAACTCGCCAAATTGATTTGTGACGGCATTTACGACTTGTCCCCGCATGTTGGAAAGAGCGATGCGGGCATCCTGTCCAATGATTCCAGGACTGCTCAAGTTCAGGAGCTGGCCAGTAACCACGATGCGGTTTCCGCCGTTCTTAGACTCCACCTGAACATCGATCTGAAAGGGGTCCGCGCGATAAAGCATCTGCCTCGAGCTAGCGCCTGCCGATCGAGCTCCTTCGAAAAGTGGCTGCAGAAAACTGTCGAAGAGAACTTTGATGCGGCTGCCCGTTCCCTTCTCTTGACCCGCCAACGCGGCTCCTGCAAACGCTGCCTTGGCGAGTCTGACGGCGTCCTCGGGAGGCTGGTAATTCGCTTCCGCAGCCGCCGATTGGCGAACCTTCTGCCACAACGAAACTGTTTTCATACAACGTTTGCAGCCTTGCTTCAGGTGTTGCTCCATCAAATGTTTCTCGCTGGCGCCTACGGCCTGATTCACGAAATCGATCCACTTCCCGGTCGTAAAGTGTTCCATCTCTTCCCCCCAAATTCCTTTCTGCGTCCCGAGCGCTCCCCCGTGGATGGGACGATCCATCACCTTCATGGTATAAGGGAAGGCCGGAGTCCAAGAAATATAAGAGTCTGTAGAATTAGGTAAGTCTTGCGGAATCAGAGAGTTTGCCGACCAGGACGAAGGGCGCCCAAAAGTAAGGATGGGGGTTTTGCTGCCGGAGTTCTTGCATCGCGTGCTGCAGCGCGCCTGCCATGTTGCCGCTTCCGAGGAATTCTCGATAGAAGAGCTGCATCAACTGCGAAGTGCTTTGATCGTGGACGTCCCACAAAGAAAGCAACAGCGTCGTCGCTCCGGCGCAGAAAAGGCCTCGCTGAAGTCCGAGCAATTCGTCGCCGGCGGCGACGAAGTTCATGCCTGTGGCGCAGCCGCTCAGGGTCACGAGCTTGGCGTCCAACCGCATCTGGTAGAGGTCATATAGATTCAAGTATCCATCGCCCAGCCGGATGCCCGAAAACATCGGGTTGTCTTGCCGGTAGACGCCGTGGGTAGCGAGATGAACGAGGCCGCTCTGCGGACCTCTTTTGCGAAGCACGGAGGAAGTCGCTTGGTCTCCAACATGGAGTGAAGACTGTGGCAAGAGCGCGGCTACGCATTGGGCTTCCTGAAGGATTTGGGGCGCTCGTTCGTCGGCGATTCCAAAAACGAGAGAGCCTGCGCTCGCGCTGGCTGGTTTCTCCTGGCACCAGCAGAAAACCGTGGCACTGGGCGCGTAGGAAACCGTGAAGGAATCGCAGAGATACTCTTCCCCATTTCGCAGAGCGTGGAACGGTAAGAAATGGAGAGGGCCGTGCGGAACGACAATGAGGTGCTTCCCCTGGAAAAATGGGCGCAGAGGTGCGATGAGCTCGCCATAGAGAGCTTCCAGATGGCTATGCGTGGCGCGCAAAAGGGGTTCTTCAAATCGCCGGACATATTCGTTGCCCATGCGAAACTTGGAGAGTTGAAATCGCAGCAATTGCAAAAAATGAGCGACCCGGGACAGCAAGGTCACGGGCAGAATCCGGATTTCCTTGCGGGTGATGACGGCCGCTACGAGGCGGTCCCCGGCCGAAAAGTATTCGACAAGGGAGGTGTCTGGCGGTAGATGGGCTTGCAGCTTTGCTAGGGAAAATTCCGCGGGAGCTTCCAGCGTAGCGTTTTCGCGCTCGTGTGCCGGAAGTTCGCGGAGAGTTCGCATTAGCTCTTTCTCCTGCAATTGAGCCTTTTCCTGCAAACTCCCGAGTCTTTGGTGGGATTTTTCTTCGGGACGAAGCTGCTCGAGCTCGATGCGGTGGTAATACCAGTTGAGCTCCTCGCGCAGGTCTCTGATTCTGCGGACAAGATCGCTCTGTCCCGCTTCTCCCAGGGGAAGACTTTGTCCGCTTTGAAATATCATTTCGATCATGCTGCGCGATTTCGAGGCTTCCATGCAGGCAAGGGCTTCTTCGACGGAGTTCTCTGTTGCGTCTCCCGCAAGATACAAATCCACCAGCGCTTCGTAGACCTGCATTCTATTTTTGACAAAAGAGATTTTTAGTTCTTCGCCTTGCAATCGGCTGCGCAAGGCTTCCAGAGCTTTCCTGGCCTCCAAGTAGGCCTGGTGCGCGGCAGGGCGGTCGTTGCGAGCCTGCGCGATCTGTCCTTCGAGCAAGTGAGCTTGATAGGCAAGCACCGGTGTCTGCAGGCCTCTGAGCCGCGCGAGAGATTCGTCCGTTTCCTTTTGTGCTTCCGCCGGGTCCCCCACTTGCAGAGCGATGCGCGCGAGCAGCAGGTGCGCGAGTACGGCTTTTCCAGGGAGCACCGATTGATCGAAAAAAGCGGCGGCTGCCACGCAGAGCCGGCGTGCTTCGAAGTACCGTCCTTCATGGAAAAGCAACAAGCCCTGGTACAAATCGATCAACCAGGGCCAAACGAGATTTTTTTCATGCCCAAACATTTCACGCGCTCTTGCAAAACGCTCCAGCGCCTGAACCGTTTTCCCTTGTTGGCCGTAAGCCGTGGCTTCGTTCGCGAGGGTCTTAGCGGCCTCGTAGCCCATCCCGAGCTTTTCGAACCGCAGGAATCCTTCGTGCGCTATTTCCCGAGCTTCTTCGCTCAGATTCAGTTCCAGATAAATATCGGAAAGGTCCAAATGGCATAGCGCGAAGTGATAGGCGTCGCCAGTGGCTTCGCAGGCGCGCCTCGCCGCATAGAGCGCCTCGATGGCACGGCTGTACTCGCCGCGGAGGTAATAGAGATAAGCAATGTTGTAATCCGCCTGCGCCACGAGGAGCGGCATGTTGTTCTGTTGGCAGAACGAGCGGGCTCCCCGGTAGGTGGCCAAGGCCCGCGGAAAATCATTCAGGCTGATCAGGCAGACAGCCATATTGCTGAGGACGACGGCGATTCCCTCCGTGTCTTTGTATGGCATCAGTTCGGTGTAAGCCCGCTCGTAGTGCGCTATCGACTCTTCGAAACGGTCTTGGCGGTGATAAATGTTCCCGACGTTTATTTCCAGGCGAGCCAAGCGCCATGGATCGTTCAGACGCGCAAAAATCTCTCGCGCACGTTCCGCAGCCCGAAACGCCTGGTCGTACTCACCCGCGAGGATCATCGGCTGGATAGAACTGCTCAAAGTCCGCGCGGCTTCGTTCCAATTGCCCAGCGTCTCGTAAAGCCGGACAGCCTGTTGATGGTGCTCGATGGCGGCGCGGTTATCGCCGGAGGAATAGAGAGCGTTGGCCTTCGCGCGCAAGCCCAGCGCCAGAGCCTCTTTCCGGCGCAGGCGTTTCGCGATAAGCACCGCGGCCTCAGCCAAGTGGAGTGCTTCTTGGGTGCTTACGCGGACTTTCTGAACCACCATTTGCGCGAGTTGCTCGACAATCTCCTGGCGGAACAACTTCTTGTGTTGCGCGAGAAACTTGCGGCGCGCCGGTTCGCTGGATAGTTGCCCCAGCTCGGCCATCAGCGTGTCGTTTGAATTTTTCCTGAGGGTTGCGGGCATCAGTTAAAACCCAGTTCCTCGAGTTGCCCCCGTAGCCGCTCCAGACATTTCTGGCGGGTAAATCCGATGGAGCCCACAGCGAGGTCCAGTTCTGCTGCGACCTCCGTGTAAGGCCGCGCAGGCGTTTCGAAGAACAGAAGCTCCACCAGCCGCCGGCATTGCGGCTTCAGCATGGCCATGGCTTCTCGCAACATCTGCTCTTCCTGCGTCTGCTGAAGGAGACTTTCCGCTATCGCGGGCGCGGCCGGCTCCGGTAAATCCGTTTCCGGATCATCGCGGCTCAACGTCCGCTGGCTTTGCCGCTTCCAGCGGTAACTTTCATGGTGCGCCACCTGCATCAGCCACTTGGGCAGCGCACGCGGTTCGCGCAGGTCGGGCAGGCGCACGAGAAGTTCCACGCAGGTGGCCTGAAATACGTCGGCGGCTTCCTCCCGTGACAAACCGTATTTCACGGGAATCG
>WNFQ01008207.1_pt1 | contig 10099 bp, 10 predicted proteins | sample 5400171 | NCBI WGS metagenome assembly WNFQ01 (sample SAMN13153356, study PRJNA577476) | soil metagenome | isolation source: 20 cm soil under Madrone tree | place: USA:California | collected 2016-06-14 | reverse complement strand
TTCGCGCTGACAAGACCCGTCGGGAGTGGAACGCCATGAATACGCCCGTTACGCCGAACTCGCTCGCCTGCATTAGGCTCAACCTGCCGACACGGCGCGGAGCTTACTATGGTGGCAGGTGGCACGAGCCGAAGAACGGCCGCTATGCGGAGCAAATCAATCCGGGCACCGGTGACTCGCTGGGGCGAGCGGCCGATTCCACTGCCGAAGATATCGATGCCGCAGTCAGGGCCGCCAGGGCGGCGTTTGCGGAATGGAGGCGCGTGCCGCCGCTCGAACGCGCACGGATGCTCAAAGAGATCGCACGGGTGCTGCGGGAGAATGCCGGCGAGCTCGCGATGATCGACTCCGCCGATTGCGGCAATCCCATTTCGGAGATGATCGGCGACGCCAACGTGGCGGCGGCGCAGGTCGAGTTCTTTGCCGGGCTGGTCACTGAGATGAAGGGTCATTCCATCCCGCAGGGGCCGGACCGCCTGAACTTCTCGGTGCGAGAGCCGTTGGGAGTCGTCGGCCGCATCGTGCCGTTCAATCACCCTTTCATGTTCATCGCCGGCAAGGCAGCAGCTCCCCTCGCCGCCGGCAATACGATCGTCATGAAGCCGCCCGAACAAGCGCCGCTATCGTCGCTGCGACTCGCCGAATTGATCGATGGCCTGCTCCCGCCCGGCGTGTTCAACCTGGTGCCGGGCGGCAAGGAAGCGGGAGCTGCGCTGGCTCGTCATCCAGGCGTTGCCAAGATCGCACTGATCGGGAGCGTTCCGACCGGCAAGGCAGTGATGCGCGCCGCCGCCGATACGCTGAAGCGCGTTCTGTTGGAACTTGGCGGCAAGAACGCACTGATCGCCTATCCCGATGCGGATCCGGACGCCGTTGCGGGCGGCGTGGTCGGTGGCATGAACTTCACTTGGTGCGGCCAGTCGTGCGGCTCAACGAGCCGTGCGTTCATCCACGAAAAGATTTATGACGCCGTGATCGAGCGCATAAAGGTTCGCATCAAGCGATGGAAGCCCGGCATCCCGACCGATCCGGCGACCACGATGGGCGCGATCATCTCCAAGACGCAATTCGATCGCGTGATGAGCTACATCGACTCAGCCAAGAGCGAGGGCGCGCGGCTGGTCACTGGGGGCGGTCCCCCAAGTGACCCGGCGCTGGCGAAAGGGTTCTATATCGAGCCGACCGTGTTCGCCGATGTGAAGCCAACCATGAAGATCGCGCGCGAGGAGATCTTCGGGCCCGTTGTCGGCGTATTCCGATGGAGCGATGAAGCCGCAATGCTGGAGCAGGTCAACGCGGTTGAGTATGGTCTGACCGCCTCGATTTGGACCAACGATCTTGGTACCGCGCACCGCGCAGCGGGGAATGTCGAAGCGGGCTACATCTGGATCAACGACGTCAGCAAGCATTTCCTCGGCACGCCTTTCGGCGGCTACAAGCAATCGGGCATCGGCCGGGAGGAATGCCTGGAAGAATTGCTCTCCTTCACGCAGGAGAAGAACATCAATATCAACCTAGCGGCGTCCTCAACGGGATGAAGTGAACCGAAGGCACTGGAACGACGACGCGAGTTCATCGGGGGCCCGGGAGAACGAGATCGACAGAACTATCGGCGACGCTTGGCTGTGTCGCTGTCGTTGGCGCAGCGATGCGGGCACCGACTCTCTCGATATCAAAAGCGCTTCCACCGGACCTGTGGCCCGGACGGGCAGCTCCTGACCGGAGCGATGCCGACCGTCAGGCCGGCAAGCACCGCGATCCGCTGCGGCGTTTGACAGCGCTATGCCTGGGAAAATATAACGACATCCTCCATTGCGGCCGACGTTGATGATGTCGGGGCCCGCGATGGCGGCTGCTCGGTTGGCGCGACCTTAATTTTGTCTGCCGAGTCATCGGCGCAGCAACCGCCTGCACCGCCGCCATATGGCTCCCCCGGAGTGACCCTCGACCAGGCGAAGAAGGCGATCGCTGCTGCTGAAGCAGAGGCGAAGAAGAACAGCTGGCGCATGGCGATTGTTGTGGTCTCGAATGCAGGTGATCTCATCCACTTCAGCCGCATCGACGATACGCAATTCGGATCGACCGATGTGGCAATTCGCAAGGCAAAATCCGCTGCGGCGTTCCGCCGTCCAACCAAGGTGTTTCAGGACGCGTTGACAGCAAATCCGCCGGCGCTACCCATCCTGACGCTTGGCGCAATTGCCGTCGAAGGCGGCTTTCCCCTCATGGAGGGCGGCAAGGTCATCGGGCCATCGGCTGTAGCGGCGGTACCGGCGCCCAGGACTCGCAAGCCTGCCAGGCAGGCGTAGACACGATCAAATAGGCAAAGAAAGCCGACACCGGCACAGCTGCGGGTGTTGGGCGATTCGCGAGTGGGGTCGGTCCGGCTGGAACCCGGCTGCGGCATCGCCAGCTGTCGTCGAAGAACCCCGCTTTGCGAACAGCTTGAGATATTCGGGTGCGCTTCATGCGGAGCGAGTCCTGAGTGCGCGACATCCCGCGTGCTGGGCTCGCCAGCCGAGGTCGAATGTTGACCCAGCGAGTGCTTGCAATTTCGCTATATGCGGTGAAATATAGCGAGAGCCATGGGAGGACATCATGCGGTTCACGACGACTGGAATCCTTTGCACTGCAATAGTAGTTGCGGTTTCCGCAGCGGCACAGACTCCCCCGCCTCCGACCGCAACTGTTCGTAAGGTGGTGGCCGCTACCAAGCTCCCGACCGTGACGAACGTACCGCTTTATTTCAAAGTCCAGAGCATCACGCTCTCGCCCAATGAGAAGAGCAGCGTTTCGGGAACCAACAGCGTCCTTTACCAGCTGTCAGGATCGACCGACGTCTCGGGTGTAGGCGAGACCAGAACGTTGAGTGCCGGAGACGGACTGTTGATCGCCGCCGGGATGGCGGTGGAGTTGAAGCCGACCGCTGGAGCGCCGTCGACCTTGCTCCAGTTCCTGCTTTCTCCTGCCTCGGATCTAGATCGGTCCACCGCAGCGGGTCCGGCCGCAGTGAAGGAATTGTACCGAACTGCGGCGCCGATTCCGGATCTAAAGTCAGGCCCTTATGATCTCAATTTGACGCAGGTGACGTTCCCGGCTGGGATGCCCTCCAATGCACCACATTATCGGTCCGGAGCCGCGCTGTACTTTATCGTTTCGGGAACCGGCGCGAATTCCGTCGGTGGGAAGACGGAAGCAAAGGGACCGGGTTCGCTGATCTACGAACCGTATGGTCTCGTGCATCAGTGGGGCAATCCAGGCAATGAGCCGCTGACATTTGTGAGCTTCAATATCAACCAAGAAGGTGTGGCAGCCGTGCTTCCGGGCACACCGGCACGGACTCAATAGGCCCCCCTCATTTGAGACGGCTTGGGGCCTCGCCAACAACCTGGAGCGATACGACGACTATGGGGATTGGAGGAACTGATCCCCGCAAGCGAGCATCGCAGCCGGCGACTTCGCGGCTGCGGTGCGGTAGCCTCCCAGATTAACTCAGGCCTTAAGATCACGCGCACCCTCAGGCTCGTTCGTCGTGATGGTCTGGCTCTGCATATACTCGCGAATTCCTTCGATTCCGGATTTGCGGCCGATGCCGCTTTGCTTGACGCCTCCGTATGGCGCAAGATGGTTGATGGCGTGAACGCCATGCGCGTTGATCCAGACTTGTCCTGCCTCGATCTTGCCGGCGATACCGACAGCTCGCTCGACGTCGCGGCTCCAGACTGAGCCGCCCAGCCCGTAGATGGATTGATTGGCGCGCGCAATCACATCGTCGAGATCGTCGTAGGCGGCGACCGGTATGGCGGGGCAGAACTGCTCTTCGGTCATCAGCGGGGCGTCTTCCGGGATCTCTGTGACCAGCACGGGACGCATGAAATATCCACCCGAGAAGGTCGCCTCGTTGTCGATTCTGCCTAGATTGGTGACATTCGCGCCACGGCGGACGGCGTCCTCAAGTAGCCCCTCGGCTCGCAGCTGAGCCTTCCGGGTGTGGAGCGGTCCCATGGTGACGGCCGGCTCCAGCCCGTCGCCAATAACCAGGGACTCCGCGGCGTGACCGAACGATTCCAGAAATTCGTCCCGACGCTTGGTAGGTACATATATCCGCTTGATTGCCATGCATACTTGGCCGGTCATTTGAAACGTCGCCCCAAGCATGGATTTCATGGTCGAGGCCCCGAGATCGGCATCGTCGAGAACGATCGCCGGATCGTTGCCTCCTAATTCAAGGGTTACTCCCTTAATCGTCTGGGCGGCATTCGCCATGATGTGGCGGGCGGACGGAATGCTGCCCGTGAATCCGATCTTACCCACATCGGGATGGGTGGTCAGGGCGTCGCCAATCTCATCCGGCAATCCCGTGACGACGTTGATCGTGCCGGGAGGCAGCCCCTCCGCAAACATTGTGACCGACCGGATAAGGGCCAGCGGACAGGTTTCCGGCGGCTTGAGGACCACGCAATTCCCGGCCAACAGGGCCGCGACAACCTGCGTGAAGGCAAGCACGACCGGTGAATTCCAAGGTACGATCGACACCACGACGCCGTAGGGTCGATTGAGAACGAACGTCCTGCCATGTGGCGCCTTCAGGGTGCGAGCGGCGTCTAACTCGGCCGCGTAGGCAAGCGCCATCTGCTGGCGCTTCGGCACGCTGATGAGCTCGCCCCGGGCCTCCGCCAGCGGCTTGCCGTTTTCGCGCACGAACACCGCTGCGCGACGATCGATGTCGGTCTCAAGGCGGGTAAGTGCAGCGGCAAGCAGGTCTGCCCGCTCCACGAAGGTCCGCGCGGCCCAAGCCGGCTGGGCCGCCTTAGCGGCAGCAACGGCTTGGTCGACGTGCTCGGGACTGCCCCGCACGACGGTACCCACCAGGTCGTCGGGCCTGGCCGGGTTGCGGACCTCAATGGGGACGGGACCGTCGACGCGCTTGCCCGCAATCAGCATGGGCTCATGGATGGGGGCTTCCACATTGTTCTTCGCGGCCATGGTGTTTCCTCCGGTCGCAGTTTATGAGGCCGTTGCGGCACAGCAATCTGATCTACGCACCGTAGTCTGGCATCAGTGCGGCATTCAGCGCAGCCGTGGTCAGCCCGTTCCTGCGCAGTTCCGTCCAATCCGCTTGGGGGCCCGTTCGATCGCGGCGAGATGGCCAGCGCGGCGATCGCGAGCCCGCCCGACACTGCCGCGCTTTCCTGGATTGGAGCCGCATCAGGGATTGCATCGTTCTACATGGATACGTTATATCCAATCACATATAGCGATGTCCAGCGGCAGACGTTTCCTGCAGACGTTTTGTGCGGCGGTCGTCATCAGGTTCCACGCGGGTCTTCCCGTCAATCGCAGCCTCAGGGTCCGCTTTTACCCTAGGGCGAGTGGCAATGGGTTCAATATGGCAGCAAAGTCGAGACCCGCACCTACAGATGGGCGCCATCCTCGGCCATGATCATCCACTGCAGCAAGCTCACGACGTGCGGGACTCTTGAAGATGGCGAGACCGTGAAGCCGGAATTTGTCGACGCGGGCGGCAATCCCATATCCCTGCTACTTTCCTTTGAAGACGCTGAATCGATCGCGATGACGTTGCCGCGGCTGCTGACGCAAGCCGTCAAGGCGCAGGCCGGGCAGGACAATGCGCGTTATGTGTTCGCTCTCGGTCGATGGCTCCTGGAAGGAGTTGAGGATCGTCAATCGTTGATCCTGACGTTGGCAACAATCGACGGCTTTGAAGTGTCATTTCGAATTCCGCACGCGACCTGTCGAGCTCTGGGGTGGTCACTGCAGCACGACGCAGAGGATGACACAGTTGACCTTGGCGATGCGCCCGCAGGGGCCGAGAAACGAGAGATCAACTAAACGCTGGGCTCTGCGAAAAGAGGTCGGCGCGGATTGGCAGCACGCTATATTATATGATATATAGCGTCTCTCGCTGTGCTCGTGCTTTTTGGAGTCTTGCGACCGCAGAGCCCGATGGCTTGAGAGAACAGAGCAGACCCGACAAGTGTGAGACTGGGATCCTCATGAGCGAGAACAGCACGAAACTCTATGCCGAAGGCGGGTGGTCAAACCGTGCTCGGTTACCGTCGCGCTTAAGGATCGCGACGTCGGCAGCGCCGCAGACGCTGGTCGGGGCCCATCCACCTACGGTTATCGGCTGACTGCCGGTAAGTGGGCATCAAATGTGTGTGAGATTCGTTATTCCTGTCTCAATACAGCGTATCGGCTAATATCGTCGTTGCAATTACGATGGGCGACTCCGGACAGGAAATTGGGAGGACGAGACCATGATGACGAGACGCCGTCTTCTGATCGACGCGGCTGTCGGCTTTACGGCGGCATCGATTGCCCCAGGGTGGATTGCGGTGGCACGGAGTGAGGCCTTCGAGGTCACGCATACCGACGCCGAGTGGCGCAAGCTCTTGACGCCCGACCAGTTTGCAGTGCTGCGCATGAGTGCGACCGAGCGCCCCTTCGCCAGCGCGCTGCTGCACGAGAAGCGTCGAGGCAACTTTGCTTGCGCGGGCTGTGACCTCGACCTGTTCTCCTCGGCCACGAAATTCGACAGCCGCACCGGCTGGCCAAGCTTCTGGGCGCCGATCGAGGGAACTGTCGGGACGACCAAGGATATGAGCTTCGGCATGGTGCGAACCGCAGTTCACTGCAATCGCTGTGGCGGCCACCTGGGTCACGTCTTCGATGACGGTCCCAAGCCGACGGGCCTGCGCTATTGCATCAACGGCGTCGCTCTCACATTTAAGCCCATCGCGGCCTGACCTGGAACCGAACATGGTTTTGTTTGTGCTGGCCTATCTCGGCGGCGTGCTGACGATCGTGAGCCCCTGCATCCTGCCGGTGTTGCCGTTTGTGTTTGCGAGAGCGGACCGTCCGTTCGTGAAAAGCGGATTGCCGATGCTCATCGGGATGGCCGTGACGTTCGGGGCGGTGGCGACGTTGGCGGCTGTTGCCGGCGGATGGGCCGTCGATGCCAACCAGTATGGTCGCGACGCTGCAATCGTGCTTCTGGGGCTTTTTGGATTGGCCCTCCTGTTTCCTGCGATCGCCGATCGGCTTGCGAAGCCCTTTGTGGCTTTTGGGCGCGCCTGTCTGAAACGGCTGAACACGGCACGACCGCTGAGGGTGCCACCGTGGTGCCATCGCTTTTGCTAGGCGTCGCGACCGGCTTTCTGTGGGCGCCCTGCGCGGGGCCGGTGCTGGGCCTCATCCTGACCGGCGCCGCCCTGCAGGGCGCGAGCGTTGAGACCTCGCTGCTATTGCTGACCTTCGCGGCAGGCGCCGCGACGTCGCTCGGATTGGCGCTCGTTGCGGGAGGCAGGGCGTTTGCCGCGATGAAGCGTTCGCTCGGGGCCGGCGAATGGATTCGCCGCGGCCTGGGCGTGGCGGTGCTTGTTGGCGTGGCGGCAATCGCCATGGGGATCGATACCGGATTTCTCACCCGCGTTTCATCCGCAGGCACGGCCGCGCTTGAGCAGGGGTTGCTAGACCGGTTCAAGCCGGCGTCGCCGGCAAATTCGCAGCCCGCGCCGTCCGTCGTGGACGGTGGCCCTGGCATGATGATGGGCGGTCCCGCCATGACAGGCGGGCCGGCCATGATGATGAAGGGCAAGCCGGCCGAGCAATCCAGCGACCTGCCGGTCGAAGGCGCGTTGCCTCCGCTGACGGGCGTGACCGAGTGGCTCAATTCTCCGGCACTGACGCCGGAGGGGCTTAAAGGCAAGGTGGTCCTGATCGATTTCTGGACCTACTCTTGCATCAATTGCCTGCGGGTGATTCCCTATGTGCGCGCCTGGGCAGACAAGTACAAAGACCTGGTGGTCATCGGCGTGCACGCGCCCGAATTCGCCTTCGAGAAGAGCACCAGGAACGTCCGCGCCGCAGTTGCCGATCTCAAGATCAATTATCCGGTCGCGATCGACAACGACTACGCCATCTGGCGCGCGTTCAACAACCAATATTGGCCAGCGCACTACTTCATCGACGCCGAGGGCCGCATACGCCACTACCATTTCGGCGAAGGTGACTACGACGAGTCCGAGCACGCCATCCAGCGACTTCTCGCCGAAGCCGGCAAGACCGAAGTGTCGGCCGATGTCGTGGCGGTCAACGCTTCCGGCGCCGAGGCGGCGCCCGACATGAGCAACGTTGGATCGCAGGAGACATACGTAGGTTACGAGAGGGCCGAAAACTTCATCTCGCCCGGCGGCCTCGTCGAAGACACCCGTCACGTCTATGCGGCCGCGGCGCCCCGTCTCAACGAGTGGGCGCTGTCGGGAGATTGGACGGTCGGAAAAGAAGACGCGATGCTGAACGAGCCGGGCGGCCGCATCGTGTATCGGTTCCATGCGCGAGATTTGCACTTGGTGCTTGGGCCGGGCCTTGATGGCAAGCCGGTGCGGTTTCGCGTAACCGTCGACGGCGCGGCGCCGGGCGATAGTCACGGCACGGACGTCGATGCGGAAGGGCAAGGCCTAGTGACCGGGCAACGGCTGTATCAGCTGATACGCCAGAGCGGCAAGATCGCCGATCATACCTTCGAGATTCACTTTCTCGATCCGGGGGCTCAAGCATACGCATTCACCTTCGGCTGAAATAGGAGCGGACCATGAGCGAAGCGCCGACGAGGCTTGCGAATACCAGTTGGCTAAGCTCGCCGGCGGCGATGTCACCCGCAATACCTTCATCGTTGCACCGCCAGCCTCAGCACACGATCCCCTCGATTTTCAGTCGCCTGAAGGCGCATTTTCGTCGAAGGACAACAGCATCGTGGTCCTTCAACGGCGCGGTGTGGTGTTCATGGCGTGCCATAATGCGATTTGGGAACAGGTGGAGCGACTTTCCGCTGCTGGTCACAATCCTGACTATCTTCCGGTCGACCGGATCGCGGCCGAGTTGACAAATCACCTCATTCCGGACGTCGTCCTCACACCCGGGGCCGTCGCAACGCTCGTGAACCTCCAGCAAGCCGGGTTCGCGTATTCGAGGTAAGCGGCATGCCTCGACTCCTGCTCGCCCTGTCTCTGCTGACGATCTCATTCGCCGGGCAGCCAACCGCACTTGCGCAGACCACACCGGCCGATCGGCTGAAGTCCATTGAGGCGATCTACCCCCCGTGGCAGCGTGGACGGAACAACGACGCGATTCAGCGCGGCCTCGAGTTCACCGTTCCGCCGGCGGACGTGCTTGCCGACTTCCACGGAAGTCTCGATCATCCGGAACTCGTACTCTACGCCTCCGGAAACTACTTCTTTGCCATGGGACCCTTGGTGGCGGCGTTCGGCGACGCCTACCCGCAATATCGCGGCCGGGTCTTTTATGAGACGCTTCCACCCGGCTTGTTGCTGAAGCAAATGGAGGCCGGCGGCACGGTCACCTCCCCGGTAGTCACCTTCGCGACCAACGATCTGACGATCATGGTGCCCGCTGCAAATCCCGCCCGGATCGCCGGATTGGCGGACCTCGGCCGCCCCGGCCTTGCGCTCGCCATGCCGAACCCTGAGTTCGAGGGAGTCGCGAGACAGATTCGCGCGTCCTTGGTGAAGGCTGGCGGCGAAGCGCTGGCCGAGATGGTCTATGGCAAGAAGGTGCGGGTCGGAGAGACCGTGCTCACGCGCATCCATCATCGCCAGACGCCGCTCTTTCTGATGCAGCACCTGGTCGAGGCTGGGGTGACATGGAAATCAGAGGCGATCTTCCAGAAGGAGATCGGCAACCCGATCGGTCACGTTGATATCCCGACCGAGTTCAACACGCTCGCCAACTACAGCGCTGCGATGGTCGCCGACGCACCCCATCCCGTGGCGGCGCGGGCATGGCTGGATTTCATCGGCTCGGACGGGGCCTTCAGGATCCTTGAGCACTACGGCTTCAGGCGCTTCGCCGCAAAGCCACAATAAATCTCTACACGATAAGGTGGGACACGTTCTTGGCGACGGTGTAGCACTCAAGTCCCTCGGTGCCGCCCTCGCGGCCGTAGCCGCTTTCCTTGACGCCGCCGAACGGCGTCTCGGCAATCGAGGCCACGAAGTGGTTGATGGAGAGATTGCCGGCTTCGACACCTTCCGCCAGGCGATCGGCGTTGCGGGCT
>WNFQ01004533.1_pt1 | contig 10099 bp, 8 predicted proteins | sample 5400171 | NCBI WGS metagenome assembly WNFQ01 (sample SAMN13153356, study PRJNA577476) | soil metagenome | isolation source: 20 cm soil under Madrone tree | place: USA:California | collected 2016-06-14 | reverse complement strand
GATCTCAATCGCTTCGCGGATAGCGATATGAAACAGAGCGAGGCGCTGGCTCCCTTGCGCCGACTGTTTACTTCGCCGCGGCCAATCAAGATTGCGCATAACGCGAAGTTCGATGCGAAGTTCATCAAATACAATCTGGGCGTCGACCTCGTGGGGGTGTTCGACACACTGCTGGCCAGCCAGCTTGTTTCCGCCGGCGATATTGAAGAACGCCACGGCCTGGCCGCGATTACTGAACGCTATCTCAACGAAACTGTCGATAAGAGTGAGCGACTGAGCAACTGGGAATTCGAACTCTCGGAATCGCAGTTGGAGTATGCTGCGCGCGATGCCGCCGTTTTGCTGCCGCTGCGTGACAAGCTAATCGAGAGAATTAAAGCATTGGACTTGGTCCAGTGCGCTCAGCTCGAGTTTGAGTGCGTGATGCCCGTCGTGGATCTTGAACTGACCGGGTTTTATATGAAGAAAGATCGTTGGATGGAGCAACTTGCCATCGTGGGCGAACGGCGAGCTGAACTGGCCAATGAACTGCAGGAGATGCTGGGCGAAGGCGTAGCGCAGGCGTCTTTGTTCGGACCGGCGCGCGCCAACATCAATCTCGACTCGCAGCAGCAAGTGACCGAGTCGTTAACTCGCTTGGGTATTCCGTTGCCCGACTCGACTCGCAATTGGAAATTGCAGCCGCTGGCCGCGCAGTATCCGGTGGTGGCAAAACTGCTCGAGTACCGCACGATGCAAAAGGCCCTGACCAGCTATGGCCAGAACATGATTGAGTTCATCAATCCGAAGACGGGACGCTTGCATGCGGACTTTCGCCAGATCGGCGCGCCCACCGGCCGCTTTGCCTGCACCAATCCCAATATTCAACAGGTGCCGCACGCCGTTGAGTACCGGCGCTGCTTCACCGGTCATCCCGAGGAACGCAGACTGGTGATCGCCGACTATTCACAGATCGAATTGCGCATCCTCGCAGAGTTCTCCGGCGATCAGGCCTTTATCGATGCTTTCAGATCGGGAGCGGATCTCCATCGGGTGACGGCCGCGCAGGTGTTTGGGGTCGAGCAGGATAAGGTGACCAGGGAGCAACGCGATTTTGCGAAGCGTCTGAACTTTGGCGTGGTCTATGGCATTGGCGCGCAACGCTTTTCGATGATGACCGGACTCGGCGTGAGTGAAGCTGAAAATGTTTTGCGTCGTTACTTTGCGACCTATCGAAAGCTGGATACGTATCTGCGCGATTCAGCCAGCCGGGCAGTAAGCGATAAGCAAGCGCGGACAGCTTCGGGGCGGCTGGTGCGGTTTAATTTCGACCCGTCAGATCGCCAACAGGTTTCCATGACCCAGCGCAACGGCAAGAACGCGCCGATCCAGGGTACCAGCGCCGATATTCTGAAACGCGCGCTGCGACTCTTGAATGATGAACTGCGCGGCACCTCAGGCAAGATAGTGAACATCATTCATGACGAAATCGTTGTCGAAGTAGACGAGAGCGAATCTGAAGACGTGGCAACGAGAGTCGAGCGGGCCATGGTAACAGCGGGTGAAGAGTACGTGCAGACCGTACCGGTGAAAGTTGAATTTCAGATCGCCTCAGAGTGGGCCAAGTAGTCAGAACCGCCTGCGGTAGCGGGCGGTTGATCCTGCTTATCCAGTTGGTGACGTCCCAGAATCAGCCGCCCGCTACCGCAGGCGGTTCTGACATGGCAATGCTGATCGATTCATTCGTGCCAAATCCGGACGCTGTCGAAACGCACAGCATCGCTATTAACGCCTCCATAGAAGAAGTGAACCGGGTGCTGTGGACCGCGGATCTTGGTGGTTCTCTAATCATCAAGTGCCTGATGGGATTGCGATCGCTGCCGGAGTTTATCTTGCGCCGCGGTTGTGTGCCGCCGCGAAAGCGGGCGATTACTTTGCAGACGTTGATTGACTCCGGCTTTGGCGTTCTGGCCAACCAGCCGGACGAGATCGTGCTCGGAGTTACCGGAAGGTTCTGGCGGCCAACCGGCAATCTTTCCCCATTCAAGCGCGAAGATTTTGATCGTCCCGTGTCCCTGGGTTTAGCGCGAGGGGTTTGGAGCTTCAGTGTCAAAGAAGAGAAGCCCGGTCGCACGATCTTGTCTACTGAAACCAGGGTCGTCTGTGGAGACGATGTGAGCCGGCGGAAGTTTCGCGTGTACTGGTTCTTTGTGCGGCCGTTTAGTGGGTTGATTCGGATAATAATGCTGAGAGCTGTGCGAAGGGCAGCGGGGCAGTAGCCCGACCGTCAGGGAGGGCGTGCATCCGACCGTCAGGGAGGGCGTGCATCGCTCAACTGACGCCCTCCCTGACGGTCGGGCTACTGCCCCGCCATCCCGGTGAACATTTTCATCGTCCAGGTCATATAATTCGCTCGCCCAGGCGACTAATACTCTGAACGCGGACCGAATCCGTGGGAATCGACCGAATAAGGAATGGACATCGCGGAGCTTAAGGCTGAATTGGAAACGCTCCACAGCGCGAGTTTCGGCTGGGCCGTGCAGTGCTGCCGCCGTGACCGCACCGAGGCGGAGGAGGTTTTGCAGACGGTCTATTTGAAGATCCTTGAAGGCAAAGCGTGTTTTCGCGGCGAGGCTAGTCTAAAGACCTGGCTGTTTGCAGTGATACGGAAAACTGCCGTTGGAGAGCATCGCAAGAACATCTTGCGCAAGTTGAGATGGTCCGATAGTTCCGAAGCTACCAAGACGTCGGCAGCGCCACTTGAACAGCCGAGCGAGGCTTTTGAAAAGTCCGAAACGCAGGCTCAGTTTCAAAACGCTTTGAAGAGTTTGCCGCGCCGGCAACGCGAGGCCTTGCACCTGGTGTTTTATCAGGACCTCAGCTTGAGCGAAGCCGCCGAGGTGATGGGTATCTCAATCGGAAGTACGCGTCAGCATTACGACCGCGGCAAGAAACGTTTGCGCGAGTCTTTGGGAGAGACGGAAAGTGCTTATGGAATTGATTGGAGACGAAAAGAGAATCCGGGCGCTGTTTAGCGAAGTCAGGCTGGCGGATGAACAGATGATGCCGAGCTTTGTGGGCGTCTGGAACCGCGCGCAGTCAAGGACCATGCGAACGCAAAGGGCATTCAGGCTTTCGTTCGTGGCGGCTACCGCTTTGCTGGTTTGCGCTTTGGTTTCACTGGCCTGGTGGACGAATCGCTCGCCGTGGAGCCAAGCGATAATTGCCACTGTTCCTCCGATCGCAAACGTCGGTCCGCAGAACGTTGTGCAGCCTTCAGTTAAAGCTCTTGTGGGATCTACGCTAGTTCCTCGGCCTCGCTATAGCGAGAGATCACGGGCCCTGAAACTAGCGGCACGTCGCCAGGTTGTTCTGATCGCAGCTAACAAAAAAGCCGCACGCGATGCGAAAGCGATCGAGAGTTGGCAATCACCGACGGCTAAACTTTTGAATTCATCGAGCGACGGATTGCTCAAGTCGCTGCCGCAACTGAATCAAACGGTTGAAGAGTTGAAATCATTTCTACCAAGCCAGCCTAAGTAGGCGGCGAATAGTAAGGAGAACAGTAATGAAGAAGAGAATCGGATTGTTAGTCGCAGTTTTCAGCGCGGCCGTTCTGGTAAGCGTGGTGCTGGTCTCGGCGCAGCAACCGGAGCCATCGCAGCCCAGATCCCAACAGCAACCTCAGCCACCGCCACCACCACCGGATCCGCTCGGTGATGCCATCTTCCCGCCGGATATGGTGATGCAGCATCAGCGAGAGCTGGGGCTGACCGATGATCAGAAGACATTCATGCGGGCCGAGATCAATCGGACCACAACCCGCTTCAACGAGCTGCAGTGGCAGTTGCAGGATGCGATGGAGGCCCTGCACGAAACTATGAAAGCGAATTCAGTGAACGAGCAGTTGGCGCTGTCACAACTCGACAAAGTGCTGGACAATGAACGCGAGATGAAGCACGCGCACATGGAGCTGGCGATTCGCATTAAGAACAAACTGACTGCGGAACAACAGGCGAAGCTGCAAGCGATGAGACCGCCGGGGGGACCAGGACGCGGACCGGGTCACCCACCCGGCAGACCAGACGAACGCCGACCAGGTGGGCCCGGGCAAAGACCACCCGACGCTCCTCCTGAGCTCGAATATTAGCCGCGGATGAACGCGCATAACGGAGATCGGAAAAAGCGTTTGCCGCGTTACTCGATTCTTTCTTCGTTAGTCTTATCCGTGTAAATCCGCGTGCATCGGCGGTCAATTGTTTTCATGAATTAGAACAAGGCAGGCCCGGGCTTAGGAAGCTTTGGCCTGCCTTCTCCATATGAAATACACCGGTATTCCGGTTAGTACGAGCAGATAGCCAATCCCCGAAGTTGCCGGTGTCAGGTAAGCCAGGTCGAGGACCAACAACATCGCAATGCCGATATAGACGACGGGCACTACCGGATAGCCGAACGTGCGATAAGGGCGATCCATGTCGGGTGCTTTGCGACGCATTACGAACACAGCTCCGACCATTAGCGCATAAAAAATTAGATCCGCGGAGATCACATAGTCGAGGAGTTGGCCATAGACGTTGCCGTACTTGAACTCTCCCGGTTTCGCGCCCGCGGTTACCGTTCGCGGCAGCGTCAGCAAACAGGCCCAGATGCCCTGTCCTATCAGCGCGACCAGCGGGACGTGACGCGAACTGAGCGTGCCGGCCCGTTTGAAGAAGAGACCATCGCGAGCCATCGCGTAATAGATTCGCGCTCCCGCCAGAATCAATCCGTTATTACATCCGAAAGTCGAGATCATGATGGCGATCGCGATCAAGATCATCCCCGGTTGGCCCAGAGCGGCTTTCATAGTCTCCGTAGCCACAGTATTGGGAGGTTTCTGCAGTCCGGGAAAGACGTTGAGCGGCAGCGTAAAGATGTACGCAAGATTGGCGAGCAGGTAAAGTGCGACGACGATGCCACAGCCAATCAGCAGAGCCCGCGGCAAGTTGCGTCCCGGCTCTTTTATTTCGCTGCCGGTGAACGTGACGTTGTTCCAGGCTGACTGGGCGAACAACGGACCGACCATCGCCAATCCAACCAGCATCAACAACCATAGTCCGTTTGTATTTGTCAGTCCGGCCTGTACCGAGGCGGGGTTCCATCCGGTATTGACCCATGGATTCCACCATGAAGAAGTCTGGGCCGCGCCGCCGGCGTTCCGGCCGAGCAGCAAGCCGATCAAAATCAAGCCGATTAGCGCTGCCGTCTTCGTGAAAGTAAAAGTATTTTGGATGAGCTTGCCAGTCTTTAATCCGCGGGTGTTCGTGAACGTGAGGATGAGTATGAGCAGGATTGCGACCAGTTGTTGCGTCGAAAAAGTAATCGCGTAACTTCCCAGATGAATCGGCTGAATAATGTAGTTGCTGTCAGATACGCGGCCTGTCAGGACGCCCATGAAGTTGGCGAAGGCAACGGCGACGGCCGCGATCGTGCCCGTCTGCACCACAAAGAACAGAGACCAGCCGAACAGAAAGCCGGTCGCGGGACCATAGGCCTCGCGCAGAAAAACGTATTGGCCGCCCGCGCGCGGCATCATTGCCGCCAGCTCAGCACAACAAAGCGCGCCGGTAATCGTGAGCACCCCCGCGAGCGCCCATGCCGCCAAAAGCCATCCGGGCGCACCCACCAGCGCCGCGGACTTCGCTGAGACAATGAAAATGCCCGAGCCGATCATCGACCCAATTACGATCATCGTGGCATCGAGCAGACTCAGGCCGCGAACCAGATGTATCGGTTCAGCGGATGTTTGCCCGACAGAGTCCATAAGCACTTATCCCTTCATTGATTGTGTCGAAGAGCTTCGTTTCACTGTCAAGACGCGCGGACGATATGTCAATCAAACTGAAATATCAATAGCGAAGAGAAGCAAGTGCTGGTGAAGTTCACAATCGCTCAAGAATCGGTTGGAACATAGGCCGAGCGAGAGTTCGTTACAGAACCGGGAGCGGTAGCGACCGGGTCCGAGCATTCAACTTCGTATCCATCGGTTCTTGCGCATGTGAAGTTGAGGTCGTAAGGTGAATGTTGGATCCGGTCGCTACCGCTCCCGGTTCCGTAACGACTTGGTATTTAGCGATGAATGATTCCGTAATAAGTAGGGGTAACCGATCATTCTGCGCTCCGGATGGAACTTCTCGAAAAGATGAGACGCTTGATTCAGGGCACACAGCATTTGTCGAAAGTGTTCGACCGGCGCTGGTTCGATGAGGTGAAAGAGATTATTTACGACGCCCGAGATAAACCTGGGCTTGTCAACGGCTGATGGAATTTGAACTTACTCTCTTACGCTCTCACTCCTTCAGGCTAAATTTTCCGCAACTAAGTAGCACGGTAAGCGTGTTGGCAACCTCAGGTCCTCGATGGAGTTCTGACCAATCCCGTCACCTGATCATCGCGTGTTATACTTCGAATCGAAATATGGCTGAATTTATTTGTCGTTTGGGAACGCCGGCGGGCGAAATTGTGACGCGCACGGTCGAGGCGATGGCGGCGCACGAGGCGCGCGCGCGACTCGAGCGAGAAGGCTTCAAAGTCTTTGCAGTCACGCCGCCCAAGGTCCAGGGCCTGACCTCATTCACCAAAACCGGCAGTACGGCGCGGGTTCGGGTTAAGGCCAACGACTTCCTCCTTTTCAATCAGCAACTCGCGGCCTTACTGCGCGCGGGCATTCCGATTCTGCAAGCGATAACAATGTTGAGCCGGCGAGCAACGTCGGTCCGTTTGCGAGTCGTGCTCGAAGAAGTCGAAACGGCAATTCGCGGGGGCGCGGCACTGTCGCAAGCATTCGCGGCGCAGGGCTCGGTCTTCCCGCGTATTTACACGGCGTCGATTTTGGCCGGCGAGCGTTCAGGCGCGCTGGACGAAGTGCTTTCGCGATACGTGAGTTACATGCGGCGCTCGGTTGGCTTGCGGCGAAAGATTCGCGGCGCCCTGGCCTATCCGGCCTTCCTGCTGCTTGCCTGTTTGGGAATGGTGATCTTTCTAACGACCTTTGTCGTGCCGCGAATGTCCGATTTGTTCGCCGGCTTTGGTAACGATCTGCCGACTGTCACCCAGATCGTCCTGGGACTCTCGCACTGGATCATCGGCAATGCGTTTTGGTTTGCGCCGTTGCTGGTAATTAGCGCCGTCGTTTTTTTCATCTGGTCGCGCACGCCCTCGGGTCGTCTTATCATTGACGCTTTTCTGCTCCGGCTGCCGCTGGCCGGGAAACTTTTGACTCAGATGTCGACGGCCCAGGCCTCGCGCTCGCTGGCTACACTGCTGGCGGGCGGCATCACGCTGGTCGAGTCATGGGAAATCGCCGCCGAATCGATTACGAACCTGGAACTGCGGCGCCGCAGTTCGGCGATACTCCCGCTGATTCGCGAAGGCCGATCATTTACAGAAAGTCTGGAGACGGCCAACTGGATGCCCGATCTGGCCATCGATATGATTGGAATCGGCGAACGCTCGGGCAGTTTGCGCGAGATGCTGGACGAGGTGGCGACCTTTTACGACGCTGAATCAGAGGTGCGTTTAGAGCAGTTGACGACCACGCTGGAGCCTGCGATTCTGGTGCTGATGGGTGGCGTTGTGGTGATGATTCTCCTGGCCATTTATTTGCCGATCATCCAATCGATTTCGCACGGGCCGATGATGAATCATTGAGTTAGCGCAAGTTGTTTACCTGCGCCTGTTATTTCGGTCAAGAGAACGCAAGTTAGCAACTTGCGCTACATTATGAAGCAATTCACAGAAGAACAAACTCCCTCTCCGGACGCGAATGCACTCAAAGATGGCGTCTCTGACTCGGGCCAGGACCTGGCGCAATTGCCCCCCGCTGTTGAGCCGCCGGAAATACGACAAGCGAGAGAATTAGCGACTCGTTACCGGCTGCCTTTCGTCAATCTATTGCCCAAGGATGGCGAGTCTCCCATCGACTATTCGTTGCTCGGCGAACTTCCGGTCGACCTGATGGTGCGTCATCAATTTGTTCCGCTGCGGCGCGAAAACGGAAAACTGCACATCGCCATGGCCGATCCAACTGACCTGGATCTGCTGGACGATCTCGCCGGAGCCTTGCGGATGCGGCTGGTTCCGCACGTAGCTACGGCCGGCGCGATCGATGTGGTCTTGCGCAAAGGCGACGCCACACAGCGGGTCTTGCAGGAGGCCGCTTCGGGTTTTCGCATTTCGCTGGTGCGCGAAACAGAGGCAGGCGAGGAAGTTTTGGATCTGGATCGGTTGGCGACTGACAGCGAGATGTCGCCGATCATCAAACTGGTCGACACGATCATTTACAATGCGATGGAATCGCGCGCGTCTGACATTCACATCGAAACCCGCGACACGGAAGTGCAGGTGAAGTACCGCATCGATGGAGCGCTGTATCAGAAAGTCGATCCGATCGATCTTGCTTATCACCAGACGTTAATCTCGCGCATCAAGGTCATGTCTGAACTCGACATTGCCGAACGCCGGGTACCGCAGGATGGCCGTTTTCGCGTGCGCTACAAAGGCCGAAATGTTGATTTCCGCGTTTCCATCATGCCGACCGTGCATGGCGAAGACGCCGTGATTCGTATTCTCGACAAAGAACAAATCAATGAAGAGTTTAAGAATCTGGATCTAAACGTGGTCGGATTCGATCCGGACGATCTCAGAAAGTTTCGGCGTTACATCGCGGAGCCATACGGCATGGTGCTGGTTACGGGTCCTACCGGCTCTGGCAAAACGACGACGCTCTATGCCGCTCTCAACGAGATTCGGAACGAAGAAGACAAGATCATTACGATCGAAGATCCGGTTGAATATCAACTCCACGGCATTACCCAGATTCCAGTCAACGAGAAAAAAGGTTTGACCTTCGCACGCGGGCTGCGTTCGATTCTGCGACACGACCCGGACAAAATCATGGTCGGTGAAATACGCGACGAAGAGACCGCCCAGATCGCGATTCAGTCTGCCCTCACCGGTCACCTGGTGTTCACCACCGTGCACGCGAACAATGTCATTGATGTGATTGGCCGTTTTCTGAACATGGGCGTTGAGCCTTACAATTTTGTTTCGTCCTTGAACTGTGTACTCGCGCAACGTCTGATTCGAGTGCTTTGTCCGGTTTGCCGTCGCGGCTTTCATCCTTCCGACACCGAATTGCTTGAATCCGGCCTGCATCCGGAAGAACAGCGGGACAGCGTCTTTTATGAAAATGTTGGTTGCGATGCTTGTAATCACACGGGCTATCGCGGCCGCACGGCGATCCATGAGTTGCTGGATCTCAGTGATAACATTCGCGAAATGATCGTCGAACGACGGCCAGGTTCAGAAGTACGGCGAGCAGCTGAGGCCGAGGGTCTGACCAGTCTGCGCGAATCCGCCTTGAAAAAGGTCTTTTCCGGCGTTTCGACCCTGCACGAGATTAACCGGGTGACCTTTGTGGAGGAAGTGAATTTGGCGGGACGGCGTTAGTAGCCGCCAACTCCTGGGGTAAATGCTCTGCCCGTTTTCGGTCGGCGGTCTCCTTAAAATAGGCCAGCTTTTCTGCTAGACTGCTTGAGTTTTTGGCATTGCGGAACTGGTCCCCGACGCTTGCGTGTAATGACCAGGACACCCGAAGTCCTCAGGTCGACTTTTCCAAAGCATTCGTTCCGAGAGGTTCAATTATGAAATCAAGAAACCGTTGGCACTCGATTGTCGCGCTCCTCATCGTTACCTGCATGTTGGCAGTACCGGTTAGCGCTCTGGGGAAAAAGGGCAAAGACAACTTCAACCGCGGCCTGAAGTACGAACAGCAGCAGCAATGGGAGAAAGCCGCGCAGGAGTTCACTCTGGCAGTCGCGGCGGACCCCTCGAATGTGGATTATCAGCTTCATTATCGCCGCGCCATCTTTAATGCGTCTCAGACTTTCATGCAGCAGGGACGTTCACTGGCAGAGCAGCGCGATTATGTCGGGGCCTACAACGCGTTCCGCCAGGCCTTCGGTTACGATCCGGTAAACCAGCTCGCAGTTTCGGAAATGGAGCGGATGGTGCGGCTGCAGGAAGTTAAAGAAGGAAAGCCGCAGGGAACTGGAAGCGATACGAAGGCGGCGTCGGCTGA
>WNFQ01004532.1_pt1 | contig 10099 bp, 8 predicted proteins | sample 5400171 | NCBI WGS metagenome assembly WNFQ01 (sample SAMN13153356, study PRJNA577476) | soil metagenome | isolation source: 20 cm soil under Madrone tree | place: USA:California | collected 2016-06-14 | reverse complement strand
GCAGGCTTGGCGGCGGGCGGCTTGGCCGCAACTGCAAGCGGCTTCTTCTTCGGCACTGGGGCCGCCGCCGGTGCCGCACCGGGCGCGCTATTGCGCACCGGCCCGGTATAGACCTCGACCGGCGGGATGCCGGCGGCCAGTCCGGACGTGAGCAGAGCGACGCCCCGCAGGCTCCACGGTGACAAGATGGGCATCTCACCGTTCGTCCCTTCCGTCGCAGCGGTTCCCGCCTCGCCCCCCTCCTCGCCATCCTCGGTGGGTTGGCGACGGCGGTTATTGCTGCAAACCTCCTCGTGCATATCAGGCGGCGTCGCGTCGACCGGTTGCAATGACTCCACGGTGCCCTGCGAAGGCACCAGCCAACTGAGCGGGTCGGTCCCGAAGCCGCGTTCGAACAGTTGCGCGGCTTTGACGGCGCGACTTGCCGACGACTTTGCGCCCAGCACGACAGCAATCAGCCGCTTGCCGCTTCGCGTCGCGGTGGCGACCAGATTGAAACCGGACGCGCAGATGAAGCCCGTCTTCATCCCGTCGGTGCCGGCAAAGGCGTCGATCAGCTTGTTGGTGTTACGGTAGATGCGTTTGCCCAGCCGGATGGACGCGATATGCCAATAATAATCGTATTGCGGAAATTCGAGAATCAAGGCCCGGGCGAGGATCGCGAGGTCGCGTGCCGAAGTGACCTGCTCGTCCGCCGGCAGGCCGTTGGGATTTACGTAGTTCGTCTGCGTCATGCCGAGACGCTGCGCCTCGGCGTTCATTTGGCCGGTGAACTTCTCGATCGATCCGGACACGCCTTCGGCCAGTACCACCGCCATGTCGTTCGCCGAATGCACCAGCAGCATTTTCAGCGCGTTATCGACGGTCAACCGGGTCCCGACTTTGAACCCCATCTTGGACGGTTGCTGCGCCACTGCATTGGGCGATACCGTGAGCAGGCTCTCAAGGTCGATCCGGCGATCCCGCAGCGCTTTGAGCGTCACATAAGTCGTCATCAGCTTGGTGACGGACGCCGGGTACCACGGATAAGTGGAATTTTGCTCGTTGATGACCTTGCCGGTGTCGACGTCAACGAGAAGCAACGCGTCGGCCCGCGCCGGACGGACATCAAGCATTGTCCAGCCGAGCCCGGCAGCCGCCGCCAAGGCAAGCGCGCTTGCCGGAACCAAGAGCAGCTTCTGCAAAAACGGCACGATAGACAGCCCTTTTGTTTCGAAGCGTTAGCGGATGGGGGTGGCGATGGGGTGGTTTCTACCCCATTTCGATAGGCAAACGCAAAGGTGCTGACGCGGGTTGCCGCCACGGTTATGCTTTGCGGGAATGTTCGGAACAAAGCCTTCGGCTTCCGGTTGAGGAGAGTTCCATGACGGCGTGCATCATCGGCTGGGCCCACACGCCCTTCGGCCGCCTCGAAAACGCATCGGTGGAAAGCCTGGTGATCGGCGCTGCCACGGCCGCGCTTGATGATGCCGGCATCGCGGCGGCCGATGTCGATGAGGTCCTGCTCGGCCACTTCAACGCCGGCTTCTCGGCGCAGGATTTCACCGCCTCCCTGGTGCTCCAGGCTTCGCCCGATCTGCGTTTCAAGCCGGCCACCCGGGTCGAGAACGCGTGCGCAACCGGATCGGCGGCCGTCCATCACGGCGTGCGGGCCATTCGGGCCGGCGCCGCCCGCATCGTGCTCGTGGTCGGGGTCGAGCAGATGACGACGACGCCCGCGGCCGAGATCGGGCGCAATCTCCTCAAGGCGTCTTATGTGCGTGAGGAAGCCGACATCGACGGCGGCTTCGCGGGAATTTTCGGCCAGATCGCGAACCGGTATTTTCAGAAATTCGGCGACCAGTCGGACGCGCTGGCGATGATCGCCGCCAAGAACCACAAGAACGGGGTGGCAAATCCCTATGCGCAGATGCGCAAGGACCTGGGCTTCGACTTCTGCCGCCGCGAAAGCGAAAAGAATCCATTCGTCGCCGGCCCCTTGAAGCGCACCGACTGCTCGCCCGTTTCCGACGGCGCGGCCGCTCTCGTGCTCGCCGATGTCGAAACCGCGCTTGCCATGGACAAAGCCGTGATCTTCCGGGCCTTGAGCCATGTGCAGGATTTCCTGCCGATGTCGAAGCGCAACATTCTGAAATTCGAGGGCTGCAGCGCGGCATGGTCGCGCGCGCTCACGCGCGCCGGCATCAAGCTCGCCGACCTCTCGTTCGTCGAAACCCACGACTGCTTCACGATCGCGGAACTCATCGAATATGAAGCCATGGGCCTCGTAGGCGAAGGCGAAGGCGCGCGTGCGATCCGCGACGGACTGACGCAAAAGGACGGCCCGCTTCCGGTCAATCCTTCCGGCGGCCTGAAGGCCAAAGGCCATCCGATCGGGGCCACCGGCGTGTCGATGCACGCGCTCACCGCGATGCAACTCTGCGGCACGGCAGGCGGCATGCAATTGCCGAATGCGCGGCTCGGCGGGATTTACAACATGGGCGGCGCCGCCGTCGCCAATTATGTGAGCATATTGGAGCGCATCAAATAGCCGGTTGTCCGCATTCGCGGGGGACATCGCCGGCGCGTGCATCAGGCGCTTCAATAGAGGGGGCCATGAAGGGCAATACGACGGTGGCAGCCGCCATCGCAAGGGACCTCGCGGCGTTCGGGGCGCGCCGATGTTTCGGTTTGCTAGGTACCGCCAACTTCAAGATTTCGGACGCGCTGGTCGGCGCCGGCGTCGAGCTGATTTCGGCGCGCCATGAAGGCAACGCCGCCAGCATGGCCGACGCCTATGCCAAGGCGACCGGCGAACTGACGCTCCTGAGCGTCCATTCCGGGCCGGGATTGACCAATGCCGTCACCGGGATCGCGGAGGCGGCGAAGAGCCGTACTCCGCTTCTGGTGCTGGCCGGAGACGTGCCCACCGGAGCCGTGAAGTCGAACTTCTACATGGATCAGTCTGGGCTGGTGCGCGCGGTCGGGGCCGTGCCGGAACGCATCTACACCCCGCGCTCGGCACGGCAGGATACGATGCGCGCCGTCAATCGCGCCTTGCGCGACCGCCAGACCGTCGTGCTCAGCTTGCCGACCGACGTGCAGGACGCCGCTCTCGCCGGCGACAGCGAGCCGCTCGAACTGCCGCCGGCGCCCGGCCGCCTGCATCCCGATCCGGACGCCGTCGGGCGGCTCGCAGAGGCGATGGCGGGCGCCCGGCGCCCGCTCATCCTTGCCGGGCGTGGCGCCGTGCTGTCGTGCGCCGAGGCGGCATTGGTTGCGCTCGCCGAGCGCACCGGCGCGTTGCTGGCGACCACGGTGTGCGGCCACGGGCTGTTCGCGGAAAGCCCCTGGTCGCTTGGCATAGCGGGCGGCTTCTCGTCGCCGATTGCGGACGAGCTTATCAGCGAGAGCGACCTCATTGCGGGGTTTGGTGCGAGCTTCACGCCATGGACCACCAAGCGCGGCAAGCTCATCGCGCCGGGCGCCGTCGTCGCCCAGATCGACATCGAAGCGGCCAAGCTCGGTGACCAGATGCTGATCCAGCACGCCGTGCTCGGCGACGCGAAGGCGACGGCGGAAGCCTTATTGACCGCACTCGTGCAAGGAGGCGTGTCGAAACCGCGGCCAGGCCGCCGCACCGAAGCCGTGGGGGCGCGCATCCTTTCTGGCGATAATCATCAAAGCGCGCACAGCGACGAATCGAGCGTTCGGTTCATCGATCCGCGGACGTTGAGCAAGGCGGTCGACGCGATCCTGCCGATTGACCGCGTCGTGGCCTCCGATTCCGGCCATTTCTGCGGTTGGGTCCCGCGCTATCTGCGCGTACGAAGCCCGCGCGCATCGTGTCTCAGCCATTCTTTCCAGGCGGTTGGCCTTGGCCTTGCGTCGGCCATCGGCCTCGCAGTGGCCAATCCCGGCAAGCTCGCCGTGCTCGGCGCAGGCGACGGCGGCTTCATGATGTCGATTGCGGATCTCGAAACTGCGCTGCGCCTGAAGCTGCGGCTTTGTATTCTCATCTACAACGACAGCTCCTACGCCGCCGAGGTGCATTACTTTCAGCGCCAGGGATATGCAGTCGACATCGTCCGGTTCCCGGATACAGACTTTGCCGCCATTGCACGCGGCTACGGAGCCCGTGCCGCGACGGTCAGGACGCTGTCCGATCTTGATGCGCTGAGGGCATGGGTGAGCGAAGGGGCGCCCGGCGTTTTCGTCATCGACGGCAAGATCAATCCGGACCTTGAGGCCGATTGGCATGCCGAGCATTTTCCTTCCGCCTAAGCAATCCCTCGTTCTGCCCAATATGCGCCAGCAAGGACAAACATATCGGCCAAAATGTTAGGCATTGTGTGAGCGGAAGACAGCAATTCGCTGCCGGCAATGACGACGACGAACGTCAAAAACAACAGAAGGCGTTTATTGGTGCCGGCGAACGGCTCACCAAAACCCCGAGCGATCCTTTGGCCGACGCCGACACCAAGACGATAGGAGATCAATCCAAACAGATAATTGACGAACAGCCATCCCCACAAAACCAGCAGATATGGGGCTTCAGAGTAACGGACATTTGTATCTATGGAATTTACAAAGCCTTGAAAATATCTCACTTGCCCCGTCACGAAAAAATCGGCGATGCCAAATATGAGGTTCGCCGCGTGCGGCAGCGTCAACACTGCCGCAATCCCTGCCAGAGCGGCTAGGAGAGTGGCTCGTAGGTAACGGCCCGACGGCTCATGAAGGTCGCGCGAGGCACGGAGATCGGGCGAGGCACGGAGATCGGGCCAGGCAGCGGAAGTGCTTTGCGCAGCGACAGAGTCCTGCCCGCGTAATGACGGGCTTTCTGCCTCGCGCAATTCTTCGTCATAGCTTGCTCTGCGGACCGGATCACGCAGCATGTCATAGGCGTGATTGATTTCTTTCGTGCGCGCGTTGGCAACGGCTTGCAGCTCTGGTCCGAGCCCTGCCACCTTGTCGGGATGATACCGGCTGATGAGGCTGCGATAGGCGGCCTGGATGGTCTCCGCGCTCGCGGTGGGTATGACCTCCAAGGTATCGTAGAGGGTATTGGCCATATGCTATCGTTCGCGCCGTCCCGGTCATCGGCCGCATACGGTATGGGGCTTTCGACCGTGCCTCAGGGGACCACCATACCCGGTTGCGCGGCCACAGAGGAAGCCCGCAGGCGTCCCGTCGCGCCGCGGCCTCACCGCGCCGGCTGCAGATAGCATTTCTCCAGCATCACGTGTACGCCCTTGTGCTCGTTCACGACCTGGGTGATGCGCAGGTCGGCGGCGAGGCTCGCCAGCATGTAGGCCTCGTGGCGCTTGAGCGTGGTGCGGGCTTCGATCAGGTCGAGCATCGCCCGCAGCGCCACCACCACGCAATCGTCGAGGTCGGGATCAAATGCCATGGTGATGACATGCGTCGGCGTCTCCGCCATGGGCCATGTCAGGTTCATGTCGTCGCGCACGGTGAGGCGGAAGCGGCCGATCAGGCCGGTCTCGATGGCATTGACGCAGACTTCGCCGTCGCCCTGGGCGCCGTGGCCGTCGCCGACCGAGAACAGCGCATTGTCGACGAACACCGGCAGATAGAGCGTGGTGCCGGCGACGAGTTCCTTATTGTCCATGTTGCCGCCGAACTGGCGCGGCTGGATGCTCGACACCGTGCCCCAGGCGCGCGGCGGCGCATTGGCCATGACCCCGAAGAACGGCCGCAGCGGGATTTCGGTGCCCCACGGCAACCGGCTGACCATGCGATTGCGCTCGAGCGCGACGTGGATCATGTGGGGCTCCGCAAAGTCGTGCGGCAACGCGCCCCGCAGCGGACGACAGGCGACGTAGCCCCAATCGTAGTGGAGCGCGATATCCTCGATATCGACCTGCAGGACCTGTCCGGGCTTGGCGCCTCTCACCGCGACCGGCCCGGTGCACATATGCCCGGGCAGCATCCGCCGCGTTTTGGCGGCGTGGATGTCGTGCAGCGCCCGCGGCACGATCGCAGGCGGCGGCGGCAGCGCGTCGGGCGGCCCCGACACGGTCGAAATCGTCACCACGTCCCCGCTGTCGATCGCTGCAACCGGCGCGAGGCTAGCGTCGAGATAGCCCCAGTGCACCGTCGCGGCGCTTGCATCCACACGCGCGCTCATATCAACTCGCCGTTGCCTCAATTGGTAGGATGGGTTGAGCTCTTACGAAACCCATCCTGGACAGCGCCAAGCATAACGGCCGCCGATGGGTTTCGCTGCCGCTCAACCCATCCTACACGTGCTCGACGTGCCGTCATATCGTCAGTAATTCCAGCGTTGAGCCTTGCTGACCAGGAAGTCGCGGAACGCCTGCACCCGGGCCACCGATTTGAGTTCTTCCGGGTAGACGAAATAAGCGTCGAGCGCGATGGTTTCCGATTCGCCGAACAACTGCACCAGGCCGCCGTCTTCTTCGACGATATAGTCGGGCAGCATGGCAATGCCGAGCCCGGCCTGACAGGCGCGCAGGATGCCGATGATGTTGTTGATGACGAGGTGCGGGCTGCGCGGGCCTTTGCCGTTGCGGGCGACTTCCACCAGCCAGCGCGTGTTCTGCAGGTATTGCGGTATACTGCCACCCATGACCAGAAGATGATGCTTGTCGAGATCCTCATGGGAGTGCGGCGTGCCCATGCGCTTGAGATATTCCGGGGACGCAAAGGCATGGAAGTGCACCGAGAACAGCTTGCGCCGGATCAGGTCGGGCTGGGTCGGCTGCCGCAGGCGGATGGCGACGTCGGCCTCTCGCATCGCGAGATCGAGTTCCTCGTCGGTAGTGATCAAGGTGATGCGAATGTCCGGATAGAGGTCGCCGAACTCCCCGAGCCGCGGCGTGAGCCAGTGCACCCCGATGCCGACCGTGGTGGTGATCTTGAGATCGCCATTCGGGCGCTCACGGCTGTCGGTCAATTTGGCGCGCGCAGATTCGAGCTTCATGAACACTTCGTGGGCGGTACGATAGAGCAGCTCGCCCTGCTCGGTCAGGATGAGGCCACGCGCATGACGGTGGAACAGCGAGACCGTGAGCTCCTGCTCCAACGAGCTCACCTGGCGCGAGACGGCCGATTGGGAGAGGCCGAGCTGCTCCCCCGCATGTGTGAAGCTGCCGGCCTCGGCGGCGGCGTGAAACACCTTTAACTTATCCCAATCCATGATCAATCGAAGTCGCCCGCGCGAATTCCCTCTGTTTGTTAGGCGAGCCTTGGCTCGCACGTCCGGAATCCCGCATTCCGGATTTGCGCTACGATTCCCTTTTCCGAGGAATCTGCGTCTATTCAGCTGCGACGCTTTCCACCTTGTGGGCAGCGAGAAATCGCTCCGCCTCCAAGGCCGCCATGCAGCCCATTCCAGCGGCCGTGACGGCCTGACGGTATACGTCGTCAGCCACATCGCCGGCCGCGAACACTCCCGGCACCGATGTCGCGGTCGAGTATGGCGCCGTCTTGATGTAGCCGTTCGGTTTTATTTGGACCTGACCGGCAAACAATTCACTCGCCGGCGAATGCCCGATGGCGATGAAAATGCCGTCCGCGCCGATCTCCGTGACTGCGTTGGTTTTGACATTGCGGATCGCCGCACCGACGACCTTGCGCGGGCCGTCGCTTCCCCTCACATCCTCCAGCACGCTGCTCCAGATCACCTCGATCTTCTCGTGCCGGAACAGGCGCTCCTGCAGAATGCGCTCCGCCCGGAACGCATCGCGGCGATGGATCACCGTCACCTTGTTGGCGAAATTGGTCAGGAACAGTGCTTCCTCGACGGCGGTGTTGCCGCCGCCGACGACAATCACATTCTTGCCTCTGTAGAAAAAGCCGTCGCAGGTCGCGCAGGCGGAAACGCCATGGCCGCGAAACGCCTGCTCGGATGGGAGGTCGAGCCAGCGCGCCTGGGCGCCGGTCGCGATCACGAGCGACTCGGCCATATAGATGTCGCCGGAATCGCACGAGATCCGGAACGGCCGCCGTCCGAGCTCCACGCGGTTGACATGATCGGACACCAGTGTGGCGCCCACTTGGGCAGCCTGCTTCTCCATTTGCTCCATCAACCAGGGACCCTGGATCACGTCGGCGAATCCGGGATAGTTTTCGACATCGGTGGTGATGGTCAGCTGGCCGCCAGGCTGAATCCCGCGGATCATGATGGGTTCCAGCATGGCCCGCGCGGCGTAGATGGCAGCCGTGCAGCCGGCCGCTCCCGAGCCGATAATGACGACCTTCGCCTGGACGGTCCTCGACATGCATTTCTCTTAAGTTCTGTCGCAAGCCCCCCTCCCTACCCTCCCCCACATGTGGGGGAGGGTAGGGAGGGGGCTGCCGCCGGCGCACCGCGCGCATTACCTATGTATGTGCTTTGCCAGAGCTATGCAAGAAACGCAAACCGCAGAGCGAGAAAACGATCGAAATCAGCGCTTGGCGGCGATTTCCTTGCCCAACGGCATGGCGGACCGTTCAGATCGCGCAATAATGTTTCGCAGCGCGCGTTTCCGTTGTAAACAAAGGTATGCGACGCCTGGACACCATCGACCGCAATATCCTGCGTGAGCTGCAGCATGACGGCCGAATCACCAATGTGGAGCTGGCCCGACGGGTCGGCATCTCGGCGCCGCCGTGCCTGCGCCGCGTTCGCAGTCTTGAGGAGGCCGGCTACATCAAGGGATATCGCGCGCTGCTTGACGAGAAGGCCCTCGGCTGCGAGGTGACAGCGTTCGCGATGGTGCATCTGGCGAGCCAGGCCGAAGCCGACCTCCAGGCCTTCGAGGCGTTCGTGCGCCGCGAGCCGCTGGTGCGGGAATGCTGGATGCTGTCAGGCGAAATCGATTTCGTCCTCAAATGCGTGGCGCCGAGCCTGTCGCGGTTTCAGGCTTTCGTGACCGATCTCACCGCCGCCCCGCACGTCCTCAACGTCAAGACTTCGCTGACCCTGCGCAACTCCAAGGATCTCCCCATGGTGCCGTTCGAGTTGTTGCGCTCAGTGCCGACGTAGTCCAGCCTGTAGCCCGGATGGAGCCACCGGGTCCGGCCTTCGGCCGGCCCGATGGCTCCATCCGGGCTACGGTGCAAATTCATGGTTTCGCGAGTTGAATGAGTGAGGCGCGCGACCCGCCGATGAGCTATCGCCACTCCACCTTCACGACCTCATAGGCCTTGGCGCCGCCTGGCGTGACGACCTCGACATTGGCGCCTTTCTTCTTGCCGACCAGCGCGCGGGCCAGCGGCGACGCGATCGAGATCTTGCCGGCCTTCGCGTCGGCCTCAGGCTCGCCGACGATCTGCCAGACCGCCTTCTTATCGGTGTCCTCGTCGATCAAGGTGACAGTCGCGCCGAATTTCACCGTGTCGCCCGACAGCTTCGAAACATCGATGACTTCCGCGCGCGCGAGCTTATCCTCCAGCTCCGCGATGCGGCCCTCGTTGAGCGATTGCAGTTCTTTCGCGGCATGGTATTCAGCGTTCTCCGACAGGTCGCCGTGCGTACGGGCGTCGGTGATCTGCTGAATGATTCGCGGACGCTCAACCTGCTGGCGATGCTTGAGTTCGTTTTCGAGAACGGAATAGCCCGCCGCCGTCATCGGTATCTTGTCCATCGATTCTCTATCCTTTGACAAAAAAGCACCGACCGCATCTTCGGCTTAGTTCACCGGCGACGCGATCCAGCCCGACTTCTCTGCCTACCCTTGGCCGAACGGCCTCGGGGCGTTGCTCTTTTCGAACGAAGCTTCAGCCCCCGAAATAGCCCTGCAGCGCCCGGACCTCGAATTCGCCTCCGAGATAGGCTTCGATGCCCCGCGCCGCCGCAATGGCCCCCGAAAGAGTGGTGTAGTATGGAATTTTATGCAAGAGGGCCGCGCGCCGCAATGTGCGGGAATCGGCCAGCGCCTGAGCGCCCTCGGTGGTATTGAAAACCAGTTGGATCTCGCCATTCTTGATCGCATCGACGATGTGGGGGCGGCCTTCCAACTGCTTATTGATTCTTGTGGCATGGATACCGTTCGCACTCAGATACCGCTGGGTTCCGGACGTGGCGACGACTTTGAAGCCAAGCTGGGTCAACAATTTGACGGGCACCAGAATGCGTTCCTTGTCGGCGTCG
>WNFQ01005185.1_pt1 | contig 10104 bp, 7 predicted proteins | sample 5400171 | NCBI WGS metagenome assembly WNFQ01 (sample SAMN13153356, study PRJNA577476) | soil metagenome | isolation source: 20 cm soil under Madrone tree | place: USA:California | collected 2016-06-14 | reverse complement strand
TCCGCAATAGCCATTAGATCCGGCATCGCCCCGAACGGTTCTCCGCGGAAGTCTGTGTCCGTTCCCGCCACAATTACCCGACGTCCTCGGCCAGCGAGCGAGGTGACCAGAGGCACTATCCCCTCATCCAGAAACTGCGCTTCGTCGATCGCGACAACCTGCGCCATTGGGTCGATCTGGAGGCTGATCTGGGCCGCTGAATCAGCTGGAATCGCCTCGACTGTGCGACCGTCGTGACTCGAGATTGAGTAGATACCCGCATATCTCGCGTCGAGGTGCGACTTGAACACCTGCACGCGCTTTCGGGCGATGATAGCACGTCGGACGCGGCGGATGAGCTCCTCGCTCTTGCCGCTGAACATTACGCCGGCAATCACTTCGATCCATCCACCGCTCTGGTGGAATGGTCCGCTCGGCCCGCTCACAACCGATCGCGATCCCTACGCGGTGGGCCCCCGCGGGTTGGTCTGTCGGAGGATCCCGGCCGGCGAGGAGGACGCGGGCGCTCGCCTCGTGCACCGCGGTCTGGCCGATCGCCTCGACCTGGTCGATCGCTCCGCGCTCCGCGCTCGGACCGGTCCCTGGGTCCGGCGGACCGCTCGCGATCCTCTCGATCTCGTTCGCCCCGGACGACTACACGCCGTCCCTTGATCATCGAGCCATTCACCCGCGCAATCACTCCAGCCGCGTCGGCCTCGGCCACTTCGACGAGGGCGTGACTCTCCTGCAAATCGATCTTTCCGACGCGATCTCCCGGAATTCCGCCTTCTCCAGCGATGATGCCCATCAGATCTCCGACCTTCACGCCGTCGCGCGTGCCAATGGTCATGAAGAGACGCGTCATCCCGGCCGCGCCAGCTCGCGGGCGCGCACCATCCGCGGGCTTCGGCCGCGCAGCCGGCGTCTGATTCGCTTCAGCCAGTCGGCGCTGTGCCCTCTCGCGCTCCAACACGTGAAGAGCGGCGGCGGCGAGCTCAGTGCCATCGAATTCCTGGAGCAGTGGCTCGAGCGAGATGACTTCGCGCGCGGGAACTCCGCGCGCCAACACGGCGCGCAGCTCCTGCCGTACTGCTTCCTCGCGATCGTGTGCGCGACGCTCGGGCCCGTGAAAATTGAGCGGTGCGAGTCTTCCGCACGCCAGCTCCCTGAGCCACGGGACTTCGCCCGGTGCAGCGACGACCACGACCTGAACCGGCTTCGCCTGGGCGATGCGCTGCAGCTCCCCCGGGGTCACCGGCGGCTGATAGAAGATCACCGTGTGCGTTGGGGCGTTCCCGACATAGCCACGCGTCACGGTCATCGACTCATCGTCGTCGTGGTAACCAAGAGTTCTTACGATGCGAGCTGCCTCTGCGGCCGCGGCCTCGTCGCGAGCTACGATCATAGCCGAGGGAGGATCGAGATCATCCAGGAGTCTCCGCAAGGCGCTGGCTCGGGCGCTGCCGGCGACGGTGACGTACTTGATGATCGGCATCTCGTAATCGGCGGGAATTTGTGGCGCCTCGACATCCGGGACTCCCACGCGTCGGGCGCGCCGGGCGTAGCGCTCGGCCAGATTTTCCACCACTGGCGTCAGCTTGCGGGAAACGATGATGCGCCCGGCTTCACTCAGCTCTCCCAGCACTCCCTCCAGGGCGCCTACGACTTCCGGGCCCTCCTCGAGAATGTCATCCGCCCATGCGAGCACGACGGTGCGCACCGTGTCGAGTTTGAGGACAGACGAGCGAACGAGGGCCAGGAGCTCCGCGGCTGTTCCGGCCACGGCGAGAACCGGCCGGGTCTTGAAGATTCGACCGGCCCGCGCGGCACTCGTGATGGGGACGACCTCGATTCCGGCAGGCCCGGCCAGCCGAAGACCAGCCTCCGAAATCGCGAGCGCCGTTTCCGCATCGCGAGTCACCACCACGACTTGGGTGCCTCCCGCCGACGGATCGATGCGGGCAAGAGCGGGAGTCAGGAATTCCGCGATCGACTCCGTCGTGTGCGGAAGCGTATAGACGAGATTCTGATTGCGCCCAACCTGCCCCGAGGCGTGCTCTCCGATTTCCTCCAATTCCTGCATCCTCGACCTCTATTTCGCAACGTGGCGTAGTGTCCGCCCCGCCGGTATCGTTATATGTCTTCCCACCGCGCGGCGACGCCGCTCACCAAAGATAGCAGCATCGGGGCACCCATGATTACCGCCATCGTTTTGATAAAAGCCGAGCCGAAGCGAATCGCCGAGTGTGCAACGAAGCTGGCGGGAATCGAAGGCGTCGCACAGGTCTATTCCGTTTCGGGGGAATGGGACCTCGTTGCGATGATCGAAGTCGCCGAGCACGAGGCAATTGCCCGAATCGTGACCGAGGAAGTGACCGTGGTTCCCGGGATCAAATCGACACACACTCTAACCGCATTCCGGGCGTACTCGAAAAAGGATCTCGAGCAGGCCTGGGACATCGGGCTGGAGTAGCGGGGATGCTGGTCGGCAATTCCAGTCCGGACGCGGCGAGCCGGGCTGCGATTCGACTGCTGATGGATTGGCTGCCTGGCTCGAGCGTCGTCGAGGGAAGCGCCGATCTCGACTTGAGCTCGAGGGCCGAACAGCCGCAGCTCATTTCCGCGGATATCGTCGAGGGGAGGTCGCTCCGGGCGATCAGAGTGCCGGGTGTAACACGCACGATGGTCTCCGAATTCGGCGCCTTCCTCGATGGAATTCAAAGGGTACGAGTTATCGGTCGCCGCTTCGGAGTGCCGCTCGTGCTCGGTACCACCGGCGCTGCCGTTCGCGTTCGCGTGAACCGCCGCCTCGTCACGTGGGGACACCACGCACCGAAGCTCGAGCAGAAGCTTTATCTGCCCTTCAGGTATTTGCCTACCCTGGCAGAGACTCTTCGCGCCGGCTCGCCAGGGAAGTACGACCGGTTTCAGGTCGTGGACACATCGCTTCCTGATGCGAGCGGTGCGTATCCGAGCGAACACCCAACCGTTCTGCTCGAGCGCGCGATCCGCGCGGTCGACAGGGAACGTGACGCCCTTGAGGACGGGCTGGCGGAAGCCTGGTGTGCTGTCGGTGGAACGCCACTTTTCATTGACGGTGGCATCACCCGCAGCGAGCGCGTCGCTTCATCCGAGAACGCGATCGGCGTGATCAAGAGCCATTTCACGCTTTACGTCGAAGGCGAAGCGCTCAAGACGGTAATAGGTCTCGCCAAGGGCGAAAGGTCGTCCGTGTTCCAGGTCACGCCGAAGTCTCGCACCGCGGTGATGAGCTGGTACCTGCGGCTCCGCGACCCGGAGGGCCATGATGCGCTATGGGGACTGGTGCGTATCGAGATGGCGAAATGCGATAAGTCCACCGAGCGGGCTGACGAAATCTCCCGTTGGGTACTCGCGGAGGCTTCTCCGCTGGCACTACCCGACGGACGTTGGGACAAGATGTCCTACGGCATTCGGGATGTCGAAGAATTCCTGAGAGCTATTTCATGAGTGAAGCACTTGGCCGCGTAGTCGCGACGGAGCGGAAGCCAAACACCCCGCACGAATTCCATTTCTGGACGGCGATCGATTCGCCCGTGGGGATCGGGACGATCGTGCGCGTCGATGGGGCAAACCCGATGGACGGACAAATTCCGCATATCTACGGAATCATCGTGGAGGGCTTCAGCTACACGGATCTTCAGTCTCCCATGCACGACGTGCTCGGCCACGACGGTTTGCCAACGACGGCGGGTTACGCGGCGACCGAACGCGCGGAGATCCGCCTCTACACCGCGGCCGTGCTGAGGCAGATTCCGGAAGAGCCGCTCCAGCCCGTGCCTATGGGGCAGGTCTTTCTCGCCGAGGAAGCAGACGTGCAGGTCGCGCTGCGCATGGACAGCTATCTGCGAGAAGGAGCGAACACCGGAATTCCAATCGGCGTCTATCGGGCCGGCGGAACGGAAGCCGTGATCTATCTCGACGCGGATTTTCTTCTGGGACCTGAGGCAGCGCACCTCAACATCACGGGCGTCTCGGGGCTGGCTACCAAAACGAGCGCAGTCGAATGGCTGCTCGCATCGCTGTTCAAGCATTTCCCGGAAGACAAGGGATCGATCGCGGCCGTGTGCTTCAACGTGAAGGGCCCGGATCTGTGTTATCTGGATCAGCCGGGCAAAGTAGAGAAATCGGACGAGGCGCTCTACGAGAAGCTCGATGTCGAGGCGAAGCCGTTCCAGAGAGTCGAGTATTTCGCGCCGTACACGGCGAAGGGTCTCGCGCTCAACACATTCCGGAACAACGAAGCTCTGCTCGACAACGTTACGCCGCTCACGTGGGGTTTGCGTGAGGTTCTTCAGTTCGCGGAGGTTCTGCTTAACCGGGACGACATCGATGCGAAAGCCGATGCACTGATCGACTTCATCGTTCAGAACGTCGTCGACAAGGAGTTCACCGATCCGCTCTTGAGCAAGATGCACAGAGTTCAGTCGTTCGCCGATCTAGATGCCTGGTTCCGCGATGTCCTTCAGGGGATGGAAAAGAAGGATGGAGAAAGCTGGCGGACGCACCACGTGGCGACGATCCGGAAGGTGCGCAACCGCCTATCGAACATCTCAACGCGTTGTGCCGGCCTCGTTACCGACGCGGGAACCGTCAGTGACCTTCCGTTCGGGAGCTTTGAGGACCGCACGGTGTACGTCGTGGATGTCGCCAACCTCGAGGAAGATGCGCAGGACCTCATCTTCGCTCGAATCGTTTCGACGCTCCGCGAGCACCTGGAGCGAAGGGACCTTGGCGTCAAGCACCTCGTCGTATTCGTCGATGAGCTGAACAAGTACGCGCCGGGGGATGGTGCCGATACTTACGTCAGGAAAATGCTGCTCGACATCGCGGAGCGAGGCCGCTACCTGGGCCTCGTCCTGTTCAGTGCGCAGCAATTCCGCTCGCAGGTGCATCGAAGGGTCGTCGGCAATTCGGGAACCTCGCTGTTCGGCAGAATGGATCCCGACGAGCTCTCGACTCCGGGCTACGCGGTCCTGAGCCCGGCGACAAGAACCAAGCTCGCAACGCTGGAGAAAGGGCAGTTGATGATTCGCCATCCACATTTCACGCAGCCGATCTTCGTGCGGTTCCCGCGTCCAGCGGTGATGCAGGGACGCGAAGGATCGGAGCGCTACCCGCAGGCGAGCGACGTCTCGCTGGACGCGGCGATTCTGCGTGCGCTTAGGCCACTCGATCCGACCGTTACCCTGCCGTGGGTTCAGGACATAACCGCGCTGTACACGCAGGAAGAGGTGATCCGCGCCCGCAACGCGACGCTCCTCGCCCGACCCGACAACGTGAAGGCGTACTTCGCCGCGCAATTCCGGAAGATCATCCCGGCCCAGGCAGCGCCGCGCCCGATGGCCGGGAGCATCAAGTCGGCGCCGGAAAATGATCCCTACGGATTTTAGAGAGACCCGTATGGGTGGACGGCAAACTGAACTGCGAAAAGAGCTAGGTAGGAGTTTTGGTGAGGTCTCCATGGGCCTCGGGGAAACCGAACTGCGAGGGGAACAAGGTGGAAGGTTCGAGGTGCTAGGTGCGAGGTGCCAGGTAAGACCGCGCCCGGTGCGTCTACCTCGTACCTCGCACCTATTACCTTGGACCTCTCACCTCGTTCTTCTCGCAGTTGTTTTTTTCGCCCAAGCGGCAGTATCTCAGCCGGTCTTGCTCCAGATCCGCCCCCGCATCGGCGACACCCTCCGGATGCATCTCTCGCAGACTGTGGAGATGACCGGCACGACCCAGCGCGGAGGACGCGAGTCCACCCCCAGCTCGATGACGACTTCGATAGAGGTGTTCACGCACACCATCGCGCAGCAATGGACATCCGGCGGCACTCTGATGCAGTCGATCACCGACTCGGTCGCGATGACTCCCGCCTCTCCGGGCTCGCTCGCCGATCTCAAGCGGAGGACGATGCAGGCAAAGCGTGTGATGGTCCGTGTCTCACCAGATGGAGCCATGGAGATAGTCGATGACGACGACTCCAACAGCGAGCTGCGGCACACCTTCGGAGAAATGCCGGCGATGCTGGCGCGAGAGCCAGTCGCCGTGGGCGAAAAATGGACGCGCGAAATGCAGATTCCGCTGAGCGGCGATCCGGGCGCGATAGGTTCGGTTCGAGCGACATTCCGGCTCGATTCTCTGGGGCGGAACGGCGACATCGCCTACATCTCCATGCACGGCACGATGGCCCGCATGAACATCCCGAACGCGCCACCTCCGGCCCCTGGCTATACAACCTCTGGTATGCTCGCGGGCACAATTCAAATCGATCGCAGATTAGGCTGGATAACTGACTCGAAGAGCAGCATCATCGTACGGTCCACGATCGCCGCGAACCCGGCCCGAAAGGGAGCGCCACAGGGCGCGCCGATGCAGGTGCGGACGAAGATCACGCAGTGGATACGGGCGATGCGCACTCGATGAGACTCGTTCACCTCTCCGACATACATCTCGGCTTCAGACAATATCAGCGACAGACGCCTGCGGGGATCAACCAGCGGGAGGCGGATGTCGCAATCTCGCTGCGTCGTGTGATCGACAGGGTGATCGAGCTGAAGCCCGACCTGGTGCTCATCGCTGGAGACGTATTTCACGCTGTCCGCCCCAGCAATCCTGCGATTCTGCACGCGTTTCATCAGTTCTCGCGACTGACGCAGATGCTGCCGAATGCGACCGTAGTGATGGTCGCCGGCAATCACGACACTCCGCGCATGGCGGAAACGAGATGCATTCTACCGCTGTTCGCACCGCTCGGGATCAATGTTGTCGAGGGCGAAGCAAAGCGGATCCCGTTTCACGAACATGATCTGTCGATTCTCGCCGTGCCCGACATGGGGAACGCGCCACCGTTCGAGCCCGACCCAAGCGCGAAATACAACATCCTACTCCTTCACGGGGAAATCGAAGGCGTGCTGCCACGGAGTGGTCGCGAGCTCGATCGCCGCCCCATGGGGATCACGCAGAAGGAGCTCGGCGCCGAGCAATGGGACTACGTGGCGCTAGGGCACTATCATGTATACCGGCAGGTTGAGCCGAACGCGTTCTATTCAGGATCGCTCGACTACACGAGCACCAACTCCTGGGGGGAAATGGCCGAGGAGCGCGAAATGGGAATCGGCGGGAAGGGGATCATCGAGCACGATATCTCGACGGGCGCTCATACCTTCCATGTGATTCCACCGCACCGGCAGTGGATCGATCTGCCACCTCTCTCGGGCGCGGGCCTGTCTCCCGCATCGCTCGACGAGGCGATTCGCGAGGCCGTAGACAACCTTGCGGGCGGGATCGACGACAAGATTGTGCGACTCGTCGTCCGCGACGTTCCGCGCCACATTTTGCGCGAGCTGGACCACAAGGCGCTCCGCGAATACAAGCGCAGGGCGCTGCAATTCCATCTCGATACCCGCCGTCCCGATATCGTGCGTCCAGATTCAGGCCAGGGGGCACCGGGCCGCCGCGCGTCACTGGCGGACACCGTACGCGACAAGCTCCGCTCGCGCGTGCTCACGGAGAATATCGACCGCGAAGCCCTCGTCGAGCTCGGGCTCCATTACCTCCGCGAGGCGGATCTGGTAGCGGGCCCGGCTGAAGAGGAAGCCATCGCGTGAGACTCAACAGTCTCAAGCTCACCAACTTCCGGCAGCACGTACGGACGGAGCTCAATTTCGGAACGGGTCTCACCGGCATCATCGGTCCGAACGGTGCCGGCAAAACCACGATTCTCGAGGCGATCGCGTGGGCCCTCTATGGGAATCCGGCGATTCGCGGCAACCGCGACTCCATCAGGTTCGTCGGCGCCGGAGCGCGCGCTCAAGTCCAGGTCGAGCTCGATTTCGAGCTTGGCTCCCACCGCTATCGTGTAGTCCGCGGTCTGACGAGCGCGGAGGTCTACCTCGATGGTGCCGATACTCCCATCGCAAATACGATTTCCGCGGTCACCGAGCTCATGCAGCGCCGGCTCGGCATGTCGATGTCGGAATTCTTCCATACGTATTTCACTGGGCAGAAGGAGTTGAGCGTGATGGCGGCGATGACACCCGCCAGACGCGGACAGTTCCTCTCGCGGGTGCTCGGCTACGAGAAGCTCCGCATCGCCCAGGACTTGACGAGAGAAAGGCGCAACCGCGTCCGGTCGGCGATCGATGGAATGCAGCGCGGCATGCGCGACCCCGAGGCTGTTCTTCGATCACTCGCGGAAGCCGCGTCGCGAAAGGAGGAAGCGGAAGCGCGCGCACACCAGGCGGCGCATCGTGGAGCGGTTCGCGCGCGGGAAATGATGTCGATCGAGCCGCGCTGGGAAATGGTGCAGCGCCAGCGCGAGCAATCGGCGCAGCTGCTCACGCAGATCACGGTGCTGGAAGAAAAGGAGGCGGCACTCCAGCGCGACGCCGAGCGTATTGCACGGGAGCTCGATGGGGTGAAGTCGGCACGGTCTCAACTCGACACGCTGCGCGATGCTATCGAGCCGCTCTTCGCGCTCAACGTCGAGCTCCAGGCGCTCAACACTCTCTACCGCGAGGAGGGACGGCGTAAGACGCTGCTCGAAGCCGAGGCCGCGCTGCGCGAGGAGATTTCGCGCTTGGAGGAGCGTCACGCCAGGATCGAGCGCGCACCGGGGCTCGAGGAGGAGGCGACTCTCGAGCTGGAGAAGAAACGTTCCGAGCTCGAGGACGCTCAGGGCCTGCTTGAAGCGCGCCGAACCGAATGGGTGCGTGACAGGCAGGAAGCCCAGACAAAGCGCGAGGCACTCAGGCACCAGTACTCGGAGCTCAAGCACCAGCGCGACCGAGTCGTCGCGCTCGGCGAAGACGGCGAGTGCCCGACCTGCAGTCGCCCGCTGGGTGGAAGTCTCCACACGGTCGTCGAGCATCTCGACGAGCTGATCGAGACTGTGAACGTCGACGGGAGCTACTACAAGGCGCGCGTCGAGCAGCTGGAGCAGATGCCGGAGGACGTCCATCAGCTAGACGAGAAGCGGCGCACTCTGATGCAGGAGGTGGGGACCCTGGAGCGCAGGCTTGCCAACGTGCAGCTCGCGGTCCAGGAGTTGGGGACAATCGTGCGCGACATCGCGCTCAAGCGGCAGCGCGAGGTGCTATTGAAACGCGACATCTCGCGGATCCCGCCGGGATATGATCCCGCACGACACGCCGAGGTGGTCGCGGAAGTGGATCGGCTGACTCCCATTGAGGCGGAAGCCGGACGGTTTCAGGCGATGCTGGAGCGCGAGCCGCAGCTCAAGCTCGAGCAGACTCGCATTGCACAGGACGTCATGGCTCGGGACCCTTCGCACGCGACGCAATCAGATCTCGTTCGCGGAAAAGGATTTCAACGATCTGAAGGCGGAATATGACCGGGTGCGGCTCGAGCTGCAGGAATCCAAGGTGGCGGCCGCCCGGGCGCAGGAGCAGGTGTCGGGTGCGACCGCCGCTCTGGCGGCGGCCCAGGAAGCGGCCGAAGAGCTGAAGAAAAAAGTGGCCGAGCTCGAAGTGCTCCAGACCGACCGCCGGATGCACGACGAGCTGGACCGGGCTTTCTCGGACCTTCGGACCGATCTGAACTTCCAGCTGCGACCCGAGCTGTCGGAGCTGGCGAGCGCGTTCCTGAGTGAGCTCACCGATGCGCGCTATACCGAGATGGAGCTGGACGATCAGTACAACATCGTTATTCTGGAGGATGGAATTCAGAAGCCGGTCCTGTCTGGCGGTGAAGAGGATCTTGCCAATCTGGTGCTGCGCCTGGCGATCTCTCAGATGATCGCGGAGCGCGCGGGGCAGAACTTTTCGCTGCTCATTCTGGACGAGGTCTTCGGGTCTCTGGACGAGGCGAGGCGATTCAACGTCGTCGAGCTGCTGCGCGGGCTCCAGGATCGCTTCGAGCAAGTCATCCTGATCACGCACATTGAGCCAGTGCGCGAAGGACTGGATCGAGTTATAAATGTCGGCTATGACGCGGATCGCGGATGCTCGGTCGTGACCGAGAGCGAAGGAGACGCCATCGGCATCAGCGATGATCTGGAGCCGATCGCGGACGAGCGGCCTCCGAGAGTCCGTCCGGACGTCGCGGAAGAAACGGTCGAAAGCACGGCTGGAGCGG